>LNFM01005073.1_pt1 | contig 23275 bp, 19 predicted proteins | sample 596031 | NCBI WGS metagenome assembly LNFM01 (sample SAMN04254537, study PRJNA301005) | activated carbon metagenome | isolation source: dual media filters at the Ann Arbor, Michigan drinking water treatment plant | place: USA: Ann Arbor | reverse complement strand
GACCTCTCCTGCCTGATGCACATCGCCGGCCGCGCCCGGCGCACGGGCGTCCCCCTGCGCGCGCGGCACATCGCCGAGGTGCTCGCCGGATGAGCGGACGGCGGCCGGTCGTCTACCCGGACACCACCGCGCCGCTGCGCGACCGCACCCGCGAGGCGCTCGCCGACGACTCGCTCGCGGCCAACCTGCGCGCGGCGGGCGCGAGCTGGGGGACGGCCCGCGCCCGCATCTCCGCGGAGAACCCGTTCGCGCAGATGCGCGACCGGGCGCGGGAGATCCGCCGCGGCGACATCGGCGACCTGCCCGAGCTGCTCGACCGGCTGGAGGAACGGGTGCGCGCCGCCGGAGGGGTCGTGACCCGGGCCGCCGACGCGGACGCCGCCTGCCGGTACATCACCGACCTCGCGGCGGCGCGCGGGGCGACCCTGGTCGCCAAGTCGAAGTCGATGGCCACCGAGGAGATCAAGCTCAACGAGGCGATCGAGGAGTCGGGACTGCGGGTGGTGGAGACGGATCTCGGCGAGTGGATCCTGCAGCTGGCCGGGCAGCACCCGAGCCACATCGTGGCCCCGGCGGTGCACCTCAACAAGGAGCAGGTGCGCCAGGTGCTGATGGCCGAGAGCGGCTGGGAGCTGCCGACCGACCGCGAGGCGCTCGTGGCACACGCGCGCACGCGGCTGCGCGAGGTGTTCGCGAGCGCCGACATCGGCATCTCCGGAGTCAACTTCGGAGTGGCCGAGACCGGCACGATCTGCGTCGTCGAGAACGAGGGCAACGCGCGCCTGGTGACCGCCCTGCCCCGCATCCACGTGGCGGTGATGGGCATGGAGCGGGTGGTGCGCGACTGGGACGAGGCCGCCCACATCCTGCAGATCCTCCCGATGGCGGCGATCGGAGACGACGCGGCCGGCTACGTCAACCTGATCACCGGCCCGCGCGCGCCGGGGGAGGCCGACGGCCCCGAGGAGCTGCACCTCGTGATCCTCGACGGCGGCCGCTCGGCGCTTCTCGGCACCGACCTGGAGGAGGCGCTCGACTGCATCCGCTGCGGCGCGTGCCTCTACTCCTGCCCCATGTGGCGGAGCGTCGGCGGGCAGGCGTACGGGTCGCCCTACTCGGGTCCGATCGGCTCGGTGCTGACGCCGCTCCTGGAGGGCATGGAGGGCGAGCGCTCGAGCGAGCTGCCCTTCATGTCGTCGCTCTGCGGCTCATGCCACGACGCCTGCCCGGTGGGCATCCCGCTGCACGACCTGCTGGTGCGGGTGCGGGCCCGGGTGACCACCACCGCGCACCGCCGCGACCGCGCCCGCTTCCGCCTCTGGAGCCGGGCGTGGAGCAGCCCGGGGGCGTACCGCCTCTCGGTCGCCGCGGCCCGGATCGGGCTGCGCCTGGTGGGCCGCCGGGGCTGGGCGCGCCGCCTGCCGGGCCCGGGCGCCGAGTGGACCTCCCAGCGCGACCTCCCCACGCGATGGCCGCCGACACCGCCGCGCTGAGCGAGGGGCTGCTCGCCGCCCTCGCCCGCCGGCGCGCGACGGGCGCCGTCGTGGACGCGGCCGGCGCCGCCGGGGCCGCCGCGGCGCAGGCCGCGCAGTGGGGCGTCACCCGGTCGCTGCTCGTCGATGATCCCGTGCTCGAGGATCTTGCGATCGGGCCCGGCCTCGCGCGCGACGGGGACGGGCACGAGGTGCTGGTGTGGCCCGAGGGGCGCGGACGGGGATGGCGCGAGCTGCTCGGGCTGGAGGGCCCCGAGCTGACGATGGGCGTCACCGTGCCGCGGCTCGGCGTCGCCGAGCGGGGGACGCTGGTGCTGGAGACCGGCCCCGGCCACGGCCGCTCGATCGACGTGGTGAGCATGTACCACCTGGCCGTGTTGCCGGCCTCGCGGCTGCGCGCGACGCTCGGCGAGGCGCTCGTCGAGACCTACGCCCGCGACGGGCGCCCGCCGTCGGCGGTGTCGCTGGTGTCGGCGCCGAGCCGGACCTCGGACATCGAGAAGATCTCGACGCTCGGCGCGCACGGGGCCAAGGGACTGCACGTGCTGGTGGTCGCCGACCGCTGACCCGCGCGGCGCCGGCTCATGCCGGACCCGCGAACAGCCGATCGATCTGGTGATCGCCTCCCCCGGGAAAGGACTCCCCCTGCGACGCGCACCCCTCGCCTGCCTGGCCGCGGCCCTCGCCGCAGCCGTCGCTCCGTCCGCCGCATCGGCGGCGATCGAGACCTGGCCCGCGACCCCGGGCGAGAAGGTGTTCCCCGCCTCGACGCGGCCGGCCGACGCGACGCCGGGGCCGGTGATCGCCGCGGCCCGCGACGAGTACGAGGGCGCGCAGATCGCGATCCGCTCGGACACCGCGCTCGAGATCACCCCCGTCGTCAGCGACCTCACCGGGCCGGGCACGATCCCGGCGTCGGCGGTCGAGCTGCTCCGCGTGGGCTACGTCCGGCTGACGCGCGCCAGCACCGGGGTCGACGCCCTCGAGGGCGACGGGCGCTACCCCGACCCGCTCTTCCCGGTGCGGGACACGCTCAGCGTGCCCGCCGGCGAGACGACGAGCCTCTACGTGCTGGTCCACGTGCCCACGGGCGCGGCCGCGGGCCGGTACACCGGATCGGTCGACCTGGGCGTCGCGGGCGTGGTGCCCCTGGCGGTCGAGGTGGCCCCCGTCACGGCGAGCCGCGACGGGTACACGATCGTGGCCCGCCTCAACCAGATCCAGCTGGCGAAGGCCTCGGGGGTCGGCGAGGACGACGCGCGCTTCGTCCGCGGCGTCCAGGAGCGGCTGCTGCCCATGCTCCGCGCCCATGGCGTCAGCCCCGGCAAGCCGCCGCACACGGCCCCGAAAGTCGACCCCGCCACCTGGGCGCTCGACTACGCCGACAGTCCCTTCGGGACGGCCCGGCGCACGAACCTCGACGCGTTCTTCCGCCTCGGCTTCCCGGCGGTCGAGGTGCCGTTCCTGCCGAACTTCCCCCAGGCGGGCGGGCTCGACCGCTCGTATCTGCAGGACGGCAAGCGCCGGACGGCCGCGCGCGACTTCGCCTCGGCCTATGCGCCCATCACGGGACGCACCTTCGCGCTGCCGGTCGACGAGCCCAACCCGCGCACCTACGCCGACCTCAACCGGGCGGCCGCCCAGCTCGCCTCGGCGAGCCCGCGCATCCCCGTGCTGGCGACCGAGGCCCCGCACCCCGAGGCCCTGAAGGCCATCGGCAAGTCGGTCGACATCTGGGCGCCCCCGATCTGGGACCTCTTCAAGGTGCCGAAGGGGATCGCCGGCGTACGCGCCAAGGGCAAGCGGGTGTGGTGGTACACCTACGGCAGCGACACGCAGCGCTACACGCCGAACGTGCTGATCGACAAGCCGACCACCGAGCCCCGCGTGATGGGCTGGCTGGCGGCCAAGGAGGGCGTCGAGGGCTTCTTCTACTGGGGCCTCAACAACTGGGGCGGCGAGAACTACCGCAACCCGTTCGACGACCCCTGGTACCTCAGCCACACCAAGGCCCCCGACACCTGCGGCCGCGGCGGAGCGGTGGGCGGCAACGGCGAGGCGAGCCTGATCTACCCGACCGGCGATCCGTCGGACCCGGCGATCGGCAGCCTGCGGCTGGAGGCGCTGCGCGACGGCGCCGAGGACCACAGCCTGCTGAAGGCCCTCGAGGCCGCCGATCCGGCGTTCCACGCGAAGGTGATGGAGGGCGTCAGCACCCCCTACACCGGACGGTCCGAGGGCGGCCGCACCACCGGGTGCGCCGACGACGGCCGCCCGGCGTACCTGCCGGTGGTCGAGACCGACCCGGCGGCGGTCGACGGCGCCCGGCGCGCCGTCCTCGCCCGCCTGTCGGCGACGCCGCTGCCGACCCTGACCGGCAGGGTCGTCTACGGGGCCGCCCAGACCGGGCGCTCGCGCAAGCGCGCGAGCGCCCGCGGGAGCGCCCTCGCCGGGAAGCCGGTCGAGGGCGCGGCCGTGCGGTTCGGCGCCTTCTCCACCGTCACCGACGCCAGGGGCCGCTGGACCCTCGCCGACGTCAGCCCGGCCCCGGGCCGCCTCGTGATCAGCCGCGACCCGGTCGGCCGCGTGGACGCCGCCACCGTGGCCATCGACGCGGCCACCCTCGCCCAGCCCGGCGCGATCACGATCGCCACGCCGCCGATGCCGCTCTGGCCCTCGGACGCCGTGATCCGGCCCGGAGGCCTCACCCGCTTCACCGGCCGCATCGCCCCGGCGACAGCCCGCACGCGCGGCCAGGTCGTGACGATGACCGTGGGGCGCCGCTACCTCGCCGACGGCGACGAGGTCGTCTACCGGGGCAACGTGTCGCCCTCGGTTGACGCCTTCTATCCGACCGGCGCGGCCGGGCGGGCGAGCGCGCCCCTGCGGAACTGGTCGCGCTACCGCTTCCTCGAGTTCACCGCCACGGTGGTGAAGCGACCGCCGACCGACCGTGCCTTCCACCTGATCGTCACCCCCGGCGGCCACTTCCGCAACGCGAGCAAGGTGGCGGTGGGCAACCGGACGCAGCTCGTGCGACTGAGCCTGGCCGGCATGCGCGGCATGTCGAACGTGCGCTACCTGCGCTTCGGCGTGCAGAGCGCCGTGCCGAAGCCCTGGCGCGGCGGTCACGACCTGAAGGTCACGCTCCGCGTCTCCAACCTGCGCCTGGTGCCCTGAGGTGGCTCAGGCGTAGAACTCCGGCGTCCAGTACCACTCCTCGAACGAGCGGCAGCGCCCGTCGGGGGCGAAGGACAGGATCCAGAGGTCGAGATAGCGGCGCGGGTCGGGCGCGGCGTAGCGGACCTCGAGGCGTGCGACCGCGACATCGCCGTCGACGGCCAGCACCTCGGAGCCGAGAAGCCACTCCTCGGCCGGATCGGTCTCGGCGGCCCACCAGCGGCGGATGGCGTCGATGCCCCGGATCGGCGCGGCGCTCGGGCTCGCGCGATAGGTGGCGTCGTCGGTGAACAACTTCCCCAGGTCGGCCGCGCGCCGCTCCCTCCACACGCGCTCGTACGAGGCGATCCAGCGGGAGACGGCCTCGCGGTCGAGGGCCATCAGCGCCGGCGCACGGCCTTGACGGCGCGGTCGGCGTCCCGCTTGGCGTCGCGTTCGGCGATGGTGCGGCGCTTGTCGTAGAGCGTCTTGCCACGGCCGAGGCCGAGCTCGATCTTCGCCCGGCCCTCCTTGAAGTAGAGCCGCAGCGGCACCAGCGAGAGCCCCTTCTCGGCGAGGGACGAGGCGATCCTCTCGATTTCCTTGCGGTGCAGCAGCAGCTTGCGGGTGCGGCGCGGATCGTGGCCGGCGTAGCCGGCGTTCTCGTAGTCGGAGAAGTGGGCGCCGATCAGCCAGGCCTCGCCCTCGCGGATCTGGACGTAGGCGTCGCTGATGGTCGCGCCGCTCTCGCGCAGGCCCTTCACCTCGCTGCCCTGGAGCACGATGCCGGCCTCGAAGCGCTCGGTGATCGCGTACTCGTGCAGGGCACGGCGATTCTGCGCCACGTCGCGGAAGCGGTCGTCCTTCTTCGCGTTCTTCTTCGCAGTCGCCATGGGCGGGCGATGTTAGCGCGGGCGGGCGCCGGCCCGGGTGCGGCGCGCACGCGAGCCGAGCTTCGGGGGCAGCCCCCTGCTGCGTCCGGTCTCCGTGACCGGCTCGAGCTGTATCCGGCCGCGGAGCGGCTCGATCCGCACCACCCGGACGCTCAGCGTGTCGCCGATCCGGATGCGGCGCCCGCTGGAGTCGCCGATCAGCGCGACGCCGAGCGGGTCGGCGCGGTAGTGGTCGTCCTCGAGGTGGCGCGAGGGCAGGAACCCGGTGAAGACCTCGCCGAAGGTGATGAACAGCCCGGCGTCGATCAGCCCCGTCACGCGGCCCTCCACCGGGACATCCCAGCCCTCCTGGTTCAGGCGGTCGTGCAACAGGAAGGCGGCGCAGATGTCGTCGGCCTTGCGCTCCATCACCGACGCCTCGCGCTCGGTGGCCGAGCTGTGGTCGGCCTCGGCCGCGAGCTCGGTCGCCTCCGGTCCCGGCGGGCCGAGGCCGAGCGCGTCGAGCAGCCCGCGGTGCACCAGCAGGTCGGGGTAGCGGCGGATCGGCGAGGTGAAGTGCAGATACGCGGGGCTCGCGAGCCCCGAGTGGGTGGTCTCGGTCGCCGAGTAGTGGGCCTGGCGCAGCGTGCGCAGCACGAGGGTCCAGAGCGACAGGCCGCCGGGGCCGCCCGCCTCGAGGTGCCGCGCCACGGCCGCGGCGGCCGCGGACGCCGCCGCCCGGCGCTCGGGGCCGCCGAGGTTCCCGTCGGGGAGCGGCGGGGTGGCGACGCCGAGGGCCTCCAGCTGCTCGTAGAGCGACTCGATGCGGCTCTGCGCGGGGTCCTCGTGGTGCCGGAAGACCGTCGGGTGCCCGCGCGCGATCAGGTAGCGGGCCACCGCCTCGTTGGCGGCGATCATGCACTCCTCCACCAGCGAGTGGGCGGGCGTCGAGCCCTCGAGGTGCATCTCGGCGACCCGGTCGCCCTCGAAGCGCACGACCGGCTCGCCCGAGTCGGCCTCCAGGGCCCCGCGCGCCATCCGGCGCGCGCGCAGCGCCGCCGACACCGCCCCGATGGCGCGGATGTCGTCCTCCATCGCCGCGTCGCCGATCGATCCCCCCGCGAGCACGGTGTCGGCTTCGCCGTAGGTCAGCCGGCGCTCGGAGCGGATCAGGGAGCGCGAGAACCGGGTCTCCCCCACCTCACCGCGCGCGTCGATCACCATCTCCACCGTCACGGCGGCGCGGTCGGCACCCGGGCGCAGGCTGCACAGGTCGGACGACAGCCGCGGCGGCAGCATCGGCGTGACCATGCCGGGCACGTAGACCGAGCAGCCGCGGCGCGCGGCCTCGCGATCGAGGGGTCCGCCCGCGGCCACGAAGCGCGCGACGTCGGCGATGTGGACCCAGATCCGGGTGGCCGCGCCGCCCTCATCCGCCACGGCGATGGCATCGTCGTGATCCTTCGCCCCGTGGGGGTCGATGGTGATCACCCGCTGGTCGCGCAGGTCCCGGCGGCCCGGATCCTGGGCGACGTCGCCGTCGTCGAGCGCCTCGGCCTCCTCGAGCACCGCCCGGGGGAACGGGCGCGAGAGGTCCTCGGACGCGAGCAGGCCGCGGAGCGCCGCGGTGGGCGAGCGGGCGGGGCCGTGGACGGCGGTGACGCGCGCGGCGCGGCCCTTGAGCGTCACCGTGACCAGATCGCCGACCGACGCCCCGCCGCGCGCGCTCTTGATCAGCGGGACGCGCAGACCGGGCTCGAACGCCGGCTGGGCCGCCGCGCCGCGCCCCGATGACACCAGCTCGGCGACCAGCACCGCCGCGGGGCCCCCGCGGCTCATCCGGCCGCCGCGAGGGAGAGCCCTCGCTGCAGGACCTCGTCGGCCTCGGTGGCCGGGTCGTCGGCGATCCTCACGTCCGGCGCCAGGCCGCGAGCCGCCAGGTCGAAGCCCGACGGGGTGAGGTAGCGCGCCGTGGTGAGCTTGAGGGCGCCGCCGTCGCGCAGCGGCACGGTGCTCTGCACCAGGGCCTTGCCGAAGGTGCGCTCGCCGACGAGCGTCGCCCTGTCGGCGTCGCGCAGGGCGCCCGCGACGATCTCGCTGGCGCTCGCGCTGCCGCGGTCGGTCAGGACCACCACGGGCAGATCCCCGGCGACCGGGTCGGTGTCGGTGCGGTAGATCTCGCGGGGCGAGTGCAGCCCCTCGGTGACGAACACCTCCTCCCCCTCCGGAAGGAAGGCGCCCGCGACGGCGACCGCCTCGGTCACCAGCCCGCCCGGATCGCCGCGCAGGTCCAGCACGAGGGCGGTCGCCCCCGCGCCGCGCAACGAGGTGATGGCGTCGCGCAGTGCGTCGGCCGATCCACGCGTGAACTGCCCGAGCCGGATGTAGCCGACCTTCTCGCCGCCGACCGTCTCCATGCGCTCCTCGACCGAGGACACCCGGATGCGCGCGCGCGTCAGCTCGAGCTCGCGGACGGGATCGGTGCCGGACGCCACGCCGATCCGCACCGGTGTGCCCTCGGGCCCGCGGATCTCGGAGACGACGGCCCCGAGCTCCCGCCCCTTCGTCGGCTTCCCCCCCACCGACACGATGCGGTCGCCGGCGCGCACCTCGGCGCGGTCCGCGGGCCCATCCTCGAACACGCGGGTCACGACGACCGCCTCATCGCGCTGGGCGACCTGCAGGCCGACGCCGAAGTAGGCGCCGTCGTTGCGGGCCCTCAGCGCCTCGAGCTCGTCCGGGTCGAGGTAGTCGGTGTACGGATCCTCCAGGGCGTCGACGATCGCCTGCACCGAGTCGCGCTCGAGCTGCTCGGGGTCGACGTCGACGTAGTACGCGTCCTCCAGAACCTCCAGCACCTGCTCGGTCAGCAGCTCGCCGCTGTCGCCGAGGAAGACGCTGCGGAGGGGATCGGAGAGGCGCGTGAGGCCCGTCGCCTCCGCATGCCCGCCCACGGCGACGCCGCCGAGGAAGACGGCCAGCACGGCGAGAACGGCGACGCCGACGCGGATCACACGGCCGAGGTTCATGGGCGGTGGGTGCGTCTCACGGTCGGACCGGGATTGTAGACGGCCCCACCGGGCGCGCCCTGCGCACCGGTCCCGCCCGGCTGCGCGTCAGCCGGAAGGCTCAGACCTTCAGGAAGCGGCGCAGCGTGATGCCGCTGCCGAGGGCGCCGACGACGGCGCCCGACACGATCAGCATCAGCCCGAGGAGCGGGAACGCGATCGCGGTGGCCTCGTCGCGCGTGAGGGCGTTGTCGGTCCCCCGGATCCAGCTGTCCACGACGGTGATCTTCACGGCCCAGAGCATGCCGACGGCGAGCGCGGCGCCGATCAGCCCGCAGACGATGCCCTCGATGACGAACGGCCAGCGGATGAACCAGTTGGTCGCGCCGACGAGCTTCATCACCTCGACCTCCCGGCGGCGGGCGAAGATCGACAGGCGGATCGTGTTGCCGATCAGCAGGATGGATGCCACCAGGAGGATGGAGATCAGCCCGAGGCCGGCCCACTGGATGAACCGGGCGACGGTCAGCAGCTTGTCGGCCGTCTCCTCGCCGTAGTCGATGCCGAGCTCCTCGTCGATCGCCGGGCTGTCCTGCAGCGAGGCGACGATCTGGCCGGACTGCTCGGGGTCGCTCGGGATCACGGTGAACTTGGCCGGCAGCGGGTTGCTCGGCAGCTCGTCGAGGATCGACGGGTCCTGCAGGCGGCCGCGGAGCTCCTCGAGCCCCTCGTCCGCCGATACGTAGACGTAGGAGGCGACCTGGCCGTTGGCCTGCAGGGCGTCGAGCTGCGTCTTGAGACCGTTGACCTGCGGCACCGTGGCCGAGTCGGAGATATAGGCCCGGATGTCGAGGCGGTTCTTCTGGGAGTCGACCGTCGACTGCACGTACAGGAACGACGGGATGAACGCGCCCAGGATGAAGACCGCGATCAGCACGGTCACCGTCGCGGCGACCGACACGGCGGCGTTCGCCCGGATCGAGCGCAGGGCCTCGGCGAAGAAGAAGCGGACCCTCATCAGCTAGCTGTCCGCGCGGGCGTAGCTGGCCTGGCGCTGGTCGCGGACGACCTTGCCGTTCTCGAGGGCGATGACGCGCATCTGCATCTTGTCGACCATCTCGCGATCGTGCGTCGCCATGATCACGGTCGTGCCGGTGCGGTTGATGCGGTAGAGGAGCTGCATGATCCCGATCGAGGTCTCGGGGTCGAGGTTCCCGGTCGGCTCGTCGGCGATCAGCAGGCGCGGGTGGTTGACGAACGCGCGCGCGATCGAGACCCGCTGCTGCTCGCCGCCCGAGAGTTCGTTCGGGTAGCGGTCGGACTTGTCCGACAGGCCCACCAGGGCGAGGATCTCGGGCACCTTGCGCCGCGTCGAGCGCGGGTTCTCGCCGATCACCTGGAGCGCGTAGGCCACGTTCTCGTAGACGGTGCGGCCGGCCAGGAGCTTGTAGTCCTGGAACACGCAGCCGATCGAGCGGCGCAGGTAGGGCACCTTGGAGCGGCGCAGCCGCTGCAGGTTGCGCCCGCCCACCGTGATCGAGCCGGCCGTGGGCTCGAACTCTTTGATGAGCAGCCGGATGAACGTCGACTTGCCCGACCCGGACGGGCCGACCAGGAACACGAACTCGCCGCTCTCGATGGAGAGCGTGACGTCGTCGAGGCCGCGCGCGTCGCTGGTGTACTCCTTGGAGACCCCGTCGAGGATGACCATCGGGCCGTCGCCGGGGCGCAGCACCGAGCGCCGGTCGCTGGAGCGCAGCGACTCGCCGCGGCGGCGGGCACGCTCGCGGACACGCGATGAGGGCGTGTCGGGCTCAGTGGGTGTGGAGGGGGCGTCTGTGCTCATGAGGGCGTCGAACGCACGGCTTTCGGGAGGCGAGATGAGGGGCGAGCCACCGTCAGGAACTCCTTCGGCGGATGCGACCGTCCCGTGAAGCCCGGGGAGGGTACCCCGTGCCATTCGGTTGGTCAAACCATCGAAGGTGCCGCGAACCGGCGCGTCCGGAAGGCGGGGTGGCCTTCGACACGCGCGGCCTCAATCCTTCCCGCCGGGATCCGAGATCGGCTCCGTGATGCGGGAATCGCCCTGCGTGCGGCGCTCCAGCTCGGCGCGGATGAAGCCGTCCAGGTCGCCGTCGAGCACTCCCTGGGCGTTCCCCGTCTCGTGACCGGTACGAAGATCCTTGACCATCGTGTACGGGTGCACCACATAGGAGCGGATCTGGCTGCCGAAGCCGATCGAGCTCTGGTTCTCGCCCCGGTCCTTCGCGGCCTCGGCCTCGCGGCGCTCGAGCTCGGCCTGCACCAGCTTGGCGCGCAGCAGCCCCATGGCCGTCGCGCGGTTCTGGGTCTGCGATCGCTCGTTCTGGCACTGGACCACGATCTTGCTCGGCAGGTGGGTGATGCGCACGGCCGAGTCGGTCTTGTTGACGTGCTGGCCCCCGGCGCCGCTGGCCCGGTAGGTGTCGACCTTGAGGTCCTTGTCGAGGATCTCGATGTCGACCGCGTCGTCGACGAGCGGGGCCACCTCGACCGCGGCGAACGAGGTCTGGCGGCGGTTGGCCGAGTCGAACGGGGACAGGCGCACCAGGCGGTGGACGCCGCGCTCGGCCGACAGCAGCCCGTAGGCGTTCTCGCCGTGGACGGTGAAGGCGGCGGACTTGAGGCCGGCCTCGGAGCCCTCCTGGACCTCCTTGAGGTCGGTCCGCAGGCCGCGCCGCTCGGACCAGCGCAGGTACATGCGAAGGAGCATCTCGGCCCAGTCCTGGGCGTCGGTGCCGCCCTCGCCCGAGTTGATCGTCACCAGCGCGTCGCCGGCGTCGTGCTCGCCCGCGAACAGGCGGGCCTCCTCCATGCCCGCCAGCTGCTCCTCCGAGCGGCCGAGGCCGTCGGCGAGCTCGTGCAGCATGTCCATGTCGAGCTGTCCGGACCGCTCCTCCTCGCGCAGGAGGTCGGCCATCTCGGCGATCGAGTCGATCTCCTCGCAGAGGGACCGGTAGCCGGTCAGCCGCCCGCTGGCCGCCGCGTGGTCGGCCGAGATGCGGGCCGCGTTGGCCTGGTCGTCCCAGAAGCCCGGGTCGCCCATCTCGTGTTCGAGCTCCGCGACGCGGCGCTCCAGCGAAGCGGGGTCAAAGATAGTCGCCCAGGACGCCGGCCCGCTCCCGGAGGCGGGCGGCGCGCTGGACGAGGTCGTCGAGCGAGAGCGTCGAGTCGGTGCTCATCGGGATCGGGGCCTAGGCCCCGTGACACCTCTTGTACTTCTTGCCGGAACCGCACGGGCAGGGGTCGTTGCGGCCGACCTTGTCGTCGTCGGTCAGGACCCTCTGCTCCACGACGGCGACCGAACCGGACGACTCCTCGGCCTCCATCTCGGCGTCGTCGTCGGCGGCGCCCGCGAAGCCCTGGATCGGGTCGCTCTGGTACGAGTAGTCCACGTCGGCGACCTTCTGCTCCTCGGCCTCGGGCGCCTGGTCGACCTGGATGTGGAACATGTACCGCACGAACTCGCCCTTCACGAGGGTCATCATCTCGTCGAACATGGTGTGGCCCTCGAGCCGGTACTCCGACAGCGGGTCCTTCTGGCCGAGCGCGCGCAGGTGGATGCCCTCGCGCAGGTAGTCCATGTTGTAGAGGTGCTCGCGCCAGTGCTGGTCGATGAGCTGCAGCAGCACCCAGCGCTCGAGGTCGCGCACGAGCGTCGCGCCCAGCTCGTCCTCACGGCGCGCGTAGGCGTCCATGATGTCGTCCTCGAGCTTGTCGAGCAGCTCCTCGCGGGTCAGCGGGTCGTCGGGGTGCTCGAGGTCCGGCTGCAGGTCCGACAGCGAGATGCCCATCGGGTAGTAGGCGTGGAGCGCCGTGAACATCGCCTGCAGGTCCCAGTCGGCGGGCAGCGCGTCGTCGTCGGCGAACTGGTCGACCACGTCCACCATGGTCTCGGCGATCCAGTCGCGCGCCTGCTCGCCGAGGTCCTCCCCCTCGAGCACGCGGCGGCGCTCGGAGTAGATGACCTCGCGCTGCTTGTTGAGCACGTCGTCGTAGTCGAGGACGCGCTTGCGGATGTTGAAGTTCTGCTCCTCGACCTTCTTCTGGGCGCCCTCGACCGTCTTCGAGAGCATCTTCGCCTCGATCGGCAGGTCGTCGCCCGGGCCGAGCCGGTCGAGGATCTTGTAGATCCGGTCGCCGGAGAAGATGCGGATCAGGTCGTCCTCGGCCGACAGGAAGAAGCGCGAGCGGCCGGGGTCGCCCTGGCGGCCGGCACGACCGCGCAGCTGGTTGTCGATGCGCCGGCTCTCGTGCCGCTCGGTGCCCAGGATGTAGAGGCCGCCGACCTCCTTGACGCCCTCGCCGAGCTTGATGTCGACGCCGCGGCCGGCCATGTTGGTCGCGATCGTGACGGCGCCCGGCTGCCCGGCGCCGAGGATGATCTCGGCCTCGCGGGCGTGGTTCTTGGCGTTGAGGACGTTGTGCGGGATGCCGCGGCGGGTGAGCATGCCCGAGAGGTTCTCGGAGATCTCGACCGAGATCGTGCCGACGAGCACCGGCTGGCCGCTCTCGTGCGCCTGCACGATGTCCTCGACGACCGCGCGGAACTTGGCGTCCTTGGTCTTGAAGATGAAGTCGTTCTCGTCGATCCGCACCATCGGGCGGTTGGTCGGGATCGAGGTGACGTCGGTGTTGTAGATCTTCTGGAACTCGTTGGCCTCGGTGGAGGCCGTTCCCGTCATGCCCGAGAGCTTCTCGTACATGCGGAAGTAGTTCTGCAGCGTGATCGTCGCGAGGGTCTGGTTCTCCTCGCGGATCCGCAGCCCCTCCTTCGCCTCGAGCGCCTGGTGCAGGCCCTCCGAGTAGCGCCTTCCCTCGAGCACGCGACCGGTGAACTCGTCGACGATCAGCAGCTCGCCGTCGCGGACGATGTACTCCTTGTCCTTGCGGTACAGCGCGTGCGCCTTCAGTGCCTGGATGAAGTGGTTCACCAGGTTGCCGTTGACGTCGAGGTAGAGGTTGTCGATGCCGAGCGCCTTCTCCACCTTGCGGACGCCGCTCAGCGTCGGCGAGGCGGCACGGTGCTTCTCGTCGACGTCGTAGTCGCCGATCACCGCCTCGAGCATGTGGTCGCGCGTGAACGAGCCGTTCCAGCGGCCCGCCGAGACGTCCATGCGCGCGCCGGCGAGCTTGGAGTCGAGCTCGGGGTGGACCCTCGCCATCAGATCCTCGGAGATCAGGCGCGGGAAGTCGGCCTCGACCACCTCGATCAGCTCGGCCGCGGTCATCTTGTCGGGCACCTCGAGGCCGGCCTCCCGGGCGCGGGCGACCAGCTCGTTCGACTTGATGCTGACCTGCGAGATCAGGGCCTTCCGCAGCCCGTCGTCGTTCATGCGCTCGTACCGCTCGCGATCGGCGGCGACCAGCGTCGGCATGATCCGGGCGAAACGGTAGTAGGTGTCGGTCGCGGCCTCGGGCACGCCGGAGATGATCAGCGGGGTGCGGGCCTCGTCGATCAGGATCGAGTCGACCTCGTCCACGATGCAGAAGTAGTGGCCGCGCTGGACGCAGTCGGACAGCCGCACGGCCATGTTGTCGCGCAGGTAGTCGAAGCCGAACTCGGCGTTGGTGCCGTAGGTGGCGTCGGCGGCGTAGGCGGCGCGGCGCTGCTCCTCGGGCATCATCGACGCGATCACGCCGATGCTGATGCCGAGCTTGTCGTACAGCGGGCGCATCCACTCGGCGTCGCGGCTGGCCAGGTAGTCGTTGACCGTCACCACGTGCACGCCGCGCCCCGTGAGGGCGTTGAGGTAGACCGCCGGCACGCCGGCGAAGGTCTTGCCCTCGCCGGTCTTCATCTCGGCCACGCGCCCGGCGTTCAGCGTCATGGCGCCGATCATCTGCACGTCGAACAGGCGCATGCCGAGCACGCGCCGACCGAGCTCGCGGACGACCGCGAAGGCCTCGATGAGCAGGTCGTCGACCGTCTCGCCCGCCTCCAGCCGCGCGCGGAACTCGGGCGTCTTGGCCTGCAGCTCCTCGTCGGTCAGCTTCTCCATCGCGGGCTCGAGCGCGGTGATGCTGGCGACCTTCGCCTGCATCCCCTTCATCGCCCGGCCCTCGCCGACGCGCAGGACCTTGTTCAGGAGATCAGTGCTCATCGGCGGGCTCGGGAGGTCGTTGGCACAACGCGGATCATCGTAGCGCAGGCCTCATCGGCGCCGACGCGCCCGGGCTGAAGCCCGGGTCCGGCGACAGATCGTGGATGCGGGGCGTGCGGTCGCCGCATCAGACGGGATCCGGGTCGCACCCCAGGGAAGCCCCTTGGGAAGGCCCGGATCCCGTATGAGGCGAGCGATCCGCGCGGACCGCGCCGCGAGATGCGACGCGCCCGGGCTCCAGCGCCCGGGCGCGTAGCGACGCGGCTCACGCCTCGGGCGCGATGAGCCCGTAGTCGCCGTCCCGGCGCCGGTAGACGACGTTCACCTGGCCGTCCTCGTCGTTGCGGAACACGTAGAAGTCGTGGTTGAGCATGTCCATCGCGAGCGCCGCGTCCTCGGGGCCCATCTGCCGCATCTCGAAGCTCTTGCTCTTGACCAGCTTCGGCATGTGGTCGTCGGCGGCCTCGACCGCGCCGTCCACCGGGGCCGGCGGGGCCGCGGGGGCGGCCTCGGCCGCGGACGCGCCGTGGTGCTCCTTGCGCCGGTCGCGGTACTTGCGCGCCTGGCGCTCGAGCTTGTGGGCGGCGAGGTCGATCGCCGCGTACATGTCGTCGGCGCTCTCGCGCACGCGCAGCACCGGGCCCTTGGTGCGCACCGTCACCTCGGCGATCTGGGCCCGCTCGATCTTCGGGTTGCGCTCCACCGAGAGCTCGAGCTCGACGGAGGTGGCGTCGTCCCATGGCGGGAAGATCTTCACCAGCTTCTCGAGCTTCTGCTCGGCGTGATCGAAGAGCGCATCGGTGACAGAGAGTCCCTTGCCCTTGACCTGAAGCTGCATGATTCGCCCCCCTCGCGTTCTTGCCGGGTGCCTGGACAGTAGCGCCCGGTGGGGCGCGCGGCAGAGGCGCAGGGCGAACGCCACGCGCCGGCTCCGCTCGCCCGGGTCATCGCGTCGCCCCGTCCGGCACCCGGGCGAAGCAGACGGCGCCCACCGAGCGCGTTCCGGCGGCGTGCAGGGCGCGGGCGCAATCGGCGAGCGTCGCCCCCGTCGTGCGCACGTCGTCCACCAGCCAGGCGGCCTCCGGCGCCGGCGCGCCCGCGCGCGGTGCGAAGGCGCCCGACGCCTGCCGGGCCCGCGCCGTGGCGCGCGCGCCGCGCTGGTCGGCGCCCTCGCGCGTGCGCACGAGCGCCTCGGCGACCGGCCGCCCCCACGCCCGCGACAGCGCGCGGGCGATCAGAAGGCTCTGGTTGAAGCCGCGGGCGCGGGCGCGCAGCGGACCCAGCGGCACCGGGACCAGCACGACGCCCGCCGGCGGTGCCGGCACCGACGCGGCGATCACCTCCGCCATCACGCCTGCGAGACCGCGGCGGCGCTCGTCCTTGAGGGCTGCGACCAGGGCGGGGGCCGGACCGGAGTAGGCGACCGCCTGGCGCGCCCCGGCGATGCGCCCCCGGCACGCGCCGCAGCGCGGGACGGGCACGGGCACCGGCGCCCCGCAGCCCCCGCACCACGGCGGCGGCAGCGTCTCGAGGGCGGCCCGGCAGGCCGCGCAGGCGGCCGCCCCCGGCAGGCCGCATGACGCGCACGCGGGCGGCAGGATGACGTCGAGGAGGGCGCCGATGGACACGGGGCCACGCTACGGCCACGCCCTGCCACCGGTCACCGCGCTCCCGTGCCGGGACGCGCACGGCACCGCATCAGACGGCGGCCGAGTCCTCCACGGCGGCGCGCAGCGAGCGCTCGTACGGCGGACGGTGGACGCCCGCCTCGGTCACGATCGCCGAGATCAGCCGCGCCGGCGTCACGTCGAAGGCGGGGTTGGCGACGGGGGTCGTGTCGGCGGAGCCCGGGCGCCCGAACAGCGACAGGCCGCGCACCTCTGCGGCGGCGCGCTCCTCGATCGGGATGTCGCGGCCGCCGGGGGTCGAGAGATCGACCGTCGTGGTCGGCGCCGCGACGATCACCGGGATGCCGTGCTCGCGCGCGAGAACGGCCATGCCGTAGGTGCCGATCTTGTTGGCGGCGTCCCCGTTGGCGGCGATCCGGTCGGCGCCGACCACGACGTGCGAGACGGCGCCCGCCGCCATCATCGCCGCCACCATCGAGTCGGTGATCAGGGTGTGCGGGATGCCGTCGCGGGCGAGCTCCCACGCCGTCAGCCGGGAGCCCTGCAGCAGCGGGCGCGTCTCGGGCACGACCACGCGCACGGACGGGTCTGCGGCGTGCGCGGAGCGCACGACGCCGAGCGCGGTCCCGTACCCCCCGGTCGCCAGCGCCCCGGCGTTGCAGATCGTCATGATGCGCGCCCCGCGCCCCATCAGCGGCAGCGCATGGGCGCCGATCGCGCGGCAGCGCGCCACCTCGTCGTCGTGCACGGCCCGCGCCGCGGCGGCGAGGGCGGCCACGAGGGCGTCGCCCGGGCCGGGGTGCGCGTCGGCGACGGCGCACATGCGGTCGACGGCCCAGGCGAGGTTGACCGCCGTCGGGCGGGCCGACCGGAGGGCGGCGGCGGCGCGGCCCACCTCCGCGCGCAGCCCGGGCAGGTCGGACGCGTCGGCGCGCGCGGCGGCCAGCGCCACCCCCATCGCGCCGGCCACGCCGATGGCCGGGGCTCCGCGGATCGACAGCCGCCGGATGGCCTCGACGACCTGCGGCCAGGCGGGGCACACGAGCGTCTCCTCGCGCGCCGGCAACAGGGTCTGGTCGAGCATCTCGACGCCGGCCCCGGTCAGGCGGATGACCTCGTGCGGCGCGAGGCCGGGGGGCGCCGCGCCGTTCAGGTCCCCTGCTCCCACGAGGCGAGGTAGGCGAGCTGCTCGTCGGTGAGCGCGTCGATCTCGACGCCCAGGGACGCGAGCTTGAGCGTGGCGATCTCGTCGTCGATCCGCCGCGGCACGGCGTAGACGCGGCGCTCGAGGCCGGCTCCCTCGCGCGCCAGGTACTCCACGCTGAGTGCCTGGTTGGCGAAGCTCATGTCCATCACCGAGGCGGGGTGGCCCTCGGCGCACGAGAGGTTGAGCAGACGGCCCTCGGCGAGGAGGTGGATGCGCCGCCCGTCGGCCATCCGGTACTCCTGAACGGAGGGGCGCACCTCGGTGACGCTCTCGGCGAGGGCCGCGAGCGCGGGCAGGTCGATCTCGACGTTGAAGTGGCCGGTGTTGGCGAGGATCGCCCCGTCCTTCATCACGGCGACGTGCTCGCCGCGCAGCACGTTCACGTCGCCGGTGGCGGTGATGAAGATGTCGCCCACGCGGGCGGCCTCGGCGACCGGCATCACCTGGAAGCCCTCCATCACGGCCTCCAGGGCGCGCAGGGGGTTCACCTCCAGCACGATCACGTTGGCGCCCATGCCGCGCAGCCGGCTCGCGACGCCGCGCCCGCACCAGCCGAAGCCCGCCACCACCGCGCGCCGTCCGGCGACGAGCACATTGGTCGCGCGCAGCAGCCCGTCGACCGTCGACTGGCCGGTCCCGTAGCGGTTGTCGAACAGGTGCTTGGTGTCGGCGTCGTTCACCGAGACCACCGGGAAGCCGAGGCCGCCCTGGGCCTCCAGGGCCCGCAGGCGGATGATGCCGGTGGTGGTCTCCTCGGTGCCGCCGATGACGCCGTCGAGCATCTCGCGGCGCTCGCCGTGGAGCACGCCGATCACGTCGGCGCCGTCGTCCATCGTGATGTGGGGCGCGTGGTCGATCGCCGCCATGATGTGGCGGTAGTAGGTGCCATCGTCCTCGCCGCGGCGCGCGAAGGTCGAGATGCCGTGGTCGCGGACCAGCGCGGCGGCGACCTCGTCCTGGGTCGAGAGCGGGTTGGAGGCCACCAGCACCACGTCGGCGCCGCCCGCACTGAGCGTGCGGACCAGGTTGGCGGTCTCGGTGGTGACGTGCAGGCAGGCCGACACGCGCAGGCCCGCCAGGGGCGCCTCGCGCGCGAAGCGCTCGCGGATCGACCGCAGCACCGGCATGTCGCGCTCGGCCCACTCGATGCCGCGCCGGCCGGCCGGTGCCAGGCCGAGGTCGGCGACGTCGTGCCGGGGGCCCTGAGCCGCGCGGCTCACGCGCCCGGGTCCGCGCTCCTGCCGTAACCGGTCTCGGCCAGACGTCCCTTCAGCCGCTCGATCACCTCGACCGGGCCGGGGTCGACCGCCCGCAGCAGCGCGAGATAGAGGGAGGCGTAGTCGCCGAGCATCACGAGGTCGAGCATCCGCGCGAGCGCGCTCCGCCCCTCCGACGTGATCGACAGCACGTTGCCGACGTGAGACTCCACCAGCTCGCGCGTGAGGTCGAAACGACGGTGCACCTGGCGATGCTGGCGCTCGTCGCGCAGCAGGATCAGCTGCGCCAGCTCGCTGAGCGGCGCGGGCATCCCGGCGAAGCCGACGATCTCGTTGTGGTCGAGCTCCGGCAGGGTCGAGCTGTACGCCGGGATCTTGGCGTTCTCGTTGAACTGGCCCTTCCACCGCGCGGCGATCGGCGCCGTCAGCTCGGCGCCCCAGATCAGGGGCACCGCGTTCTGCAGGGAGCGCGCGAGCTGCTTGGCCGGGTTGCCGCTCTCGTCCACGTCGGGGCCGAGCGCGGAGATCGAGGAGGAGATGGTCGCGCGCGCCTCCTCGAGGTCGGAGGTCATCGACGGCAGCACCTCGAGCCGGTCGAAGAGCACCACCAGCGGGACCAGCATGCGCAGGATGGCGGCGCGCGGCTGCAACCCCGCCACCACCGGCACCACCGGCACGCCCTCGTCGGCATAGTGCGAGCCGAGCTTGCCGCCGCTGGTGACGGCCACGCAGAGGCAGTTGCGCTCGGTCGCCTGGGAGGCGCAGGTGAGCGTCTCCTCCGTGCCGCCCGAGTACGAGCTGAGGATGACGAGCGTGTTCTCGCCGATCCAGCCCGGGAGGTAGTAGTCGCGCACGACGGTCACGGGCCTGCGCAGGCGCTCGCGGTAGGCGCCCACCACCAGGTCGGCGGCGATCGCCGATCCGCCCATGCCGCAGATCGCGACGTCGTGGATCTCCTCGGGCGGGTAGACCAGCTCGACGCCCTCGGCGGCGGCGCGGGCCTCGTCGAAGGCGGCGACCGACTCGCCCACGCCGCGGATCAGCCCGAGACTGTCGGCGGCGGTCGCATCGGGTCCGTCGAGTCCGAACATCGCGTCAGCCTATCGGAGCGGCCGCGGGCTCACCCGGCCGCGCCGTCGGTGGGCACGGGCGCGGAGGGATCGACCACGGCGCCCGCGGCGATGGCCGCCCGGTCGCCCACGATCACCCCGGGGCCCAGCCGGGCTCCGGCGCCCACCACGACCCCCTCCCCCACGATCGCGCCCTCGAGCAGCGCGCCCTCGCCGATCCGCGCGCCCGCCCCCACCACGCTCCCCGCGATGCGGGCACCCGCGCCCACGACCGCCCCGCCGCCGACCGCCGAGCGGGCGTCGACAAGCGCCGACGGATCGACCGCGGCGTCCGGGCCGATATAGCCCGCGCCCGTGGGAGAGCCTGTCTGCAGCGCCGCCGTCAGGACGTCGTGGACGGCCGACAGATACGAACCCGGGGTGCCGATGTCGCGCCAGTAGGCGTCGCTCGGGAAGCCGTAGAGAGCGCCCTCGCCGGCCAACGCGGGGAACACCTCCCTCTCGATCGAGCACGCGCGGCCCGCCGGGATGCGCTCGAGGACACCCGGCTCGAGCAGGTAGGTGCCCGCGTTGATGCGGAAGGGCTCACCGGGGCGCAGGTCCTCGGGGGCGGGCTTCTCGACGAACGCCTCCACCCGGCCGCCCTCGTAGAGCCGCACGAGCCCGAAGGCGCTCGGATCCTCGACCGGCGTCAGCGCGATCGTGCCGGCGGCGCCGGTCTCCCTGTGGCGCGCGGCCAGGGCGTCGAGATCGAGGTCGGTGAGGATGTCGCCGTTCAGCACCAGGAACGCGGCGTCGTCGATCAGGCCCTCGGCGTTCTTGATCGCGCCGGCCGTACCGAGGGGCTCGGGGTCGACGACGTAGCGGAAGCGGACGCCCTCGGGCGAGCGGTCGCCGAAGTGGGCCCGCAGGGCGTCGGGGCGGTAGCCGCACGAGAAGATGACGTCGTCGATGCCGTGGCGGCGCAGGAGGTCGATCTGATGGGCCACGAAGGGCCTGTCGACCAGCGCCATCATGGGCTTCGGGCGCGTGTCGGTGAGCGGCCGCAGGCGTGTGCCCGCACCGCCCACGAGGACCACCGCCTGCGTCACGCGGGCACCCCCACGTGGGCCGGGATCCGGCCGATGCCCTCGAACGTGTAGCCGAGGCGGGTCATCTCCAGCGGGTCGAGGGCGTTGCGGCCGTCGATGATCACCGCGGAGCGCATCGTGTCCCGGGCGGCGGCCCAGTCGATCCCGACGATCGAGGCCCACTCGGTGACCAGCACGGCGGCGTCGGCACCGGCGATCGCCTCCTCGGCGGACGAGGCCATCGTGACCCCCTTGAGGCGCTCGGTGGAGGTGTCCACGACGGGGTCGAAGGCGCAGACCTCCGCGCCCTCGGCCAGCAGCCGCGCGGCGAGCACGAGGCTCGACGCCTCGCGCATGTCGTCGGTCTCCGGCTTGAAGGCCAGACCGAGCAGGGCGACGCGCCTGCCCTCGAGCGTCCCGAGGTGCTTCTTCAGCTTGCCGATGACCCGGCGCTTCTGGAGCTCGTTCACCTCGATGACCGAGGTCAACAGCTGGAAGTGGTAGCCGGAGTTGCCGGCCAGCTGCTTGAGGGCGGAGACGTCCTTGGGGAAGCAGCTTCCGCCGAAGCCGATGCCGGCGCGCAGGAAGGCGCTGCCGATGCGGGCGTCGCGGCCCATGCCGTCGGCCACCACCGCCACGTCGGCGCCCACCTCCTCGCAGACGTTGGCGATCTCGTTGATGAAGCTGATCTTGGTGGCGAGGAACGCGTTGGACGCGTACTTGACCATCTCGGCCGTCGGCACCGTGGTGCGGACGATCGGCGCGGCGAGCGGCGTGTAGAGGGCGGCCACCCGGTCGCCGTGGACCGCCTCGAAGCAGCCGATCACGACACGGTCCGGCCGGAGGAAGTCGGCGATCGCCGCCCCCTCCTTCAGGAACTCGGGGTTTGAGCAGTAGCCGACCTCGCCGAGACCCCGCGCATCGAGCTCGGCGCGCACGCGCTCGCCCGTGCCCACCGGCACCGTGCTCTTCATCACCAGGATGTGACGGGCATCGGCGCCCACGCGCTCCAGCTCGTCCACCACGCCCATCACGCGCGAGAGGTCGGCGTCGCCGGAGTAGGTCGGCGGGGTGTCGACGGCGATGAAGATGATGTCCGAGCGGTCGAGCATGCGCTCGAGCGAGAGCGTGTAGGTGAGGCGCTCCGCGTGCTCGGCCATGATGTCCACGAGGCCCGGCTCGTAGATCGGGGTCTGGCCGTCGTTCAGCGCGGCGACCTTGACGGCGTCGATGTCGCGCAGCGTCACCTCGTGCCCCATGGAGGCGAGGCACACGCCGGTCACCAGGCCGACGTAGCCGGCCCCGATCACCCCGATGCGCTCCCGGGCGGGCGGGCCGCCCGGCGCCGCCGCGCCGCCGGGCCCGGTCGCGCCGCCCCCCATCGCACCGGTCACGGGGTCGAGGCCTCGGTCTCCACCGTGATCGCCGTGTCGGTGCGGCCCTTCTTGAGTGTGGCGCGGTTGAGCGGGCGCATCGACTTTGCGATCTCCTCGATCGTCTTGGCACTGAGGTCGTTGTTGAGGGTGTTGGACACCCAGTAGGTCACCCCGCCCGACTGGAAGGCCAGCCTCTGGAGGTTCTTGCCGTCGTAGAAGGTGAGGTACTTCCGCCCGCCCGAGGTGTACGAGCCGGTCTCCCCCTCGAGGATGGGGGGGTTCTTCATCGACGTCATCGAGATGCCCCAGTACTCGCGGTAGCCGTGCTCGAACACCATCTTGATCGCCGGCGGGCCACCGGACTCGGTCCGGTTGATCGAGTAGGGGCGGATGATCCGCACGCTGGAGTCGGAGGCCACCTTGAGGGGCGCCATCACGGCGAGGCCGGGCACCTGCTTGCGGGCCTCGCGCAGCGGCTCGACCAGGCTGGTGGTGTCGACCGTCTCGGCGGCGGGAGCCGTCTCCCTGGGAGGCGGCGGCGCCAGCTCTCCCGTGAAGTCGGCGCCGGCGATCACCACGACCTCGTTGCCGCGCGCCTTGGCCGGCCCGGCGAGCGCGCCGATGGTGGCGTCCGGCCCGAGCAGGGCGGCGATCTTGCGCGCCGGCTCCCGGAAGGCCGGGGCGTAGTAGACCGCGCTCGCGGCGTAGTCGAAGCTGTCCGCGTTGCCCGCCACCGAGGTGCGGTACTTCTTGGCCGCCAGGGCCTCGGCCACGCCCTCGGCCGCGAGCAGGCGGCCGCTGCCGTTCTGCACGACGACGTCGACCGACTCCGGGGCGATCGGCTTGACGGCCTCCTTCTGCCCGAACTCGAACTCGGGCTCCCGCCAGGCGTCGATCGCCTCGTCGATCGCACCCTGGCTCGCCACCTGGATCGAGGCGCCGGCCGCGGTCATGTCGCTGCCGGCGTTGATCGAGACACGGGCGATCCGGTCCTTGGGGGTGACCAGCGCGAGCTCGAGCAGCGAGATGAAC
>LNFM01005072.1_pt1 | contig 23287 bp, 22 predicted proteins | sample 596031 | NCBI WGS metagenome assembly LNFM01 (sample SAMN04254537, study PRJNA301005) | activated carbon metagenome | isolation source: dual media filters at the Ann Arbor, Michigan drinking water treatment plant | place: USA: Ann Arbor | reverse complement strand
CGCGGCTGAAGACTTATGGGGCTTTTTTTGGCGACAAGAATCATAAGGCTTTCAGCCGTTTTTGTTTATGCGGTCATGAGAAATCCGGGTTAGCTGAGGTGCAGGGCGCGATCAGTCCTCAGCTGTAATGACCGGCTCTGCGTTAGCTTCAGCTGCGAGCTTTAAGCGGTCGGCTTTGCTGATATAGGTGCATTTGTTTTTCGGCGCTTTTTTCGCGTTGGCTTTTTTGGCGTGGGCTTCGAGTAGTTGTTTGATTTTTTTGCGGCGGTTCATAGGGTAGGCCGTAGGAGTGGTTAAGCATTGCTGTTAAGGCATTAAGCCTGCTGTGGCGGATCCCGCAGCAGTCCAAGCCAATCGTGTGCCGCTATTTTTGCACGCGCAAGCGTTTGAATACGGCTAAGGCCCTATACGACTAGTGTGACTCAGTTGTCATGTCGCCCTCACAAAAAGTGGGTCGTAATCCGCTTCTATAGATTCGATTCTGTCTTTGAGTTTTTCAAAGAGTTCGCCGTGGGTGGCGGCGACGCCGAGGCTCAGTAAACACAGGTTCTTCAGGTTGCGCATGGTCGTGCTCCGTCGTGTGAGGGTGGCAGTTCAGTGGGTTACTGGCGCGTTCTTGTTGTGGGTTGTAGCGGTGTGGCGGTTTTGTAGCCCGGATGTAATCCGGGGGTTGTGTTGTTGGTGAGCCTGTTTCCGGATTACATCCGGGCTACGTCATGGGCCGGTATCTAAAGCTGTCTGAAGGTAAATCGCGGGTACAGCAAACCCTGCGATGGCCGTGTGGCCTCGTGGGTGGGGTTGTTTATTAAGGGTTAGCTAACCGCGCCGCCCGCAGATCCCGGGGCGGCGCGGGGGTGGGTTTACAGGCCGAGGTGTTTCTTCACGGCGGCCAGGCCGTCTTGGCCGTCATAGGTGGTGACGCCCGCCAGCCACTGGTCGAGGATGGCTGGCTTGGCTTTGATCCAGTCTTTGGCGACGGTGGTGGGGTTTTGTTTCTCCAGCACTTTTTCCATCAGTTGGCTTTCGATCTCGACGGTGAACTGCAGGTTGTTCAGCAGTTTGCCGACGTTGGCGCAGCGTGTTTCGTAGTCTGGGGAAACGACGGTGAAGACTTTTGCCGCGCCGAAGTCGGGGCCGAATACCTCATCACCGCCTTCCAGGTAGGTGATGTCGAACTGGGTGTTCATTGGGTGCGGAGCCCAGCCGAGGAAGACTACCGGCTCTTGTTTTTTGTAGGCGCGGGCGATCTGTACCAGCATGCCGGCTTCGCTGGATTCGACCATGCGGAAGCTGCCAAGGCCGAACTGGTCACCTTTGATCATGCCGTCGATCAGCAGGTTGCCGTCGTTACCGGGCTCGATGCCGTAGATTTTGCCGCCCAGTTGGTCTTTGAATTTGGCGATGTCGGCAAAGCTTTTCAGCCCGGCTTCAGCGGCGTAGGTCGGTACGGCGAGGGTGTATTTGGCCCCTTCAAGGTTGGCTTTTGGCAGTACTTTTACGCCGCCGTCTTTGGTGAAGGGTTCGATCACGGCATCCATCGAGGGTGCCCAGTAACCGAGGAACGCATCAACCTGGCCGCTCTTGATGCCGGTGAAGGCAATTGGCACGGAGGCCATGATTTTGCGCGTCTGGTAGCCTAGGCCTTCGCTGAGGATGATGGCGACGCCAGTGGTGGCGGCGATGTCGGCCCAGCCGATTTCGGCAAAGCGCACCATTTTGCAGCTCTCCGGCTCTTGCGCCCAGGCGCTTTGCAGCATGGCCACAGAGAGCAGGCTAATGCCTGCGAGCTGTTTGATCGTTTTCATCTGCGACTCCCTCTAAAGGCAAAAAACAAGGCTTACTGACGTTGAAGTTTGCTGCTGAACCAAGCCATGACGCCGCTGCGTTTGGTCGGTTGTGGGGTTCCGAAACTTTCGGTGATGCGGTCGAGAATGATCGCCAGCAGTACCACGGCCATGCCGCTTTCAAAGCCAAGGCCGATGTCCAGGCGCTGAATACTGGCCAGCACATCGTTACCCAAACCGCCCGCGCCGACCATCGAGGCGATAATCACCATCGACAGGGCCATCATGATGGTCTGGTTGACCCAGGCCATGATCGACGGCATGGCGTCGGGCAACTGTACGTTGAATAGTAGCTGAGGCGGTGTGCAGCCGAAGGATTGGCCGGCTTCGATGATTTCCTTGTTGGCCTGGCGAATGCCCAGGCTGTTCAGGCGCACGGCGGGGCGGCCTTTGCTGATCACGCTCACTGTATTGATCGGTAGCAAAATAATGCGGCTGTATCCGCTCATAATTGATGCAGGCGAGTGCTTTGGGTTGAAGGGCTGCGGCACTCATTCGCCGTCATTTTCGGTCTCTCGGGTCACGCTTTGCGGCTAATGGAGAGTTGCTAACAGGCTATTCTCGTCGTAACAATAAGTATGTGCGGTGAGTGCCATGCTGTGCGCCGCACAGGTTTCATCATCTGCTGAGTAACCCCCATGTTGAAATGCATCGCAGTGACCGACGTGCGCGTCGGTATGTTTATCCACGAGTTCTGTGGTGCATGGATGGACCATCCGTTTTGGAAGTCCAAATTCTTGTTGGATAACGACAAAGACCTGCAACGAATCAAGTCCAGCAGCATCGGTGAGCTGTGGATTGATGTGAGCAAAGGCCTGGATGTTGAGGCTGGAATCGTCAGCACCAGCGCCGAGCAGGCCGCCGCGCAGGCCGAGGCCAGCTTGCTGGCTGCGGTGCAGAGCCCGTCGGTGAAGTTGGTGGTGTCCATGGACGATGAGGTGCGCCGCGCGGCCAAGCTGTGTGCCAATGCCAAAGCAGCGGTTATCAGCATGTTTGGCGATGCCCGCATGGGCCAGGCGCTGAACTTTGAAAAAGCCGGCGAGTTGGTTGAGGAAATTTCCGACTCGGTGATGCGCCACCCCAATGCGCTGATCAGCCTTGCCCGCCTGAAGAATGCCGATGAATACACCTACATGCACTCGGTGGCCGTGTGCGCGCTGATGATCGCGTTGGCTCGGCAACTGGAACTTACCGAGAATCAGGTGCGTGAGGCCGGGCTGGCCGGTTTGCTGCACGACATCGGCAAGATGGCCATTCCCAATGAGGTGCTGAACAAGCCCGGTAAGCTGACCGACAGTGAATTCGCCACCGTGCGTGACCACCCGGAAGCCGGGTCGCGCATGTTGCTGGAGAGCAAGCAGGTCAGCGCGTTGGTGCTGGATGTGTGCCTGCACCATCATGAAAAAGTTGATGGGTCAGGCTACCCGCATCGACTGGCGGGCGATCAGATCAGCATTTTTGCCCGTATGGGCGCGGTGTGTGACGTGTATGACGCCATCACCTCGGATCGTCCCTACAAAAAAGGCTGGGATCCGGCTGAGTCGATCCGCAAAATGGCCGAATGGAAAGGCCACTTTGACCCGGTGGTCTTCCAGGCTTTCGTCAAAACCGTTGGCATCTACCCCGTGGGGTCGCTGGTGCGTCTAGAAAGTGGCCGCATTGGTGTGGTGATGGAGCAGCAGGCAAAGTCGTTGCTGCTGCCCAAGGTCAAGGTGTTCTTCTCGGCCAAGTCGAAAACCCCGATTCCCCAAGAGGTTTACGACCTGAGCAAGATGGTTGGGCGCGACAAGATTGTTGGCCGGGAGTCGGCCGAGGAGTGGGGTTTCCGTCATATCGACCAGCTCTGGAGCGGCTTGCCCTAAGCCTGCTGTCGCATCCTTACCCGCCAACCGGTCGCCGCCAGCCTCACCCTCCGTTGAGCCCTCGACAGGCCGCGTGCCTGTGACTCATCTATGCTCCTTGTAGCTTATGGAGTTGATCGCGCCAGCGCGGCGTGCTTCTTGCTTTGAGTTGAGCTTTGGCGCGTCGTTGACGCTGGCGCGCCTAACACGTTGAGGTGTTTATGGCTGGAGTTCTAAAACCCGGTATGCGGCTGCTGGAAGGTTTCAGCTTTGCGCGCAAGTTTCAGTTGGTGTTTGTTCTGTTTGCTCTGCCGTTAGGATTTTCCCTGTGGGTGATCAGTAGCAATCACCTGGCGAAGCTCACGTTCATTGACCATGAGCTTGAAGGCATCAACGTTCTGCACGGTATGGCCGGTGTGCAGCGCGAATTGATTGAGCAGCGCACCTTGATCTCGCGCTGGAAAGGGACGGAAAAACCCGCCGAAGCGCTGTTGCGTGAGCGTGAGCCGGCGCTTAACGAGGCGCTGCAACAATTGAGTGAGCCGCTGCAGTCGAGCCTGTTTAGCGTTCAGGCGCGCCAGCATCTGCAAAACCTTACGGCTGCTCAGACCGAATTAAATGTGAATGTGCTGGGTAAGCTGGCATTGCCCGATGCGCAGGAGCGTTATCAGCAGAGTCTGTTGGGCCTGCTGGCGCTGCGTGAACAGGCGGCTACCGACAGTAGCCTGATTCTCGACCCGCACATCGACACCTACCTGATGATGGAACAGCTGACCTACAGCCTGCCGCGCATGCTTGATCAGCTCGGTAGTTTTGCCGCCAATGGCTACGGCGCAGTGGTGTCGCAGCATTTCACCTTGCAAAGCCGGGTGCTGGTGCGCGATTTACGCCGCGGGTTGGATGAATCACGCGGCCAGTTGTTCAAAGCGCAGTCAACTTTATCGACTGAAGCCCCTAACGTGATGCGTCAGCTGCAAGGCCCTTATGAAGAAGCACTCAAGGGCTACGACGATTTTTTGGCTGAGATTGACCGCGATATGTTTGAAGCCAGCCCCATGACCTTGACGCCGGCGCAGTTCGTGCAGCGTATCGCTCAGTTGGAATCGCAACTGCATGCCTTACAAAGCGCGCTCTACCAGCAGTTCACTGCGAGCCTATCGGGTTATCGGAGTGAAGCGATGGCCGCGATGATCCAGGTGGTCACGGTATTTAGTCTGCTGACGCTGCTGGCGCTGTATGTGTTGTTCTGCCTGAACGCCTCGATCCGGCGCAGCACAACGGTGATCATTCAGGCGGCTGAAGGGCTGCGCGATGGCGATTTGCGCGTGCGCATGCAGGTGCCAGGCACGGATGACCTGGCCGGCATAGCCCATGCGCTTAATACAGCCGTGAGCCAGTTACGCGGCTCGATGCAGGGCGTTAATCAGCAAAGCCAGCAATTGGGCGGCACTGTGCAGATGCTTAATGGTGAGGCGCAAAACGCCTTGCAGTCGGTTGAGCAGCAACAAGCGCAAATGAGTCAGATCGCCGCTGCAGCCACGCAAATGGCCGCCACTGCGCAAAGCGTGGCGCAAAGCTGCGAGCAGGCCGCGAAGGAGGCCAGCCAGACCCGCGAGATTGCCAGCCAGAGTAACCAGCGCAGCACGCGCACCAGCCAGAGCATGCGCCAACTCAGCACGCGCCTGGGCGATAGCGCCACTACGTTGCAGCAACTGCGCACTCAGACCGAGCAGATCACCCGCGTGGTGGATGTGATTAAAGGCATCGCCGAACAAACCAACCTGCTGGCCCTCAACGCGGCCATCGAAGCCGCGCGCGCGGGTGATCAGGGGCGTGGCTTCGCTGTGGTCGCCGACGAGGTGCGTTCGCTTTCACAGCGCACGCAGAACTCCACCGCTGAAATTGCCGAAACCGTCGCCAACTTGCACCGCGTGGTAGGCCAGTCGGTGACGCAAATGGAAGACGCCGTACGCCAGGCCGAAGGCGATGTGGGCAGCGTGCTGGCCATGGGCGAAGACCTCAACGCCATTGTCGAATCGGTGCAGTTGGTCACCGACCGCCTGGCGCAAATCGCCACTGCCGCCGAGCAACAGGCTGCTACCGCCGATGAAGTGAGCGGCAATATTCAGCAAGTCGACCAAGCCGCCAGCGTGCTTTTGGCTGGTGCTCAAGCGGTCAGCCAAGCGGCCGAACAACTGCGCCAAGGCAGCCAGGTGCTGGAGCAGAATACGGCGCGATTTAAGCTGGATTAGTCGGCTCGCTGCTGCCCTCCACCGCCATTCCCGGATTGCATCCGGGCTACAGGCCGCGTGTTTGAGGCTGGCAGCCCTGTAGGTTGGGTTGAGGTGCGCAGCGGCGAAGCCCAACGAAATGGCCGCCCCCTGTTGGGCTTCGCTGCGCTCAACGCCAGCCTACGCCGGGTGCGTAGCTTGGACTTCATCCGGGTGGCAAGCGGAGTGTCTGACGCTGGCAGCCCTGTAGGTTGGGTTGAGACGCGCAGCGGCGAAGCCCAACGAAATGGCCGCACTCTGTTGGGCTTCGCTGCGCTCAACGCCAACCTACGTCTTGGTGCGTCGCCTGGATGTAAGGCCTGCAGTGCGTAGCCCGGGTGTAATCTGGGTCGTTCTGTATGCAGTCGTCATTCTTAGATTGCATCCGGGCTAAAGGCCGCGTGCTGGGTGATTGACCATGCTTGACGCTGGCAGCGGCCTGCCGCAGGTTCCTCGCGAGTTGCCACGCGCAGGACGCCCATGCCGCATATTCTGATTGTTGAAGACGAAGCCGCCATCGCCGACACCCTCATCTTCGCCCTGCAAAGTGAGGGCTTTACCACCACCTGGCTGAGCCTGGCCGAGCAGGCCCTGGCGGAACAGCAACGCAACCCTGCGGATTTGCTGATTCTTGATGTCGGCCTGCCGGATATCAGCGGTTTCGAGGCCTGCAAGCGGCTTCGGCGTTTTTCCGAGGTGCCGGTGATTTTTCTCACCGCGCGCAGCGAGGAAATCGACCGCGTGGTCGGTCTGGAAATCGGCGCTGACGATTACGTGGTCAAACCCTTCAGCCCGCGGGAAGTGGCGGCAAGGGTCAAGGCCATCCTCAAACGCATGGCCCCGCGTGAAGCGCCTGCCGTCAGCCCGGTTGCCAACGTGGTCAGTGGACCGTTCCAGGTGAACAGTGAGCGCGTGCAGATCCACTACCACGATCAGTTGCTCAGCCTCACCCGTCACGAATTCCGCCTGCTGCAAAGCCTGCTGGCGCAACCGGAGCGGGTGTTTTCCCGCGAGCAACTGCTCGACGGCCTGGGTGTGGCCGCTGATGTTGGCTATGAGCGCACTATCGACAGCCACATCAAAAGCCTGCGTGCCAAACTACGTCAGGTGGCCGCTGCGGCCGAGCCGATCCAGACCCATCGCGGCCTGGGTTACAGCTACTCGCCGAGGCACGCCTGATGCCCTTAGGCGTTCGCATCTTTCTCGTCTACTTCCTCTTTGTGGGCCTGGCCGGTTGGTTTGTGCTGAGCACGGTGATGGACGAAATCCGCCCCGGCGTAAGGCAAAGCACCGAAGAAACCCTGGTCGATACCGCCAACTTGTTGGCTGAGATTCTGCGTGACGAGGTCAAGGCGGGCAGCCTGCAACAGAGCCGCCTGCCCGCGCTGCTACAAGCCTACGGTCAGCGTCAGCCCAAGGCGCAGATCTGGGGCGTGGAGAAAACCCAGGTCAACCACCGCATCTATGTCACCGATGCCAAGGGCATGGTGCTGCTCGACTCGACCGGCGCAGCCGTGGGGCAGGACTATTCACGCTGGAACGATGTGTTGCTGACCCTGCGCGGCGAATACGGCGCGCGCTCGACCAAGGAAGACTCGAACGACCCGGACTCTTCGGTGATGTACGTGGCCGCGCCGATCAAGGATGGCGCGCAGATCATCGGCGTGGTCTCGGTGGCCAAGCCCAACCGCACGCTGCAACCCTATATCGAACGCTCCGAACGGCGCTTGGCCTGGCTCGGCGGCGGGCTGATCGTGCTCGGTTTGTTGATCGGCGCGTTGCTGTCCTGGTGGCTCAGCGCCGCTCTGCGCAAACTCACCCGCTATGCCCAGATGGTTAGTGCCGGTCAACGCGCAGAACTGCCCAGCGTGCGTGGTGGCGAGCTGGCGCAACTGGCCGAAGCCATCGAACGCATGCGCACCGAGTTGGAAGGCAAAGCCTACGTCGAACGTTACGTGCACACCCTGACCCACGAGCTGAAAAGCCCGCTGGCGGCCATTCGTGGCGCAGCGGAGTTACTCGACAGCGAGATGCCGACAGCGCAACGCCAGCGTTTCGTGGCCAATATCGAGCAGGAAAGCGCGCGTATGCAGCAACTGATCGAGCGCCTGCTGCACTTGGCTCAAATCGAGCAACGCCAGGGCCTCGAAGAGCAAGTGGCAGTACCTTTGCGCGCGCTGGTCGAGTCGTTGTTGCAGGCACAAATGGCGCGCATCGCAGCCGCCGGTCTGCAGATTGAAAACATCATCGGCGCTCAATTAAGCGTCTGCGGCGAGGCCTTTCTGCTGCGTCAGGCTCTGGCCAACCTGCTGGACAACGCCTTGGACTTCACCCCGCCCGGTGGGCTGATTCGCTTTAGTGCCGTCGCCGGTGCCGGGCAGATAGAACTGCGCGTGTTCAACCAAGGCGAGGCAATTCCCGATTACGCCCTGGCGCGTGTGTGCGAGCGTTTCTATTCCCTGCCGCGCCCAAGCAGCGGGCGCAAAAGCACCGGTCTTGGGCTGAATTTTGTCGAAGAGGTGATGCAACTGCATGGCGGCACACTGCACATCGGCAATGTCGAGGGCGGTGTTGAGGTGATATTGCGGCTGCCGGGGGGCTGAAATCCTTAGGAGCTGGCCATGCCAGTGAAGAGTCCGTAGCCCGGATGCAATCCGGGGCCATGTGTCATCAGGCAGTCCATTCCCGGATTACATCCGGGCTACCCGCGGCAAGCTGTTTGCGTCTTCGGGCGTGTTTGCCGTCAAGTGTTGGCATGTGCCATCGGGCTTGCATGGTGCGCGCACAGATGCTCTGATCGGGCTGTCGGGTTGCCAGGCAACACTCGCCCCGCGCACTATCCTCAGAGTCTCAATAAGAAACAGAGCAGGAGCCGCCGCATGAGAACAGTCGCCGAGATCCTTCGTACTAAACCGCAGGCCGCTGTCTACAGCGTCACCCCGACAACATCGGTGCTGGATGCGATAAAGCTAATGGCCGAGAAAGGCATTGGCGCACTGGTGGTGCTGGATGAAAAAGGCCGTTTGGTCGGTATCGTCAGTGAGCGCGACTATGCGCGCAAAGTGGCGCTGCTGGAGCGCTCTGCATTCAATGTGGCGATCAGCGAAATCATGACCGCCGATGTGCTGACCGTCAGCCCGCGTGACACTTCAAGCTTCTGCATGCAACTGATGACCGACCGTCACCTGCGTCACTTGCCGGTTTTGGCGGAAGGCGAGTTGATTGGCCTGTTGTCGATTGGCGACTTGGTCAAGCACACCATTGCCGATCAGGCCAGCCTGATTAAGCAACTGGAACAGTACATTCGCGGCGGTTGATTCCCCACCTCATTGCTGTTCCCGCCGCGGCGGCTGTTCCTCATGCAGAAAGCGCGTGTAGATGTCCCGTGGCGGTGCCAGCTCTAACTGCTCCAGAATCCGGCCGACTGCGCCGCGGTGGTAGCCGCCGTGGGTGACGATATGCGCGAGTATTTCTTCGCGGCTCATGCAGCCATGGTCGCCGTCAACGAACATGAACGGCAGGCGCTCGTTCAGTTGATCAGCGCTCAGTGTCTCGGCATGCTCCAGGTACGCGCGGTCAGCGTCCCGCATGGCTTCATGAAGTGCTTCCAGCGTGGGTGTTTCAGTGGTGTTGGTGGCGGTGTAAGGATGCTCAACGTCTTGCAGGTGGGCGAGAAAGATCCGCTGCACCACGTAAATGTGATTGAGGATGCGCAAAGCGGCATGCAGTTCAGCCGCATGTTGTTGCGCATCCAGGCCATGCAGCGTGGCAAACAACTCCTCGTGGGCCCAGACGTGATAGCGCAACAGTGATGTCAGCAGTGGGTTGTTGTTCATTACGCGGTCATCCTTGAGTGGGCGTGGCTACACGCTACACACCTCCCGTTCGGCAGTCACTGGCTGGTCTGCACAGACTCTCCATGCAGTCTCCATCGTCGCTCCATAAAGCCACCATTCGTGCCGCTCAGACTCTGCCTACCTAAACCGTACCGGAGAGTTGCCGCATGAACCGCTTATTGGCTTTCAAGTTGGGCGCGATCGCCTTGTTGATAATCGTGTTGTTGATACCGCTGTCGATGATTGGCGGGTTGGTGAGTGAGCGGCAGTATCAGCGTGCCGAGGTGCTGCAAGACATCGCGCGCAGCTCCAGTTACCGCCAGCAGCTCACCGGGCCGATTCTGGTGCTGCCCTACACCAAGGTCTGGCAGCAGTGGAAAACCCACGCCAAAACCGGTGAGCGCTACATGGAAGAGCAGCGCCATCATGGGCGGCTGTACTTTCTGCCAGAGCGCTTTGTGCTCAATGGCCATGTCGCCACTGAAGAGCGGGCGCGCGGCATTTACAAAGCTTTGCTGTACCGCAGCGACAATAAAATCAGCGGTGCCTTCAAGCTGCCGGTACGCCTAGGGCTGGGCGATGAGCTGGGTTTGTATCAGTTCGAGCGGCCGTTCCTTTCAGTCGGCATCAGCGACATTCGCGGCATCAGCAATGACCTGCAACTGCGCTTCAACGGACAAAACCTGAGCTTTGCCCCCGGTAGCGCCGAGGAGCGTTTCGGTGCCGGTGTGCATGCACCACTGCCCGCGCTGGACAGCCAGGGTGGACAAACCTTGGAATTTGCCTTCGACCTCAAGCTGCAAGGCACCGAGCAGCTCAGCATCACCCCAGTGGGGCGTGACAGCCGCGTTGAGCTGACCTCTGATTGGCCACATCCGAGCTTTATTGGCGAGTACCTGCCAAGCAGTCGCGACGTTTCTACCGAGGGCTTCAAGGCTCAGTGGCAAACCAGTTTCTTCGCCACCAACCTGGAGGAGGCGCTTGCGACCTGTGTGCGCGGCGATAACTGCGAGGTGCTGAGCGCACGCCACTTTGGGGTGAGTTTTGTTGATCCGGTGGATCAGTACTTGAAGACCGAGCGGGCGATCAAATACGCGTTGCTGTTTATCGGCCTGACCTTTGCCGTGTTCTTCCTCTTTGAAGTGCTCAAGCGCATGGCCGTACACCCCGTGCAATACGCCCTGGTGGGCATGTCGCTGGCGCTGTTCTACCTGTTGCTCCTGTCGTTGTCCGAGCACCTGAGTTTTGCCTTGGCCTATGGCATTGCCGCAACTGCCTGTGTATTGCTGATTGGCTTTTATGTCAGCCACGTGCTGCGCAGTGCCCAGCGCGGTGCAGGCTTTGCGACCTTGCTGGCGCTGCTGTACGGCATGTTGTTCGCCTTGCTGGGGGCTGAGGATTACGCCCTGCTGATGGGCTCGGTGCTGGTCTTCGGTGTGCTGGCGGCGGTGATGGTGCTGACCCGCAAACTCGACTGGTATGGCGTCGGTCGCCTGCCATCAGTCACAACAGCCAACGAAGGTTGAGGTGTGCGGCGCAGGTTCAGCCTGCGCTGCTTTCTTGCTTGGAGATGTGAGCATGATGCGTTTGTTGATGCAGTTCTCGGCGTGTTTTGCCTTGGGGCTGGCGGTGGCCTTGATGGTGCTACTGGGCCTGATGTTTTGCGGCCAGTTTGACCTGATCAAGGGCTTGCAGCTGACCGGGCAGCCGCTGGCGCAATTGAGCCTGATGCTGTTGCCGGAGGTTTTTTGGGCGAGCCTGACCGGGTTTGCGGGGGCCGCGCAAAATGCCGAGGTGCAGTCGTTTCTAAGCCTGTGCGCAGCGTTGGGGCAGGTGGGGTTACTGCTGGCGATTGGATTTTTCCGCTTGTGGTACGTGCAATGAGCGGGCGCGTGGGGTTGCGTGAAGAATCACGCGCGGCTCACCAACTGGCCCGGCAGATTGCCCGGTTATTTGCTGGGGCAGGTCTGCGGCCCCAGCAAACGCGTCGATCTGACGTGCCGGCACTGCGGCAGCCTGGCTCTGAGCGTTAGCGCGTTATCGGCCTTTGCAGGCTTGGCAGTCGCGTTTTGCTGGCGTGTCATTACGCGCAACAGCACCCTGCTTTCGGCTATTTGCTGCGCGCTGTTAGACCAAGGTGGGGGGTGTGCGATCCGGACGGTTGAGTAGGCAGCAACGCGCCTGTTTACGCGGGGCCGCTACAACCTTGCAAAACGCTGTAAGCCAGCTAATACCAATGTCTAGCTGTTGGCTTGTAGTGACCTGCTGCTAGCTTGAAGGTGCATGAGAATAACAATAACCGGAGGAGTTTATGACTTCTGAAAAAGACAACGCTGCAGCGTACTGGAAGGCCAACGTCCGGCTGATCACCCTATGTCTGATTGTCTGGGCATTGGTGTCATTCGGCTTCGCCATTCTGCTTCGACCCATGCTGGCAGGTATCACTGTCGGCGGTACCGATCTTGGCTTCTGGTTCGCCCAGCAAGGTTCGATCATTGCCTTTATCGCGCTCATTTTCTTTTACGCCTGGAAAATGAACAAACTCGATAAACAATTCGGTGTCGAGGAATAATCCATGAGCCAGTTTGCAATCAATATCCTGTTTGTAGGCGCGTCCTTTGCGCTCTACTTCGGCATCGCCATTTGGGCGCGTGCCGGCTCTACCAAAGAGTTCTATGTCGCGGGCGGCGGTGTGCATCCGATCACCAACGGCATGGCGACAGCGGCTGACTGGATGTCTGCAGCCTCCTTTATTTCCATGGCGGGTCTGATTGCCTCCGGTGGTTATGCCAACTCAACGTTCTTGATGGGCTGGACCGGTGGTTATGTGCTGCTGGCCCTGCTGTTGGCACCTTACCTGCGCAAATTCGGCAAGTTCACCGTGCCGGACTTCATTGGTGATCGCTTCTACAGCAAAGGCGCACGTATGGCCGCGGTGGTCTGCTTGATCATCATCTGCGTGACCTACGTGATCGGTCAGATGGCCGGTGCTGGCGTGGCGTTCTCGCGCTTCCTGGAAGTGAGCAACTCCACCGGTATCTGGATCGCGGCAGGCGTGGTGTTCTGCTACGCAGTGTTCGGCGGCATGAAGGGCATCACCTACACCCAGGTGGCGCAGTACGTGGTGCTGATCATTGCTTACACCATCCCGGCGGTGTTTATCTCGCTGCAACTGACCGGCAATCCGATTCCAATGTTCGGTATGTTCAGTGAGCACACTGAGTCTGGTATGCCGCTGCTGCAGAAACTCAATGAAGTTGTAGCTGCACTGGGCTTTACCGATTACACCGCTGATGTGAGCAACAAGCTGAACATGGTGCTCTTCACCATGTCGCTGATGATTGGTACGGCTGGTTTGCCGCACGTCATCATTCGCTTCTTCACTGTGCCGAAAGTCGCTGACGCACGTTGGTCGGCGGGCTGGACCCTGATCTTTATCGCTCTGCTGTACCTCACCGCTCCGGCTGTGGCGTCCATGGCGCGTCTGAACCTGCTGACCACTGTTTATCCGCAGGGTGCCGAAGCGCCAGCACTGGCGTATGAAGAGCGTCCTGAGTGGGTGAAGAATTGGGAAAAAACCGGTCTGATCGCCTGGGAAGACAAAAACGCTGACGGTCGTATTCAGCTGTACAACGACGCCGCTCCAGCCTTCACGCCGACTGCCGAAACACGCGGTTGGAAGGGCAATGAGCTGACCGTTAACAACGACATCCTGGTACTGGCTAACCCGGAAATTGCCAACCTGCCGGGCTGGGTCATTGGTCTGATTGCAGCAGGTGCCATTGCGGCAGCACTGTCGACGGCGGCGGGCTTGTTGCTGGCGATATCCTCAGCTATCAGTCACGACCTGATCAAAACGCTGATCAATCCGAAGATCAGTGAGAAGGGGGAAATGCTCGCTGCGCGGATCTCCATGGCGGTGGCAATTTTGCTGGCCACTTGGTTGGGGCTTAATCCGCCAGGCTTTGCGGCGCAGGTGGTGGCATTGGCCTTCGGCCTTGCTGCGGCCACGCTGTTCCCAGCCTTGATGATGGGGATCTTCTCCAAGCGGGTAAACGATAAGGGCGCGATTGCCGGCATGCTGGTTGGTCTGGTGTTCACTGCGGTGTACATCTTCCTGTACCTGGGCTGGTTCTTTATCCCTGGCACGGCCACACTGCCTAACACTCCGGATAACTGGATGTTTGGTATCTCGCCGCTGTCTATCGGTACTGTGGGCGCTATCATCAACTTTGCTGTCGCTTACGCTGTGTCTTTTGCAACCGCAGCGCCACCTCAAGAAGTGCAAGATCTGGTGGAAAGCGTGCGTACTCCCAAAGGTGCTGGTGGTGCGTTGAGCCACTAAGCATAATCCCCCGGATCATGTTTGATCAGGGTCTTACAAGCGGGCCTCCTTAGGAGGCCCGTTTTATTTCCAGCTAAGCATGACGCCCACCCACTGGGCGGCGTCGCTGCGCAACGTTAAAGCTGCGCCAGGCAGTTTTTTATTTCGGGAGTCAGCCAATGTTGTGGACACTACTTGCCATCGTGATTTCGGGTTTGGGGGCCGCTGGTATTGCCATGCTGCTGCGCAAACTGACGCGCAACCGATTGCCGAAGTGGATCATTCCGGCATTCGGTGGTTTGGGCATGCTGAGCTACCAGATTTACTACGAGTATTCCTGGTTCGATCACCAACTGCTGCGCCAGCCGGCCGAGTCTGTGTTGGTGGCCAGTGAAACCGGTGAGGTGTTTTGGCGGCCCTGGACGTTTTTCTGGCCAATGACCACAGCCTTTACCGTGCTCGACACCAAGAGCTTGCTGCGCCAAGAAGCAGCAAGCGGCAGCGTGGCCGCGTTCAATCTGTACCGCTTTGAAAAGCAACACATCGACCGCGTCAGCCACCAGCCTCATCTGTTGAATTGCGCGACGGCTGAATTGCTACCGCTGGATGCGCAGAAAAAGCCGCAATTGGCGCAGATGAAAGTCGTCAACAAGGATGACCCGCTCTATCAGCGAGTGTGTCAGTAAAGCGGCAAGCGCTGGCGTGCCGCTAGGGTGTTTGGCGGCACACGCCAACGTGTGTGTTGAACCGCTCAAGAAAACCAGGGTGGGTGCTGATGAACCTCTTCGCGAAGTAAACGCCCAAGGGTTTGTCCTTGAGTAATACGCTGCGAATCTCGTTTTCCAGGCCTTGTTGCTGCAAGCTTCGTTGCATCACACGATTATTGGCCAGGATGGCATCCACACGTTTGGCCTGGAGCATTTTCAGCAAGCCATCGGTGTCCTTCGGTGGTGAAGCCACTTGGTAGTGATTGTCTACCAGCCAATCGAGCATATTAGCGCCGATAAAGCTGCTGACGTTAGCCTGCTGGCGGAAGCCCTCGGTGCTGGGGTCGCCAGGGTTATCTGCGAGCAGATACCAACGCCACTGCTGCTCAGCAATGATGGCCGACTGCACCGCGTAGGCATCGCGCTCTGGGTTACGTGACCCCGCAAAAAAGCCGTCTGCCATGCCGTCTTCCACCAGCTTTTGCGCGCGGGCCCATGCAGTGACCTTGATGCTATAGGGCATGTCCATGCGCGTGAGGGCACACTCCACCACCTCGACTGCTAAACCCTGCAAGCGTTGATCTGCATCGCGGTAGCTGTAGGGCGGCAGGTCATGGGTTGTTAGTTTTAGAACGGCGGTGTCAGCCAGCGCCGCAGGCGCCAGGCTGTAGAGTGCCGCGATGATCATCTTGATGGGCAGCATGGTGGGGGAGAGCCATCCTCAGTGGCATGCAATGCTGCAAGTTTAGCCAGTAAAACAGGGCTGGGCGTGCAGGCTTCAAGCCGTTTGGTGATAAGCCTAAGTGCCAGTTGGCTTATTCACGCACGAGGCTGCGCGTGCTGAATAGGTCGCTGCGGCTGACCATCATGATCACCGCTCCTGTGCAGAAACGGGCGCAGGGCCCGAATGACATAGACCCAGATCAATGCGCGGCGTCTATTCACTCTCTAGAATCGCGACCCTTTGATTGTTCGAGCCTGCCGTTATGGTCATTACTCCTCGTTATCCTGAGCTGCTGTCCCCGGCCGGCACCCTGAAAAACATGCGCTACGCCTTCGCCTATGGTGCGGATGCGGTGTATGCCGGGCAGCCGCGTTACAGCTTGCGGGTGCGCAATAACGAGTTTGATCACGCGCATCTGGTCCTGGGAATTGCCGAGGCCCATGCGCAGGGCAAGCAGTTTTATGTGGTGGTCAACATCGCCCCGCATAACGCCAAATTGAAGACCTTCCTTAAAGACCTCGCCCCAGTGATCGAGATGGGCCCGGACGCGTTGATCATGTCCGACCCCGGCCTGATCATGCTGGTGCGTGAACACTTCCCGCAGATGCCGATTCACCTGTCGGTTCAGGCTAACGCCGTCAATTGGGCCAGCGTGAAGTTCTGGCAGCAGCAAGGCTTGAGTCGGGTGATTTTGTCGCGCGAGCTGTCGTTGGAAGAAATTGGCGAAATTCGCCAGGAAGTGCCGGGCATGGAGCTGGAAGTCTTTGTTCATGGTGCGCTGTGCATGGCCTATTCCGGGCGCTGCCTGCTGTCGGGCTATATCAACAAACGCGACCCCAACCAGGGCAGTTGCACCAATGCTTGCCGCTGGGAGTACAAGGCTGAGCAGGGCAGCGAGAACGAACTGGGCGATATTGTGCGGATTGTCGAGCCCACCCTGGGTGCAGGTGCGCCCACCGACCAGGTGTTTTTGCTGCAGGATGCCTCGCGCCCGGACGAGCCCATGCCCGCCTTTGAGGATGAACACGGCACGTACATCATGAACTCCAAAGATCTGCGCGCTGTGCAGCACGTCGAGCGCTTGGTGCAGATGGGTGTGCACTCATTGAAAATTGAAGGGCGGACTAAGTCCCACTATTACGTGGCCCGTACCGCGCAGGTGTACCGCAAAGCGATTGATGATGCGGTGGCGGGCAAACCTTTTGACAAGAGCCTGATGAACACCCTTGAGTCGCTGGCCCATCGTGGCTACACCGAAGGCTTTCTGCGCCGCCATGTGCATGACGAATACCAGAACTACCAGCGCGGCAGTTCAGTGTCGGAACAGCAGCAATTTGTCGGCGAGCTGACCGGCGAGCGGCGCGGCGACCTGGCTGAGGTGAAAGTGAAAAATCGCTTTGCCATCGGCGATGGTCTGGAACTGATGACGCCGCAGGGCAACCTGCGCTTCACCCTCGAGCAACTGGAAAACCGTCAGGGCCAGGCCATGGCAGTCGCGCCGGGTGACGGCCATGTGCTGTACCTGCCGGTGCCGCCTGAGGTGCAATTGGACTATGGCCTGCTAATGCGCGATCTGTAGGTTGGATTCGCGAAGCGTAATCCGACACGCGGGAATGCGCCTTACAGCGAATGCGCCTGTTGGCGGCGACGGCTGCTGAGTTGTTGCAGCAGCAACGGCAGGCTGTCGAGGCCTTGTTGGCGTGCCTTGCTGAGTAGGATCAGTGCCAGTTCTGCCGTCACCAGTGCATCGGCGCTGGCGTGATGGCGCTGGAGCACTTGCAGGCCAAAATGCTGCGTCCATGCGTCCAGGCCGTGTCCTGTGGGCTTGGTTTTTGGGCACAGCAGCGGGGCGATTTCAGCCACATCCACAAAGGTGTGCTGTAAGCGGTAGCCCAGGCTCTGCTTGAGCGCGCGGGCCAGCATGCGCTGGTCGAACTCGGCGTGGTAGGCCAGCAGCGGGCTGTCGCCGACAAACTCCATAAACGCCAGCAAGGCTTGCGCCGGGTCTTCACCGTTGGCGATTTCGCTGGGGGCGATGCCATGAATCAGGGTGCTGGCGCTGGCCTGATGGTCATGGCGTTGCAGGGTGCATTCAAACTGCTGACTCAGGTCGATGGAGGCGTTTTCGATCACCACCGCGCCAATTGACAGCACCATATCGCGGCGCATGTTCAGGCCACTGGTTTCCAGATCCAGCACAACAAAACGCTGCTGCTGCAAGGGGCGCTCGCCAAGGGTTGATGCCGCCGCCAAGCACTCTCGACGTTGCAGTTGCTCTTGGGTCAGGGCGGGTTTGCGCCCGGTAAACCAGGTGAAGGTGCTCATAGCTGATACCTCACCGACAAGCTGCTTTGCAGGCGCTGCGCCTGCCGGAACGACTCACGGAGAATGCGTCGATCCAGATGATTGAGGTTGTCGGGGTCAACACGGTTGGAATACGGCAATGCATTGCGGGCTTGCTGCTGGTGTTGTTGCATGCGGGCCTGCTGAATGAAGTGGTAGGCCTCTTCATAAGCGCCGCCATCCTGAGCCTCGATTACACCTTGCTGCACCAGTGCACGGAGGCGCTCCAGGGTGTTGCAGGCGGCAATGCCGTTGGCCAGGGCCAGTAGGCGTGCACCATCGACAAAGGGTGTCAGACCCTGCACTTTGAGGTCCAGGGTGTCTTTCTCTGCGCCTTTGCGCGCCACCACGAAATCGCGAAACATGCCCACGGGTGGACGTTGTTGCAGGGCGTTATTGGCCAGCATGCGCTGGAACAGACTGTTGCCAGCCACCATGTCCAGCAGGCCTTGGCGCAGTTGCTCACAGCCGTGTGGGTCGCCCCATACGGCGCGCAGATCGAAGTAGATGCTTGAGGCCAGGAGGTTCTCCGGCGTGGCCTGCAGCACAAATGAGTTGAAGCGTTGCGACCATTCCTGACGGGACAGGCACAACTCTGGGTTGCCGGCCATGATGTTGCCCTTGCACAGGCTGAAGTCGCACTGCGCCAGGCGCAGGTTTATCTCATGGGCCAGCGGCAACAGACGCCCGCGAATGGCGGCGGCTTCGGCTGCATCGGCAGCCTCGAACAAAATGCCGTTGTCCTGGTCGGTATGCAGGGTTTGCTCGCTGCGGCCTTCGCTGCCGAACACCAGCCAGGTGAAGGGAATGCCAGGATCGCCCATGTCTTCCAGGGTCAGTTCGATCACGCGGCACACGGTATGGTCGTTGAGCAGGGTAATTAACTGGGTGATCTGCGTAGAGCTGGCACCGTGGGCGAGCATGCTGTCGACCAGTTGCCGCACCTCACTGCGCAGCGCCGCGAGGGTTTCCACGCGCCCTGCATGGCGGATGGTGCGCGCCAGGTGTACCAGGTCAACGCGCTGTAGGCTAAACAGATCACGTTCGGAAATAACGCCGCAGAGCTGGTCATTTTCCACCAGGCAGACGTGAGCGATATGCCGCTCGGTCATGGCCATGGCGGCATCGAAGGCGCTGGCATCGGGCGGCAAGTGAAAGGGTGATTGGGTCATCAGCTGTTCAATCGGCTGCGCCAGATCGACCCCGTCGGCGACTACTCGGCGCAGGTCGCGCAGGGTGAAAATACCCAGTGGTTTTCGCGCCGGATTGGCGATCACAATGCTGCCGACATGTTGCTCGTGCATCAGTTTGACCGCTTCGCGCAGCGGCATTTCGGGTGCGCAACTGATCGGGTTGCGCATCGCCAATTCGCCCAACCGGGTGTCGAGCGAATACTGTGCACCAAGGGTTTCCACGGCGCGCATCTGCACCTGTTGGTTGACCTGATCCAGCAGGCTGCTGACGCCACGCAGAGCAAAGTCGCGCAGCGGATTAGATAGCGAAAAGAGTTTTACGAAGGCGGCTTTGTTCAGCAGTAGGCAGAAGGTGTCTTCGGCCGCCAGGTGTTCAGTGCGCGTGGCGCGCTCACCAATCAATGCGGCCAGTGGGAAGCATTCGCCAGTGGTGATCTCAAAGGTGGTTTCCGTCCCGCGGCGTGCTGAATGTGGACGCTCGCCGTGTACACGGCCTTGTTTGACGATAAAGAAGTGCTCAACCGGGCCGTCAGTTGGCTTGATGATGGTTTCGCCTTCGCTGTAAAAGCGCAGTTGGCAGTTCTCCACCAAGTAGGCGAGGTGCGCCGCATCCATCTGATTGAAAGGGGGGAATTTCTGCAAAAACTCCATGGTGCCGTGGATGTTCTGCAGCACGGCAGTCTTGCCGGCCTGGCTGAAAGCGTCCGCTGTACTCATGAGGGTTCTCACCTTTTTCTGAGTATCCATCGTCGGCTGAGCCGCTAGGCTACGCCATTGGACGTAAGTCTAGACCCAAGAAAAAGCCCCCGGAACAGAACGTTTCGGGGGCTTTGCCGTGCTTCAGGTAGGGCTGTTATGCAGTCCGCCGTGGCTGTCGCTTACGGGATGGTGAACAGCACCTTCACCGAATCATTAACGGCACCTGCATCGACATAGCCAATGGCATCTGCTTCAGCCGCCACACGGGCAACGACATCGGCATCACCGCCGACGCTGGGCAACGGTTGGCCCTTGCCGGTGAACACCAGACCCGACCAATAGGACTTGAGTTGGGATTCGTTTTTATTGGTGACGCTGGTGTAGAACTTGTCCTTGGTTGGCGTCCAGTCTTTGTGGTCAACGCCTTTCATGGATTTATCCTTACCCAGAAAGATGTTGCTGACCTCGGCCTGGTTAGGCGCTTTCGCTGCGCCGGGGTTAACGATGACCGCCACCTCGGCGTGAGCCAGGGTGGCGCAGCTGAGCAGGGTGAGAGCGCTAAGCAATTTTTTCATTAAGGCTCTCCTTAGAAAATGAAGTCGACACCGACGCTGAAGATGTCAGCGTCGGGAGTGCCGTATGAGGTGCCGAGACGCCTATTGTTGAACGCTTGTTGAGCGTTGGATTGAAACACTCCAATCGCATCGTCACCCTGAGATGTGTCAACCCGTTTATATTCACCTTTGAGGGTGACTGCGGGAGTGATGCTGTAGTTCAGGCCATAGGTCATCGACACTTGGCGACCTGCCGGTTCATCCAATTGGCCGTAAGTGACGTGAGCCAGGTAGTCGCCGAAACGACGGCCGCCCATGATGTAGAAAGCGTTTGTCTCAGCTTCGCTTTCGCCAGTTTTACTGTTGTTTTCGATGCTCAGCTTGACTGCTTCGGCTGCGGTCAGCCAGGTGCCGTTATCGTACTGATGGCCAATCGAACTGAACTTACCTTTGTTCCCGTCGTACTGCACCAGGGCAACATTACGGATGCCAGCGACGCGTGTATCGACCACATCGTCGACAGTGATTTTCAAATCGGCTTCGGCATAGCCGATGCGGAAAGTACCGAAGTTATCGGTGGACAGCGCCAAGTTTGAGGCAAATACATCGCGATAGTCGATGTCATGCATGTCATCGAGGGCATATTGTTCGCGACCAATGGCCTGGCCGCCGGCAACTTGGAAGCTCAGGGTGCCGATATCGGTGGTGCGGTTATAGAGCACGTCGCCGCCGTCATGGCTGGTCAGTTGGACCAGGCTGTAGACCTCTTCCGGCAGGCGCAGCCACGGGTAGGAGAAGCCGACGTTGAGGGTTTCCGAGTACATGTAGATCGGCGTGCCCAGGCGGCCGCCACGCAGGGTCAGGTTGTCGTTGGCCTGCCAGGCTAGGTACAGGTTGCCGGGACCGACTTCCCAGGAGTCCTGAACTGGTTTGGTGCCCAGTTGGCCCGTAACGCTTAAGGTGTCGGTGATGCCGTAGCGCAGTTGCACGGCCAGCTTGGACAGCTGATCCCCACGCCAGCCATCGTTGGTCTGGCCTTGAATGCCGTAGTCCAGACCGCTCTCACCACCCATATGGGTGATGCCAACAGTACCGAAGCCGTTGAATTGATATTCGCCTTGTTCAACGGCAAAGGCTGGCAGGCTGGCCAGGCAGATGGCCAAGGGAAGCAGACGTACTTTAAACATGCAGTGATGCTCCTGTTTCAGGTTAAACGCGGAATTGAGATGTTGCCGCGCGCAGATGATCCCCTGTGCTGACCAACTGTTCGCCGAGACGAGCAGTGGCTTCGGCACCGTGGGCGGTTGCTTGTGCGTCCTGCTGCAACACTTGTGTGTCCTGTTGAATAGAGCTTGAGAGGCCGATCTGTTCTTGGGTGTACTGGGCAATGCCCGCATTCAACTCATTGATATGGCCGACTGCGCCGGCTATGGCTTCGAGAATCTGCGTGGCCTGCACCGAACGCTCAATGCTGGCCTGGGCCTTCTCGCCGTTGGCGGTCATCACGCTGAGTACACCGTTGGCGCTGTTTTGCAGGCGCAGGATAATGTTCTGAATCTCGGCGGTAGACGCCGCAGTCTTAGACGCCAGGTTACGTACTTCGTCCGCCACTACGGCAAAGCCACGGCCTTGCTCGCCGGCCCGCGCGGCTTCAATGGCAGCGTTGAGTGCGAGCAGGTTGGTTTGTTCGGCAATGCTGCGGATTACCGTAAGCACCGACCCGACTTGCTGGGTTTCTTCTTCCAGTTGCTGCATGGCACTCACCGCACCCATCACGCTGCTGCCTAGGTCGCTGATGCTGGTCGATAGGCTGCCAATATTTTTGCGCGCCTGGTCGGCCTGGCGAGAGGCGGCTCCAGCTTCGTCAGAGGCTTGTTGCGAGCGATGCGCCACTTCCTGAATGCTGCTGGTCATGGTCTGAATATCGCGGCTGATGGAGTCGGTATGACCCTGTTGTGAACGCGAGTTGTCCTTGGCGCTTTGCGTGTGCCCGTAGAGCTCCTTGGACATGCCGGCCAACGGGCTGGCGGCCTCGATAATTTGGCGAATGGTGCCCTGTAGCTTGTCGATAAAGCCGTTGAACAGCTGAATCATTTCGCCAATCTCGTCATTCGAGTCGACGTTCACACGGCGTGTCAGGTCGCCATCGCCTTTGGCAATGGCCTGCAGGGAGGTGATGACCCCACGGATATTGCTCATGGTGCCGCGTATCACCAGTACCGAGGCGATGCTGATCAGCAGAATAAGAACGGCGGAAAGAGCAAAGCCAACACGGGTGGTAGTGGCGTTATCGGTCCGGGTTTGTGCCAGTGTTTGTTGGAAGTCTTCGTAAGCGTGCAGACGGAACGAATCACCGAGGCGCTGCGCCTCAGCCAAGTCAGTGGCCATACGTCCAAGGTTGGGTGCAAGGTCCTCAAAGCTGGCGCTGCCTTTGATCAGCTGCTCGGAGGCCGGCAAGGCATTATCGGCATAGCGTTTAATCGCATCACGCCAATCTTCCAGCTCCTGGCGGCGATCGGCTTGAGTAATCAGGTTGTTGAGCTCTTGCTGCTTGCCCGCAATGACCGTGAGAACCTGGCGTGCCTCGTTGAGGGTTTCGATCTCGCCGGCGGCGACTGCACTGTTAAGCAGGCCCGGCAGGCGCGAGTACTGAAAAATCACCGCGTCGGCCTTTTCCAGCGTTGGAAAGCTATTGGTCTCGAGCGTGACTAGACGCACATCGTTATTAGCCAATTGCAGGGAAGTGTAGGCCACAAAGAGCAGCAAACCCAGCAACGCAATTGCAGGCAACAGCAGGAACTTCAGCGTTAGCGAGAGATTTTTCAACATGGCAGATTACCCAAGGAGGGGGTTTTAAATGCCTGAATTCAACCCATAAGTGCAACGCTCACCCCTGCATACACTTCGTACGGTGTCTTCCAGCCCAGGCGTTTGCGTGGGCGTAAATTGATC
>LNFM01006986.1_pt1 | contig 23292 bp, 17 predicted proteins | sample 596031 | NCBI WGS metagenome assembly LNFM01 (sample SAMN04254537, study PRJNA301005) | activated carbon metagenome | isolation source: dual media filters at the Ann Arbor, Michigan drinking water treatment plant | place: USA: Ann Arbor | reverse complement strand
TGCGCTGCAGCCGGCGCGCCTTCTGGAAGGTGTCGGGGTAACCCTGGAAGGCCAGTTCGTGGTTCAGGCCTTCCAGCGTGTCGAGTTCGGTGACGCGGCGCACCCAGCGTTCCTGCGCCTGCGCGCAGGCGGCCTGCATGTCGGCCAGCGCACGCGGCAGCGCACACTCGGCCTGCAGCGCCGGCAGCAGGCTGTCCAGATGGGCGGGTCGGAAGCTGCGCGACTTCGCCACCAGGCCGTCGAGAAAAGCTGTCAGCTCCGCGGCCTGCGGGTGCGGCGGCGGCGCGCCGAGCGCGGAGCGCAGCGCGGCCTCGTCGCCGCTGCGGTAGTAGGCCCACACGGCGGTGGTGTCGGCGGGCACGCGAAAGATCACCGGCACGCGCCAGTCGTCCTCCGCGAGCCTCAGCGCATGGCTGATCAGCCGCGTCCACACGCCGGCCTGGCGTGCCACGCCCAGCCCCTGCAGCACGCCGGCACGCTGCAGCATCAGCGGCCGCGCGTCGGGGCCGTTGCCGCAGGCGTCCAGGTGGGCCAGCGCGGCGTCCATCACCGCGGGGTCTATCCAGCGGCTGGGCCGCTGGCCGGCCACGGCCTTCTGCAGCAGCACGAAGCCGAGCTTGTCGAGGTGCTCCTCGGCGCCCTTGCTCGTCTCGGGCACGTAGTCGGCCGGGCGCACCACCTGGGGCAGGCAGAACACGGCCTGGCGGATGCGCGCCAGCGCGTCCTTGTCGATGTGCGCGGGCACGCGCGCGCTGTGGCGCGGCTGGGGCAGGAGGTGCGGGGGGTGGTGGTGTGCGGTCAAGGGCTTTCCGTTGCAGGGCCTGCGGCGCGCCTTCGGCGAAGACGGTCTGGCCAACCGCTGATGATCTCACTCCGTGCGGTGTGCCACGGCCCGGGGCCGACAATCGGGGCATGAACCCTGATTCCCACGCCGCGCCCGTGCTGCCGGCTGCCACCACGCCCGCCGCCCTGGCGGGCCCCTCCTTCGCCAGCCTGCCGCTGCCGCCGCACGTGCTGCAGAACCTGGCCCGCCTGGGTTACGCGGGCATGACACCCATCCAGGCCGCCGCGCTGCCGCTGGCGCTGGCCGGCCACGACCTCATCGCGCAGGCCAAGACCGGCAGCGGCAAGACGGCGGCCTTCGCGATCACGCTGCTGGCCAACCTGAACCCGCGCCGCTTCGCCGTGCAGGCGCTGGTGCTGTGCCCGACGCGCGAGCTGGCCGACCAGGTGACGCAGGAGATCCGCCGCCTGGCCGCGGCCGAGGACAACATCAAGGTGCTCACGCTGTGCGGCGGCAGCACGATGCGCCCGCAGCTGGCCAGCCTGGAACACGGCGCGCACATCGTGGTCGGTACACCCGGCCGGCTGATGGACCACCTGGAGCGCGGCAGCCTGGAGCTGTCCGCGCTGAACACGCTGGTGCTCGACGAAGCCGACCGCATGCTCGACATGGGCTTCTTCGACGACATCGCCACCGTCGTCAAGCAGTGCCCGAAGCCGCGCCAGACGCTGCTGTTCTCGGCCACCTACCCCGAGGGCATCACCAAGCTCAGCGCGGCCTTCATGCGCGAGCCTAAAGAGGTCAAGCTGACCGAGGCGCCGAAGGCCACGCAGATCCGCCAGCGTTTCTATGAAGTCAGCGAAGACGAGCGCCTGCACGCCGTCGGCCTGCTGCTGAACCACTACCGCCCCGTCAGCACGCTGGCCTTCTGCAACACCAAGCAGCAGTGCCGCGACCTGGTGGACGTGCTGCGCGGCCAGGGTTTCGTGGCGCTGGAACTGCACGGCGACCTGGAGCAGCGCGACCGCGACCAGGTGCTGGTGCAGTTCACGCAGAAGAGCGCCAGCGTGCTGGTGGCCACCGACATTGCCGCGCGCGGCCTCGACATCGAAGGCCTGGAAGCGGTGATCAACGTCGACATCACGCCCGACCCCGCCACGCACACGCACCGCATCGGCCGCACCGGGCGTGTCGACGCCGAAGGCTGGGCCTTCAGCCTGGCCAGCGTCGACGAGATGGGCCGCGTGGGTGCGATCGAGAAGGCGCTGGGCTTCTCGTCGGCTTGGCAGCCGCTGGCCGAGCTGAAGCCGACCGCGAACGCCGAGAAGGGCCCGCTGCTGCCGCCGATGGCCACACTGCAGATCCTGGGCGGGCGCAAGGAGAAGATCCGCGCCGGCGACGTGCTGGGCGCGCTGACCAAGGACCTGGGCTTTGCCGGCGCGCAGATCGGCAAGATCAGCGTCAACGACTTCTCGACCTACGTGGCGGTGGACCGCGACATCGCTGCCGCAGCCTTGCGCAAGCTGAACGCCGGCAAGGTGAAGGGCAAGGTGGTGAAGGTGCGGCTGCTGGAAGGCTGAAGGCGGCCACGCTTCGGCTGGGGCACACTGGGCCTCGAAATCGGGAGTCCGTCCACCATGCGCTTGATCAGCTTCATCCTTGCCGCCCTGCTGCCGCTGGCTGCCGCCGCAGCCGACGACTGGCCCATCCCCATCGAGGTGCGCAAGCTCGGCAACGGCCTGACGGTGGTCGTCTCGCCCGACCGCAGCGCGCCGGTGGTGGGCATCAGCCTCGTCTACCACGTCGGCATGCGGCTCGAGCCGCGCGGCCGCACGGGCTTCGCCCACCTCTTCGAGCACCTGATGTTCCAGGGCACACCCAAGGCGCCCAAGGGCGTGTTCGACAAGGTCACCAGCGGCGCCGGCGGCTGGAACAACGGCAGCACGCGGGCCGACTTCACCAACTACATCGAGGCCGTGCCCGTCTCGGGGCTGGAGACCATGCTGTGGCTGGAAGCCGACCGCATGAAGACACTCGACTTCAACCCCGAGACGCTGAAGAACCAGCAGGACGTGGTGAAGGAGGAGATCCGCGTCAACGTGAAGAACAGCCCATATGGCGGCTTCATGTGGATCGACATCAACCAGCTGGCCTTCGACAAGTGGGAAAACAGCCACGACGGCTACGGCAGCTTCGAGGACCTGGAACGCGCCACGCTCGACGACGTGCGCAGTTTCCACCGCGACTTCTATGGCCCCAACAACGCCGTGCTGTCGATCGCCGGCGACGTGACCCCGGCGCGCGCTTTTGCGCTGGCGCAGAAGTACTTCGGCGGCATCCCGAAACGCACGGTGCCACCGCGTGGCGACTTCAGCGAACCGCTGCTCGCCGCGCCGCGCCGGCTGACGCAGCCCGACGCGCTGGCCCAGGTGCCGGCGCTGGCCGCGGCCTGGCACATGCCCGAACGCGGCAGCCCCGACCAGGCGCCGATGGCGGTGCTGGGTGAACTGCTGACGGGCGGCAGCGCCAGCACGCTCTACCAGGGCCTGGTGAAGGGGCGCGAGCTGGCGCTGGGTGTCGAGGGCCTGTACGGCCTGACCAGCCCCTGGGAATACGCCGGCCCCACGCTCTTCACGGTGTTCGCGCTGTACAAGCCGACGAGCAACGCCGACGCCGTGCTGGCGGCGATGGACGAGGAAATCGCCAGGATCGCCAAGACCGGCCCCGACGCTGCGGCGCTGCAGCGCGTGAAGACGCGCATGCTGGCCGACTGGTACAACGGGCTGGAAGGTGTCGTCGAACGCGCCGACACGCTGGCGCGACTGCAGACGCTGTGGGGCGACGCTACCGTGGCGCGGCGCATCCCGCAGTGGATCGCGGCCGTCGGCGCCGCCGACGTGCAGCGCGTCGCCGCCCGCTACCTGGCACCGCAGCGCCGTGCCGTCATCGACCGCCAGCCGCAGCCCGCCGCACCGGCGGCGGCTGCCTCCGCCACCCCGGGAGCCAAGCCATGATGCGCCCCCTCACCCGCACCGCTCTGGGCGCTGCATGGCCCTTGCTGGCCTGGCTGACGCTGATGGCGCTTGGCGCTGGCCCGGCCCGCGCCGCGACCGACACCGAGATGCCGCCCTTCGGTGCCGACAAGCCGCTGCCGCCACTGAAGGTGGTGCGCCAGACGCTGCCCAACGGGCTGCAGCTGTGGGTACTGCCGCGCAACGGCCCGCCGCGTGTCGACGCGCTGCTGGTACTGCGCGGCGCCGGCAACGCTGCCGATGTTGCCGACCGCCCGGGTCAGGCCGGCCTGCTGGCCGATCTGATGACCGAAGGCACGCAGCAGCGTGACGCGAAGGCATTGGCCGAGGCCGTGCAGGCCCTGGGCGGCAGCCTGGGCGCCTCTGCCGCGGCCGACGGCATGATGCTCAGCGCCAACGCACTGGCCTCGCAGGCCGGGCCGCTGCTGAAGCTGCTGGCCGAGGTGGCACGGCAACCGTCCTTCCCGGACAAGGAAGTGGTGCTGGCACGCGAGAACGCGCTGCAGGCGTTGAAGGCCGCGCAGGCCACGCCGGGTTTCCGCGCCGACGGTGCGTTGCAGCACGCGATCTTCGGCGACCACCCCTACGGCCGCACGCAGCCCACCGAGGCGTCGATCAACGCCACCACCGCCGAAGGCCTGCGGGCCGAGCATGCACGACGCTTCAGACCCGACCGCGCGCTGCTCATCGTTGCCGGGCGTGTCACGCCGGCGCAGGTGCAGGGCTGGGTGCGCGCAGCCTTCGGCGACTGGAAGGCACAAGGCGCCGCGCTGCCCGAGCCGCCCGCGCCGGCGGCGAGCGCCGCGCCACAGCGTCTGCTGCTGGACCGGCCCAGCAGCGTGCAGGCCACGGTGCGCCTGGGCCGGCCCGGCGCCCCGGCCAGCGCGCCCGATTACGTGGCACTGCGGCTGGCCAGCACGGTGCTGGGCGGCGGCTTTTCGAGCCGCCTCAACTTCAAGCTGCGCGAGGAGAAGGGCTACACCTACGGCGCGTCGGCCGGCGCGCGCAGCTTCCGCCAGGGCGGCAGCATCGTCGGCGCTGCCGACGTGCGCAACGAGGTCACGGGGGCGGCGCTGCAGGACTTCGTTGCCGAGTACCGGCGCATCGGCAGCGAACCGGTGCCCGCCGACGAACTGACGCTGAACAAGCGCTACCTGGCCGGCAACACGCTGCTGGGCATACAGCAGCAGGCCGGGTTGGCCCAGACGCTGGCGCGGCAATGGCTGGTCGGCTTGCCGCCGGACTTCCTGGCCGAGTTCGTGCCGCGGCTGCAGAAGGTGAGCGCAGAGCAGGTGCGTGCGATGGGCGCGAAGTACTTTGCGCCCGAGACGCAGAGCATCGTGGTCGTCGGCGACAAGGCCGCGGTGGCCGAGCAGCTGAAGGCCTTTGGCGACTTCGTCACGCCTGACATCACGCCGAAGAGATAGCGCACGGCGGTGGCAGCCGACGCCCCGCGTCGCCGGCCACGCGCGCCGGCACGGCGCTGGCGCGGAAGGCGCGCAGTTCCAGGCTCAGGCGTGGCTGCGTCATCGCCGCGGTCAGGTGGGTCCGGTGCAGGCACAGGCCGTCGAAGAGCAGCGCGTCGCCGGGTGCCATCTCGGCGTGCGTGAGGGCGGTGGCGGGAAAGCGCGCTGACACGGCCTGTGGTGTCAGTGCCTCGGGTGACAGCAGTCCACTCACTTCGGCCGTCACCCATTCCAGGCCGGGTGCGTGCAGGCCGCAGGGCGTCAGCGTGATCCACAGCGTTTGCATCTCCAGCGCGGCATCGGCCGGCGCGGGGCGGCCGGCGTGCGCCAGGAAGTCGTGGCGCAGTGCGCCGTCCTGGTGCCAGCCGTGCGGCGGTCGGCCATGCCGCAGCCAGCTCTGGTCGAGGTTCACCCACGGGGCCGGGCCGAGCGCAGCTTGCAGCAGCGGGCCTGCAGGGCCGTCGGCCACGGCCTGCAGCACCTCGTCTGCATCCAGCGGCAGCGCGGTCATCGGCTGGGCGCGTGGGCCAGCACCGTCCAGCGCCTGCCGCCAGCGCACACAGCGCGCGGCGGGCAGGGCACTGCTCAGCACGATCACGTCGCCGCCAGCGCGCGTTCGATGCGCCGCTTAGCGATGCGGGTCTTGGGCACCGGGACATCGAACCAGCGGCGCACGTCGTCCTCCAGACCGATGCCGTGCATGTAGTTGTAGAGCGCTTTCTTCAGCCCCACGCCCAGGGCGGCATGGTCGGTGCCGGTCGGGTCGTGGAAGCCGATGTCGTTCTTCGCGAACGTCACCTCGGGCAGCGGGTCCAGCGTCACGCCATAGGCGGCCGGGTCCAGCCCGACCGGTGAGTGCACGGTGCAGCTGAAGCGGTGCCAGAAGCCGCTCTGGATGCAGCCTTCTGCAAAGAGCTGGCGCACGAGTTCGAGTGCGTCCACCGTGTCCTGCACCGTCTGCGTCGGGAAGCCGTACATCAGGTAGGCGTGCACCAGGATGCCGGCGTCACTGAAGCCCTTGGTCACGCGCGCCACCTGGTCGACCGAGACGCCCTTCTTCATCAGCTCGAGCAGCCGGTCCGACGCCACTTCCAGCCCGCCGGAAATCGCGATGCAGCCGCTGTCGGCGAGCTGCTGGCAGAGCTGGGGCGTGAAGGTCTTCTCGAAGCGGATGTTGCCCCACCAGCTGATCGCGAGGTGGCGGCGCTGGATCTCTGCCGCCAGTGCCTTGAGCGACTTTGGCGGCGCGGCTTCGTCGACGAAGTGGAAACCGGTCTGCCCGGTCTCGGCGACGATGGCCTCGATGCGGTCGCACAAGGTCTCGGCGGTCGCGGCGTCGTAGCGGCCGATGTAGTCCAGGCTCACGTCGCAGAAGCTGCACTTCTTCCAGTAGCAGCCGTGGGCCACGGTGAGCTTGTTCCAGCGCCCGTCGCTCCACAGCCGGTGCATGGGGTTGAGCATGTCCAGCAGCGACAGGTAATCGCCCAGGGGCAGGCCGTCCCAGGTGGGTGTGCCGACGTCGTCGAAGGGGACGTCGGGTTCAACGAAATTCACGTAGCGCACGGCCTGCGTCTCGGCGTCGCGCACATAGGTGCGCACCAGGCGCTGCGCGGAACGTTTGCCTTGCAGGTGGTCCAGCAGCGCGAGCAGCGGACGCTCGCCCGCGTCGAGCGTCACGTAGTCGAAGTGGTCGAAGACGCGCGGCTCCTTCAGCTCACGCAGCTCGGTGTTGACGTAGCCGCCGCCGAGCACGGTGACGATGGACGGGTCGTGGCGCTTGATCGCCTGCGCGATGCGGAAGGCCGCGTAGACCGCGCCGGGGAAAGGCACCGACAGCAGCACGACGGTGGGCTGGTGCGCCGCCAGCGCGTCGAGCGTCAGCGCGGCCAGTGTCTCGTCGACCAGGTTGGCGGGCGCGGCCAGCGCCGCAGCCAGCGGCTCGAAGCTGGGCTGGCTCATCGCCAGACTCTCGGCGTAGCGCACGAACTCGAAGCGCGGGTCCACCGCGTCCTTCAGCACGTCGGCGATGTCGTTGAGGTAGAGCGTGGCGATGTGGCGCGCGCGGTCCTGCACGCCCAGCGAGCCGAAGGCCCAGGCGAGCGGGTCGCCGCCATCCTCGTCGACGAAGACATCGAGCGCGGCAAAACGCGGCCCCTCGGACAGGAAGCCGCGGCCGGCGATGCGGTGCGCCAGCGTCGGGTCTCGGCCCTGCAGGAAGGCCAGCGTGGGCGGCAGCGTGGCGAGGTAGCTATCGAAGGCGTCGACGAAGGCCTGCACCCGTTCGGTGCGCTCGGGCAGCGCCTCGATGCAGGCGCGGACGGCCAGCAGACCTTCGCGGGACAGCAACTTGAGAATGAGCGCCAGCGCCAGGTCGGCCTGCACCGCATGCACGCCACGCGAACGCAGGAAGCCCGTCAGGTAGGCCGTGGACGGGTAGGGCGTGTTCAGCTGCGTCATCGGCGGGATGACGCTCAGGACACGGTGGGGTGGCGGCGGTGTCGGCATGGTCAGTGGGCGATTGTCGTGCGCGGGCGCGCCTGCCCGGCGTGCGGCCCGGTTCTGCCGCCGCCGTGCTAGGGGGTACGCAGGGCCGCCATCGTGAAGCGTGAAGTCCGACCGTGCGTCCGCTCTGCGTGGCCTCGCAGAATCGTGGTCGATGTCGTTCAACCTCTGCCCCGCCTGCCGGTCCACCAACCGACCCACCGCGCGGCGCTGCGAGGCTTGCGGTGCCGCGCTGAGCGAATTCGACACGGTGCCCGCTGCGCTGACACGCTCGGGCGCGCTCTCGGATACGGTGCCATCGTCGCTGACGCGCCCCGGCGCGGTTGGCGATGGGGTGGATTCGCAGGTCGGCGCCCTGTGGTTCGACGATCTGATCCCGTCTGCGAGCCCACCCCGTCCGGCGCTCCACGCACCGCCTGCGGGCACCACGGCGCTGCCTGGGGTGGTGGTGCGCGAGATCCGGCTGGGCCAGCCCCGGCGGCCTGCCGAGCGCCCGACGCAGGCCTTGCTGCAGCCGCCACGCGACATCCTGGCCGCGTCATCGCCTTCCCCCCCGCCGGTCACACCACCGCAGGCAGCGGCTCTGCCCACCGACCGCGCCGCCCGCGCAGCGATCAAGGTGGCGCGCCGCGCCGCCGTGCGCCGCGCCAGGCAGGCCGCAGCGACGCAACTGCAGCCCGTCGTCGACGTGCTGGTGATGGACACCGACGCCGTCGCCCGCAAGCAGCTCGACGGTCTGCTGGGCGACTTCGGCTTCCGTGTGCGGCCCGTGGCCACGCTGGCCCAGGCCGCGCTGCTGGCGGACTTCCACCCCTTCGCGGCAGTGTTCGTCGCCGTGCCCCCGGGCGCCATCGACGGCGCGGTTCACGACCTGTTCGAGCGTGCACACGAGGTCTGCCGCCGCGTGGGCGCCGCGCCGGCGGTGCGCGTGCTGCTGGCCGCGCAGTGGTCGCCCGTCGACCGCGTGCGCGCCGAACTGGCTGGCTGCGAAGCGACGCTCGCCCGGCCGGTCAGTCGCCGCGACGTGGCGCGCGTGCTCGACGCCAATGGCGTCTTGCTGCCCCGCGATCCGCGCCGGTAGCGGCCGCGCCGCGATCGGCCGGGTCTGGGCTCACGCCGGCGCGTGCGTCGGGGTCGTGGCGAGGGCCGTTGCGCCGGCGGCATTGCCGCCCAGCCACTGCCGCAGCAGGGTGGCCACGGCGGGGCTGTCCAGCAGGTCGAGGTGGCCGGTCTGGTGCAGCACACACTGGCGATCGGGCGCCAGGGCCAGTGTGTGGGCGGCGTCGCGGTGGCGGCCCAGTGCGCTGTCCACCGGCACCAGGCCATCGCCGAAGAGGCGGCCCTTCAGTGCGCCGTGGCCTTCGCCCAGCGTGGCCGCCACGGCCCAGCAACGCGGGCCGGCGGGCAGCGGCAGTGGCGTGTGCTGCGGGCCCGACAGGCCGTGCCGCAGGTCGGTGATGCCGGCGCTGCGCACGCGGCCCAGGCGCGCCAGCGGCGCGGCATAGGGCGCGGCGCCCAGCAGCAGGTCGACGCCGTGCCCGGCACGTTCCAGCGGCGCGCCGTGGTGGGGTGTGCCGAGGAAGACGAGGTCGTCCACCCGCGACGCCCAGGCCTGCCCGGCGGTCACTGCCTGCTGCAGCGCGCTGCGCGCCACCAGGCCGCCCATGCTGTGCGTCAGCAGCACCACGCGCCGCAGCGGCACGGGCCAGGCGGCCAGCAGCTGCGCCATCAGGCCGGCGAACTGGCGGCCGTTCTCGGCGATGGGCAGGCCGGTGTTGTAGTGCAGGTAGACGGGCGTGGCGTCGAGCGCCTGCGCGAGCATGGCGCCATGGTCGTGGCCATGGCGCTGCCACTGCAGGTCGTTCATGCACAGGCCGTGCAGCAGCACCACCAGCGTCGGCCGGGCATCGGGCAGGCGTGCGGCCAGCGCCTCGCGTTCCAGCAGCAGCGCGCGGCCCTCGCTGCGCAGTGCCATCGTGATGGCCAGCGGGTTGGCACTGGCCGCCAGGTGGTCACCCAGCACGCCATTGAGCGCCGCCACCACGGCCTCGCGCTCGCGGCGCGGCGGTGCAGCCGGTGCGCCGTCGGCCAGCGCGGGTGCGATCAGCGCCAGCAGCGCGTCGACGCTGCCGCCCACCACGCGGGTCACGCCGCGGATGCTCTGGTAGACGAGGCCGGTGATGCCCTTCGTGCGGCCGTCGAGCCGGGCGCCGCCGCCGGGCAGGCGGGCGATGCGCTCGTGCATGGCTTCCACCAGGTCGGTGAGGCCGGCGGTGGCTTCGGCGGCCAGGCGGGCGGCGCCGCGCAGGTCGTTGGTCTTCATGGCGTGGGCCCCTGTCTTGCCGCAGCTTGGGCTGGGCCGCAGGCGGACCGACTCTACCCGGGCGAGGACACGCCGGGCCGCGTTCGGCGAGCGGCTCGCACGGCATCGGTCCCTTCCGCCTGACTCCGTGGGCATGACCCGGCCGCCCGACCCGGGGGCCTGACCCGGTGGCCCGCACCGGGGCCCTCGGCTACATTGTCCGCCCATGCCCGATCCCTCGACCGCTTCCTTGCCTGTCCACAGCCCCGCCGAGTTCCAGGATCGCCTGCTCGAGCGCCACCTCAAAGCCCTCTTCGGCGCGCTCGATGCCGACGTGCTCGCCTTGCTGCGGCGGCAGCTGCAGTGGGTGGAGGTGGCCGCCGGCGAGACGCTGATGGTCCAGGGCGAGCCCGGCGACTGCGTCTACCTGTCGATCAGCGGCCGCCTGCGCGCCTACGTGCGCGACGACGACGGCGTGGAGCGCCTGGTGCGCGAGATGTCGCGCGGTCAGGTCATCGGCGAGATGGCGCTCTACACCGATGAGCCGCGCTCGGCGACCGTGGTGGCCCTGCGCGACTCGGTGCTGGTGCGGCTGGACAAGCCGGCCTTCCTGCAGCTGCTGGCCGGCAGCGTGCAGCTGTCGATGGCGCTCACGCGCCAGCTCGTCAAACGCCTGCAGGCCGTGCAGTTGCGGGCCGATCTGGCGCGCCCGGTGGTCATCGCGCTGCTGCCCGTCACGGCCGGCGTGGACTTGCACGCCTTCGCCGAGGCGCTGGCGGCGCAGCTGCGGTGCGTGCCCGGCGCGCGCCCGGGCAGTGGTGTCTGCGTGCTCGACGCCGCGGCCATCGACGCCGCGCTGGGCCGGCCCGGCCTGGCGCGCAGCGACGCCGCCGACGCCGCGGTGAACCGCCGCATCGCGCTGCACCTGGACGAGGTCGAGGCCGACCACGGCACCGTGCTGCTGCTGGCAGACGACTCCCCCACGGCGTGGACGCAGCGCTGCACGCGCCGCTGCGACGAGATGCTGCTGCTGGCCGACGCCACCCAGCCGCCAGTGCTGCACGCCACCGAGACCGCCTTCCTGGCGCAGCGCGCCGGCCGCGCCGAGGCCGCCGAGGTGCTGGTGCTGCTGCACCCGGCCACACAGCACTGCCCCAAGGGCACGCGGGCCTGGCTGGCGCGCCGGCCGGTGGCCGACCACGTGCATGTCCGCCCGGCGCTGGAACGTGACATGGCGCGGCTGGCGCGCATACAGAGCCGCACCGCGGTGGGCCTGGTGCTGGCCGGCGGCGGGGCCCGCGGACTGGCCCATCTGGGCGTGGCGCAGGCGCTGCAGCAGCAGGGCGTGGAGTTCGACTTCATCGGCGGCACCAGCATCGGCGCCGTGATGGCCGTGCTGCTGGCCAGCGACCGGCCGCTGGACGAGATCGTGGCCGTGGCGCGCCGCGGCTTCACGCAGAACCCCACCAGCGACTACAACTGGCTGCCGCTGATCTCGCTCATCCGCGGCCGGCGTCTGCGGCGCATCATCGAGACCGGACGCCTCGATCTGCTGGGCCACGCCGCCGGCGTCGAGGACCTGTGGAAGAACTGCTATTGCGTGGCCAGCAACTACTCGCAGGCCCGCGAGCAGGTGCTGAGCCAGGGCGACGCCTCGAAGGCCATGCGGGCCAGCGCGGCCATCCCCGGCGCATTGCCGCCGGTGCTGCTGGACGGCGACCTGCTCTGCGACGGCGGCACCTTCAACAACTTCCCCGTCGACGTGATGCGCGCGCGGCGCGGCGTGGGCAAGGTCATCGGTGTCGACCTGGCCTTCCGCAAACCGCGCCGCATCGAGCACGACGAAGTGCCCGGCCCCTGGGCCTTGCTGCGCGACCGCCTGCGCCCCTACCCAAGCCGCCGCTACCGCCTGCCTGCGCTGGTGGCCTACCTGATGAACGTCACCATCCTATACAGCAGTTCGCGCCAGCACCATTCGCGCCGGCTCACCGACCTGCACTTCAACCCGCCGCTGGAACGCGTGGGCATGCTGCAGTGGAACAGGTTCGACAGCATCGTCGAGCAAGGCCGCGATCACGCGCTGCAGGTGCTGCAGGCGCTGCCAGAAGAAGCGCTACGGCCCTACCGCCAGAGCCCTGCGCCGGGCGCGACATGAACAGCCCCGAAGCCGCCGCGCTGCACCCGCTGCTGCAGCCCCACGCCCACAAGGTGTGCAGCGCCAAGGAGGCCGTGGCGCACGTGCGCCCCGGTGACCATGTCTTCATCGGCAGCGCCTGCGCCACGCCGCGCGCACTGGTGGCCGCGCTGGAGGCGGTGGACTACGGCCCGGCCGACGTCGAACTGCTGCACTTCTTCACCGACCATGCCGTGCCGCATGACGTGCAGGGCAAGCCCACGACGCGCTTCCGCCACCGCAGCTTCTTCGTCGGCGCCGACATGCGCGCCGCCGTGCAGCAGGGCCTGGCCGACTACGTGCCGATGAGCATCGCGCGTGTCCCCGAGCTGATGGCCTTGGGGCGCATCGCGGTCGACGTGGCCTTCATCCAGGTCTCGCTGCCCGATGCCTTCGGCTACGTCAACCTGGGCGTCAGCGTCGACATCATCCCGGCCGCGGTGGCGCGGGCGCGGCTGGTTATCGCCGAGGTCAACCCGCACATGCCGCGCAGCCTGGGCGACAGCGTGCTGCACGTCGACCAGCTGCACCATCTGGTGCCGGTGGCGACACCCATCATCGAATACGTGCACGGGCCCACCGACAGCCCGGCGATGGAGCAGATCGCGCGCTACATCGGCGGCATCATCGACGACGGCAGCACGCTGCAGATCGGCCTGGGCCGCGTCACCAACGAGGCGCTGAAGTACCTCACAGACCGCCAGGACCTGGGCATCCACAGCGATGTGATCACCGACGCCATCATTCCGCTGCTGGACAAGGGCATCCTCACCGGCGCGTGCAAGACGCAGCGTCCGCGCAAGATCGTCACCAGCTTCGCGATGGGCTCGCGCCAGCTGTATGACCTGATCGACCGCAACCCGCTGTTCGTCTTCCTGCCCATCGAGGCGGTGTGCGACCCGGCGGCCATCGCGGCGCAGCACAAGATGGTGTCGGTGACGCAGGCCTTCGCCGTCGACCTCACGGGTCAGGTCTGCGCCGACCAGTTCGAAGGCCATTTCTACAGCGGCCTGGCGGCACAGGCCGAGTTCCTGCGCGGTGCGTCCCGTTCGCCCGGCGGCAAGCCCATCATCTGCCTGACCAGCACCGACGACGCCGGCACGGCTTCGCGCATCCGCGCCACGCTGCTGCCGGGCGAGGGTGTCACCGTGGCGCGTTCCGACGTGCACTACGTCATCACCGAGTTCGGCATCGCCTACCTCTTCGGCAAGAGCATCCGCGAACGGGCGGCCGCGCTGATCGAGATCGCACACCCGAAATTCCGCGCCGAGCTCTTCACGCAGGCGCAGGCCCTGGGCTATGTCGGGCCCGAGCAGACGCTGAAGAACATGCGCGCCTACGCGCTGGAGGAAGAGAAGACCGTGGTGCTGAAGGACGGCCGTTTCGTGCTGCTGCGCCCGGCGGCCTCGGTCGACTCGGCAGGTGTGCGCGACCTCTTCCACGGCCTCTCGGATCGCGATGTCTACACGCGCTTCTTCCGCAAGGTGCGCGGCCTGAGCGACCGCGACGTGCAGCGCCTGTGCAACCTGAACTTCGAGAACGAGGTCGCCTTCGTGGCCTGCGAGGGCCCGCGCGAGAACGCGCAGGTCGTGGCCCACGCGTGTTACTTCGTCGACCCGTCGACCAACCTGGCCGAGACCGCCTTCATGGTGCACCCGGCGTGGCAGGGCAGCGGCCTGGGCAGCGCGCTGCAGCGCCACATGGCCGAACACGCGCAGCAGCGCGGCGTGCGCGGCTTCGTGGCCGAGATCCTGTCGAGCAACGAGAACATGATCCGCCTGGCGCGCGCCAGCGCCGGCGTGGTGCCCGGCGGCCCGAAGGTGACGGTGGAGCCCAGCGGCAGCACGGTGCGCATCACCACGCTGTGGTGACGGCCGGCGTGCGGCGTGTGCGGCCGGCCGGCACGGCGCAGCGTGCGGCCGCTGAAAGCGCGGCCAGTCCCCCACCCGCAGGCGCTTAAACTCCGGCCCAAACAACACCACGCGACAGCGCCGAGGGCATGGCACGCAAGACAGCAAGCGCAACGGTCACTGTTCCGGGCCGGCGCCGCAATGCCGCGGCCACGTCCGAGGCCGGCAAGGTCACGCTGGAGATGGTGGCCGCCGCGGCCGGCGTTTCGCCGAGCACCGTGTCGCGGATCCTCAACGGCACCGCGGTCGTCAGCGACGACAAGCGTGCCGCGGTCGACGAGGCCATCGCGCGCCTGGGTTTCGTGCCCAACCCCGTGGCGCGCGGCCTGGCCGGCGGGCGCACGCTGAGCATCGGTGTCGTCACCCAGGCCATCGACAGCCCCTTCTACGGCGGTGCGCTGCGCGGCATCGAGGAAGAACTCGGCCGCGCCGGTTACAGCCCGCTCTTCGTCAGCGGCCACTGGAACGCCGCCCACGAGGCGCGCTGCATCGACACACTGCGCTCGCGCCGCGTCGACGGCCTCATCGTGCTCGACGGCCGCATGGGCGACACGGCGCTGAGTGCGCTGGCGCAGAGCCTGCCGGTGGTCGTGACCGGCCGCGCGCTGAAGGCGCCGGGCTTGTATGCGCTGCACTTCGACAACTTCGAAGGCGGCCGCCTGGCCACCCACCACCTGCTCAGCCTGGGCCACCGGCACATCGCCTTCATCACCGGCGACCCGCGCCACGGCGACGCGAAGGAGCGCCAGCGCGGCTACCGCGCCGCGCTGGAAGCCGCGGGCCTGGCCTTCGACCCGGCGCTGGTGCTGCCCGGCAACTACACCGAGGACAGCGGCCGCCTGGCGGTGGAACGCCTGCTCGACAGCCGCCAGGCCTTCAGCGCCATCTTCGCCGCCAACGACCAGATGGCTTTCGGCGCCGCGCTGGCACTGCACCGCCGCCGCCTGCACGTGCCAGGCGACGTGTCGCTGGTCGGCTTTGACGACCTGCAGACCGCGCTCTACAGCATTCCGCCGCTGAGCACCGTGCACCACCCGGTGTACGGGCTGGGCCAGCTGGCAGCCACCGCGATGCTGCAGTTGCTGGCCGGCGAAACGCCCACGGCCGAACTGCCGGCGCCGCGCTTCATCGTGCGCGAGTCGACCCGCAACGCGATCTGAGCGCCCCCAGGGCCGGGCTGCGCCCAGCCCCGCCGCTCCGACGCCGCCAGGCCCGTCGCCCACCCCTGGCCTTGGCGAATACCCTCGATTGACAGGCCACCGGCACGCCCGTAAATTCTGAAAGCGCTTTCATACACCGGCCCCACGACGCCGGTTCTTGGTTGTCAGGATATCGGGACTGCCCATCGGGCACCCGCAGCGGAGCAGGGTGGATGGGCCAGCAGGCAGTGGGCAGGCGGTGCAGCGCGGGTGGCCGGTGGCCCCGCGTGCTGGCACTGGCCGCGTCCGTTCTGCTGCCCGGTGCGGCCTGCGCGCAGCAGGTGCTCACCGTGGCCGCCTACCCCGCGGTGGACAAGATCGTCGAGGCGGCCATTCCGGCCTGGAAGAAGCGCCACCCCAACGTCGGCATCAAGGTCGTCAGCCGCCAGTTCGCCGACCACCACACCGCGATGACCACCGCGCTGTCGACCCGCTTCTACCTGCCCGACGTGATGGCGCTGGAGGTGGGCTACGTGGGCCGCTTCGCGCAGGGCGGCGGGCTCGAGGACCTGCGCAAGCCGCCCTTCGACATCGGCCAGGTGTCGGCGGCGTGGGTGCCCTACGCGGTGGCGCAGGCCACCAGCCGCAGCGGCAGCGTCGTCGCCGCGCCGGCCGACATCGGCCCCGGCACGCTGCTGTGGCGTGCCGACGTGCTGGCCAGGGCCGGCGTCGGCGAGGCCGAGCTGACGAAGTCCTGGGACAGCTACGTCGCCGCGGGCGTCAAGATCAAGCAGGCCACCGGCGCCTACCTGTTGCCGCATGCGCGCGACATGAAGGACATCCTCATCCGCACCGGCATCCAGCCCGGCGAAGGGCTGTACTTCGACACGGACAGCCGGGTGCTCGTCACCAGCCCGCGCTTCGTGCGCGCCTTCGAGCTGGCGCGCGAGGTGCGGCGCCACAGGCTGGACGCGCGTGTGATGGTCTGGTCCAACGAGTGGAGCGAAGGTTTCAAGCGTGGCACCCTGGCCACGCAGATGAGCGGCGCCTGGCTGGCCGGCCACCTGAGCAACTGGCTGGCGCCCGACACCAAGGGCCTGTGGCGTGCGTCGCAGCTGCCCGAAGGGGCCTTCGTGGCCTACGGCGGCACCTTCTTCGCCATCGCACGCGGCGCACCGGCGGCCAACAAGGCCCTGGCCTGGGAGTTCATCCGCATGCTCACGCTCGACCGCGAGCTGCAGCTCGCCGCGTTCAAGAGCCAGGACGCCTTCCCTGCGCTGCTGTCGTCGTACGACGACCCCTTCTTCGAGCAGCCGCTGCCCTTCCTGGGCAGCCAGCCCGCGCGCAGCCTGTGGCGCGACGCCACGCGGCGCATCGCCGCGGTGACGGTGCACAAGCAGGATGTCTTCGCCAGCGAGGTGATCGACACCGAACTCGACAAGGTGCTCGACCAGGGCAAGGACATCCCCACCGCGCTGGCCGATGCGGCGCGCCTGCTGCAACGCCGCGCGAAGCGCTGAGCGGGCAACGAACAGCATGAAGCTGCCGGCCTTCCTGCGCATCTCGCCTGCGCTCACGCCCTACGTGCTGCTCAGCCCCTTCGTCGGGCTGTTCCTGGTGTTCGGCTTGTTCCCGCTGGTCTTTTCGCTCTTCCTGGCCTTCCAGACCTGGGAACCAACCAGCGGCCTGACCTCGATGCAGTTCGTCGGCCTGGAGAACTTCGTCTTCGCGCTCGAAGACGAGTGGTTCTGGAAGAGCCTGAAGAACACCGGCTGGCTGGCCGTGGCCGCGGGCGTGCCGCAGCACCTGGTGGCCATTCCACTGGCGGTGTTCATCCACACCAGCTTCAAGCGCCTGCGCAACGGTGTCGTCGGCGCCTACTTCCTGCCCTACATCACGAGCACGGTGGCCATCGCCATCATGTTCAGCAGCCTGTTCTCCACTGACTACGGCGTCGTCAACGCGGCGCTGCGCAGCTTGTTCGGCATGGAGAACATCGACTGGCTGGGCCGGCCCGAGAACATCAAGCCGGCCATCGCGATGATCGTGTTCTGGCGCTACGTCGGCTTCAACGTCGTGCTCTACCTGGCCGCGCTGCAGACGATCCCGAAAGACCTCTACGAGGCTGCGACGATGGACGGCGCAAGTCGCCTGCAGCAATTCTTCTACATCACGCTGCCGAGCCTGAAGCCGATGATCTTCTTCGGCGTCACGCTGTCGGTCATCGGCGGGCTGCAGCTCTTCGAGGAACCCTTCATCCTCACCGGCGGCCGCGGCGGCAGCGACCAGTCGGGCATGACGACGGCCATCTACCTCTACCGCATGGCCTTCGACTTCAACGACTTCGGCGCGGCGAGTGCGATGTCGTGGTTGTTGTTCTTCCTGGTGGTGCTGCTGACGTGGCTCACGAACCGCGCCTTCAAGCCGCGGAATGCAGGTGGATGAGATGAAACGGCCTTCGTCTCTCGGCCCGTTGCTGACGTTTGTCGGCGCGCCGCGTGCTGGCTGTCGTGGCTGCAGGGCGGCGGCGTCACCTGCGTCCTCCGACCCACCGCGCGGTCGACCTCTGTGGCGGCTCCACCGCCCTGCCATGAACACCGCCATCGTTGACCAACCCGACGGGCGACCCCGCATGGGGTCTACGCCCGCAGGTGCCACCGCCACCCTGCGCGTCTGCCGGTGGCGTGCAAGCAAGCATGCCTCCGCTGGTGAGTGAAGTAAAGGAGGAGCCGCCGGCCGCCAGGCCGCCGGCGGGGGACATGAACGCAGCAGAGCACCCCGGCGGCCTGATCCTGCGTGGCTGCTTGCGCGCGGTTGCTCCGACCCTGATCAGCGTCCGCAAAGGGCCGCAAGCGTTCGCCCTGGAGCGGCCCCGTGCGGAAGGCCGTTCAAGCAAGTGCGGCAGGGGGGAACTGCCGAGATGAGCAGCGACCGCCTCGCCCCTTGGGCCGCCTACCTCGTCGTCGGCGTCGGCTCGCTGATCATGCTGGCGCCGTTCTACTTCATGTTCGTCTTCGCCACGCAGTCGCGCACCGAGATCTTCAGCCTGCCGCCGCCGATGTGGTTCGGCGACGACTTCTTCAACAACCTGAAGATCCTCACCGAACGCATCCCGTTCTGGCGCAACCTGGGCTGGAGCCTGTACGTCGCCATCGCCAGCACCGCACTCACGCTGCTGTTCTGCAGCATGGGCGGCTACGCGTTTGCGCTGTTCGACTTCAAGTACAAGGGCCCGCTCTTCGCCTTCGTGATGGCAACGATGCTGCTGCCCAGCTTCATGAACATGATCCCCACCTTCATGATCATGGACGCACTGGGCTGGATCGACCAGCCGCGCGCGCTGTACATCCCCGGCGCAGCCAGCGCCTTCGGCATCTTCCTGATGCGCCAGTTCGTCACCACTTCGGTGCCGAAGGATCTCATCGAGGCCGCGCGCATGGACGGCTGCAGTGAACTGGGCATCTACTGGCGCATCGTGCTGCCGCTGCTCAAGCCCGCGCTGGGCACGCTGGGCCTCATCACCTTCATCGCCAGCTGGAACAACTTCATCGGGCCGCTGATCGTCATGCGCAGCCCCGAGAACTACACCCTGCCGCTGGCGCTGCGCAGCCTGCAGAGCCCGGTCGACACCGAATGGGGTGCGCTGATGACGGGCTCGGCCATCGCCACCATTCCGCTGGTGATCCTGTTCGTGCTGTCGTCGCGCCAGCTTATCTCCGGGCTCACCGCCGGTGCGGTGAAGTGAACCCGTCTACCCACTAAGCTCCATGAACCCCTTCCCACCCTTTCACCCCGCGCACGTCTTCCCGCCGGACTTCGTCTGGGGCGTGGCCACCAGCGCCTTCCAGATCGAAGGCGGCGCCGCCATCGACGGCAAAGGCCCGTCCATCTGGGACACGTTCTGCCGCGTACCCGGCCACATCGCCGACGGCAGCAACGGCGACATCGCCTGCGACCACGTGCACCGCTGGGCCCACGACCTCGACATCGTCAAGGACCTGGGGGTCGACGCCTACCGCTTCTCGGTGTCGTGGCCGCGCGTGCAGCCCGACGGCATGGGCGAGTGGAACGGCAAGGGGCTGGACTTCTACGAACGCCTGGTCGACGGCATGGTCGCGCGTGGCATCCAGCCCTACCTCACGCTGAACCACTGGGACCTGCCCGAAGCCCTGCAGGCGCGTGGCGGCTGGGCCGCGCGCGACACCGTGCACCGCTTCGTCGACTACGCGCGTCAGGTGGCGCGTCGCCTGGGCGACCGCGTGGCCACCATCACCACCCACAACGAACCCTGGGTCATCGCCACGCTCGGCCATGAGCAGGGCTGTTTCGCGCCCGGCATCAAGAGCCGCGCCACGGCGATGCAGGTCTCGCACCACCTGCTGCTCAGCCATGGCCTGGCGCTGCAGGCGCTGCGCGCGCAGGGCTGCAAGAGCCGGCTGGGCATCGTGCTGAACCTGTCGCCCATCGGGCCGGCCACCGACAGCGCCGAAGACATCGCCCAGGCCCGGCTCGAAGACGGCCGCTCGGTGCGCTGGTACATGGACCCGCTGTTCAAGGGCGCCTACCCGGCCGACGTCATCGAGCACCTGGGCCCCGACGCACCGCGCATCGAACCCGGCGACCTGGCGCACATCGCCACCCCGATGGACTTCCTGGGCCTGAACTACTACACACGCTCGGTGGTCAGCGCCAGCGGCGGCTGGGACGTCAAGGCCAGTGGCAACCGCATCACCGAGATGGGCTGGGAGGTCTATCCCGAGGGTCTGACCGAACTGCTGCTGCGCATGCACCGCGACTGGGCGCTGCCGCCGCTGTACGTGAAGGAGAACGGTGCCGCCTTCAAGGACGAACTGATCGACGGCCGCGTGCACGACGTCGATCGCACCGACTACATCGCGCGCCACATCGCTGCGGTGGGCGACGCGCTGGCGCAGGGCGTGCCGATGGCCGGCTACATGGTGTGGAGCCTGCTGGACAACTTCGAGTGGGCCTCGGGCTACGCCAAGCGTTTCGGCATCGTGCATGTCGACTACGCGACGCAGCAACGCACGCTGAAGGACAGCGCGCTGTGGTACCGCGATTTCCTGCAGCTGCAGAAGGCCGCCAGGCGCGCGCCGGCTGCGGCGCGCAACGAACACGCCGGGGGCTGAGCGCATGGGTCAGGTCAGCCTGAAGGGCATCCAGAAGAGCTACGGTGACGTGCCCGTCATCAAGGGCATCGACCTCGAGGTGCGCGACGGCGAGTTCCTCGTCTTCGTGGGGCCGAGCGGCTGCGGCAAGAGCACCACATTGCGCATGATCGCGGGGCTGGAGAGCATCAGCGCCGGCGAGTTGCTGATCGGCGGCCAGCGCGCCAACGAGATGCGCCCGGCCGATCGCGGTACGGCCATGGTGTTCCAGAGCTACGCGCTGTATCCGCACATGACGGTGGCCGAAAACATGGGCTTCGCGTTGAAGATGGCCGGTGTGGGCAAGGCGCAGCGCAACGAGCAGGTGGGGCGCGCGGCTGAGATCCTGCGCATCACCGAACTGCTGGGGCGCTATCCGAAGGAGCTCTCGGGTGGCCAGCGCCAGCGTGTGGCCATCGGCCGCGCCATCGTGCGCAAGCCCAAGGTCTTCCTGTTCGACGAGCCGCTGTCCAACCTGGACGCCGCGCTGCGCGTGAACATGCGCATCGAGCTCAGCCGCCTGCACAAGGAGCTGGGCACGACGATGATCTACGTCACCCACGACCAGGTCGAGGCCATGACCATGGGCGACCGCATCGCGGTGTTTCATCAGGGCATCGTCGAGCAGCTGGGCGCGCCGATGGCGCTGTACAACCGCCCCGCCAACGAGTTCGTCGCCGGCTTCATCGGCGCGCCGAAGATCAACTTCGTCGACCGCCCCGGCAGCGCCTCGACGGCGGCGCACCGCGCACTGTGGGACGCGCTGGCCGCCGCGGCCCCGGCCACCGCGAAGCGTGCGGGGCTGCGGCCCGAACACCTGAAGCTGGTCGATGCGGCACAGGGCATCCCGGCGCGTGTGGAACTGGCCGAGCACCTGGGCGACAGTTCGATCATCCATCTGCGTGTCGACGGTGTCGACGCGCTGCTGAGCGCCAAGGTCGGCGCCGGCAACCCCCTTGTCGAGGCGGGCCAGCAGGTCGGACTGGCGCCCGATGTGGCCTGGACATTGGCCTTCGACGCCGACCAGCGCCTGGCGGCTTGACTCAGGAGACAGCAATGGCAAAAGCACCGAAGAAGATCCCCGGCTGGAAGCTCGTCTGGCACGACGAGTTCGACGGCAAGGCCATCGACCGCACGAAGTGGGACTTCGACATCGGCAACGGCTTTTTCGACTACAAGAACCACGCCTGGGTGCCCGGCTGGGGCAACGAGGAACTGCAGTACTACACCGACGCGCCGGCCAACGCCAGCGTGAAGGACAGCCTGCTGACCATCCGCGCGCAGAAAGAATCGCTGCACGGCTGCGGCTACACCTCGGCGCGGCTGAAGACGCGCAAGCGCGACGGCACGCCGCTGTTCACCACGCTGTACGGTCGCGTCGAGATCCGCGCCCAGGTGCCCTGGGGCAAGGGTCTGTGGCCGGCGCTGTGGATGCTGCCGCAGGACGACAAGTACGGCGGCTGGGCCGCCAGCGGCGAGATCGACCTGATGGAGATCGTGGGCGAGAAGCCGCACGAGGTGCTCAACAGCATCCACTTCGGTTCGGTCGCCCCCAAGCGTTCGCTCATCACCTGGGTGCACCCGCTGCCGCACGGCAGCACGGTGAGTGACTGGCATGTCTACGCCGTGGAGTGGGAGCCCGGTGAGATCCGCTTCTTCGTCGACGGCGTGCACACCTGCAGCTACAACCACTGGTGGAGCTGCGGCCTGACCGAGAACGGGCAGGGCATCGAGGCCCGGCAGCCCGCCGACCTGCACCCCTGGCCGGCGCCCTTCGACCAGCCCTTCTACCTGGTGATGAACGTGGCCGTGGGCGGCAACTTCCCCGGCGCGCCGAACGACGCCACGCACTTTCCGGCCGAACTGGTGGTCGACTACGTGCGCGTCTACGAGAAGGTGGGCGGCTACGGCCCGGCCCAGCCCATCGGCAAAGGGCAGTTTCCGTGGCAGCTGAAGGCCGCGCCTGCCGCCAAGCCCGCCCGCAAGGCGGCCCGCAAGACACCCGCGAAGACCAATCCCCAGGCCCCCGCCAACACCCGCGCCAAGCCGCGCTGAGGAAAGCCACCATGTCCAGAAGAGGATCCTCCCCCAACAGCGTGCCTTCGCACACCCTGGCGCAGTCAGGCGAGCAGGGTGAACACCTGCAGCAGCCTCAGCAAGTGCATTCCGGCGCCGAGCCCTCGGCCGGTGCCCTGCAGAACGGCCGTTGGGCCACAACCGGCCCCACGGTCTGGACCAGCGCAACGCGTGACGCGCTCGCCGCCGAGTTCGCCGCCACCTTGCAGCGTGGCGTGCATGGCCTGTGTTTCAGCCCCTACCTCGAAGGCCAGCAGCCCGGCGACCAGATCCCCGAGGCCCAGATCCGCGAGCGGCTGCAGATCATCAAGCCCGTCACCGGCTGGGTGCGCAGCTTCTCGTGCACCGACGGTCACGAACACACGCCGCGCATCGCGCACGAACTCGGTTTCAAGACGCTGGTCGGCGCCTGGCTGGGCACCGACGCGAAGATCAACGAGGCCGAGTTGCAGGGCGTGATCGAGGTTGCGCGCGCCGGCCATGCCGACATCGTCGCCGTCGGCAACGAGGTGCTGCTGCGCGAGGACATGAGCGAGGACGAGCTGCTGGCCTGCATCCAGCGCGTCAAGGACGCGTTGCCGGGTGTGGCGGTGGGTTACGTCGACGCCTACTACCTGTTCGAGAAACACCCGCGCATCACCGCCGTCTGCGACGTGGTGCTGACCAACTGCTACCCCTTCTGGGAAGGCTGCCCGCGCGAGCAGGCGCTGGCCTACATGCAGACCATGGTGGCGCGCACG
>LNFM01002992.1_pt1 | contig 23293 bp, 20 predicted proteins | sample 596031 | NCBI WGS metagenome assembly LNFM01 (sample SAMN04254537, study PRJNA301005) | activated carbon metagenome | isolation source: dual media filters at the Ann Arbor, Michigan drinking water treatment plant | place: USA: Ann Arbor | reverse complement strand
TCGGCTTGTCTGGACTCTCGGAACACCCCCGGCGCGACCCCGGAGACTTCGTCACGCGCATTGAGTTGCACCCGATATTCGTCGGCAAGCCGCACCGACCAGGGCGACAGGAAAACGGACAGCAAGCCGATGGTGATCACCAAGGGCGCGGCGAAGATCATCACGGGTCGCACGAAAGCGAACAAGCTCATGCCCGAACTGAACCAGACGATCATCTCCGAATCCCGATAACTGCGCGTGAGAGGCATCAGCACCGAGATGAACAGCGTGAGCGAGAGCAGAATCGGGAAGTAACCCAGCGCGCTGAAGCCGAGCATCGCGAGCACGGCGTCGACCGCAAGCGACCCTGAAGCGGCCTGTCCCAGATAGCGGATGAACTGGGTCGTCAGCGTGATCGCGACCAGCACGAGGAAAACCCCGAGCGCGGCCGACGCAAACTCGCGCAACAGCGCCCGGCGAAAGATCATCGCCGCCCGCCTTTTGACTTGACGCTCTGTATGCTCCGATAATTCAGCAAAATGCCGGCAGGGAAATCGCGCTAGCCTCAGGGAGGCTGCCGAGGAATGATGACCACCCTCCCGGCGGCGTCAGCCGACGAGCAACCAGACGTCTGTTGGTGGCTTCGTTGGTGGCTTCGAATCGCTCGCCGCAGGAGAGCACAGTGGAATTTAGCATAAAAAGTGGCGCCCCCGAGAAGCAGCGAACGGCCTGTATCGTCGTCGGAGTTTTCGAGCCGCGCAAGCTGTCCTCGTCAGCTGAATCGGTGGATCGCGTGGCGAAAGGACAGCTCTCGGATATCCTGCGCCGCGGCGACATGGAAGGCAAGCTGGGCTCCACCCTGCTTTTGCACAATGTGCAAAACCTGCTGTCCGACCGCGTGCTTCTCGTCGGTCTCGGGCGCGAGCGCGAATTTCGCGACAAGGAGTACCGCGACGCCTGCCGAGCGGCCATCCGCACCCTGAACGACACGGGCTCGATGGAAGCGGTCGTGTTTCTCACCGAGTTGCCCGTGCGGCGGCGGACGATGGAATGGAAGGTCGCGCAGGCCGCGCTCGTCGCAAGCGAAGCCCTCTACCGCTTCGATCAGCTCAAGAGCAAGCCGAGCGAGATGCGCCGCCCCTTGCGCAAGCTGACCCTTACCGTGAGCCGTCGCTCGGAACTCTCGGCCGGAGAACTGGCGCTGAGCCAGGCCCAGGCGGTGGCCCACGGCATGAGCCTGGCGAAGGACCTCGGCAACTTGCCGCCCAACATGTGCACGCCCTCCTATCTCGCGGACCGTGCCTCGGATATCGCCAAGGCAGGCGGGATGAATTGCGAAGTGCTCGACACCGCCGACATGGAGAAGCTCGGCATGGGCGCCCTGCTCGCCGTGGCACGCGGCTCGGCGCAACCGCCCAAGCTGATCGTCCTGCAATACGAAGGCATCCAGGACGGTTCGGCGCCGGTGGCCCTGATCGGCAAGGGAGTCACCTTCGATACGGGGGGCATCTCGCTCAAGCCGGCCGCCGAGATGGACGAGATGAAGTTCGACATGTGCGGCGCAGCCGCCGTGCTCGGCACCATGCAGGCCGTCGCCGAGATGCGCTTGCCGCTCAACGTCGTCGCGCTGATTCCGGCCACCGAAAACATGCCCGGAGGGCGGGCGACCAAGCCCGGCGATATCGTCACCACGCTCTCGGGCCAGAGCGTGGAGATCCTCAACACCGATGCCGAGGGCAGACTCATTCTTTGCGACACCATGACCTACGCCGAGCGCTTCAAGCCGGCCGCCGTCATCGACGTCGCGACGCTCACCGGCGCTTGCGTGATCGCGCTCGGCCACGTCGCAGCTGGTCTGTTCGCCAACGACGACGCCCTGGCGCGCGAGGTGCTCGCTGCGGGCGACATCGCCTACGATCGGGCTTGGCACATGCCGCTGTGGGACGACTACCAGGAGCAACTGCGGAGCAACTTCGCCGACATGGCGAACATCGGCGGCCGCCCCGCGGGCAGCATCACCGCCGCCTGCTTCCTTTCCCGGTTCGCCAAGAACTTTCGCTGGGCACATCTCGACATCGCCGGCGTCGCATGGAAATCCGGCCGCGAGAAAGGCTCCACCGGGCGCCCGGTGCCGCTGCTGACGCAATTTCTGATCGATCGCGCCCGCGACCATGCGGAGACCCTGGCGAAGTGACCAGCATCGATTTCTATACCAACGTCGACGACAAGCACGACTTGGCCCGCAAGCTGTGCGCCAAAGCCTTGGCGAGTCGCGCCCGCATGATGCTCTGGCTGCCCGATCAGGTCGCTTGTCAACGCCTGTCGAGATCGATCTGGAGTTTGCCGCCCACGGGCTTCATTCCCCACTGCGGCGCCCAGGATCCGCTGGCCGCCAAGACCCCCATCATTCTTGATTGCGAGGCGGGCCCTTTTCCCCACGACGAGGTATTGGTGAACCTTCGCAGCGAGGTTCCGCCGTTCTTCAGCCGCTTCCAGCGCCTGATCGAAATCGTCAGCGCCAACGACGAAGACGACAAGCGCCAGGCGCGCAGCCGCTTCCGCCATTACCGGGATCGCGGCTACGAGATGCGGACCCACGACATGGCCCCGGTCTCGAACGCGGCGACCGGCTGAGTGACGTCCCCGGACGAACCGGCAAAGCCCAAGCATTCGACCCGATCCATGAGCCAGGAAGACATCGAGAACCAGGAACTGATGCGCAAGGTCGATGCCTTGCTCGGCAAGCACCGCGGGAACCCGGACGAACCGCCGATCGCCTCCCCGCCGATCGCTCCGCTCGCCGACGCGACCGCCCCGGCGCCGATGACGATCGCGCCAACTTCCAGCCTCGACACGGGCGCTCCGCTCGCCGCATCGACATCCATGCAAGCCGATGCCGAGCCGACGGGCGCACCAACGACGGATTCATCCACCGAAGCTGCAGGCACGAACGCATCCCCGGACGACGACCCCGACATCCCGGTCTTGACCGAGGTGGTTTTGCCCGCATCACCTTTGTTCAGCGAGCCGCAGTCACCTGCCGCCGGGGGCGAGCCCGATACAGTGCTCGCCCATGAGCGGGAAATTCCTCCGGAGCTTGCGCAACACGCGCAAGCGCCCTCGGTGATTACCCGCGTACAGACGCAGAATCTCGAGCATCAGGTCTATCTGAAGCTCAAGACGAGCCTCGACGAGCAGATCGCGCAAGTCATCGAATCTCGGTTCGCGCCGGCGATCGGGGGCGCGCTCAATCAGGCGATCGAACGCATGGCGCAGGAGTTGGAAGGACGCATTGCGCTGCGCCAGGCGCTGATCGCCCCGACACCGCAAGCAGAACCAGAAACACCCGCAACGCCCACTGCAGATGCGGCCTTGCCAGCAGCCGTCCCTGCAGAGCCGTCCCGTATAATCGCCGCCTTTCCCACGCGATCGCCCACCATGGAACTGGCCAAGAGCTTCGAACCCGACGACATTGAACGCACTTGGTACGAGCGCTGGGAGTCGGGGGGCCACTTCCGTGCGGGTGAAGCGCCCGGCAAGGAAGGCTACTGCATTCTGCTGCCCCCACCCAATGTGACCGGCACTTTGCACATGGGGCACGCGTTCCAGCACACGCTGATGGACGCCCTGATCCGCTACCACCGCATGCAGGGTCTGAACACGCTATGGCAACCGGGCACCGACCATGCCGGTATCGCGACCCAGATCGTGGTCGAGCGGCAGCTCGACATGCAAGGAATCGATCGCAGGCAACTCGGTCGCGAAAAATTCGTCGAGCGCGTCTGGCAGTGGAAAGCCGAATCGGGTTCGACCATCACCCGGCAGATGCGTCGTCTCGGCACGTCGTGCGACTGGCAACGCGAGCGCTTCACGATGGACGAGGGCTTGTCCCGCACCGTGAGCGAGGTGTTCGTCCGCTTGCATGAGCAAGGCCTGATCTATCGCGGCAAGCGCCTCGTCAACTGGGATCCCGTGCTGCAGACGGCCGTCTCCGACCTCGAAGTGGTATCCGAAGAGGAAGAGGGCAAGCTCTGGCACATCCGTTATCCGCTGGAAGACGGCAGCAGCGACATCATCGTCGCAACCACACGTCCGGAGACGATGCTGGGGGACGTGGCGGTGGCCGTGCATCCGGATGACGCGCGCTACAGCCATCTCATCGGCCGCCGTGTCATCCTGCCCCTGACCGGGCGCACCATTCCCGTCATCGCCGATCAGTACGTCGATCCGCAGTTCGGCACCGGCTGCTTGAAGATCACACCCGCGCACGACTTCAACGACTATCAGGTCGGGCAACGCCACGGTCTCGAGCCGATCAACGTGATGACGCTCGATGCGCGCATGAACGACAACGCCCCGGCGGCTTACCGAGGCATGGACCGTTTCGACGCGCGCACGCGCATCGTCGCCGATCTCGAAGCCGAAGGCTTGCTCGCCGAAGTGAAGGCGCACAAGCTGATGGTCCCGCGCGGCGACCGCACCCATGCCGTGATCGAGCCGCTGCTGACGGATCAATGGTTCGTGGCCATGTCGCAGCCCGGCCCGAGCGGGAAGTCGATCGCCCAGGCCGCGCTCGACGTCGTGGCCAGTGGCGAGGTGAAGTTCGTGCCGGAGAACTGGACCACCGTCTACAACCAGTGGCTGACGAACATCCAGGACTGGTGCATTTCGCGCCAGCTTTGGTGGGGGCATCGCATCCCCGCTTGGTACAGCACCACCGGTGAAGTCATCGTCGCCCGCGACGAGATCGGTGCCTACCTGCGCTACGCCCAGATGCTCGCCGACGACGCGCAGCGAACCGCCGAGGCCCAAAGGCTGGGCGCGCTGGCCGCCACGCTGAAGGTGTTGGGAGCAAGCGGCGCGCTGCCCGAGGATCTGCGCCTCGACCTCGAACGCACGTATCCGCAGCTCCTGCTGCGCCAGGACGAAGACGTCCTCGACACCTGGTTCTCCTCGGCGCTGTGGCCTTTTTCGACGCTCGACTGGCCCCAGGACAACAGTGCCCTGCGGCTCTATCTGCCTTCGAGCGTGCTCGTCACCGGATTCGACATCATCTTCTTCTGGGTCGCCCGCATGGTGATGATGACCTTGCACTTCACCGGCAAGGTGCCGTTTCACGAAGTCTATGTGACCGGCCTGGTGCGCGACGCCGAGGGCCAGAAGATGAGCAAGTCGAAGGGCAACATCCTCGACCCGATCGATCTCATCGACGGCATCGAGCTCGACGCCCTGGTCGCCAAGCGAACCGTCGGCCTGATGAATCCCAAAGATGCGCCGCGCATCGAAGCCGCCACCCGGCGCCAGTTCCCCGAAGGCATTCCCGCGCTCGGCACCGATGCGGTTCGCTTCACCTTCGCCAGTCTCGCGAGCCACGGCCGCGACATCAAGTTCGACCTCAACCGCTGCGACGGCTACCGCAACTTCTGCAACAAGCTCTGGAACGCCGCCCGCTTCGTGCTCATGAACGTGCAGGGCAAGGATTGCGGGCTGGACGATACCGCCAAGGTCACGCTTTCCGATGCCGATCGCTGGATCATCAGCCGTCTGCAGGCTGCCGAGACCGCCGTGCACGCCGGCTTCCGCGATTATCGATTCGACATGCTGTCGCGCGCGATCTACGAATTCGTCTGGGACGAGTACTGCGACTGGTATCTCGAGCTGGCGAAGGTTCAACTGGCCCACGGCGACGAAACCGAGCAGCGCGCGACGCGACGCACCCTGGTGCGGGTGCTCGAAACCGTCCTGCGCCTCGCGCATCCGATCATGCCCTTCATCACCGAAGAGCTGTGGCAACAGATCGCGCCTCTCGCCGGCAATTCGGGGCCGACCATCATGCGCAAGTCCTATCCGCAGCCGCATGCGGGCATGACCGATCCCGACGCCGAAGCGCGCATCGCCTCCCTCAAGGAAATGGTGAACGCGTGCAGGCAACTCAGCGCGGAAATGGGCATCGGGGCAGGCAAGCGCGTGCCGTTGCTGTTGAGCGGCGACGCGACTCGCATCGACGCTTATGCGCCGTATCTGAAGGCGCTCGCCAAGCTATCCGAGGTCACGGCAGTGGCCGAGTTGCCCCAAGCCGAAGCGCCCGTCGCCATCGTCGGCGACTATCGCTTGATGCTGAAAATCGAGATCGATGTCGCCGCGGAACGCGAGCGGCTGACGCGCGAGATCGAGCGCCTGCAGGGCGAGATCAAGAAGGCGGAGACGAAACTCGGGAACAAGAGCTTCGTCGAGCGCGCGCCCGAAAAGGTCGTGACCCAGGAACGCGAACGCCTGGCCGGATTCGCCGCGACTGTCGAGAAACTGCAAGCACAGCTCGCTCGCCTGGCCTGATCTTGCCCCTGCACCCTCCCGCCCCGCCCGCCGCATGAACCACTCGCTGCGGGCATTCAGGCACCCCAATTTCCGGATGTTCTTCGCCGGGCAAAGCGTCTCGCTCATCGGTACCTGGATCCACACGATGGCGATGAGCTGGATGGTGTATCGCTTGTCCGGCTCGGCCTTCCTGCTCGGCCTGGCGGGCTTCGCCAGCATGGCGCCGATCTTCTTCTTCGCCCCCCTGGGGGGACTGCTCGCCGATCGCTTCAATCGCCAGAAGCTGCTGATCGTCACCCAGTGCCTCGCCGGGATCCATGCCTTCGTCATGGCCGGTCTGGCCTATGCGGATCTGCTCAACGCCTGGCACGTGATCGCTCTCGCCGGGATGATCGGCATGATCCAGGCGGCCGACACGCCCCTGCGGCAGACTTTTCTGCCGGAACTGGTGCCCGCCAGAGAAGATTTGCCCAGTGCGGTCGCCTTCGGGGCATTCATGCAGCAGGCCGGGCGCCTGATCGGCCCGACCATCGCCGGCTTGCTGCTCGCCAAGTGGAGCGAAGCGGCCTGCTTCCTGGTGAACGGCATCAGCAAGATCGCGGTCATCGCCGCGGTGGCGATCATGACCTTGCCGCTCAGGCCCCAAAGCGCGCGCAGGCGCATGGGCTCGGCGCTATCGGAAGGCGTGCGCTACGCCTGGCAGACGGTTCCGGTGCGCATTCTGCTGCCGACACTGGCCGCCGTGAGCTTCCTCATCGCGCCTTACCAGAGCCTGATGCCCATCTTCGCCGCCGAGATCTACCACGGCGGCGCCCAGACTCTCGGTTGGCTGATGGGCGCTGCGGGGCTGGGCGGCGCCACCTCGGTCGTCTTGCTCGCCTCGCGCAAGGACGTGCGCGGACTTGCCCGCATCATTCTGATCGCGACGTTGACGGCCGGCCTGGGATTGATCGCGTTTTCGGTCACACGCTGGTTCTGGCTCGCGATGCTGCTCATGCCGCTGATCGGCGCCGGCATGCTGGCGGTGATCACCGGCACCAGCACCGTGCTGCAGGTCATCATCGACGACGAGAAGCGCGGTCGCGTAATGAGCCTCTACACCATGTCGTTCCTGGGCATGGTGCCCATGGGCAGCCTGGCCTCGGGCATCGTCGCCGACTTCATCGGCGCCCCCGCGACGCTGGCGCTGTTCGGCGGGGCCTGCGTCGCGACAGGGCTCGTTTACTGGGCGAAGCTGCCTCAGTTGCGCACCCACATGCGCGCGCATTACGTGCGGCTGGGCATCATTCGAGAATAGCGGGACTGACTAGGCAGCCGATCGAGCCACGAGCCGCTCGACCGGCCTCACCGGGCGACTACTTCTTGCGCATGAAGTAGGTGAATACGCCCTCGGCCTCGGCATGCTCGAGCAGTTCGTTCCCCGTCTGCTTGGAGAAGGCTTGGAAATCCCGGGTCGCGCCGGGATCGGTCGCAACGATCTTGAGTATCTGACCTGACGTCATGTCGGCCAGCGACTTCTTCGTGCGCAAGATCGGCAAAGGGCAATTCAGGCCGCGAGCGTCCAACTCTTTATCGTGATCCAGCATGACTTTCTCCTCACCCGGAAGCGCCGACAGCGCCTCGTCCTGACGTGATGGTTATCGCAGCCGCCCGGGTTCGACGGCGGCACCCCGGGGCGATTCTAGCAAAGCCCCCGAGATCTGTCGGATCCCTCGACCGTACCCGGCGCCGCAAGGCCGAGCGCGAGCGGTGTGCCCGCAGGCCCGCACCTGCCGCGCTGCTTCAGGAAGCGCCGGTCGGGCGCTCGGCAAGCAGGTGGCTCAGACGCGTATTGGCCAGCGCCAATCTGTCCACCAGCATCGTGAGAAAAGCGCCGTTGAACTGATGCCGGCAGTTCTCGGAGGCCTGCAGCAGGCGCTCCGATTGAATCTCGATGACCGTGATCGCGCTCATCGCAGCGACGCTTGCCGTGCGCACGAACTGATGATGGGTGAGATGCGCCATCTCGCCGAAGCAAGCCCCGGTGCGCAGCACGTTGAGCAAGCGTTCCTGCTTCGTCACCTTGACCTCGCCGCCGGCCAGCACGAAAAACGATTTCCCCACCTCGCCTTCGCGAATGAGCACGGTGTCACGCGGATGGCGATGCCAGTCGGTGATGCGCAGCACCTCCCACAATTCGACATCGCTGAAGGGCCGGAAGAAATCCAGGCCGCGCAAAGTGTTGAACTTCTCGCTGTCGGGAATGACCTCGACACGGTTCGACAGGCTGCCGAAAGCACTGGCCAGATCGAAGGAGAACGCTTCCCACGTCGGATAGCGTGCCTCGGTGGTCTTCTGCATCGCGCGCGTGACGATCGCATCGATGTCGGGGCTCACCTCCGGCCGATAGCGCGACGGCAGCGCCGGCTCGGAATTGACCACGTGGTAGATGAGGCTGTAGTTGTTGTGCGCTTGAAACGGCAGACGCCCAGTGAGCAGCTGGTACAGCACCACGCCGAGCGAATAGATGTCGGTCTGGTGATTGAGCGACACCTCGCGAACCTGCTGCGGCGACATATAGGCGGGCGAGCCAATGCCGCTCACCTGCGTGGTTTGCGCGCTGGCGGTGAGCGCCGCTCCGAAATCCGTGATCTTGATCTGGTTGTCTTTGGTCAGCAGGATGTTCGCGGGCTTGATGTCGCGGTGAATCACGCCCTGCTTGGCCGCATAGTCGAGCGCCTTGCAACACTTGAAGACGATTTCGAGCACTTGCGGAATGGGCAGCAGGCTCTCGGGCCGGACATACCGTTCGAGCGTCCCGCCGTCGACGTACTCCATCACGATGTAGCTGCCCTCGTCCTCGGCAACCGCATCGAAGATGGTGGCGATATGCGGGTGCGAGAGCTTGCCCGCCAGCGACGCTTCAGTGACGAACAGCTTGCGATAGCGCTTGCCGTGCTCGCTGTCCGTCAGCGCTTCGGGCAGAACCCACTTGATCGCCACCCGGCGGCTGGTGAACGGATCGACGGCTTCGAATACCGCGCTGGTCGCCCCGCGGCCGAGCTCGCGGACGATTTCGTATTTGCCGATTTTTTTCGGGATCAAGGTGTCGAGGAGCGCATTGAACGAAAGCTACGATAGCATGTGACGGCAATACCTAGCCTCGGAATTGAGCGGGGCTTGACGGGCATTTCTGGATCACCCGGTGTCCGACGGGCGCTGCCCGTTCGACCTCTGCCGCGTTGGTGGCACCCTCCTCTTTATTGCTTCGCCGCCCGCTCTGCCTCACGCAATTGAGCGCGAAGCTCGCGCAACCGGGCCTCGACCGCCGACAACTGATAGAAGTCGCCGTCGCCCGCGCGAGTGGCCAGTTCCAGCTGTTCCACCGCTGCGCCCAGATGGCCCTGCCGCGCGTAGACTTCGGCCTGCGCACGGTGCTGCGGCAGACGCCGTCCCAGCGCCGCATAGCTGCGCGACTGCAAGGTGTAGAGCCGGATGTCGTCGGGCGTCTCCCTGAGCCTGGGCTCGACGACCTGCAGCGCCATCTCGGCGCGACTGGTCTTGATCAGCAAGTCCGCGTAGTCGTAGACCAGAGCTCGGTAGCCGGGAAAAGCGACCAGCGCGGCAGCGTAATGATCGAGGGCGGCGGCAGTCGCTGCACTGGCCACGAGGTACTCTCCGCGCAGCGCGCTCACCGCTGGCTGCCCGGGCAGCACGCGCTCGAGCGCGGCCAACTCGCGCCGAGTCCGCTGCATGTCCTTGAGCCTCAGCGAAGCGAGGGCGAGGCCGTAGCGGGTGGCCGCCTCGTTGATGAAGCGTCGCTCCTTGAGGCCCTGCTCGAAGAACTGCACTGCCCGGCGCGGCTCCTCGGACAGCGCGCGCACCCGCGCACGCACTAGCTGGAACTCGGGATTGTCCGGAAACTGGCGATAGCCGAAGTCTTCAGTTCGGTTCTGCAAGTCGGCGATGCGCTCACTGGTCACGGGGTGAGTACGCAGGTAGGCGGGCGCGTTGGACTCGTAAAGACGCGTCGCACGCTGCAGTCTTTCCATGAACACCGGCATGGCGCGCGGATCGAGTCCTGCCTGCTGCAGGATCTGCACGCCGACACGATCCGCCTCGCGCTCGTGGTCGCGCGAAAAATCGAGCTGGTTCTGGATGGCCGCGGCCTGGGAGCCCGCAATGACCGCTTGCGCCAGATTGGAATTCGAGCGCGCAGCCAGCAAGCCGATCGCCATCGCCGCCAGCGTGGCGATGCTCATCCTTTCCTGGCCGGCGATCATGCGGGCGATGTGGCGCTGGGTGACGTGGGCGACCTCGTGTGCGACGACCGAAGCGAGCTCGGATTCAGTTTCGGCGGTCAGGATCAGACCGCCATGGATGCCGATGTAGCCCCCGGGCAAGGCGAACGCGTTGACGGTCGGATCCTGGATCAGAAAGAACTCGAAGCTCTGCCTCGGGTCGGGACTGACGGCAACCAGGCGATTGCCCAAGGCATTGAGATAATCGGTGATGACCGGGTCGTCGGTGTAGCTGCGATCGGCGCGCACCTGCTGCATGATGCGCTCGCCCAGGCGCCGCTCCATCGCGGGCGAAAAGACCGCTTGGGAAACGTCCCCGAGGTCGGGCAAGGTCTGCGCGCTCGAACGCACGCAAACCAGGGCCGCCAGCAGTAATAGGAGGGGTAAACGCACGATGCTATGATAGTTCCGCACCCAGCCAAGTTCCTAGTTTGAAACCAATCGTTACATAGATGCCCATGTCGACAGAAGGCCTCAGCCACTTCGATGAACAAGGCGCGGCGCGCATGGTCGACGTGGCCGGCAAGGCCCCGACGCATCGCGTTGCGCGGGCGCGCGGTCGCATCACCATGCAGCCGGCAACGCTGCAGGTCATCGCCCGAGGCACGGCCAAGAAAGGCGACGTCCTCGGCATCGCACGCGTCGCGGCGATCCAGGCGGCCAAGAAGACTTCCGATCTGATTCCGCTTTGCCATCCGCTCGCACTCACCAAAGTCGGCATCGAGTTCGAACTCGACGCCGAGGCTCACGCGGTCGATTGCATTGCCACGGTGGAGACGATCGGACGCACCGGCGTCGAGATGGAAGCCTTGACCGCCGCAAGCGTCGGCCTGCTGACCATCTACGACATGTGCAAAGCCATCGATCGGGGCATGCGCATCGAGCAGGTGGGCTTGCTGGAGAAGCGCGGCGGCAAGTCGGGTGTCTGGCTCGCCGAATCCCCGGCGACCTAGCGGGATCCGCGATGGGCAGCAGCGCCGCGCACCTTCGCACGGCTGGAACGCGCCAGGAAGGTTGTTTTTCGATCGGTGCGCTGCGGTTGTGGAGCATCCCTCGGGACCGCAGCGAATAGATCCCTGTCGAGTGATGAGAGACGAGCATGAGCACGAAACGACGCAAGATTCTGCAAGCAGCCGCGGCGGCGGCAACTGCCGCGCTCGGCCTGCGCATCACTCAGCCGGCAATGGCCGCCGACTGGAACAAGGCCGCATTCGGCGCAACTTCGGTGGCCGATACGCTGAAATCGCTGGGTGCATCCGGCGCGAGCCCGAGCAAAGATATCTCGATCAACGCACCCGATGTCGCCGAGAACGGTGCCGCCGTGCCGATCGAAGTCATGAGCCGAATTCCGAACACCCAATCGATCACCCTCGTGGCCGACAGGAATCCCTTTCCCTTGCTTGCGAGCTTCGATTTCGCGGCCAGCGCCGACCCCTACGTCAGTACCCGGGTGAAACTCGCCGGCAGCTCCGATGTAAGAGTGATCGTTCGAGCCGACGGACGCTACTACGTCGCCGTGCGTGAGATCAAAGTCACCACCGGCGGCTGCGGTTAGGAGATCGCTATGGCTGAAGCCATGAAGATTCGGGCCACGTTGAAGGGCGATGTGGCCGACGTGCGGGTGCTCATCAACCACCCGATGGAAACGGGCCTGCGCAAGAACGAGCGCAGCGAACTGATCCCCCTGCACTTCATCATGCAGGTCAGCGCCACCCACAACGGCAAGACGGTGCTCAATGCCCAGTGGAGCCAGGGTGTGTCGCGCAATCCCCCGCTGGGCTTTCGCGTGCGCGGCGCGAAAGTCGGCGACAAGATCACCTTGAACTGGGTGGACAACAAGGGCGAAACGAGCAGCATCGAGACGGTGGTGGCCGGCAAGTGATCGGTCCTTGAACGTCCACCGCTAGCGCGACGGAAATCCCATGCTTGGCAAAGTGCTGCGAGGCTTGTTGAGCCGCAAGCCTCGCCCCCCCGATCTCTCCGCGCCACTCAAGGACTGCTATGCAAAACTTGCCGCCGGGCGCCACGCGCAGGCGAAATCGATCGCTGCTAAGCTTCTTGCCGATCACCCGCAGTCGTACACCGCGAGATTGCTTCTAGCCCAGGCTTGCGCCTCTCTCGGAGAAACACAAAGCGCATTGGCGCATGCGGATGCGTGCATCGCATCGGACGCCTCGAACCTCGAAGGCTACTATGTCAGGGGCATGATCTACGAGGCCGTCGCGCGCCCCGGCAAGGCGATGGCCGATTTCGATCGCGTCCTGGAAATCGACGCCGCCCATGTCGCGGCGCTCGATCGCAAAGGCGGCTTGCACGATGCGCGCGGCGAATTCGAGGCTTCCCTCGCCTGCGCCGAGCGGCTGATGCGCCTGGAGCCGGGCAGCCCCCAGGTCCACTACAAGATGGCGGTCACGATGCGCGAACTCGGTCGCCTGCCCGAGGCCGAGCACGCCCTGCGGCATGCGCTGTCCCTGGATCCGGGCTTCCACACGGCGCAAGCTCACCTGACCTTGGTCTTGATCGAACTCGGACGTTTCGACGAGGCCCAGCAGACGCTCACACCTCTGCTCGCGCAGGCCCCGACCGACCGGAATGCCCGCTGGGCGGCAGCGGTCCTCGACCTGCTGAACGCTCGCTACGAAACCGGCTGGGATCATTACGAAGCCCGCGAAAGCCAGCGCGATCCCAAGCTTCGCCCTGCGGACATTCCCGAATGGGATGGAACGAGGCTCACCGACGGCGCCCTGCTCATCAACGCCGAGCAAGGCTTGGGCGATCAGATCATGTTCGCGTCATGCATACCGGATGCGCTCGCGCTCGCGCCCTCCTGCGTCGTCTCGTGTGATTCCAGGCTGGTGCCGATGTTTCGCAGGTCGTTTCCTGCCGTTCGCGTCGTCCCCATGCAGGCCGACAAGCCGCTCGACTGCGACGCCGTGGCCCCCCTTCGAATCCAGGCCCAGACGATGATGGGCAGTCTTCCGGAGCGTTTTCGACGCACGCGCGATCGCTTCCCTCGCCATGCGGGCTATCTCGTTCCCGATGCCGATGCCCTGGCCTCATGGCGCGAGCGCATGACGGCGCTCGGCCCTGGAATGAAGATCGGCATCAGCTGGTCCGGCGGCACGCCGAAGACCCGGCGCAACCTGCGCTCGCTGCAACTGGAGCAGCTGTTGCCGGTATTGTCAGTGGAGGGCTGCGAGTTCGTCAGCCTTCAGTACACGGACAGCCGCCAAGAAATCGACGCATTGCGCGCAACGCACGGGATTATCGTCCACGAGTTTCCCGAGGCGATCGCCACCTACGATGAAACGGCAGCCCTGGTCGGCGCACTGGATTTGGTAATCAGCGTGTGTACGGCGGTCATCCATTTGTCCGGCGCTCTGGGAAAGCCGGTTTGGGTCATGGTGCCCTGGGTTCCGGAGTGGCGATACATGCGCGAGGGCGAAGAGATGCCCTGGTACCCGAGCGCCCGATTATGGCGTCAGACGCGCCCTGGCCATTGGCCGGATGTCTTCGCGGCCATTGCCGCAGAAATCGATCGAAGGGTGCGCCCCGCGTCGAGCATCGAGAAGTAGTGCACCAACCCTTCGAACTCTACGCGTGATCGCCTTGCGATCGAGGCGTACCCGCGACCACTCGAAGCACCGCCCTGAAAAACACAGGGAAGTGCGACATCAATGCCGACACTCGGCAGGCACATACTTGTAGACGGCAGAGTTGCCGGTGGTGCATGCCCACAAGATGCTTCCGCCCGAGATGGCCGGCGTGAGTATGAGGGTGATCGCGGTGCCCACCGTGGCATCGCTGCCCACAACCTGAATCAGCCCGTCGTCCGAAACCGAGCCACCCGAGATTCGGCCCGACGGCGTGACCGTCAACCCGACCCCAGAATTGGTCAAGGTCGCATCCGCAAACGCCCGCTCGGACACCTGAGTCTTCCAGGAGGTCAATTCCATCACGAGTTCGGACACTCGGGCCCGGATGGTGTAATCCTTGTAGGCGGGCAATGCCACCGCAGCCAAGATCCCGATGATCGCAACCACGATCATCAGTTCGATCAGGGTAAATCCGCGCTGCATGCTCTTGATCACCTTAACCCCCGTCCCAAGGTGAGAAACCCCTCGGGAGAGGGGTTTCTCTTACTGCAATCAGGTATCCGAGAAAGCCAGGATTAGTGGCGGCACTCGGCGGGCAGGAACTTGAACTGAGAGGAGGCGCCGGCGGTACATGCCCACGTGACCTTGCCTTCCGCCGTCAGTGTCGGCGTGAGGGTGATGGTCACCGCCGTACCCACCGTCGTTTGGTTGCCCGCGATCTGGATGACACCGCCATCGGTAACCGAGCCACCCGACACCTTGCCGCTGTTCGTGACCGTCAGGCCGACACCTGCGGAAGCCAACGAAGTATCGCTGGCCGCTTTTTCAGCAATCGAAGTCTTGAAGCCGCTCGCCGCGAGAACCAGTTCCGATACCTTGGCGCGGATCGTGTAGTCTTGATAGGCCGGCAATGCGACCGCGGCCAGAATACCGATAATCGCAACCACGATCATCAATTCGATCAAGGTAAAACCGCGTTGAACACGCTTAATCATCTGTGAGCTCCTTTGTAGATCAATCATCGTTGAGTGCGACCAGACTGGTAAACACCGCTAGGCATAATGCACTTTTCATACCACCCGCCGGAAACCTCGCTTTCAGCGGGCGTCGACCTCATCGGACAAGCATCCGCTAGCCTGCATTTTCGGCGGCATCGTGCTCGACTTTAGAAAAAAGCCGCACTTCACCACAGAAAAACGGAGATACGGGTGGAGCAGGGCGCTAATCGCGGCTTTGTGCCTCGCTCGCTCTCCAGGCACCGTGCCATTGCGAGCCCCTGACCCAGACCCAAACACGGCACAAACTGACCATTTTGGTCACATGCACGCACCATACAGCCGTGACCTGCCGCGTCACTCAGACACGCGCACCCGTTGCTCCAGTCGGGAAGCCGCCTCATCGATCACGGAGCTCCAGTCCCCCGCGACTGACTGGCGTATCAACCGCGCACTGGGATACCACGGAATGCCTTCCCCCTGCGCCTGATAACGCCATTCGGGCACCGTGGGCACGAGCACCCACACATCACGCCCCAACGCGCCTGCGAAATGAATGACGGCCGTGCACACGCTGATCACGAGATCCAGTTGGCTCACGAGGGCGGCTGTCTCGTCCAAATCGTCTACGGTCCCGGTCCAGGAATGAAGCACGACATCATGCTCGGCGCTCAGGCGCCGACGCTCCTCAGCGGTGTCACCATACTGAAGATCGATGAAGTGCGTGTTGGGTATGCCCCATAGCGGCACCAGGGACGACAGTTCGATGGACCGCAAGCTGCGCCTCGTAGATGGGAGACCGCCCCGCCATGAAAGGCCGACCTTGAGCCCCGGACCGAGTTCATCGAGCCGCTGCCGCCATCTGTCCGCACTCGCAGGATGCGGCTGCAAGTAGCCGCGATGCTGCGGAAAACTGTTCCAATCGCGCCCCAAGCGTAACGGCAGGCTACCCGAAGATATCTGCAGGTCGATCGTTGGTGCGCGGTCAATCCACGCTGGGCGAGCGCTCGTTTGCTTACCCGCCACGACGGTGGCTGCGGGAAAGGAGCGCCGGAAGAGTGCTTCCAGGCGCGGCGCGCACTCGATGACGCAACCGCCCGCCTTGTCCATGATCTCCGGGATGCAGGATGCGAACATGACTTCATCCCCCAGCCCCTGCTCCCCGTGAATCAGCAGAGTCTTACCCTGCAGCGGCTCCCCCTGCCATTCCGGCCAAGGCAGATCACGCGATACGTAATTGCTGCGAACCCGCTTGCGCGCCTCGTAATCAGGCCAGCCCGTCTCGAATCGGCCAAACTTCAGCAGTAGAAGTCCCCGGTTCAGGCGAGCCTCATGCATTTCGGGACGTGCGGCCAAAATCTGATCACACAAGGCAAGTGCCCGTTCGAACTCGCCTTGATGGGCTAGCACCATGGTCAGATTGCAACGATAGCCGATATTCGAGGGATCGAGTTCGACAGCCCGCTGGATATGGGCTGCGCCGTCAGCATATTCAGCCCGGTCCCTGAAGAGGAGATACCCGAGGTTGCTATGTCCTGACGGATCGTCAGGTGCGAGCGCGACCGCCTGCTCGAACGCCGCCATCGCGCCGTCGACATCCTCCGCTTCAAGAAGTAGTGCTCCCTTGAGATTGTGCGCTTCGGCGGTGTTCTGACCTTCATCGATGGCTCGTTGAGCGCTTTCGAGCGCCGCTTTGGCCTTGCCTTGCCTGCGCTCGACGCAAGCCAGATCGAAATGCACGCGTGCCGGTCGATCGGAGAAACACAAGGCCATGGCATAGGCATCGGACGCTTCTTCAAGGCGACCGAGCCGGAACATGCACAACCCGAGCTTGTGATGCGCTTCGGCCCAGTCGTGCCTTGCCTCCACCGCTGCGGAGAACGCTCGCGCCGCCTCGTCCCAACGCTTCTCATCGAACAGGGCGCTCCCCCGCGCGAACGCCGCCTCCGCGTCGACACCCTGAGAATCGCCCGCGATCGTGCTCGGCTTCGCCGCCAAGTTGCGTTCGCCATCCCCGCAGTCGCGGCTCATCAGGCGCGCGAGCCAGTCAAACATGGCGGCCCGCCGTTTGCTGCGCGTCCCTCAGATCTTGCTCCAGTCGGCGCATGACGGTCCTCCAATCCTCGGCTCGGGCCTGACGATACAATCGCACGCTCGGATACCACGGCATCGTGTCGCCGGCATCGCCGTAACGCCACTCTGCGAGGGCCGGCACCAGCACCGAAGCAGGCTTTCCGAGTGCCCCCGTCAGATGCACCAGCGAGGTCGTCACGGTGATCACCCTGTCGAGCGCGGTGACCAATGCGGCCGTCTCGTCATAATCGGCGATAGCCTCCGGCCAGTGATGCACACGTATCCCGGTGCGCTCGCCAAAGGCCTCGATCTCGGCTTGGCAGTCCGTGTACTGAAGGCTGATGATGTGCGTTTTCGGCAAGCCGAGGACGAGCTCGAGTCGATCCAGAGGAAGCGAACGCAGCACCCGGCGCGTGTGCAGCGCGCCCCCAACCCAGGAGATGCCCACGGCAACACCGGGCCCCAGAGCAGCCAGACGGCGTCGCCAGTGCTCCACCCTGGCTGGGTCTGCTCGCAAGTAACCCGCATGACGGGGAAAGCTCTCCAGGCTCGGGCGAAAGTGCCGCGGGAGACACCCGATCAGTACTTTGGCGGCAATGTCGGAGTAGTCGCCCATCCAATCGGGTGCTCGTGCACGATCGTTGCCGATCACCTCGACCTCGGGGAAGCTGCGCCTGAACAGTCCCGCGAGCCGCGTGTTGCATTCGAGCAGCACGCGTGGCGCAAGACGGCGCAGATCGGCGATGCAGGAGGCGAACATGATCTCGTCGCCCAGGCCTTGCTCGGCCAATACGAGCAATCGTCCCTTCGTCACCGCTCGCCCATCCCAGTCGGGTGGATCGAAGCCGTCCATCGTGCGGGCCCCGGTCCGCCATCGCCGCATCGCGTAATCGGCCCACCCGTACTCGTACTCGCCTCGGGACAGATGCGCGAGCGCCCGATTCCAGCGTAGCTCGACATGTTCGGGATGCAGCGCCAGACCGTGCCGGTAGACCTCGCGTTCCTCGTCGTAGCGCCCCTGTGCATGCAGCGCGAGGCCGAGATTGCCGAGCGCGGCAACATGCCCGGGATGGGTCTCCAGCGCTGTCCTGAAATTCCGCTCCGCTTTGTCGGGCTCGGCGAACTGCTGGAGCTGCACCAGTCCGAGGTTGATCCGCGGCGCGGCGGCCGAAGGGTCCAGCGCCACGGAACGCTCGTACGCCTGCACAGCCGCAGCTACGTTGCCATGGCCGCTCAGCGTCAAGCCCAACTCGGTGAACAGCTCGGAATTCTCCGGCTGCAGTCCGATGGCCCGCTCGAGCAAGACAATCGACTCCTCATGGTCGGCACATTCGCGTCGCAAGCGAGCGAGCGCACGAAGCGCCGGAACCGACGCGTCATCCAGAGCGAGCGCGACTTCGAGGCTGTCGACGGCATCCTGCGTCTGCCCCAACGCATCGTAAGCCTCGGCCTGTCCTAGGTGGCCATCGACGCCGTTCCCGTCAGGCGCATCGATCGCCTGCTGAAAACAGTCCAGCGCTGCTTGCGCTTGACCGAGGGCGAGCAACCGATACCCCTCGGCGCATGCCTCACCCGCAACGGGCGCATGCCCACCGACTTCGAGCCTCGAAGACGCACCCGGTCCGCGACGCGGCCGGTCGGGGCCGCCATCGGGCTCTGAGGGCGGCGAACCGCGTTTACGCCATCGATCGAACAAACCCATGGTTGGCGGAAAAGTCGGGCGTCAGCTAGTGCTGGCCCGCTCGTTGGGCAGCGAAGAGCATCGCGTCGCGGTCGGCGAACCACTCCCGCGAATACTCGCACTTTCGATACTCGTCGAAGTAAGGCCCCCCGAGGGTGTAGTGCACGAGCGACATGCCCGGACGCGGCTCGTCGTAGCCCACGAGATGATTCCAGCCGTGAGGCAACTCGCCGATCAAGCCATCGTCGCCCAGCCATTTGAACTGATGCAACTCGAGCCCGGTCGCCCGGTTCACGAAGTCGGGCGTCAATGCGCCGCAGCGCTCGTTGTTGAACAACATGACGCTCGACCAGTTCTTCTTCTCGTACTTCGACTGCGGCTGATCGAGGAACTTGACCGCTTCTCGCGGCGAATGCCGATGCTTCACCACCATGACAGCATAACGATCGTCGCGCAGGTCGTAGAGCTTGGCGATGTCATCGAGGACCAGCATGTCGCAGTCCATGAAGATGGACCACCCCGAGAAGTCGGACAGGTAGGGCGTGAGGAACCGCGAGAAGGAGAAGTCGGTGGACTGCAAAGCGTGCCGCTCCCGCGTCATGAGGCCGTTCAACTGCGACAGGGCCAGCGGCGCAATGGCCACCGGTCGCGACGCACGCACGCGGATGCTGTGCGACAGAACGTTGTACGCCACGGCTTCCCGCGGATCGTATCCCACGAATATCCGAATCATTGCGGCTCCTAGAGCGAGTGCCTATGCGCCGACCGATTATACTTCCCGCCAAGGGTGTGGACGGTCGACGGAAGTGGACGACATTGATCGCGCTGTTTGCCGTTTTGTCCCCGCTGGCCGGCATGCGAGACTCACGCCCATTGGCGCCTTACGGAAGAACCTGCTCGATGTCCGACTCCATACTCGTCACCGGGGCTGATGGCTTCATCGGCTCGCATCTCGTCGAGCGGCTGGTGCGCTCCGGCCGGCGAGTGCGCGCCATGGTGCTCTATAACGCCTGGGATTCGCGCGGATGGCTCGACGACATCGCGGGCGATGTCGCAGGCGAGTTCGAAGTGTTCGCCGGGGACGTGCGCGATTCAGGCAGCGTCCGCAGCGCTCTGCAAGGATGCCAGGCGGTGCTCCATCTGGCCGCGCTCATCGGCATCCCCTACTCCTATCAGTCCCCGGGCAGCTACCTCGAAACCAACGTGCGCGGCACGCTGAACATCCTCGAGGCCGCGCGCGAGGGAAATGCGATCCATGTGATTCAAACCTCGACCAGCGAGGTCTACGGCACGGCACGGCAAGTGCCCATCACCGAAGCGCATGCCCTGAATGCGCAATCGCCCTATGCCGCAAGCAAGATCGCGGCGGATCAACTGGCCTTGTCGTTCCATGCGTCCTTCGGACTGCCGGTGACGGTGATCCGCCCCTTCAACACCTATGGTCCTCGGCAATCGCTGCGCGCGGTCATCCCGACCATCATCACGCAACTGGCACGCGGCGAAAGGCACTTGCGCCTGGGCGCGCTGCACCCTACTCGTGATCTGAACTTCGTGCACGATGTGACGCGAGCGTTCGAAGCGGCCTTATCCGCACCCGCGGCGATCGGTCAGGTGGTGAACATCGGCAGCGGATACGAGATCAGCATCGGCGATCTGGCGCGCGTGATCGGCGAAGAGATGCAGACGAGCTTCGAGCTGACGAGCGAAGCGATCCGAATGCGCCCGCAAGCGAGCGAAGTCGAACGCCTGCTCGCCTGCAACGAACGAGCGAGCGCGCTGCTCGGTTGGCAGCCGGAGTACGCCGGGCGGTCGGGTCTGAGGCAGGGGCTGCGCAGCACCATCGAGTGGTTCAGCCAACCGCGGAATCTCGACCGCTATCGCAACGGCACCTACACCGTATGACGAGCGACTTGGCACGAAGCGTTCTCGACGCGTGCCGCCGCGTCCTGCCGGCCCAGCGGCCCTTGCCGCTGCACGAACCCATGCTCGGCGCGAGCGAGCGAGCGTACGTCGACGAGTGCCTGCGCAGCGGCTGGATCTCGACGGCCGGGCCGTTCGTGGAGCGCTTCGAAGCCGCTCTCACGACGCTCACCGGAGCACGCCACGTCGTTGCGACCGTGAACGGGACCTGCGCTCTGCACGCAGCCCTGCTGGCCATCGGCGTCGCACCCGGCGATGAGGTGCTCGTGCCCAGTCTCACGTTCGTCGCGACCGCCAATGCGATCGCCTACTGTGGCGCGACCCCCCACTTCGTGGACGTCTCGACGAGAACCCTGGGCGTGGATCCGACCGCGCTGGAAGCCCATCTGTCCGCGCATGCCGAGCGCGACGCGGCGGGCGCGCGCAACCGCACGACCGGGCGACCGCTGAAGGCGCTGATCGTCATGCACACCTTCGGCCATCCGGCCGACATGGCGGCCTTGCGGGCGCTGACGGCGCGCTGGGGTCTTCTGCTCGTCGAGGACGCCGCCGAATCGCTCGGCTCGAGCTGTCTCGAGCGCCATACCGGTACGCTCGGCGATATCGGCATCCTCAGTTTCAACGGCAACAAGATCGTGACGACAGGCGGGGGCGGCGCCATTCTGACCGATGATCCGAGGCTCGCCAGATGCGCCCGTCACTTGTGCACCACCGCGCGGATCGCCGCGGGGGCGGGCTTCGTCCACGACCGCGTCGGCTACAACTACCGAATGCCCAGCCTCAATGCGGCGCTCGGACTGGCGCAACTCGAGCGCCTGCCGCAACTGCTGACGGCCAAGCGTTTGCTGGCGCACCGCTACACCGAGGCCTTCGCCGATCTCGCTGGCGCGACGTTCTTTCGCCCCACTGCGCCCGAGGACAGCAATCACTGGCTCAATGCCCTCGTCCTCGGTCCCGAGCACGCCGACAGCCTGAGCGATGTGCTGGCGACGCTGGACGGCGATGGCATCGGAGCGCGTCCGGTATGGACGCCGATGCACCAGCTGACCATGTACGCAAACGCCCCGCGCATGGCCTTGACCAACGTCGAGAGTTTCGCGCGCCGCATCGTCAATCTACCAAGCAGTCCCGCGCTCGCAGGCCTGACTGCCTGACTGCCCTACCAGGAGACCCCCGCCATGGATGAACTGCTACGAGGCAACTACCCTATCGAACAACCCAAGCCCGAAGAGCCGACCGCGCGCACGCTGGAAGACGAGTTCGAACTCGCCGCGCTTAAACGGCTGGGCGGCAGCATCACGTTCGTCGCCCGGCGCAAGGTGGTTTGGGCCGAGGACGATGCCCAGACAGGCTCCGACACCCATGGTTAAAGGCGGCTGGGCCGCGGGCGAACTGGCGCAGCGCCTGATGCCTGACATGGCGCGCATCACCGATGCCCGCATCGGGGACGCCGCGATGCACAACGCCTTGGCCAATGGCGCGCCCCGGCAGGGAGAACAGAGCATCGCCCGACTTCGCGGCGAGCGATTCGGCAAGTCGCCGCGTGTGGTGGTCGTTGCCGCCGGCCCGAGCTTGCATCGCACCGAGTCGCTGCGACGCCTGGCCGAAACCGGCTACGACGGCATCGTGATCGCGACCGACAGCGCGGTCTTGCGCTGCCTTCGTCACGGCATCGTGCCCGATCTCGTGGTGACGGTCGATCCGCACGATCCGAGCATCGTGCGCTGGTTCGGCGATCCCGAACTGGACCACGCGGCCCTGGGCGACGACGACTACTTTCGTCGTCAGGACATGGACGATCTGTTCCATGACGAGGTGCGCACCAATCGGGAACTGTTGCGCTTGATGGACGAGTTCGGCCCGCGCCTGCGCATCGCGATGTCCACCTCGGCGGGGCCCCGTGTCGTGCGTCGTGCACGCGAATGCGGCATGCGCATCCACTGGTTCAATCCCATGCTGGACGACCCCGACGAACCGCAAGGCCGCAGCCGTCGCCTCATGGCCGCGAACAAGCTGCCGTGCATCAATTGCGGCGGCAACGTCGGCAGCGCATGCTGGATGATCGCGGACGCCGTGCTCGGTGTATCCGACGTGGCGCTGCTCGGCATCGACTTCTCGTACTACGACGGCACCCCGTACTACAACACGCAGTACTACCACGAAGCGCGCGAGCTCGTGGGCGAAGAGAACATCGACGCGCTGTTCGTGCGCATGTTCAATCCGCATGTGGGCAGTTGGTTCTACACCGACCCGGCCTATCTGTGGTTTCGCGAGGTCTTCCTGCAGATGATGGACGAAGCCGCCTGTCGGACCTGGAATTGCACCGAGGGCGGCATTCTGTTCGACCCGCGCATCCGCAGCGCTTCCATAGAGCATTTCGTGCAGGCCACCGCCCGCTGAACGCGCGACTCGACGACCGGAGAATCCATCCATGGCCAAGGTATTGTTCATCAA
>LNFM01005070.1_pt1 | contig 23295 bp, 20 predicted proteins | sample 596031 | NCBI WGS metagenome assembly LNFM01 (sample SAMN04254537, study PRJNA301005) | activated carbon metagenome | isolation source: dual media filters at the Ann Arbor, Michigan drinking water treatment plant | place: USA: Ann Arbor | reverse complement strand
AGCCTGCGTGGCGCGGTGTCGATCGCGCGCCGTCTGCAGGACCCGCTGGCTGAACTGGTGAAGATCGATCCGAAGTCGATCGGTGTGGGCCAGTACCAGCACGACGTCAACCAGAGCCAGCTCGCCCGCGCGCTCGATGCGATGGTCGAAGACTGCGTTAACGCCGTCGGCGTCGATGTGAACACCGCCAGTGCGCCGTTGCTCGCGCGCGTGTCGGGCCTGACGCCCACGCTGGCGAAGAACGTGGTCGAGTGGCGCGAGCAGCACGGCGCGTTCTCGTCGCGCGAGGCACTGCGCGCGGTGCCGCGCTTCGGCGAGCGCACCTTCGAGCAGGCCGCGGGTTTCCTGCGCATCAGCGGCGGCGTCAATCCGCTCGATGCGTCGGCGGTGCATCCGGAGGCCTACCCGGTGGTTGAGCGCATCCTCGGCAAGGTCGGCAAGCCGATCACGGCGGTGATGGGCAATCGCGACGTGCTGAAGTCACTCGCCCCGAAGGAGTTCACCGACGAGCGCTTCGGCCTGCCCACCGTGCAGGACATCCTCGTCGAGCTGGAAAAGCCCGGGCGCGACCCGCGCGGCGAGTTCAAGGCCGTCACCTTCCGCGAGGGCGTGGAGAAGGTCAGCGATCTGGCGCCCGGCATGGTGCTCGACGGCGTCGTCACCAACGTCGCCAACTTCGGCGCCTTCGTCGACATCGGCGTGCATCAGGACGGTCTGGTGCATGTGTCGGCGCTGTCGCACAAGTACGTCAAGGACCCGCGCGAGGTCGTCAAGGCGGGCGACCACGTGCGTGTGAAGGTTCTGGAGGTCGATGTCAAGCGCAACCGCATCGCGCTCACGCTGCGGCTCGATGACGATGCTGCGCCGCGCTCGTCGAGTGCCCCGGCTTCATCGCGCCGCGATGACCGCAACGGCCCGCACGGGGCAGCCCTCGCCCGCAGCCGCGCGCCGGCACCGTCGTCCACGGCGCTCGCCAACGCCTTCGCCAAGCTGCGCAAGTAGGCGCAACGGCAGAAACACGTAGGTGACGACCTGCAGCAGGATGGCTAGCCTGCGCCTGCCGTGCGACATGCACGTCCATCGCTCGGTCGTCGGCTGCCACGCTGATGCGATGAATCCGCGCAGCCGCTTCGTTCAGGAGCATCCATGCCAGGCTGGTACGAGATCAACAAGAACGACAAGGGCCAGTACTCGTTCGTGCTGAAGGCCGCCAACGCGCAGGTCATCTTGCGCAGTGAGCAGTACGAGGCGAAGGCCTCCGCTACCAATGGCGTTGCCTCGGTGCAGAAGAACGCAGCGATCGACGCGCGCTATGAGCTGAAGACCGCGAGCGATGGCCGCTTCTTCTTCAACCTCAAGGCGACCAACGGCCAGGTGGTCGGCACCAGCCAGATGTATGCGTCCGAATCGACGCGTGCTACTGGCATCGCATCGGTCAAAACCAACGGCGGCAGCACCGACGTGCGCGAGGTCTGAGTTAGCCGCTGCCTGCCGGACGCGCAGCGAGGAGCAGCGCGCCCGGCGAACTCCGACCACGGTGGCCGGCAGAATGACGGCCTATGTCATCTGCCGTGCCGCCGCCATTCCGCACCACCGCACTGACCGCGCTCGCGCTCGCGGCCTTCGCCGGCAACTCGCTGCTGTGCCGGGCCGCGCTGCGCGACACCGGCATCGACGCCGCCAGCTTCACCGCGCTGCGTATTCTGGCCGGCGCAGCAGCACTGTGGCTGATCGTGCGGTTGCGCCATGCCGCGCCCGACGGACAGGGCAGCTGGGCATCGGCCGCTGCGCTGTTCGTCTACGCAGCGGGGTTCTCGTTCGCCTACCTGTCACTCACCGCCGCCACCGGCGCGCTTCTGTTGTTCGGTGCGGTGCAGGTGACGATGATCGGCATCGGCCTGATGCGCGGCGAGCGTCTGCATCCCGGCCAATGGATCGGCGTGGCGCTGGCCGCTGCCGGGCTGGTCGGGCTGCTGCTGCCCGGCCTGTCGGCGCCGCCGCTGGGCGGCGCGCTGTTGATGATCGCCGCCGGTGTCGCCTGGGGTGTCTATTCGTTGCGCGGGCGCACCGGGGGCGACCCCACCGCGGTCACGGCCGGCAACTTCGTGCGCGCCTGCCTGCCCGCCGCCGCGCTGTCGGCCGCCATGCTGCCCTGGGCGACGATCGATGCGGCCGGCATGGGCCTGGCGCTGCTGTCGGGTGCCGTGACCTCGGGCATCGGCTACGCGATCTGGTATGCCGCGCTGCCGGGGCTGACCGCGACGCGCGCGGCCAGCGTGCAGCTGTCGGTGCCGGTGCTCACGGCGCTGGCCGGCGTGCTGCTGCTGGCCGAGCCGCTGTCGCCGCGTCTGCTGCTTGCTTCGGCAGCGGTGCTCGGCGGCATCACGCTGGTGATCGCCGTGCGACGGTCGGTGACGTCCTAGACACGATGGACGCCCGCCGCGACATCCCTGATGCTGCGACCGGGCGAAAGGTCTATCGTCGACCCGGAGCATTGTCGGCGCGTCGCCCCCGTCGAAAGACGGCGCGCGCCCGTGTGCAGATCGTTGTGCCCACCAGGAGAGTGAAGATGGTCAAGAGCCCCGATGAAATGAGAAAACTGCAGTCCGAGATGACACAGACCACGCATCAGGCGATGCAAAAGGCACTCGACGGTTTCCGCCGGCTTGCCGAAGTGAACATGCAGGCGGCGCGCGACTCGCTCGAGCAATCGGCCGAGCAGATCAATGCGCTCCTCGCGGCCAAGGATGTCAGCACGGTGACGCAGCTGGTGACCACCTTCGCCCAGCCCTCCGCCGACAAGTTCACCGCGTACGCGCAGGCCGTGACCGCGGTGGCACGCGACACCCAGTCCGAGCTGGCGGCGCTGGTGCAGCAGCAGATCGCCAAGGGCAATGCACAGTTTGCCGCCACCATCGAGGAGCTGGCTCGCAACACGCCCGCCGGCAGCGAGGGCGCGATGGCCCTGATCAAGCAGGCGATGGCCACCGCCAACGCCAACTATGAGCAGCTCAACCAGACCATGCGTCAGATGGTCGACACCGGCACGGCTGCCGCCGAGGCTGCCACCGGCAAGCGCAAGCGCTAGGCGCACGCGCTTGAGCAGCGCGGCCACGACGCGCGCGTGGTCGCGCTGCAGACCGCTGCGCGCGTTACACCGTCGCGGTGGACGACCGCGTCGTCGCCGCCGCGCCGGCCATGCGGCGGCACTCCTCCGCACACTGACGGCAGGCCTGCGCGCACTCCACGCAGTGCGCGTGCTGGCGGTGCTTCGCACACTCTTTGCCGCAGGCTTCGCACACCTGTGCGCACAGCCGACAGATGTCGGCTGCCCGTGCGCTGTCTCGCGCCATGAAGCCGGCCGCCATGCGGCAAATCGCCGCGCAGTCGATGTCGAGGCGGACGCAGTCAGCCATCATTTTCACGTCGTCTTCGGCCAGGCAGGCCGTGGCGCAGTGGTCGCACGCATCGGCGCAGGCGTTGCACGCATCGATGCACGATTCGTATCGCTCGTGAGCCATGTTCATTCCTTGAGGGGTTGGATACAGGGGCGCGATCGCCGCCGCTGGCGGCAGCCGCGCAAGCCAAGTTCGTTCAGGCCCGCTTCGGGCGCGGCTCCGGTGGCGCCCGCTCGATCGAGCTGAACCCAGCGGCGGCGGCGTCCTGCCGCAGCCGTGGTGCCAGACCCGGCGTCGCCGGCTGATGCGGCAGCAGGGCTGGCAAATGCACCAATGCGCATCCATGCGGCGTGGGCGCGGCACGCAGGCGCCCGTCAACGTCAGCGGTATCCGACGCCACCGTCACGCTCGGTGCCTGCTCCTGCGCTGCCGCGTGCCCGAGCACCGACAGCGCGCAATGCAGGTCACAGCGCTGCGCCGCGGCGAGCGCCGGCGCAAGCAGAATCAACAGCGTGAAGCAGACCAGGCGGCGCAGCATCGCATCGACGGCTCCGCGTCGAGCGCAGCCGTGATGCAGCCGGCAGCAAGCGTCGCACCCGCCGCCGACACGCTGCGTCTTCAGCCGTCCGTGCGAGCGAAAGCAGCGGTCAGACCGACCAGACAGGCCTCACACAGGCAGCCTGCATCGGCGGCCACGGCCGCCGCCGGCAGCACCGGCAGGCGGGCGCACCAGCAGCCTCCCGGTTCATCGATGCCGCAGACAAAGGCCGCACCACAGCGGCTGCAGTGCGTTGCCGCCACGTCCGCACCGGGTGAAGCGTCGGACCACTCAGGATCGGGTCGGTGGGCTGCCATCGCGGTACCTCGCTCACTCGGCTAGGACGTCAGCTCGCGCCGGCACCGACGATCGCCTCGATCCTGGCGAGGCTCGGCGCGTCCAGCCTTTCAGCGACCTGCGCCGCCTTCATGTTCTCGGCAATCTGCGCCACGCGCGTGGCGCCGGTGATCACCGTGCTCACGCGCGGATTCTTCAGGCACCAGGCGAGCGCCAGCTGGGCGAGCGAGCAATCGAGGTCGCGGGCCACCCCCTCCAGTTCGCCCACGAGTCGATTCTTCTCCGGGTCGACCAGCCCGTCGCGCAGGAACGCGTAGGTCTCCAGCGCGCCGCGTGAATCGGCCGGCACACCCTGCCGGTACTTGCCGGTCAGCAGTCCGCTGGCGAGCGGGCTCCAGGTGGTCAGGCCCAGGCCGATGTCGTCGTACAGCCGCGCGTACTCCTGCTCCACGCGCTTGCGATGAAACAGGTTGTACTGCGGCTGTTCCATCACCGGCTTGCGCAGGTGGTGTTTGTCGGCGATCAGCCAGGCCGCGCGAATCTCCTCGGCGCTCCACTCGCTGGTGCCCCAATAGAGCGCGCGGCCGCGCTCGATCATGTCGTGCATCGCCCACACCGTCTCCTCGATCGGCGTGTCCGGATCGGGGCGATGGCAGAACACGAGGTCGACGTAGTCGAGCTGCAACCGCTTCAACGAGCCGTCGATCGCATCGAGCAGGTACTTGCGGTTGAGCGTGTTGGTGTCGTTGACGTTGGTGCGCAGGCCCCAGTAGAACTTGGTGGAGACGATGTAGCGGATGCGCGGCCAGCCGAGCTCCTTGAGCACCTTGCCCATGATCGTCTCGGACTCGCCCTTCGCGTAGATCTCGGCGTTGTCAAAGAAGTTGACGCCGGCGTCATACGCCGCCGCCATCAACTCCCGCGCGGCGCGTGTGTCCACCTGATTGCCGTAGGTCACCCACGAGCCGAACGACAGTTCGGACACCTTCAGGCCGCTGCGGCCGAGCCTTCGATAGTTCATGCACATGCTCCTTGACCCGCCGTCGGCGGACGGTGCGCAGCGGGGCCGCGATTATCCCCGCCGCCAAGCGTGCGTGAATTTGCACAAGCCGCAGGCCGACCGGCCATGTCCGGATCGGCCGACCGACCGCGTTCCTACCAGCACCCCGACAAGCAGGGTCGACCGGCGTCCGCCGGCGGAACGCGCGCAGTTCGCGCCGCCCGACCGATTGCCGTGCGACGCCGCTTCAAGGGTCACATCGTCACATTGACATATGACATGCGCGGCTCGACGCCGCGCCTTCGACTGCGGACCCGGAGGAACACACCATGCAATCGCTTCAACTGCTGTTGTCACGGCGCGGGCTGGCTGCCGCGCTCATCGGCGCCACCCTGGTGGCACCGGCCCTCGGCACCATCGCCCAGCCCAACCTGGCCGGCACGCCGGACGACGGGCTGATCTGCCGCACCGGCTACACCGGCGCGTTCAGCGGCAATGCGTTCAAGTGCTCGAAGACACTGGTGGTGCAGGTCAACCTGCACTGTCCCGACCCGAAGATCCCGAACTACGTGGTGCGGGCCGCAGGCGCATGGGGCAGTGCTGCCGGCATCGACATCTGCACTCGCAACAACGTCAATGTCGGCAGCACCGACACCGTCCAGGGACTCGCGATCGGTCAGGACTACATGTACGCGGTCGCGAACACCGACAGGGCGACCGCTGCCACTGCGAGAGCGAAAGACGCCGAGGTCGCGGCGCTCGGCCTGAGCGCGGGCGAGGTCGACGTGGTCGCGGCCGCGCCAAGGATCGTTCCCAGCGCCAAGGGCAGCCAGGACATGGCCGACGTGACCTTGACCTTCTACACCTTCGCGATCCCGACCGGCGGACTGGTCACCGCACGGCGCTGACGCATACGCACGACCGGCCGCGCGCCGGCGCCAGTGGCCTGCGACGGAAACGTGCTGCCAGCGGCCGTTTCCCTCCGCGGAGTCCGCCGGTGTCGATTCAGTGAACCAGCCCAGGAGTAATGACAATGAAACGCAATGACCTGTTCGCCACGCTGCTCTGTGCGACCGCCCTCGCAATGGCCGCGGACCCTGCATTGGCCGACGCCTGCAAGAACGCCAAGTTCAAGGTCACCAACAACCACGCCGAAGGCCGCGAGATCGAGATCCGCAAGGTCAAGTACTTCAATCCGCACACCGGCGGCACGCAGACCGAAGACGTGAAGAACGTCGTCTGCAAGCACGGCGCCACCTGCACCACGGCGGGCGACAACCTCGCCAACGCCAAGAACGTCGACCTGAACAGCATCCAGGTGGTGTTCAAGTTCCGCGAGCGCGACGGCGACTGGTCCGGCGAGTTCCAGACGCAGAAGTTCGTGCCGAGCTTGCGCAAGTGCACCGAAGGCAAGGTCTACGGCCCGATCGTCGTCTCCGACAACGGCGGCTGATCAACTCAACCCCATGGAAACCAACATCATGAAAACGCTCAGCTTCTCCATCATCGCCGCCGCCATCGTCGCCGCGGCACCGGCCACAGCGCAGATGCACTGCTACGACTTCAGCGGTGTACCGGTCGGCACCAAGCACCAGATCGGCGACACCGTCAACGCCAACCACGCGACCATCACGTTCCGGCCGTACAAGATGAGCGGCAATCCGGTGGGCGGCGAGGTCAACTTCGCCGAAAGCCAGCAGGCGCAGATCGCCGGCGGCTCGGCACCCGAGATGGGCATGAAGACGCTCACCGTGCAGATCGTGCCCAACCAGCCGGTCACGCGACTGCGCATGCGGCTGGCGCAGAACATGACGCCCACTGGCGGCTTCGGCACCGCCAACTTCGAGGTCAACGGCGAGCAGCACGAGAGCCCGTCCGGCTTCGCCGCGGCCAACGGCAAGCGCCTGGGCGGCGCCGAGTTCTCCGCCAGCTTCGCCAACAACTCAGGCAACTGGCACGTCGGCACGCTGGAACTGCGCGCCAAGCCTGGCGGCACGATCAAGAGCTTCAGCGTCGGTGGCCACACCTGGCGGCTCGACGACGTCTGTCTGCAGAAGTAGCGGTCGCCACCGATCGCGCCCAAGAACCAGAGGCTCACCGATGAACCCACTGCAGCGCGCACGTTCGCCGCGCACGATGGCCGCACGTCCTTGCACTGCCCACAAACCGGGCAGTGCACTGACCGGACTGCGCCGGCACCGCTGAGCGAGACCCATCATGTCGATTCATCGCATCCGGCGCGCACCCGGCGCGCCGCGGATGGCCTGCGTCTTCGCCTGGGCCACCGCGCTGGCGCCCTTGGCGGCGAACGCCGACGTAGTCGTGGCCGGCAACGGCCAGTGGCGCGCGGCGGGCGAGCGCCTGCGCCTGCAGCTGTCGCAGCCGATGGCGGCACGCAGCGCAGAACTTCGGGTTGTGGCCGCTGGCGTCGACGTCACCGCGCTCGCTCGCGTGCCAGCGCCCGGCCAGCTCGAGATCGACACGCGCGCCGCCGGCCTGCCGGCCGGCGAGAGCGAAGTCGTGGTGTATCTGGTCGAGGGTGCCGCGTGGCGCGAAGTGTCCCGCGCGCCGTTCAAGCTGCTGACCGCGGGCGGCTTCGAGAGCGCAAGTTTCACGCCGAAGCTCGACCTCGCCGGCAAGTCGCAGTTCGACGAGACCACCCGCGGCACGGCCTCCGCCCCGTCCCGGCCTCACTTTGCCGACGCCACCGGGCGCGGCGGCGCCGCCTTCGCCCTGCAGCGCGGCGCGTTCGCGCTCGACGGCAGCGTCAACGGCAGCGGCAGCAGCCACCGGCCGGAAGCACTGCGCTACGGCGAGCGCGGTGCCGCCGCCTCGAAGGTGGAGCTGTCCGACTACACGGTCAGTGCCCGCTACGGCAGCACCAGCCTGTCGGTCGGTCACCTGTCCTACGGCAGCCACCCGATGCTGCTCGACGGCTTCGCCAGCCGCGGCATCACGCTCGCGCAGCGCGTCGGCCAGCGGGTCGAGCTGTCGGTCAACGCGATGAACGGCACCAGCGTCGTCGGCACCGACAACCTGCTCGGTCTGGAGGACGCCGACCACCGCGTGATCTCCGGCGGCGCCGGCGTGGAGCTGTTCGAGCGCGCCGGCGCACTGCGCGCCGAGCTGCTGTACATGGATGCGTCGTTGCAGTCGCGCAGCAACTTCAACGTCGGCGAGATTCCCGACGCCGAGAAGAGCCACGGTTTCGGTCTGCGCCTGTCGGGCGCCACCGAGGGCAACCGCCTGCGCAGCACGCTGGTGTTCGCCCGCTCCACCTATGTCAACCCGTTCGATCCGCTGCTCGCGCAAGGCGGCCCGTCGCAGCCGGTGCGACCGGCCACCGCCAACGGCTTCAGCGGCGAGGTCAGCGCCGACCTGCTGCAGAACTCGGCGCTGCTGTCGAACAAGCATCCGCTGACCGTCAACGCCACCGCGCGCCACGAACGCATCGCGCCGCTGTTCCGCTCGCTCGGGGCGTCGCTCGCCGCGGACCAGCGCGCCGAACGCGGCGCCCTTTCCGCGCAGATGGGCGGCGCGAGCCTGCAGGTGTCGCACCAGCGCCAGCGCGACAACATCGACGACGTGCCGACCATTCTCGCGACCCGCACCGAGTCGTCCAACGCCAGCCTGTCGCTGCCGCTCGCCCAGTGGCTTGCGGGTGCCGCGCCTGGCTCCTGGTGGCCCGGCACCGCGCTGCAGTGGCAGCGCACCCACCAGCGCGCGATCAACACGCCGCTGACCGATCTGTCCGGCTTCGCACCGACGCATCGACCCGACCAGGTGAGCAGCCAGCAGCAGCTTGCGCTGACCTGGACCCGCGAGCGCATCAACTGGAGCTACAGCCTGTCGACCTCGACCATCGACAACCGCCAGGTGGGTCGTGATGGCGCGGACTTCGCCACCCTCGGCCACCAGGTCAGCCTCTCGCTGCGCGCCACCGATGCGCTCAACCTCAACCTGTCGCTTGGCCGCCATCGCAACGACAGCCTGGAGAAGCGGCTCGTCACCACCAGCACCAGCGGTTCGCTGGGGTTCGACTGGACGATCCGCGATCGCTGGTCGCTCGCTGCCAATTACAGCCGGACCTTGGGCGCCGATGCGCGCCTGCTCGCCACGCAGGCCAGCCGCAGCGCGCAGGCGCAGCTCGGCTGGCGCTTCGAGCTGCCCACCTTCGGTCACAAGCTGCCGGGCCAGGTGTTCGTGCGCGCCAGCGAGCAGGTGGCCAACAGTCGCGACAGCACGTTCTCCCTGTTCACCGCCGGCAGCAACCGCGCGCTCGACGCCGGCCTGTCGCTCAGCCTGTTCTGAGGATGACGATGACTCATCTGCTGCGCCACCTTGCCGCCCGCCTCGCTGCGCTGCTCGCGCTCGCCGTCGCCCTGCCCGCGGCCGCCGTCACGGGTGTGAACCCGTTCGGCGTGAACGTCCGCAGCAACGGCCCGACCACCATCTTCCTCACTTTCCAGAATCTCGATCCCGGCGAGACCGCGGTCGAGGCGTTCTGGTGCGGTGAACTGCTGCCGGCGATCACCGCCGGCAACGCCAACCTTCAGCTGCCGTTCGCGGTGCAGGCGATCGATCCGTGCGAGCCTGCCAGCGTGTATGGCCGGCTGCCGCTGCGGCTGGATCGCGCGCGCACGAGCACCAGCGGCGCCTTTGCCAACCTGACCGACATCATGTCGATCCCGGCGTCGGTGGCGCGCCGGGCGTTGCAGGACGCGCAGGCGGGACTCAACTCCGCGTTCTTCTACGTGCGCCGCTTCAGCGGTCCGGCCGGCGACCGCTACGTCATCGTCACCTGCCGCATGGCCGGCGGCGGCGCGCGCGTCGCACTGGCGCTGCTCAACGTCGACCTGCGATTTGCCGGCGAGCGCGGCACCGCGTCGATCGCCGCCGTGCACCGCGGTGAGCCGCCGCCGCCGTTCGCTGCACGCCTGCAGTACAACGGCAGCGGCACGCTCAAGGGCCGCTGGGAAGTGGTGATGCCCGGCGACACCGAGCCCACGGTCGATGATCTGCTGACCGAAGCCACGCTGCCCGTCGAACAGCGCCCGCTGCAGCGGCGCTACACGCTGATCGATCGGTTCGAGGTGTTCCTGCCGCCGACCGGCGAGATCACGCTGCCCGGCCCCGATCCGCGCCGGCTGCCGCAGGTGATCGACGGCGCCTACAAGGTGCTGCTACGGATCGAGGCGAGCGACGACAAGGAAGGTGATTCCAACACCGGCGGCGGCCGTGTGGTGTCGGCCGGCGGCGTGGCCGGCTTTCCGATGCCGGTGCTGCGCTACTTCATCGGCAGCGGCGACGACCTGCAGCGGCTGGCCGCCGCCTCGGCGACGATCCGGCTGTTCGACCCGGTCGCCGAAGAAGCCCGCCAGGCCGATGCGCCACTCGAGTTCTCCTGGCTGGAAACCGAGGCCGCCGCGTTCGCGCGGCTGCAGGTGGAGGCCGACGGCAAGGCGGTGCTGCGGGCCGTGGTGCGCGGCGGGACCGGCCGCTACGCCGCCCCGCCGTTCTTTGCCACCGGCCAGCGCGGCAAGCTGCTGCGCTGGCGGGTTGTGACCGTCAGCGAAGAAGGTCGCGAGCTCGCCGCCAGCGCCTGGCAGGCATTGCGTATCGACTGACCCGCGCTCAGCGCCGGCGTACCACGCAGTCGATCAGCGCGCTCATGCCGGCGTGCTGCGTGCCTTCAGCCAGCTCGCTGTCGTGCTCGCATAGCGCGACGATCTCGTGCGCGCCAAACGTCTCCTGCAGCAGCGCCGGTGTGTACAGGTGGTCGGCGCGGCCGGGGCCGCCGGTCGCGTACTCGATCTGGCGCGGCGTGTAGCCCTGCAGCAGCAGCAGGCCGCCGGGCACCAGCGCCTCGATCATCTGTGCGAATAGCCGGCTGCGCTGCGCCGGCGGCGCGAACTGGATGAAGATCGCCACCACCACGTCGAACGCCGCCGGCGTCCAGTCAAAGGTCTCGACATCAGCCACGGTGTAGTCCACCGTCACGCCGTGCCGCTGTGCCAGCGCACGCGCCTTGGCCACACCACGCAGGCTGATGTCGAACGCAGTGACCGCCAGTCCCTGCTGCGCCAGCCACACGCTGTTGCGGCCCTCGCCATCGGCCACGCACAGCGCGCGCTGCCCCGGCCGCAGCCGATGCGCCTGCTGGCTGAGGAAGACGTTCGGCGCGGTGCCGAAGATGTAGTCGTCGCGCGCGAAGCGCGCGTCCCAGGTGCTGCGCGGGTCGGAGAAAGGCGTGCTCATGCGGCCAGCATAGCGAGGCTCTGCGATCATCGCGGTCGCGCACCCGTCCTTGCGTTCACCGCTGCGCCCTTCACCACCGCACCGCGCCCATGACCCCGTTGCGCTTCGATCCCGCCGAACCCTGGCTCGCCGCCCAGCCGCTCGCCACAGCGCGCGCGCTGCCGGCACCCTGCTATGTCGAGCCGTCCATGGAGTCGCGCGATCGCGCCGCCGTGTTCGCGCGCAGCTGGCAGCTGGTCGGTCACGCCGCGCAATTCGAGGGCGCCGGCGACCACGCGCCGGTCGACGTCGCCGGCGTGCCGCTTGTCATCGTGCGCGGCGACGGCGAGGACGGCCCGCTGCGCGCGTTGCACAACGTCTGCCGCCACCGCGCCGGGCCGCTGGCCACCTGTGCCGCACGGGGCGCCCGCGCACTGACCTGCCAGTACCACGGCTGGACCTACGGGCTCGACGGTCGCCTGCGCGGCGCGCCCGAGATGGGCCGCGCTGAGAGCTTCGACCCCGCCGAGGTCGCGCTGCCGCAGGCCCGGGTGGCACAGTGGCAGGGCCTCGTGTTCGCCGCGCTCGACGCGCAGGCGCCTGCGTTCGAGACACTGGTCGATGGCATCGATGCGCGCCTGGCCGCCGCCGGCCATGCACTTGGCGATCTGCGCTTTCACCAGCGCGTGAGCTACGACATCGACTGCGACTGGAAGGTCTACGTCGACAACTACCTTGAGGGCTATCACGTGCCGCGCGTGCATCCGGGGCTCAATGCCGCGCTCGACTACGCCAGCTACCGCACCGACCTGGCGCGCTGGCACGCGCTGCAATCGAGCCCGCTCGAATCTGCGCCGACGCTCTACGGCAGCGGCGAAGCGCTGTACTTCTGGCTGTGGCCGAACACCATGCTCAACTGCCTGCCCGGCCGCCTGCAGACCAACCGCGTGCTGCCGCTTGGCGTCGGCCGTTGCCGCGTCGAGTTCGACTTCTTCTACGCGCCGGGCGACGAGCATCGAGCCGAGGCCGATGCGCGCTTCAGCGACGAGGTGCAGCGCGAGGACATCGGCATCTGCAAGGCGGTGCAACGAGGACTGGCGAGCGGGTCGTACGCGCCCGGGCGGCTGAACCCGCTGCGCGAGAGCGGGGTGTGGCACTTCCAGGAACTGCTGCGGACGGCGTATCGCACAAGGTACTGAGCCGCCACCGTACTGCGATCCGCACCCGCGGCGGGCACGGCAGCACGCGGCGTCGATTTTGCAGCGGCGCCAGCCTGCCAACGCCGCCCGATCATCGCGCTTGCCGGCCCATGTTCGCGTGCAGGGCCCGGATCCGCCGAGCGTCGTCGCGCATCCGGACGGCACGTGTCGCCTCGGCGCCCGGCAGAACGTGCGACAACGCATCGAGCGTCGCCATATGCCAGAGGCTGTCGGCCTGACCGTGCTCGTCGTGCAATGACAGCGCCTGCTCGAGCGCGCGCCGCGCCCCAAGCTGATCGCCTGCCTTGTAGCGGGCCAGACCAAGCGCCGTCAAAGCACGCGCCTCGACCGCCGGCTGCCTGCCACTGGGCATGGACTGCAGACCAGCGGTCGCCCGATCGGCAGCCTCGATGCCCTCCGCCGCGCGGCCGGCCTGTGCGGCGGCGAACGCCCGCTCGATCAGCGCGTTCACCCCTTGCGCGTTGTACGGCACTGCCGCAGGCGTAACGTCGCGCGCCGCGTCGAGCACGCGCAGCGCCGCGTCGGCGTCGCCGCGCGCCAGCGCCAGGCGCGCACGGGCAAGCACGAACAACAGGTCGCCGACCGGCGGCCGTTGATCGCCGGCATAGGCGCGCCATATGGCATCGCCCTCGTCGATCAGCGCCCGGGCCTCGGCATGCCGGCCGGCCCGTAGGCGGACTTCGGCCAGGGTGCGCAGACGCATTGCGAGGGCGCCCGATCCAGGAAGCGTCGCCCGCAGATCCTCGACATCCGCGACGACATAGCGTTCGACATCACCGGGCAGCCCCAATTCGAAGCGGGCCGCTGCGTACAGCGAACCGATATCGATGACAAGCCCGGGTGGTACGCGCTTGTCCGTTCGCTTCAACGACGCCAACGCACGATCGACGAGCACCTGCCCATCCTCCCGATGGCCACCCTGCAGCAGCAATGAACCGAGCTTCACCATCGAGTTGAGAGTGGCTGGATGATCAGGACCGTTGGCGCGCAGAGACTGCTCCAGCGACTCGCGATAACTGCGCTCTGCATCCAGGAGCTTGCCTTGGCGCCATTGCGCGTCGGCCAGATCGGCAAGCGCTGAGACGAGCCATGCGGCAGCGGCATCGCCCAGACCGCGCGCGGCGGTAACGGCCTCGGCGGCCAGCGCTTCTGCACCGGCATCGTCGTACGCCAGCAGTCGCCCGCGCGCGGCTAGCCGCAAAGCGTTGATCATGGTCGGGCTGCCGGGCGCTTCGGTGCGGAAGAACGCTACCGCTTCGTCCGCTGCCACGAGCATTCGCGGCAACGATCGATAGCGCTCGAACCTGGCAACGCTGGTCAGAAACTCACCGCGCAGGCCCTTGCCTCGGTCGCCGGCGGCGTCCAGCACCCGACGTGCCTCAGCATGAAGCGCGGGGATCTCCTCTCTGTCGGAACCTTCGTACAGCGTCGTCGTGTAGGCAATGATCGCCTGAGCCCGTCGCGGATCGTCTGGGGCAAAAGCCTGCCTTGCCGTCTGCACGCCCTCCCTGAGTAGTCTCTTCGCTTCTCCGTCCAGCGACAGCTGCAGATACATATCGGACAGCATGCCGAGAACCTCGACGCGCGCCTCCGGCGACGCATGCAAAGAGGTGGCTGCGCGTTCCGCGCCGATGTCGAGCAACTCACGGACCGTGGTCGCACGCGCGCGGATGGGATCAGCCTGCTGGCTGGAGTTGCGCATGAAGACTTCGCGCAGGAACGACTGCACGGCCGAGGCGCGGTCGGCTTCCTTGCGCGCCGCCTCGCGCTGCTGCTCGGCGACCACCGCCGCTGCGCGCGCTTGATCGGCCTTGATGCCGGCCACAAGCGCGCCGGTCACCACGGCGATGCTTGCGATGGCCGCGGCCGCCACCTGTACCCGATACCGCATCAGGAACTTGCCAGCCCGATAGCTAAGTGCATCGGGCTGCGCACTCACCGGCTCACTGTTCAAGTGCCGGGTGATGTCTTGCGCAAGCGCGTCAATCGTCGCGTACCGATCGGTCGCTCGCTTTTTCAGTGCCTTGTTGAGGATCGCATCCAGGTCGCCGCGCAGCGCCTTCTTCACAGGGGACTCGGTTGCAGCATCGCTCGCCTTCGGCGCATCGATCGCGGCAATCGCCTCTTCCAGCTCGGCGGCACTGCCGCGCTTGAGCTTGTACGGCTTGGCTCCCGTCAGCAGCTCGTACGCCACCACGCCCAAGCTGTACACATCGCTGGCCGTACCGATCGGCTCGCCCCGGATCTGCTCGGGACTGGCGTAGTCGCGCGTAAGCGCGCGGCCGGCCACCTGGGTGAGCTGCGTTTCCTGCGTTCGATCGCCTTCCATCAGTTTGGCGATGCCGAAGTCCAGCAGCCGCACCTGGCCATCGGCCGTGACGAGGATGTTGGAGGGCTTCAGGTCCCGGTGGACGACGAGGCGGCTATGGGCGAAGGCGACCGCGGCACAGACCTGCAACAGCAGATCGAGCTTATGCCGTACCGACAGCGCTCGCGCCTTGGCATACATGTCGATCGGCTCGCCTTCGACGTATTCCAGTGCCAGGTACGGCCGGCCGTGCTGATCAACCCCGGCGTCGTACAGCCGGGCGACATGCGGATGTTCAAGCGAGGCGAGGATGTCGCGCTCGCGCGCCATGCGCTCGGCCAGTCCCGTGTCCCAGGCCAGGCGCGGCATCTTGAGTGCGACCTGGCGCTTGAGGCTGCCGTCAGCCCGCTCGGCCAACCACACGGCGCCCATGCCACCGGCCCCGAGTTCGCGGATCAGGCGGTAGGGACCGATCGCCTGGTCAGCCGCGAGTTCGGTCAGCGCACCGCTGGCGCGGTCCAATGGTGCCGTGATTCGCGGCAGCGTGGCGAGGAACTGGTCGGTCTCCACCCCGCCGCACTGCGCCAGCAGCGCGCGCAACGTGTCGCGGAACTGCGCGCGCTCGCCAGCGAGCTGCTGGACAAATCGGTCGCGCTCGGCCGGTTCGAGGGCGAGCGCTTCGTCCAGCAGGGCGCTAACGGCGGGCCATTGCTCGGCGGTCAGGTGGGCAAATGGTGACATCGGGGTCCCTCGGGACAGCGTGCGGCGCGACCGTCCGCCACGCGCGGCGAAGTGAAGCGAGGTACCGGCGCGTCGTCAAGCGTGGCCGCTGCGTCCGAAAGGGTTTACGGATTTCTTCCCGCAAAGCGGACATTGCACCGCGAGGCGATGGCGATGCCCCGTCCGCGTCACCCCGGCTTCGCCACCATCAGCCAGAACACCGCGACCAGGCCGAAGAACGCCGGAAAGCCGAGCGCCACCCAGATCCGTTCCAGCTGCCAGTATCGGTCCGGCAGCGGCGTGGCGTCAGCCACAGCGCGCTGGGCCAGGTCGCGCATCCGCATCTGGATCCACACCACCGGCAACCAGCAGGCGCCGGCCAGGAAGAACAGCGCCCAGCTGTAGGCCAGCCACGGCGTGCTCATCGGATAGCCGGCCACTTTCATCAGGTAGAGGCCGGACAGCGGCTGAAACACCACGGTGGTGGCGGTGAACAGCCAGTCGCCACGCACCACCCAGCGCGTCATCACCGCAATCGCCTGGACGTTGCCGCTGCGGTTGATCGCGAACATGTAGAACGCGGTGCCCAGTCCGGTGCCGAACAGCAGCGTGGACGACAGCACGTGCAACCACTTGGCAACCAGGTAGCTCATCGCGGCGCGGCGCGGGCGCGCGGTTCGAGGGCCAGCAGCAGCGCGAGCACGGCGAGGATGACGAGGTTCTTCAGCACCGGCCCGTAGGGGTGGGCCCAGAAGACCGGCAGGCGCGCGGTGATGACGGCGGTGTAAAAGACGATCAACGCGATCTGCGACCACCACAGCACGCGCCGCCACCGCGTGGCAAGCCAGGGTGCTGCCAGCGTGGCGACGCCGAGCGTCAGATCCAGCAGCGATGCGCCCCACAGCATCGGCGGCTGCAACGATGTCGGCACGCCGCTGCGTCCGAGCAGCGCGTGGCTCTCCGCGCGCGGAAACGCAAACAGCGACACCCAGGCCGTGCCGATCCAAACGGCGGCGAGCGACACGCGCAGCAGCGGCAGCAGCCAGGCCAGGCGCGCCTCATGCAGCAGCAGCGGTGCCAGATCCACCGGCACGAAGGCACTGACGGCCCGCGGCGCCCGTCCGAGCAGTGCGCGGGTGGCGGCCGGGTCGGCAACGCTGCCTCGTTCGAGCATCTCGAGCGCCTCGCGATCGAGCAGCGTGCCGGGTAGACGGCCGACGCTGCGCGCGGCCGCGCGCACCAGCGGCATCGGCATCGGCAGCATCGGCGCCGGCGGCAGCATCAGCGCGCTGCGCAGCTGCGCGAGGTACACGCGCAGCGTCAGCGGCTGCGGCCCCACCAGCGCGATGCGGCCGATACGCCACTGCTCGTAGGTCAAGAGCGCCAGCAGCGCACGGGTCACATCGTCGATGTGTACCGGCTGCACCTGCTGGCCGCCGCGCCCCGGCAGTGGCACCAGCGGCAAGGCCGCCAGCGCGTTGAACAGGCGCGCGCTCGCGCCCCCTGCCCCGTAGACGAGCGACGGCTGCACCACCGCCGCGGACAGTCGCTGCTGCAGCAGAAACTCGTCGGCGTCGCGCTTGGACAGGTGGTAGGCGCTGTGTGCACTCGCATCGGCACCGAGCGCCGACACCTGCACCACGCGCCGCACGCCGGCGCGCACGCAGGCGGCAAACAGTGCGCGCGGTGCGCGCACGTGCAACGCGCTGAAGGTCTGCGCGCCCTGCTCGCGCAGGATGCCTGCGACATTGACCACCGCATCCACGCCATCCAGCCGCGGCAGCCACAGCGCCGGATCGTGGTCGCGCGTGAAGTCCGCCGGCACATGCTGGGTGCCGGGCGGGCCGGCGCTGCGCCCGGCCGCGCGCACGCGGTGCCCGTGCTCGAGCAGCGTCTCGGCTAGATGGCGACCGATGAAGCCGCTCGCTCCGGTAAGCAGGACATGCATGGACGGGTTCGGGGCAAGGCGCGTGCGCGCTGGCGACGTCGCCGCGCAGGCACCCGGCGTGCCATTCGCCTTCACTACCGACGCTCGACCGGACTGCCATGACGCCCTGGACCCACGCCCTGCGCAACGCCCTTGTTTCAGGCAGCTTCGCCGCGGTCACATCGACCGCCGCACTGGCCGCACTCGGCAAGCGCGACAGCGGCGACGCCGCCGCGCCGATCAACGCCATCAGCCACTGGTTCTGGGGTGATCGCGCCGCGCAGGTAACCGAGATCGACCTGCGCCACACGCTGGCCGGTTACCTGACGCACCATGTCGCGGCAATCTTCTGGGCGGTGTTCTTCGAGCGCTGGTTTGGCGAGCGCGCGCGTGACGACGACGGCGCCGCCCTGGTGGGCGGGGCTGCCACCGCGGCACTGGCGGCGACGGTCGACTACACGATCACGCCCAAGCGCTTCACCCCGGGTTACGAGATGCGCCTGTCGCTCGGCGCGCTGGTGCTGGTGTACGCGGCGTTCGGGCTCGGGCTGGCGCTGAGCAAGCGCGGCGCGCGCGAGCGCGCGAAGACGTACGGCGCGCCGCTGTACTGAGCGGGCGGCGACGCAGCGGGTGCTGGGAGCGCGTCGGGCGCCGTGTGCGCCGCGGACCGGCAGCAGCCGATGGCGTCGGTCAGCGGTGCCGGTCAAGCAGCACGGACCATGCCGGCCGGTCGCGCGACGCGAGTCTCTACACTGCGGGGCGGAGGAAACCCATGCCCCTGCCCATCAGCTTCGACGACATCACCGCGGCCGCCGCGCGCCTGGACGGCGTCGCGCGGCGCACCACCGTCATCACTTCGCGCACTGCCGACGAGCGCACCGGCGCGCAGCTCTTTTTCAAGTGCGAGAACCTGCAGAGAATGGGCGCGTTCAAGTTCCGCGGCGCCTACAACGCGCTGGCACAGTTCACGCCGGCGCAGCGCAAGGCGGGTGTGCTGACCTTCTCCAGCGGCAACCACGCGCAGGCGGTGGCGTTGTCGGCGCGGCTGCTCGGCATCCCGGCGGTGATCGTGATGCCGCAGGACGCGCCGGCGCTGAAGATCACCGCCACCCGTGAGTACCTGCCGCCGCTCAAGGGCACCGAGGTCATCCTCTACAACCGCTACACCGAGGATCGGGAAGCGCTCGGCCAGCGGATCGCGCAGGAGCGCGGCATGACGCTGATCCCGCCGTACGACCATGCGCACGTGATGGCGGGCCAGGGCACCGCGGCGCTGGAGCTGATCGAACAGGTGCGCGGGCTCGATGGCGGCGGGCTCGACATGCTGCTGGTGTGCGTCGGCGGCGGCGGCCTGCTGTCGGGCTGCGCCACCGCCGCGCGCCACATGCTGCCGGATTGCCAGGTGATCGGCGTGGAGCCGGCCGCTGGCAACGACGTGCAGCAAAGCTTTGCCAAGGGCGAGATCGTGCACATCGACGTGCCGCACACCATCGCCGACGGCGCCCAGACGCAGCACCCCGGACAGCTCACGTTCCGCGTGATCCGCGCGCTGGTCGACGGCATCGTCACCGTCAGCGACGCGCAACTGGTCGCGGCGATGCGCTTCTTCGCCGAGCGGCTGAAGCTCGTGGTCGAGCCCACCGGTGCGCTGGCGGCGGCGGCGGCGCTGGACGGCGCGGTGCCGGTGACCGGCAAGCGCGTCGGTGTGATCGTCAGCGGCGGCAACGTCGACCTGGCGCGCTACGCGCAGCTGCTCACCTCGCAGGACTGAGGTCGAGCGCAACGCGGCGCGCCTGCTGCGGCGCGCTGCGTCACGGATCCGCCGTAACAATTGGGTGGCAAAGCGTTGCGCGCGCCGCCGCGCAGGCGCTTTGCGCAATCGCTGCAACGGATGCGCACGCCCCTGTCACTAGCGTGAGACATCGCCGCACGGCGAGCCGGCCCGACCGGTCATCTCATTCTTCAGGGGGACACCATGTTCGATTCATCGCGCATCGCGCGCGCCGTGGCGCTTGCCTGCGGCAGCCTGGCCGCGTCTGTTGTCATGGCACAGCAGCCAGCACCCGCCTCGCAACTGGAGCGGGTGGAAATCACCGGCTCGTCGATCAAGCGCACGCAGGTCGAGGGTCCGGCGCCGGTGGAGATCTACAACCGCCGCGACATCGAGCGCAGCGGTGCGACCAGCATCAACGAGCTGATCCGCTCGATCCCATCGATCGACCTGTTCGACCAGGGCGAACTCGCGTCGAACTCGCCGGCCGGCTCGGGCACCGCCAACCTCGCACTGCGCGGGCTCGGCTCGACCCAATTGCTGATCCTGCTCAACGGCCGCCGGTTGCCATTGAATGCGCTGTACGACTCGTCCGGCGCCGGGGCGGCGGTCGACGTCAACATGATCCCGATCTCTGCCATCGAGCGCGTCGAGATCCTCAAGGATGGCGGCTCCGCCATCTATGGCGCCGACGCGGTGGCCGGCGTCATCAACTTCATCACCAAGCGTGACTACGCCGGCATCGAGGCGCGTGCCGGCTACGGCGTCAGCAGCCGCAACGACGGCAAAGAGACCACCGCCGGCCTCGCCTTCGGCTTCGGCGACCTCGACACCCAGCGCTTCAACGTGCTGCTGGCACTCGACTACTTCAAGCGCGATCCGATCTTCCGCAAGGACCGTGACATCTCGCGCACGGTCGACGGTCGTCGGTTCGGCGCACCCGATGGCCGCAGCAGCTTCGCACCCACCGGCAACGTGCTCGATCCAGTCAGCGGCAATTTTGCCGGCCTCACCTACAAGCCTTGTGCGCCGGAAGACTTCAACATCGTCTGCCGCTATGACTTCAACGCCAGCGTGCTGACCGCGTACAACGCGGCCGACCGCATCAGCGGCCTGGCGCTGGCGTCGTTCCAGGTGACGCCTGACATCCGCGCGTTCACCGAAGTCATGCTGGCGCGCACCGAAGATCAGTTCGACGCCCATCCGGTGCCCGACTTCTTCAACGTGCCGATCATCGATCCGGCGCAGGCCGCGTTCGAGGATCCGACCGTGCCCGGTACGGTGGTGATCGCCGGCCGCTTCATGCAGGGCGGCCCGCGCATCACGAAGCGGCAGTCGGATCTGACCAACATCGTCGCCGGGGCCGAGGGCACGAGTTTCGGCCTGGACTGGAAGGTGGCCGTGGGCCAGGGCGTGAGCGAAGTGACCAACCGCGACAGCAACTACTACAACCGCACGCTGTGGAATGCCGCCACCGTCAGCGGCCAGCTCGATCCGACCGTGTTCACCAACGACCCGGCGTTCGTCCAGAGCCTGAAGGTCAATCCGGTGCGCAAGGGCGAGTCGACGGTGCGCTACCTCAACGCGCAGGTCGGCGGCACCGCGCTGCAGCTGCCGGCCGGGCCGCTGCAGTACGCGGTCGGCACCTCGCTATGGAAAGAAGAGCTGGTCGACACGCCGGACCCGCTGTCGCAGCAGGGACTGGTGGTCGGCAGCATCGGCCAGGCTGCGGTGGACGCCAGCCGCAACGCCAAGGCGCTGTTCGGCGAGTTGTCGGTGCCAATCTTCAAGACGCTCGAGGCGCAGCTGGCGGTGCGCTACGACAACTACCCGGAAGCCTCGCAGACCAGTCCGAAGGTGGCGCTGCGCTGGCAGGCCCTGCCCAACCTGATGCTGCGCGGCTCGTACACCGAGAGCTTCAAGGCGCCGGCGCTCAAGCAGCTGTTCGGCGCGCAGGAACAGGGCGCGATCACGATCGTCGATGCCGCCAGCTGCCAGATCCTGATCGGCAATCCGGTATGCGCGCTCAACGCGTTCCAGGTGAATGGCTCGAACCCGGATCTGAAACCGGAGAAGGGGCAGACGATCAACCTGGGCGTGGTGGCCGACGCTGGCATCCTCAGCGGCAGCATCGACTTCTGGCGTATCGACAAGGAAGACGGGATCCTGGCGCCGACCACCGAGACGGCGATCGCCAACGGTCTGTACGGGCGCGATCCGGCGCAACCGTCGCGCTTCCTGGTGTTCACCAACCTGCAGAACGTCGCCGGGCAGATGTCGTCCGGCTTCGACTTCGACGGCCGCGTGCGCTTCGGCAAGACACCGTTCGGCAACCTCAGCGTGCGCAACCTGTTCACCTATTACACGCATGTGAAGTCGCGCAACCCGGGCGAGGACTGGGCCGAGTTCAACGGCGTGTACGGCACGATTCCGGCGCCGCGCTGGCGCAACTCGTTCCAGCTGACGTCCGAAGCCGGCGCCTGGACCACGCAGCTGGCGATCCGCTCGACCGCCGGCTACTGGGACCAGGGCCAGTCGTACCCGATCATTGCCGGCACCAACAAGGTCAGCCCGCACGAGGAAGTCGACGTGCAGCTTCAATACGCGGGCTTCAAGGGACTGCGGCTGGTGGGCGGCGTGAAGAACCTGTTCGACAACATGCCGCCGTTCTCGGTCACCAACCTGACCGACAACGCCAATACGCAGATGGGCTTTGCCGAGCTGTACAGCAACCGCGGCCAGTTCTTCTACCTGAACGCGGTCTATCAGTTCCGCTAGGCGCGGCGCTGGCCGGCCCCGGGCGCGCCGCGTCCGGGGCGATCGTGGAAACCACGATCGCCACCGCACCGGCAAGCGAGCAGTCGCGCGCGTGGCGCAAGCCGCGCCGGCGTCGCGCCTCAGCGGGCGCAGCGGCGGCCGCCTCGTATGCTTGCGGCATGAACCCGATCGCCCTCGACAATCTCAATGTCGCCCGCTTCGACGCGATGCCGACGCCGGCCGACGTGCATGCCCTCATTCCGCTCAGCGAGCGCGCCGCCGCCACCGTCGCCGCAGGCCGCAGCGCACTGGAAGCGATCCTCGAACGGCGCGACGCGCGCCCCTTCGTGGTGGTCGGTCCCTGCTCGATCCACGATCCTGCCGCCGCCACCGAGTACGCGCAGCGCCTGAAGGCGCTGGCCGACGCGGTGGCCGACACGCTGCTGATCGTGATGCGCGTGTACTTCGAAAAGCCGCGCACCGTCACCGGCTGGAAGGGCTACATCAACGATCCGCGGATGGACGACTCCTTCCACATCGAGGAGGGCATCGTCGCCGGTCGCCGTCTGCTCGCGCAGTTCGCCGAGCTCGGCCTGCCGACCGGCTCCGAGGCGCTCGATCCGCTGTCGCCACAGTACCTCGCCGATCTGGTGAGCTGGTACGCGATCGGCGCCCGAACCACTGAGTCGCAGACGCATCGCGAGATGGCCAGCGGCCTGTCCACGCCGGTCGGGTTCAAGAATGGCACCGACGGCGGGCTCGAAGTGGCGATCAACGCGATCCGCTCGGCGCGCCATCCGCACAGCTTCCTCGGCATCGCGAGTACCGGACGCACGGCGATCGTGCGCACGCGTGGTAACCGCTACGGCCACCTGGTGCTGCGCGGCGGCAGCGGTCGGCCCAACTACGACACGGTCAGCGTGCGCCTGGCCGAGCGCGACCTGCTGCGCGCGGGCCTGCCGGCCAACATCGTGGTCGACTGCTCGCATGCCAATTCGATCAAGGACCCATCGCTGCAGCCGCTGGTCTTCATGGACTGCGTGCACCAGATGAAGGAAGGCGCCGGCGCGATCGTCGGCATGATGCTCGAGAGCCACCTTCACGCCGGCAACCAGCCGATCC
>LNFM01005069.1_pt1 | contig 23296 bp, 30 predicted proteins | sample 596031 | NCBI WGS metagenome assembly LNFM01 (sample SAMN04254537, study PRJNA301005) | activated carbon metagenome | isolation source: dual media filters at the Ann Arbor, Michigan drinking water treatment plant | place: USA: Ann Arbor | reverse complement strand
TCTGACGACACGGCAGACCACCGCGTAGTCAGTCATTCGCCGGGTGCCACTTATGAACGGGCAGAAACTGTCCAACCAACCAGAGCCACCTCTATCACACGATTTGAACTTGCATCATGCAGTACCAGCGAATTACACACGCTTTACCGCGACACCTTCAACGCGCTTTGTCGTCGTAGGCCGCATGGTGCCGAGCAACGTACCTGCTTTGCATCGCTCAAGAACCTTGAAGACGAACTTGAAGTGCGATCACCGTAACCCGAATTGCTTGTCCTCTCCCCCAAGTGAACCATGGCATTGCGCCGGTGTGCGAAAAGGCAGATGAGAGTGTGGTTGATCCCTAGTTCTTGCTAGGCTTCTGCGCAAACTTGCATCCTACACCGCATTTCGGGCCAGTATCGGGCCATTATTTTTAGTCTTGACATTGTCAGATATACTATATTATATTTCTGACATTAGAGGTCTGAATGAGTGACGGCCCCCACAGAAGCTTGAATATGAACCGCTCCTGGAAACGGGTTGCGGAATATGCAGATAACGGCGCCTACCCGCTTACGGAGGTTGGCGAAGCATTCTTGCCAGCCTTGGAACAGAGCTGCCGAGAAGAAGTTCCTGAGGAAGTGTGGCGAGAGTTAAAACGGATTTTTGGGAACACGCAACCTAGACTGTTCGGAGATCAGAGCGTCCAAGACATTGAAGCGTTGCGATCCAAAATAGCTGGACCCCTTGGGTGCTCCCTGGTGGAGCTCGCTATTAGAGCTGCGAGCAAAGGGTCTAATGACCTAGATGATCTAGTCAAAGTTACGACAATGGCTCTTTTGCAGCGCGCGGCGCGCGGCATAAAACAAGTGGAAGAACATTGGTATCGCAAGTCAAACGGAAAACGAACTGAGAATGTACGACAGCGATTGGAGAACGCACTCAATAAAGCCGCCTTAGAAACTCTTGCTCGTCAGCGTTTAGACTTATCGGCTGTGCCCAAAGCGCCGCGACCGAGTAAAAAGCGTGAATTAGACGACGGAGTACAGCTCTAATGGAAAAGAATGCACCGCGTGCAAAATCATCCTATCCAGCACTGAAAGTCGAAGTTCACGAACTAGGCGGTCGCACGAGCGCGGGATGGACCTCCTGCATGATAGGAGAACATTTGCGTTTCTCTACGGAAGAGCTTTCTTACTACTGTTTCGCCAGGTGGCAGCCAGTTGTATTTGATACGTTGCTCGTCGCTGCCGCCGTGGAATTTTGCGATCGCTTGCAAAAGCGAGCGGTACATCACTGGGCACGCGAATTTCGTCTTCGAATTCCTGTTCATGAAGTAGACCGTTGGAGCCAGGGAAAGGTCAAAAAAACGTTATGTGATGCACTTTCCTTTCTGACTGGCGACCGCTGGTATATTGAATTCACTCCGCGCAAGAGCTCACAACCGGTACCAGACCAAAGCCACTTCGAGATATCGGGCACCTCGCATGCGATTGTTCCTTTCAGTGAAGGCATGGACTCCCGCGCTGTCGCGAGTCTCGTTGCTAAAGAGTTAGGCAAGGATAAAATCCTACGTGTACGGTTAGGTTCCAAAGCATCGGATAAGGAGTTCCCTACCCACTATGGCCAGCCGTTTGCGTCTGTGCCATACCGGGTACACGAGGGAAGTACCAGTTTTACTGAAACTAGTGCACGGTCTCGCGGCTTTAAGTTTGCCTCGATCAGTGGCCTTGCCGCCTATTTGACCAAAGCCAGTCAAGTAATCGTCCCTGAAAGTGGGCAAGGATCACTCGGACCTGCATTTGTTCCGGTGGGGCAGGTTCATGAGGATTACCGCAATCACCCACTCTTTATGGATTTGATGGAGTCATTCTTGGAATCTCTTCTGGAGTATCGCCCACACTATTACTTTCCCAGATTATGGCATACGAAGGGGGAGACACTTCGTGACTTCGTGCGCGAATGCGAGGATGGGCCCATGTGGAGTAGCACCTGGTCTTGTTGGCAATCAGCAAGGCAATCATCAGTCGACGGTCATAAACGTCAATGCGGCATCTGTGCTGCGTGCATGTTGCGCCGTCAAAGTGTTCACGCTGCCGGATTGACTGAAAATAAAGAAAGTTACATTTGGGAAAACCTTAGCGCATCGACGTTCGAAAAAGGCGCAGCAACGAATTTTAAAGGTATTACCAATGCAATGCGGGAGTATGCCATCGCAGGCACCCTCCACTTGGACCACCTTGCGGCGTTACGCTCATCAGAAGCCGGACGAAATACAGTCGATCTTTGCGCATTTCAATTGAGCCGGTCTCAAAAACTGCAAGAGGAGGATGTCAGGGCCAAACTTGGACGTTTGTTGGATCAGCATGAAAGAGAATGGAGGAGTTTTATGAACTCGTTAGGCAAAAGGTCCTTTATAGCCCACTGGGTAGCGGATGCACGATGAATATCCCTATCGAACAACCAACGTCTGAGGAAATTGGCGAGCGTCTTCGGGTAGCCCGTGAGGAATCCAATATCCGGCAAGCTGAGGCTGCTGCTGCTATTGATGTGGCAAGGACGACAATAGTTGCTATGGAGCAAGGCCACAGGCGACCGCGAACGAGTGAGCTTCTTAAGCTTGCCAGGCTTTACAAAACGACAGTAAATGCATTGCTTCGGCAAGAGGCGATCCATGTCGATTTGACGCCACGTTTTCGGAAACTTCCTTCGAGCAATGACGAGGCAGTGGATGAAGCGGTTAAGTTACTCACCGATCTTGCCAAGGCCGAAGTGGAAATGGAAAACCTACTCGGCGTTAAGCGCGTTAACAACTATCCTCCCGAGCGGCCTATTCTGCCTGGTGACGTGCGCGCGCAGGCTGAGCAAGACGCATTGGAATTGCGTCAGCGTCTCGGCTTGGGACTGGCCCCGATTTCCGACATTGTGACGCTTCTGGAAATGGAGATCGGAATTCGAGTTTTCGTACGCCGGTTCAATGGCAACATTTCAGGACTGTTCGCTTATGACGATGCTCTCGGCGCATGTATTCTCTTGAATGCCAATCACCCTCGCGAGCGCCGTGCAGTAACGGCCGGACATGAAACGGGACACTTTATTTCGAAGCGAAGGGAGCCAGAAATTCTTCATCTCTATGCCCAAGATAACTCTCGTGAAGAGCGCTACGCAGACAGTTTTAGCCGAGCTTTCTTAACGCCTGCACGTGCGGTCATGCAGAAATTCCATCAGGTTACCGCGGGGGCATCCAAACTCACGCGCAGGCATATAATCGTACTCGCCCATTTCTTTGGTGTTTCACGCGAAGCTATGATCCGCAGGCTGGAAGAGTTGGACCTTACAAAAGTGGGAACGTGGGACTGGTTCCAAAACAACGGTTCCATTACGGACGAGCAGGCGCGCCAGGTTCTCGGCGACCTCATTCTGCCGGATGCACAAAAAGCTGAGGCCGACCGCCCCACGACACTCCGTTTGAACCTACTGGCCTCCGAAGTATATGCCCGAGAACTCATGAGCGAAGGCCAACTGGCACGGCTCCTTCATCTTACTCGCGTCGAGCTGCGTGAAATATTGGAGGGTGCTGACAATACGGATACTGACGAAGATGGAGTTATGTCACTTGAGTAACTCATCTTCCCTCATCGTCGCTGACGCCAGCGTGATCATAAACCTAAGCGCCTCTCAATTTGCTGCGGATGTGCTTCGCGCGTTCCCGGAACGCATGAACGTGCTTGATATTGTGTTGAGCGAGCTGGACGAGGGACGTGGTAAAGGAAGAGTGGACGCAGCTATGGTTCACGATCTCGCCGCGTCGGGCCTTATTGAACTTGTTAGTCTGGGCGAAGTCGGCGAACAGGTCTTTGAGCAACTAGTCATAGGGCCTGCAAGCAAAACTCTCGACGACGGTGAAGCTGCCACTATCGCATATGCGTTTGAGCATGGCACCGGACTTGGGATAGACGAACGGAAAGCACGTCGTATGTGCCGTGAGAAATTTCCAACTCTCAATCTACTGTCCACCGTGGAGATTTTCAAACACGCCCATGTGCAGTATGCTCTTGGTCCAGATAAACTCGCCTTATCGGTCCTAAATGCTCTTCAATACGGACGAATGAGAGTCTTACGTCCGCACCACCAATGGGTTGTTGATCTCATTGGCCAGAAACAGGCGGCCTCATGCAAAAGCCTGCCCCATTACCTTAGATCAACAGACAAGCGCGCTACGGGCTGAGCGAAATCCAAAGCGCAGATTCCCGTGCTGGAACAAAAAGTCGAAAAACTCCTCCATCGGTTGGTCGAAACCGACAACCCCACCGTGATTCAAGAATACGAGGAGGAAATCACCCGGTTAGATGAACAAAAGATTCTTTTCCGAGCAAAGATTGATCAATGCGGCCGTCCAGTGGAGCCCTTTGAGGATTGCTTTCGAACCGCGATGAATTTCTTGTCAAACCCCTGTCATTATTGGAGTTCTGCCCGTCTGGACAGTAAAAGAATGGTGCTGAGACTGGTGTTTGCGAAGAAATTACCCTACCAACGAAATGAGAGGTTTCGAACCGCTAAAAACGAAGAAATCTCCTTACCCTTCAGGTTCTTAAGAAATTTAACCGGCGGTAAGTATGAAATGGTGCGCCCGGTTGGAATCGAACCAACGACCCTCAGCTTAGAAGGCTGATGCTCTATCCGACTGAGCTACGGGCGCGTTTGATTTTTCAATGAGTTAGCAGATCCGGCCCGAGCCGTTGAAGCATCAGGTGTTATTACGGTGTTAATTTTGAGGTATGTGTTAAGCCTTTGCGCCGCCTGCGTCAAGTCCTTCTCCTCAATGGCGTTATAGCGTTTCCACATCTTCTCAGACTTGTGCCCCACGACCTTCATCGCGGTGGCCGTATCGACACCCGCTCGCCGCAAGTTGGTCGACGCGCAGTGTCGAAGGTCATGGAATCGGAAATCCGTAATACCCGCATCTGTCAGAGCCGTCTTGAACGACCGGCTCACCCGCTTCAATGGTCTACCTTTATACAGGAAAACATGGCGGGTGGCGAGGCTGCGGACCTTTGACAACCCATGAAGCACTGTCCGTACATCCGGGGTCATCGGAACCTGCCTGGGCTTCTTGGTCTTTGTATCAACGCCTCTCAGAGTAATAAAGCCTCGCTTGAGATCAACTCGATCCCACGTGAGCCCCGTGATTTCGCTGAATCGCTGTCCAAGCTGGTAGGCCACCAGCAGGACAGGTTTCAAGTGTGGTTGAGACGCTCGGTATAATCCGTCCCACTCCTCAGAAGACAACACTCGATCGCGCTCATTATTCGGGTCGGGCATCGGCACGCGCGATGCAGGATTCGCGACCAGCAGCCCTCTTCGAATGGCAATATTCAAACAATGCTTGAGCGCAATATGGTCATGGTTGACGGTCTGCACACTGGCCGGCTTCCCATCAGGCCGCTTCCGCTGAGCCCGAAACTGCTCAATGTCCTCCGGCTTAATCTCAGTGATCAGCTTTCGACCGAAGAACGGGACAAGATGTTTCTTGATGCTGTGGGATCGTCCCACATAAGAGCCCAGCCGTTTAACTTGCTCTAACTCCAGATACTTGGACGCCCACTCACTGAACAACAGGGGCTTGCCCTGCTCACTTTTCACCTTGTCCATGAGCAGATCGGTCTTGATCTTGGCTTCCATTTCTTTCGCAATCTGCTTATTGGTACAACCAACCTTCCAGCGCTTCAGTCGAGCCCCAGGAACCCCTCGCGCAATCTGCAAGGTCTTGCCATCAGGGCTGTCCATCACGAAAAACTCGACATAATAGCTGTCCTTGCGTTTCGTGAGTCCCACGCTACCCTCCTTTCTTCTTCAATGACTGCTCTCCGATCAACTCGGCGACGGTGACCTCGAGCGCCTCAGCAAGCTTTCGCAACGTGCTCAGACGCGGATCGTACCCGCCACCCTCGATCCTGACCAAGGTGGCCACTGCCACACCGGACATTCCGGCGAGCGCCCGCAAACTCACCCCCTTTCTTTCCCGTATGGTCCGGAGTGTCATCACTCCCGCATGTTCTCATACGTGAGCACAGGCTTCAAGACGCTTTCGGCATCACCGTATGCTTCTTCAGCCACTCCTCCAGCAAGACCACATCGAATTTGGTTAACCGCCCGACCTTCACAAACGGCACGCGACGCTGACTCACCATGGTGTACAGCGTATGAGGCGAGAGTCCAAGGTACTGACTCGCCTCTTGAATGTTGAGCAGCCGCCGCTCTCTTACCATACGGCTCGTGTCTTTCCTTTGTAGCTCATGATGCTCCTTTCGCGCGGGCGCAAGCCGGCGCTCTGCCAGGGGGCCTGGGGGATGTCGCGCGCTGACGTGGCAGGTTCCACGCCGTGCAAAGACTTCCCCCAGTCTTCTCATCGTTCTAACTGCATCTCCTGTCGAACGTTCCCTCGATCCGATCCGTTTCCCGCTTGTTGACTCGTCACATACCCCTCCACGGCTTCGATGGCACTGCTCTGCCCTCGGCTCTCTTGAACCGCGTCCTTCAGACTCGTGACGTTGTCCGTAAAGACCCTGACCTCGTCTCTCGCCCTCGATAACGCCACATAATAGGCCTCCTGATTCGTACCGACCTGCTCACTGTCCGCATGATACAGCACGCGATCAACCGTTCGGCCTTGGCTCCCTGCGACGGTAGAGGCATAGCCATAGTCCCAGTGTCGATCCCGCGATGGATCCATCACGATCGCTCGACCACCACGAGTCTCCGCCGTCACGGCTCCTGACTCCGAATCGATCCTGACCGTGGCCATGTCGCCGTTGCGATACCCCTCCGAGTAATTGTTTCGCGTCCAACGAATCGAATCACCAGTCTGCAGTGCACGCTCCTCTAAGCGATAGACCTCGACGGTTGGCTGTTGCTGAGATGTCCATACAACCGTCCGTCCCTCGCCTTCCATCTGAAGGCGAATGGTGTGATCTGCTTGGATTTCGATCACACGTCCATACTCACCTTTGCTGATGCCCACAGAACGGTATTCCCTCCCAAATCGAATCACATCTCCCTCCGAATACGACTCGACACTTTTGATCTGAGCCTTCGTCAGATCTTTCGCCACAAGGACCTCTGCCCGGACCTCCTTTCCTGTCAACGCCCCTTCTTGTCTAAGACCATCACGAATCCGGTCATTGAGTTCGCTTCTATCCGTACGCGATCCTGTCAGGACCAACGCGGTGCCTTCCCCGGCACGATTGTGCTCCAGATAGGCCTGAGCCACGGCCTCAAGTCTCGATGATCGATCAGCCATCTCGACAATCCGACCGGACTGCTCCAAATGCGTCACCGTATCTGTGCCCCTCCCACCAGCAGCCTTCTCGACGACGGCTCTCAGATCCTGATTTCGCTGACGCACGATTTCAGACATCTGCTCAGTCCGCATCCCCTTATCAACCAGCACGGCAAATGGCTTTCCAGCCTGAACGGCCCCGAGTTGCACCCGATCACCCATAAAGACTCCACGCGCTCCCTCCGCCCTGATCACGTTCATCACGTCTCGCGCGTCTCTCGCCCCAATCAGGGATGACTCATCCAATACATAGATTGTGCGACTCTCCCTCGTGCCAGCATCAACAGATGACATATGACGTTCGGCGAGAAACTGCGCAATTGTTTGCGATCGGATTCCTGACTCCGTTTCCAACGTGCGCGCGGCGTTGGCCGAAATGGCCAAGCCCCGCATGTTGTACCCCTGTTGCTCCGAAAACTCTCTCGTCACATTCAACATGGTCGTCTTGCCCGTGCCGGCCCTCCCCTCGACTCCGAGAAAGCGATCGTCGCTGCTCAGGATATGCACCACGGCACGGGCCTGCCCTTCTGTCAGAGATCGCCCTTCGACAACCTGTTCAGCCTGCTCACGAGACATGAGAGGAGCGACGTCCCTCGCCCCCTCCCGCATCAGGTCAATCGTATACTGTTCCGTTTTCAACGCATCGTATGTCGTGAACGTAGCGCCGAGCTGAATCAGTTCTCCGCCCCGCTCCATCGTTGCGATCGCTTCTTGGACATCCTGAAACGTTCCCTTCCCGACGATCTGTTGCGTGGCATAGCGCTCAACATCACCTTTCGCAAAGACACTCTGGCGCTCAGCCAGATGCTCGGTTGCCCAGCGCACGGCTTCAATTGCGGCAGCTCTCGCTTCGGAGAGAGGCCGTTCAGTTCCAGCGCGTTCTTTCGCCTGTTCCATAATGTGATCAAGGTTTAATCCCATGGCTTGCGCTCGCTCACGCCATTGACCAAGCAGATCCTCATGCGGCACAAAGGACTTGGATTCCCGCGTCATCAGGGTAGCGCGCTCCGCCGCTCGACTCCCTTCGAGACCACGTTCTTGCATCGCCTCTCGAATGGTTGAGGCACGCTGACTAAACTGTTCCAGGTCAGCCTTCTGAAATCCTGCGATCTCAAATCGTCCGTCATGACCCGTCCGCTCGACTTCATAGCCCAGCTTCTGAACCTCTACGGCTAACTCCGCTCGATACACGGCTCCCGCTGCCATTTTGTGTTCAAACAGCGACTCATTCGACAGCGCACGCCACGCGCCATCGGAACGCTGCGTCGCGTTCACAATAACGGCATGAGTGTGCACCTGTGGATCGTGAGCGCGTGACGTGTCATGTTCAAACCTCGCCACAATAAAGTTTCCCGTTCTCTCCACACTCCTTTCACCATCCACCATGATGCGTGCCTCAGCCGTTTCATCTTGAACATATTCCAAGGCCCTGGTCACCGCCCGCTCATGCGCATCACGCAAACGCTCATCGCCTCCCACTTCGCTCAAGAGGGAGACACTCTTCGGCGCTGAAAACGTGGCATCAATCCCAACACGATCTCTTCCGCTCGTCCCTTGCCGAATCTCCTCCCCGTTAGGCAAGTCCCCGTTCAAGACCTGTTCGAAGACCTGCGGATCAACTGGGCCAGATAGACCCAGCACTTCCGCGCCTCTTCCCCACCACGATGATCGTTCTGTTTGTTCGTCGGAATTCGTGTAGTAATTGTCCTTCTCGTAGTAGCTCGCAGCGGCACTTGCGCCAGACACATTCTTGAGGCTCAACATGATCATTCCCCATCCGGTTCAGCCAGATCCTGCGCAAGCCCTGAAAGTCCACGATCGTCCTCCTTTTCCTTTCCACCAGATGTCGCCTGAGGCGTCTTCTCTGTTGGATGAATTGTTGAAGAGGTCTCGTGACTGGCTTCACGTGGCACAAACGCTGGAGCAATGGTCTTCCGGCGGCGAACGTTGAGTTTCACGCGGACCAGGGGCAATGGTCCCGGAAGCCGCAGATAGCCTGTCCGATCAGGAAGAGACTGCAACGCCGCCGGCTCCACCACCGAACGTTTCGTGTATTGCTGAGACAGCGAGACGCCGTCTCGAGCTGGATGTCCACCGTACTGCACGCTTTCTTTCGTTTCGATGAACACCTCCTCCCCTAATCGCTTGGCCAACAACTCAGCCGTCTCAGGATCCGGCGTCCGCAACGCCAAGGTGGTCTGCGGGATCGCGAGGATAGTTGTGGCCTCCGGCTTGCCATAGATGGCGATCAATTGAGACAAGGATTGAAATCCCAACACGACGCACGCCCCAAATCTCCTTCCCTCTTGCATCAATGAGGGCAATGAGGGAATGCGGTTCAATGCTGCCGCCTCGTCAATGACGAACCACACCCTGCGCGTCGGGGACGGCGACATCGTGAGTAATGCGGTGGTCGCAAGATGCAGCCACACCGTGAGTAACGGCCGCAGCATGGCTCGCATATCGGCCGGGGCGGAGAGAAACAACCAGCGGCCGCCTGGATTCTGAACAAACTTCCGGATACTGAACGCCTCGCCCCCGTCTCCATCATGCAGATGTTGGAGTGCGGCAGCTCGCTTCATCGCGGTAAAGCGTACAGACAAGGCGGTACGCTCGATCGCCGTATTCATCACCACGCCGGCCGGCAGGCCCTGGAGCCGCTCTTCGATGTCCCTCAACGGCAGCTCAGCAAAAAACCGATAGAGTTGCGCATTTGTGCATTGCCCATCGCGCTTCAGGGCCTGCAATGCGGACGAGATCAATTGCGCCGCACCAATCTCCCAAATGCTGTCGCTCTGATCGCCTGGCTCACGCGCCATCAAGCCATCCGCAAGATCATAAAAATGTTTCTGTTCGAGACAGTCGGCCCACGGAGTCCAGGCCGGCATTCTGGCATCATTGGGATTGAGGATGATGTCGTGATCGGCGCGGTAAAACCGTGCAATGAATGAACCGTCAGGATCGATGACAATCGCGGCATCGCCCCGACGGCGGATCTGATCCAGCAGATCGAGAATAGCCGTCGTCTTTCCGGTCCCGATCGTACCGACAATGAGGATGTACAGCGTTTCTCCGGATTTCGGCAGATGCACTCCTCCAACGGCATAACGGCTCCATAACCAGAACGTGAAGCACTGCCGTGCCCAGAAGAGCGATTTCCGTGTGAGTCCAACCCCTGCCACTTGCTGGTTACGACCTTTCGCATGTCCGTACCATCCGGCTGCGCCGAACCAGACCCCACCACCGAGGAAGCTGATGAGAAGACATTCCAGCCCCCGTTGAGCCAGCCACCGTTCAACCGTGTTGGCGATGTCCATGACACCTTGGTTGGTGACAATGTCGGTCACAGGCCAGTGCTCAACGCCGCCTTCAGTTGGCATGCTGAGCACGCCATGGCTGAGCCCGACGGCGATGTACGCCTTCGCCACGAGAGTCGTCCAATAGATCTCCCATTGCGGCGTCCTCCAGAATGCGAGAAGATCGCCATCCCATCGCAACCAGAGGAGGACCGCCATCACTGCGCTGATCAGCGCCCCGGATAACGTCCCCGCTGTCATCACCGCGTTGTGTTTAAAGAGTTCGGACCCTCGCACGATGCTCATGTTCGCTCCTCCCGTGCGAGCTGTTCAGCTTCGGCACGCGCTTCGAGTGCATCTTTGTGTGAGCGGGCCACCACAAGTCTCCGAAGAAGGTTGCGCGTTTCGTAGATCGCGGCCGCATGCGACTCCCGCATCGCACCCTTCGTTGATTCCAGCCACAGTCCGCGTTCAAGCACGAGTCGCGTGAAGTCTGGGAACGGCACGCCTCGCCGGCGCGCCTCTGCGGTCAGAGCTCCAAACAGTTTGTCCGGCAAGCGGAGCGATGTTGGCTTCGACATATCCAGATTCCTTTCAATGCGTGTATTCGTGGTTGTGATGTTGTTTCCCCTGTTGGCCCCAACGGTTACGGCGGCGCGGTATGCGCTACCGTCACCGCCACAGGTCTACCAATCGTCAATACAATGGATTCATAAACGTCTGAATTCATGGCGCCAATGCAGCACACAGATGCGGCCATTGATCTATGGCGTCGGGTGTGAATGCAAAACACCCCATGCCTATCGAGCCTGACCTGACACGAGTGACGCAGAAGAATCACGAGAGAGAGCCCTCTCCCTGCGATCGTTTCCGCCGTGGACGGGCCCCCAATTCTCGCTCCAGCGCCACAATAAGAATCCGCCCAGCGAACTGGCCTTGGCTCAGCGCGTTGTCCTTTACGGTTGACTGATAGGCCTCGATGAACATGTCGGCATTATCGCCATCCAGTGCAAACGCGACTTTGATGCGTTTACTCTTTTTCTTCCGCTCCAATTGACGCACCACTTCATTCAGGATCATCATCGCGAGTCTCCTTATCTGTCTGAGTTGGCTTTTCCGCACGGTCCTTTTGCTGCATTCGTCGCATATCCCAGTCGTTCAATCTGCGCTCAACATTTGGCATACGACCCGTTGTGAGGAGCCGTACGAATACGTGAAATGACGCAACCAAAACAACAATGCCTGCAATGACAACAAGGGATAAGGCTGTCATCATGTCGGTGTGTTCAACCCAGAGCTGGGCCAACCACGCTGGGGGCTCGATCGTATCGACAAGGGCCTTGAGATCTATTTCGCCGAGCACGATCATTTCCTTTTGCATCGCCGCCTCCTCTGGGCCCCACGTATAACAATTTCTTTTTGAAGACGAGCCTTGATGTACCGCTGTATGCTGGACAGGAGCCATTTCACGCGGCGACCAATACGTAGACATGCCGGGCCTCCGGGCCGGCCGTTTGCCCATCCTTCGACAGTTCTCACACTGACACCCAAGACACTGGCGACGACTCGCTTATCAAGCAGTTTAATGCTGTTGTATTCTTCATCGTTTAACTGGTTTAAACGCACAGCCGTGCACATAGGGACACCTCCATTTGAGAGTTCTCTCGCATGATTTTGCTGTGACGGAACTAATCGAGAACGAGGCTATGCGAGGGACGGCGGTGCACGAAGAACATGCGTGGTTGCGAGGATGAGGTGCTGCGATCGAACGGAATCATGAGGGGCGTCCTCACATGAAACGCAAGGGCGCTGAGGATTTCCGGGAGCAGAAACAAACAAGCAAACAAGACTAGAAATGTGAGCACGAAGGAGGGTGATGGACTGGGTGAGATCCCGATAACAATGTTGAGCCCAATGCGGCAGAAAGCTCCTGTAGTCATCGACTAATTCGGTTGAGAATAGTATCTTCTGCGGACACCAGATGGCGAATCCGAGGCCGGCAAGGCCAGCCCAGACAATCACTTCTGCCAATGTGGAATGACCCGTGTAATGGTTAAGACAAAAGTAGCCAGCAATGGTGCACAAAACCAAACAAACATGCTGGGCAATTGAGAAACCCTGCCCAACAGGTTTCTCTGCTGAAAGGATTCTCAAGAGCATACCAAGCAACATGTTCATGCGGCTCATGATGCCGAGATTGCCCTCCATCGTCAAGCAGTCAAACGGGGAAAGCGTATTCCTGCGTAGTGGGATAACTGCGGGAAAGATGGAATGACAAACCCTACTTCTTGGCTTCAGACGATTCAATCGTGTCCGGAAGTCCCAGCTCCCGAACCGCCACTTTGGTCTCCTCAACCTTGTGAGCTGGGATACCACTGTCGGAGCTAACTTCAACCCGTAGCGTCAATTTCAGACCCATGCCGGCAGCGAATTTCGACAGCCCTTTCGTATAAAAGTTCATCCATTTCTGAGCGGGAACGTCACCGCTCCAGACGATTGTCGCCAGACTGGAAGACACCATCGTCACTCCAGCGAGTGAGTGCATATTCCGGTAAATCCGCCGCCACTTCCGAGCGCATCCAGCCACCCGTCAGCCCCTCTCTGCGATGTAGGACGCCCGTAGTCTCTCGGTAGAGGCCACCCTCCGTGCAGCCTGTTGAACAGGGGGATTGCAAAAAGGTCCGGATGGTTTTCTGACAGGCAGACCGAAGATTGGTGAAAGATCATCATGCCAAACCGTCTTCATCTTGCTGCCAGAGCCCCTGCTGCTCACACCCTCAATCACCACAACGAACAGCTACCGCTTATTGGAAATCCTGCAACCTGTCTCCCTTTTATATCGCCCTACTTGCATGATGTATGAAGCTCTTTTCTCGCCCGGCACCGTCTCCATGATCTGTTCTGATGTGTGCCCCGAACGTTGAGCCACGACGTCACGACCAAGGCCCGCCGGCTGGCCAATGACGTTGAAACATTTCCCCCTTGGCAGCAGCTCGCATTGGAGGCATGAGGAAGCCTCGAAGTAATTCCACGACCTCACTGAGTGACACCTGTTGAGCCACAAGATGGCCTTTCCGGACAAAGGCCTTCCACTGCTGTTGTTTAATGGGATCCTTCACAAAGCGATCTGTCAACGCGGTGGGGATTTCATCCGGAAATATCGTCTGTCGCCTGGTAAACGTGGCCTGGAGCGCTTGGCTCAAGACAGAGCCATCAAATGAACGCGCGTTGGCCAGCAGCCAAATGTCATAGAAATCCTTCATTCGGCTATTTGCTGAATCCAGAATCACCATCGCCTGAAATTTCTCCGCAATCGCACTCTCAGGAGAATACGCCAGAAGATGAGGGGACGGAAAATCCAGCAATGCCGGGAAATCAATCGGAATTGGCCCTGGAACGATAACGTCACCAAATCCTACATCCACCTGCATATTGAGCCGCATCTTGCCAATATGGGCAATGAACGTGACACGGATGCCCCCGTACTGATCCTCAAGTCGAATGGGCTGGACTCGCACGGTTGTGGATTCGAAGAGGCATCCGTCATCCGGCACATTTTGCACACAAACGTCCTTGATGACCTGCGCCAGATCCTCCTGGGACAGCACCTGCCGCCCCATCAGATCGACATCGATCGTTGGGCGCGACAGGGGTGCATCCCAGAGCCGAAGCAAGAGGGCGCCCTTGAGATAAAACTTCGTGGCATACGGCGAATGGCTGAGGCGGAACAGGAATCGTTCAATGGCAAAATACTGGAGCAACTCTTGAAGAGGCCGGTCCTGCTCCTTGGCTTGATTGAGCAACCGCTGATGAATCGATGCCGGCAGATTGGACAGAGGTCCGGCCATTATATCAACGCCTCCAGATACGGACGCATGACACGTTCAACTCGGCAGAGGCGGGCATACCGAAGGAGCCCACGAGGCGTCACGCGCTTCCGCTCGCGGGCCAGTCGCAGCGCCTCAACGGCCACATCAATGCCGATTTTGTTCCGAAACTTAAAGCAGTCCACCACCGTCTTTTCTGGGCCATAGACGCGAAGCGGGATCCCCTCGATGGAATGCGTTTCGATCCCTTCAGTGTACGCGGCACCTGTCATCAGAAACACGCGAAGTGGAGGGTGGTCGAGCCGTGGATACCGGGTCCGCCGAGGCAACGCGATGTGGACCTCGTGCGGGATTTGGGTGGTGAGATCATAGAAGGAAAGCGCCGAGATGAGACAAATCACCGCCTGAGGGACTCGACGCGCCACAACCAGGAGATCCGGATGGCTCGGCTCCGGCAGTTCGGCCAGCCGGTACACTCCCCGGGTCACAAAGACAAGCCGCCCGGCGTCACGAAGGCGGTAGAGAATGCGTGGATGAATCCCCAGCTTCAGCGCCTGAGAGGTCCGAAGCACACCTCGATGGCGACGGAAAACAGCTTCAGCTCGACGTTCCAGATCAACGGGCTTCATATGTCTGGATACTTATGCATGCACTTACAGCTAAATGCAAACATTTGTATCCGCCTAATCACCCGTCCGAAACCCGCATCACATCAAGCGGGCTACCACCCAGGCTTGGCTCTCTTGGATAGCAATCATCCCATCCCATAGTTGAGAGAGGCCGAAAGCAAGCTCCGACCCCAAAGTTGTTGGCACGAGAAATCACCCATGTTAGGGACAAGGGGAGATGGCGGATTGCAGGGGCCCCGGAGCTGACGGCAGATGGCTGATAGCAGAACCGTGATGGAATGGGCTGGCTATATCAGCCAGCCTTGATCCGCGAAGCTGTAGCAGTGCTCGTCGGCAAGGATGAGGTGATCCAGCAGATTGATGCCCAGCAGCTGACCGGCTTCGCGCAGACGCTTGGTGAGCGCACGATCCTCTTGGCTCGGCGTCACGTCACCGGAGGGGTGGTTATGCGCGCAGATCCATCCCGCAGCACTCATCAGGATTAACGGTTTGAAGACCTCACGAGGATGGACGATCGCCGCCGTCAGTGAGCCAATGGATACCAGGTTCATTCCGATCACACGGTTCTTTGCATCCAGTCCGACAACGAGGAAGTGCTCTCGATCAAGGCCGGAAAGGTACGGGCGCAAGAGCGACGCAGCCGCCGTTGAGTCTTGAATCATCACATTGTCTTCTCCTGCCTCTTCGCAGACTAATGTGACTCGATACCGAGGCGCTCGATAGGCACGAGCCAATTCTGGCTGTTCGAACCGCCGTTTCGCTTTGACTGTCTGCTGCTTCAGAGTCTGTTGCATCGCTGTGTCTCCTTGCTTGATTGTTGTCCCACCCCGCACAACACCCGGGGGTGGGACACACAAGGAGAACGCGAGCACAGCGCTCTCGCAACGGACAGGCCTGGACGGCTTCACCGCGGGAAGGCCTGTGCCGATGCTCCTCAGCGATGGCGAGCCCCTGCTAACGGCTTTTCCTCACAAGAGTCTGGAGTATTGAGTGAGAGCAAGGAATAGGATGGACTTAAAGAGAGGCACCCGTTAACATCCGTGCCAGGCGGAAAGTAGCCGAGGCGCTTGCAAAGGACCTACGCCATGAACACACGAGTCATTGATGGAGTCGAAGTGCGACGCAGTTCTGGCAATGTCTTTGCCGACTTGGGTCTGCCTGATGCCGACAAGCTCAAGAGCAAGACTGGGCTGGTGATCGAGATCAGGAAGGCCATTCGCCGGCATGGGCTGACCCAGCAAGAAGCGGCAACACGCATGGGGATCACTCAACCGAAAGTCTCGGGCATGATGCGTGGCGACTTCTCCAATCTGTCAGAACGCAAACTAATGGATTGCCTGAATCAGCTTGGCTACGACATCGAATCAAGGTGCGGCCCGCCTCCGAGCCTGTCGGGCATTTGAGGCTCGCCATCGCGTGATGTCGCTGGCTCTCTCTATGTGAATCCATCCTGCTTCACATGATCACTTGCGCAACAGCTCAAAGATTGCGGAACCGGATCTACAACCTGCGTAGGCCGATCTGATCCAGGTACTGGAGGGGTGAGGTGTCGGAGATGACCTCAGGCAATGCCGGATTCCTCCCGCAGTTGCTCTTCGGTCAATCGGAACGTATCCACACCGTACTGAGCCAGCTTAGTCAGGAAGATCGTTCTAGGAAGGCCAGCCAAACGCGCAGCTGTGCCGGAAGACAACCGTCCGAGCTCGAATAATTTGGCCGCTGCCGCCGCCCGTAACTCCTCACTCATCGCGTCCGGCTGGAGCTTCAGCGCCAACAAGATGTCCTCCGGTATTTCCATGGTGATTCTGCTCATCCTTCACCTCCGGCTATTCCGTCTGTTTTCCAAGTTCGAGGAGATTATACCGCAGCCAAGATTCTTATGAAGCTGCTCAAGCCATCGCTCAACCGCCCCCCCGTTCACGTAACGATGGACCTGTTCCAAACAACGTACCAGGAGCAATTATAGGAGGCAATCGTCTGTCGGTCCATATCAGAGTCACCACCGGGCTACCAAAAATGCACCTCTGCCGTGGTTCGTCGGCATAGTCCTGGAGACTTCCTCGTACTTCACGCTCCGCAGGGGGTGGCAGGATATTACATGATGCTCAACTCAGCTTGGGCAAGGAGGGCTTCTTGATCTTTTGGCCGTTCTGGACACGGGCCCAGTATCCACGCGGGGGAACTGGCACCATGAGCTTTCGGCAGACCTTTCCCAGCATCACACCGGAAATCCCATACGACTTCGAGACCTCAGAGGCCGGCCTGGACCATACCTGATCGTAGAGGGCTGTCCGATCATAGCGCCCCAAGAGCCTCGCGACTTCGCTCTTCCGTCGCTCTGCCTCACTGACGGGCTTCTTCCAAAGGCCCAACGCGAGCAACCGCGCTTGCATATGGGGCGTCCGGATGAGTGCTCGGTAGGTTTCCGGCGCGCAGACATCCGGCCGCTTGAGCCGTGACATGATCGTTCTCAATCCATACTCCTGCAGCTTGAGAAGAGAGCGCCTGATGTCAGTGAGCTGTCGAGGATTCTGTTCTTTCCAGCAGACTCCACAAGACAGAACCGCCTCGATCACTCCCGTTCCCCTCGGACTACTAAATGGCAATGGCGTGGCCACCCACCAGAACTGGGACAATAGAATTGACGTGATGTCCTTCGGCTTCTGGATCGTCGAGAGGAAAGACACGATGGTCTCATATTTTGCCCATCGGTACAGATCATCAAAATGATCACGGGCCGGATCGGGCCTCAGCCGCTGGAGAATCTCCAGATGGCCCTCGCTGGCCGCCTCTTCTATCGCCGACCACCCGCTGGGCTCCTCTTCCTTCTCCGTCTCGGATTGCTCGTGGGTATCTGAAGCCGGTGCATGGGGATCTGCTCCGGCCCAAAGACAGAGCGCGACGCCTCTTTCATTCCCCCTGCGAACTTGGTAACGGAGCGCAAGATTCAATTCCCTCTGAATTTTCGGATCGTCTGCTCGATATCGTTTGGCGAATCCCAAGAGCGGGCGATTCGATGTCCCATGCCCCAAGATCGAGGCCATGTCATGACCCGTCGTCAGGTCATACCCGGCAGCTCGAAAGCGTTCATAGACTTCCGTGTTATAGGTGCTTAGCAGCGTGTAGACATCCACGCTGGTGAGGTCCGCCCCCCACTCCAGCAAGAGATCGAACAGATCCCATCGTCTCAATTGTAATGTCAGGTCGAGGGGGCGATACCGTTCAAGGTGAAGCTGATAGCCGTTGCTCAAGAGAAGCCTGGTGAGGGAGTGTTGCCCGCTCTCGATCGTGATCTGGAGCGCAGTTTTGGGTCGCGTCCCCTTCACAATCGCGGTGGGCTCAACTTGCAGCGGACGACCGTCGGAAATCCAGCTCTCGACCTCATACAGACGCCCCTCGCGACACAGCTGATGGAGGGGCTTGAGCTCTTCAAGCGATTGAGCAAGAAGAGGCTTCCTGTTTGGAATCTGATCTTCCGCCATGAGTACCACTCTCCGGGGGCCCCGATCAAACTGGCCAATCACCTCCCTGTCACTTTGTGGTGGCTCCCCCCCTCATCATGGCGTATACTTGCATCACGAAAGAAGGTCTTCTCCGTGCAGAAAAAGCCGCTCATCGAAACCAATCCTCACCTGACGATCACGGCCCGATACCAGAAGGCTCTCGTTGCCAACGTCGCCAGTTCGACAGCCATAGAGACCGGGACATCCATTGAATCCATTGCCCGTCTGCTTACCGCCCCACGGACGAAGCAGACCATCAAGAAGACCGGACACTCTCCTCAATAATCTGCTCAAACAGCCGCCCCATCGGTGCATAGTCCTTATCCAGACCGGCCTGAATCGCGGTAATGTACGTGCGCTTGCCTTCGCCGGCCATCGAGCGAAAGTCCAAGAACGGCAACCCAGTCTGAAGCGCCATCAGCGTCGACAGGACACGAGCGAGCCGGCCATTTCCCTCGCGAAACGGATGGATCAAGACCAGCTCGACATGGGTTTCCGCCAGCGCGTGGACCACCTCTCGCCTATCTGAGAAGGAACAGGGTGTCCATCGCCCCAACACTTCTCGATCAAACTGAACCATCAAGGACGGCACCTGCGCAGCGGCTGCGAAGGGAAACCCGTCCTTACTGATGTTGACCCGCCTATACTGCCCGGCCCATTCATAGACATCGCCGAGCCAGAGACGGTGCCAGTCGCAGAGATCGACAGCTGTCACGCGATGGGTGGCATCGTAGGTCCGTACCAGCGCATCCACCGTCCGCTCAAGCGCAGTAGCTTCCACCGCATCCATGTCTTGCTTGGAGGTTATGCTAAGACGATTTTTCAACACCTGGCCGTCAGACCCAGGCTCACACTGGGCCTCCGGCAGATCGGACACGTCATAGCGATCATCAGCCGTCACAATGCACTCATAGGATGGCCATCACCATCCGAGCCTCTTGAAGCATCAATAGGCGACGGGCCGCTTCTTTTACTTTCCAGCGTTTATCCCAACCAACTTTGTGCGGTTTACAGAGGGCACACGAGCGGCGTTTTCGTCTGTAGGTCTTTCGCATTGTCGTTTTCCTGTCCTTTTGGATGATTCGTGCGCCGAGTCACACGTGAACTGATTGGCATGCTCCTAGAAGAATACCCGGAGTCCTGTAAGAAATCATCCCCTATGAGGGAGCGGAAGGGTGAAAGCCGTGCTGAGTTATGAGTATCGAGTCTTGAGCTGCCCTGAGATGTCGAAGGGGGCTGGATGGTGAGATGCGCGCCCCCACCAAGCGCTCAAAACAAGCGGTCACGTGACCCATCGAAAAGCTTCAACCCATAATATAGTAGAAACAGTTGACTGCGGTCAGGACACGCTCAATCGCTTTTCACAGAAGCACGCACTGCTGAATCAACACAGTCAGAGATCGCAAACCTGGATGGGGTTGCCGACACAACGACGATCAGCTACTACGAACTCGCCGTGGGATCAGTGGAGCAAGAACAGGCTCCCGAACGAACCAAGAAAGGGCTGGCCAGGCATTCCATTTCCATCATGCTGTTGGCCGGTCTAGCCGTCGATCGCCGTTGGCAGAAACAAGGCGTTGGCGCCGGGCTATTGAAGGACGCGATGCTCAGAACTCTCCAGGCTGCCAGCATTGCAGGCACTCGTGCCATCATGGTCCATGCCAAAGATGAAACCGCGCCCTGCAGGAAACATGGAACAAACTGACGGAACACCGACCATCTCGATCGTGGAACGAATCGTCCAAAGTCATGCCAGACGACAGCACCTCGCCTGAAGAAAATCGAGATACCAAGGCCCCATCAGCCTCAGAGTGGCAGAATGCGGGCCCCATGCACTGTATCGTGACAAACCACCGTAGCAGCCCCCTTCTCCTCCCCTCAATCCAACCGATTCCCTTTCCCTCACTATCCTTGCCCGACCACACTCCAATCGGATAGACTACGCCCATGCCTAAAGTACTGCATCCTCACATCACCAGTGACCCCAAGATCTGTGGCGGCAGTCCACGGATCGACGGAACACGTATTACAGTGCGCACCATCGCCATCTATGCCTTCCACCACGGAATGAGTCCCGAGGAACTTCTTGTTCAATATCCTCACCTCAATCTTGCGTCCATCTATGATGCACTGTCCTACTACTACGATCATCGAGAGGACATTGACCGCGAAATTGCTGAACATCTTGCGGCGCCGGAATCCGACTCCCTCCCATAACTCCAGTCGCTTGTATTTTCTGCACGATGCGCCCAATGAAACTCTATCTCGATGAACACGTGCATCTGACGATAGCCACGTTGCTTCATGCGCATGGGATCGATTGCCTGACCACACGCGATGCCGGAAATCTGGGCCTGTCCGACGATAAACAACTGTCTTTTTCCACACACGAAGGCCGCGCCATTGTCAGCTTCAACCATCGAGATTTCCTTCAGCTCGCCACACAGTGGCAGGCAAGGGGACGTTCCCATGCCGGCATTATTCTCTCCAAAGAACTCGCTCTCCCTGAACTCACACGCCGTCTGCATCGGTTCATCACTGAGTATCGAGAAACCGATCTGACAAATCAGGTCATCTGGCTGCCCAGCATTCCACGGTAGACTTCGTCGCACACTCGCACTCTACGAGTGCAATCTTGGAATCACTCTGGAGCACTCTTCCTACGGGATCTCCTGGGCGGGGTGGACCTGAGCATTGTGTTCGTCAGTGATAGTATTGACTATCACGTTTCATATAGAGTAGGGCTAACCTCGAACACGGGACCGCTCCGTGACGTGGATGACGGCCGCGCGTGTTCGAGCAGAGACGGGATCCAAGGAGCCCCCACACGGCGCTCAGTATCATGAGGCGATCTCCGTGAACGAGACTCAATGGGCGCGCATCGAAGAGCACGTAGTCTTAAGCTGTGTCTCCCGTCACTCCCAGCGGTCTTACCGGGACGTGCTTCGCTCGTATGCCGCGTGGGCCACGACACACCGCCAGCCGTTGTCCAAACTCTCCGTCCTGAAATATAAGGACTTTCTCGTGCAGAGGCGGAAGTTGGCGCCGAAGTCGATCAATCTGCACCTCACGGTGTTGCGCCGGCTCGCGAAGGAGGCGGCGGACGCGCGCCTGATCGACAGCCGGGTCTACACGTCGATGCTGACCATCCCGATGGTGCCGAACCGGGGAGTCCGGGTGGGCACCTGGTTGCCGAAGGAGCAAGCCCGCCGCATGCTGGCGGGCCCCAATAAACGGACGGTGGTGGGCAAGCGGGACTATCTCGTCCTGATGCTGATCTTGCGCTGTGGGCTCCGTCGCGCCGAAGTCGCGCAGCTGGATCTTGGCGTCATGCAGGAACGGGAAGATCGTTGGGTGCTGGCCAACCTGCGCGGCAAAGGGAAACGGGTGCGGACGCTCCCCTGCCCGGGCGTCGTCAAGAATGCCTGGGATGAGTGGGTGGACGCGGCTGACCTCGAGCGCGGCCGGGTGATTCGGGCGGTCAGTCGCACAGGAAAAGTGTGGGGCCAGGGGGTGCAAGAGGATACGATCTGGCGGATTGTCGCGCGCTATGCGCAACAGGCGCTGGGAAAGCACGTGGCGCCGCACGATCTGCGTCGCACCTTTGGCCGGCTGTGCTACGAGATTTCGAAGGATCTGCGCGAGATTCAGCAATTCTACGGCCACTCCAGCGTGCAAACCACGGAACGGTATCTGGGGGTGGACGTGAATTTAACCGATCCCGTAAATGACCGGATGGGGCTGTCGTAACCCTCCTCTATTTCTGCGGATGGTTTCCCTCTTCGAATTCCCTACACGAATAACGGGTTATTTCCTCTACCCATACGGATAGTATGGGACTTCCCGCTTGCGACTTCATCACAAGCAGAATGTGACGCAGCCTTTCAGGCGATCGCCAGAATAATTGACAATTGTATGGACAATTGTATAGGCTTTGCTGAGATGAACATACAGGTATTCGGCTTTGATTGGGACTCCGGGAACAAACGCAAGTGCACAAAGCATGGAGTGGGCTTGCGCGACATCGAAGCGTTCTTTCGGCAGGAACGCCTCTTTGTCATGCCGGACATTCCGCACTCTCACTCAGAGGAAAGGTACATCGCGTATGGGCCGTCTCCAAAAGGGCGCCCCATGTTTGTGGCCTTTACCTTTCGCATCATCAATGGAGAAACACGTATAAGACCGATCAGCGCCCGGTACATGCATACGAAGGAGGCGAGAGAATATGAAGAAAAAGGTTCCACACTTTAAGACCGACAAGGAAGCGGCGCAGTTTCTCGGACAGGATCTGACTGACTATATCGACCCGAAGAGGGCCCAGCGTGTGACGTTCGAGTTTCTTCCGAAGACCGAAAAGGTGAATTTACGGTTTCCGGCTGAGCTCCTCGACGAGGTGCGCAAGAAAGCCGCAAAGAAAGGCATGTCGTATCAGAAATATATCCGTCAGGCCGTGGAGGAATCCCTGGCCGCACGATGACCACTCGTACGTTTCCCTGTCAAGGAGACCGTTCTACCAGGCATACGCACCAAGAAGGCGAATTTCTCTATTTTTGCTTTGTCTACTTCTGTTCAAAAACCAGAAATAGACCCAATTCGGCGATCGGAACTGATTGAAGTATTTACACTCCCCCTATTTTGGCTTTTATCAAAAGCAAAAATAGAAGATCTGGCAGGATTCAAAGGGGGCTCTTGACACAGTATTACATTAAGGTAATAATAACCT
>LNFM01005068.1_pt1 | contig 23304 bp, 22 predicted proteins | sample 596031 | NCBI WGS metagenome assembly LNFM01 (sample SAMN04254537, study PRJNA301005) | activated carbon metagenome | isolation source: dual media filters at the Ann Arbor, Michigan drinking water treatment plant | place: USA: Ann Arbor | reverse complement strand
TGAATGAAATAGTAGAACATGCAAAGGAGTGGGATATTGGCTATATAGTTGGTGTGCCTGCCTGGTGCCAGATGTGTATGGAAATGGTGATGAAGCAGTACGGTGCAAAGAATATACACGAAGTGTGGCCCAACTTCAGCTTTTTTGTACATGGTGGAGTGGCGTTTGAACCCTACAAAAAAGGATTTGAAAAATTATTAGGAAAGCCGATCGTATACATTGAAAATTATTTATCCAGCGAAGGCTTTATTGGTTATAAAACAAGAGAACATGCAAAGGGCATGCAGTTGATATTAAACAACAATATCTTTTTTGAGTTTGTTCCCTTTGATGATAAAAATTTCGATAGCGACGGAAAAATAGTGGACAATCCGGATGCCAAAATGATCCATGAAGTAGAAGAAGGAAAAGAATATGCACTGCTGATGAGTACGAATGCTGGTTCCTGGCGGTATCTTATTGGCGACACGATAAAATTTGTGGATGTCGAAAAAAGTGAAGTAGTAATTACAGGTCGTACTAAACATTTTTTAAGTCTTACCGGTGAACACCTGAGTGTGGAGAATATGAACAAAGCTATTGAACTGGTAAGTGAAGAGTTTAATGTTAGTATTCCCGAATACACTGTGGTTGGTTTTCCATACGAGAACTTCTTTGCCCACCGCTGGTATATTGCTACCGATGATAAGGTGGATGTAGAACAACTCCGCAAACGAATTGATGGATGCTTGCGGGAATTGAATGATGATTATGCTACCGAAAGAGACAGTGCATTAAAAGCAGTTTTCCTGGAAGTATTACCGGAAGAGAAATTTTTAAAATTTATGGAGCTAAAAGGAAAATTGGGCAGCCAGCATAAATTTCCACGGGTGATGAAAGGGAAGATGTTAGAGCAATGGAATAGCTTTCTACAATCAGGAAAAATTTAGAATAGCAGTAGCAGCAATTGTAACTATCTCCAAGAGACTTTCCGAAAAATAGCAAGACGTACTTAGTATTTATAACTTCGTACTTTAGCTACCATGACAGAAGCTTTGCTAAAAGGAATCACCATTGGTTTGCTGCTGAGTATATCAGTAGGTCCGGCGTTGTTTTCTGTAATCAAACAAAGTTTGAATAATGGTCATCGGGGCGGTATGGCGTTTGCCGTTGGAGTTTCTGCCAGTGATATTGCCCTGGTACTGGTCTCCAATGTTTTTACAGAACTCTTTAGAAGTCTGCGACTGTATGAAAAACAAATCGGCATTACCGGTAGTATTTTTCTTATAACGATGGGTTTGTTTTTTCTGTTCTTTAAAAAGGTAAAGGTAAACGAATCGGGAAAACAGATCTTCAATCACCGTAAACGGGACCTGGCTAAAATTTCCTTATCCGGTTTTTTTATGAACCTGCTTAATCCGGGAGTAATCATTTTTTGGATTACTATTTCCACCACTCTTATTACCTATTCGATCCGTCATCGGATCATTATTTATACAACCTGTCTGGTTATTGTTTTACTGGCAGATATTGCCAAGGTATTTATGGCGGGCAAAATTCGCAACCGGCTAACGCCGCATAATATTCATATCATTAATCGCATTAATGGAATTATTTTAATTGTATTTGGTATAGCCTTAATATGGGGGTTGCTTTTTTATGCCGATAAGTTCTGATTTTATTAACAAAACAAAACACCCTCGCTTTGTATGTTTGACGAATGAACCGGCTGCTTCTGTTGTTACCGTTATTGTTTGCTTCCCTCACTTCTTTTCAGCAACCCAACCATCTGTTTATTAAAAAGGGTATTCATAAAAAAAGAACTTATTCCGAAGGCGACAGAATACACTTTGTACTAACTAACGGGTTGGAGAAAAAAGGAGTAATTACATTATTAAGAAATGATACTATTTATATTAATGATGCACCCGTTCCCCGGGTACAAGTAGCAGCTGTAATACTCAACGAGAAAAAGAAGAAAAAATTTCCGGCCGATCTAAAAACTATGCTGGCTATTGGCGGCGGCGTTGCACTCACCACACTTGGGCTCTCCCTCAATAATGCTAATGAACCCAAAGATGCATTAATTGCAGCTGTTGTAATAGGCTACGGACCGCTACTGGTAAAATATTTTGCAGGCCGATTTGTGTACACAGTATCCCGAAAAAAATTCAAAGTTGGAAAACGATTCCGCTTACAGGTTTTCGATTTATACGTTCCGCCACAAAGGGGATTTTAAATACAGCAGTTTCTTTTTAATATTGCAGCACACAATGACTACAAAAGGACTTTTCCCCCGGCTCTGGCGTTGGACTAAAAAGATTTTCATCATTCTTTTTATAGCACAGTTGCTGTACATCATTATACTAAAATGGGTGAACCCGCCTATTACAGTTACACAATTAGTAAGCTGGGTAAGCGGCCATGGATTAAAGAGAGATTATGTAAGCCGTAGTTCTATTTCTCCCAACGCAAGATTAGCAGTAATGGCCGCCGAAGACCAGTTATTTCCTGATCACAATGGCTTTGATTGGAAGAGCATTAAAAAAGCCATGAAGTACAATGAAAAAAAGCCAGGTCGTATTCGTGGTGGTAGCACTATTAGTCAGCAGGTAGCCAAGAATGTTTTTTTGTGGCAGGGCAGAAGCTGGATCAGAAAGGGGCTGGAAACTTATTTCACTTTTATGATTGAATTATTGTGGAGCAAAAAAAGGATCATGCAAGTGTATCTTAATGTGATTGAAATGGGAGATGGTATTTTCGGTATTGAAGCAGCAGCACAATCCTATTTTAATAAGCCGGCAAAAAATTTATCAAGACAAGAAGCGGCCTTAATTGCAGCCTGTTTACCTAACCCAAAGCGATATAAAGTAAAACCGCCATCATCTTATGTAGCATCCCGGGCAAGAAGAATTGCACAACAAATGAATAATTTGTCAACGGATCCGGATATACAAAAAGTGATTGGAACAAGTCCGCCGTAAATGTTTATTCCACTACCAGCTTTATCTTTCTGCTGTTATGAGTTGCATTATTGTGACCAACGTTAATTCCCAAAATGAAATAATATGTACCGGATTCTAATTTCGGGTTAAATGAAATAGCAACAGTTTTTGCCGCCATCATTTTCTGTAAACTAAGATCAGTATACACATCTTTGATCCATCTTTCCTTATTAAAAATGCCTGCCCGTATAGTATCTGCAAGATTTTTCTTTTTCGAAAGAAAATGGGCATAGTGTTTTGGAATGATGAAACGACAATTCAATTCTACCGATTGATCTTCTTTTTTAACTATCACTTTTTCTTGCTCAACCTCCATTTTTAGTTTAGCAAAAGAAGCCAGCGAAGAATCATATTTATACCCGACCCATCCAATCGGTGTTTGTAAAGAATCGGTGAAGCGATGAAGCTGGTACACATCTAAAAAATAAACAGGTTTTCCCAATAGCGAATCTTCCACCGGCCAAAAATTATAATTATTGCGGTGTTCTCCCAACCAATTTTGCGAATAGGTCATTTGTCCTGAGTAAAACCAATACTTGGATGCCCGTTGATAAGAATTGCTGAATATAACCGGCAGGCCTTTTGTTTTCTCTTTCATAATCGCTGGCCATTCCTTCCAGGCATGATATCTTTTTTGAATGGCTTTTACAGGAACTATATCTGCGATCATAACAATCCTTACTGCGGCGACAAACAGTAGTGTAACAGGCAGCAATCGAACCAAAATTTTTAAACCCCTCCTAGAAAAATTTGTTTGCTGAAGTTGTAAGTATTGATGCGCCAACACAATTACCGCCACTAATACCGGCGATGTCCAGTTGGCTTCCACTTTTCCCCGTAAGGAACTCAGGAGAAAGAAAACATAAATACCGATGATCGAAAAACGCAATGCTTTTTCTGTAGTGTTTGTTGGTTTGAATAAAAATGCAGCGGGGAGTAATATAAAACCAGCAATAGGCCCTGCCAATAATAATTGCCCAATAAAATATTCTGAGGTAAACGAAAATTTATAGGCATTTACATTGCTTTCAAACAAATGATAGCGGAAGCTAACCCAATCATGCTGGTATTGCCACCAGAGATGCGGGGCAAATAACAACAATGCAATAATTCCTGCTAAATAGGTTTGATACCTGGTCAACAATCGCCAATTGGATAATAATACAAACAAAACGATCAATACTGCATGATATTTACTATACATGAGCAGCGCAACTGAAAGCCCTAAGAGAAAAGTATTGAACAACGAATAGTTCGCCGTAAATTTTTTATAACACCAAAAGAATAAAGCCGAGAAAAATATAAGCGGCGTATCGGGAACAGCAGCAAAACCGCTTAACTGCAAAACTGCAATTGATAAAACAATAGTATAAAAAAGCAATGGATTTTTCTTGTCGATCAGTTTTTCTATAATGACAAAGGAGAAAATATTCAGCGATAAAGGGAAAAGCCGAACACCTAATTCGTTTGGGAATATTGCATAGCCCATTTTCACTAGTAACCCGATCATGGGTGGATGATCGAAATAGCCCCAATCGAGATATTGACTATACACCCAATAGTAGGCTTCGTCGTCCTGTAATTCGGTTAGTCCGGATTGTATTAATCCGAGGAAAAGCCACAGGCCATAGAAAAGTATACGGTGATGTTTTTGTAAAACTGTCATGGAGGAAACGAAAGTATTACAATCGTATGGCCGCAACAAATGTTCATGTGTCTGGCCACTAATAGTTATACTTAATACAGAAGTACTTTAACCGTGGCCTGACACATACAACAGTAATTATCACAACAATTTATCGACTGCCCCAATTGCTTTTTTCAACCGTTCCTCATAATCTCCACTTATATCCACCCACGGAACTTGTTGATTTGTCATTAAGTCTTTATAGATCCGGTAGAGTTTTTTCCGGCTTTCAATGTCCGGGTATTCCCGTAGCTCGTCTTTTACCCAGGGCAGATCAATATTACAAAGCAAGTAGAGGTCGTATTCCCGGCGAACTATTTCATCCAGAATAAAACGATGACATTTTTCAAAAACAAATTCGCACCACACTTTCATTACATACATATCTGTATCAATGAACAAGGGAAGATGCTCCCCATTCTCCAGCATTGTCTGCGATTGATTCTCTAATGTCGTCGCATATTCATCTTCCAGTGCCAGTTGACCTTTTGCAATCGTTAGCAAATCGTCATAATCATAATTCGTTCCGTTGGTAAGCAGGTATTCTCTTGCAAACTCCGGGCACCAGGTAGTTTCATAATGGCTAGCCAGTTGCTGGCTTAGTACACTTTTGCCGGTACTCTCCGGTCCGATGATGACGATTTTTTTAAGCATGTTGTGTTGCTCTTTTTTTCCATTCCAGCAATCCAAAGATGGCCAGCACAAACAAAATAAGATAATATATACTGGTAATCATTAATCCCTTTACAAAATACAAAGGAATTGAGGCAATATTTGTTACGATCCACCAATACCAGCTTTCCACTTTTTTTCTGGTCATTAACCACATGCCAGTAAACGCCGATGCCGAAGCAAAAGCATCAGCCCATGGGATAGCTCCCGGAAAGAAATTGCCTTTCAAGTATACCAAACAGAAATAGATGGTGACATAAAAGAAAAGAAAAAACAGAATCTGGTACAACCACATTTGTTTGTTAGAAAAAGTGATGTGTAATAGTTTTTCCTGAGCCGGATTCTTTTTCGACCACATATACCAACCATATAAACTCATGACCGTATAGTAAAAATTTACGCTGGCTTCTCCCGGTAAATGATATTTGAAACTTAAATAAACAAAGACGATTGTATTGATCAACCCAATTGGATATACAAGAATATTTTCTTTTCTGCTAAACCACACACTAACAATGCCGGCAATTACAGCTATATACTCCAACCAGGTCGTTGCCTGCATGCCGCTAATGAATTGCTGATAGATTTCCTGGAATGACATGAGCAAAGTTAGGAGTGCAGGATGAAGGCACAAGGTATACGGCACAAGAAACCAATCGTGTTATCCATAGATGTAAATTGTTATCAGGGTATTTGTACTTCAAACTTCTTACTTCGTACCTACATTCTTATACTTTCCCCAGCTACGAAGATATTTGGGACCCTTAGATGTTTGAAACCGGGTGGCTACCTGCTGCCACTTCCCATTTTTTGAAGTCCATACTAAAAAGTGAAGATGCGGAACAAATGCATAACCTGTTTTTCCGCTCAAGGCAATTACCTGGCCTCTTTTTACGGTATCACCCACATTTACCAACGCACCATTGTGTTGTAAGTGCCAGTAACCAGCTCTTGAACCATCCGAATGTTGTATGACAATATTATTACCGTGCGAACGGAATTTGCTTTTCAATCCACCCTTTGTTCCATCTTCTTTTACTCTTGTCACCACACCTTCTCTTGCCGCTGTTATTTTAGCACCCCGTTTCATATTAAAATCAAGTGCCGCTCTTTCTTTATGGGTAAATTGACTGAAGTAGCCCTGTATCACCCGAAAGCTTTTTCCTTCTTCATACGGCAGGGCATACACATAACTCGTATCATCAGCAATAGTTCCATCTAATAACTGCTTTACTTCTTTGCGCATAGGGTTGTTGCTAACACTGCAAGATGCAAGTAATAAAATGACAATACAACTGTATATAGAAATGTAATTATTTTTTTTCTGCATTTTTCTTTTCTTCTTTAATCATCGCTTCATAATCGATTCCTTCTTCCTTCATCAGCTCCAGTCCTGCATTACGGATTGCTTCAATCAGCAAAATAATTTTTTTTCCTTTGGCAGTAAGACAATATTCGGTGTGCGGCGGTACTTTAGCAAATATTTGTTTATTAATTATCTTATCAACTTCCAATTCTTTTAATGTTTTGGTGAGCATCTTCTGGCTGATATGCGGGATAGCTTTTTGTAATTCGGTATAACGCAGCGTTTTTGATTTTAATCGCCATAATACCGGGGCTTTCCAGGTACCGCCAATTTGCTGCAGCACATAGTCAACCGGATTGTAAAACCGCTGGTTTTGTATAAATACATCAGGCATACATGAAATTACAGTTTCCGCACCAAAAAGTTCGTTACATCCTCAATAGTGCAGTACAAGGTTTTGGTAATAAACAACCCCACCTTTAGCAAACAAATAAAACAATTATGTCAACTGTAAAAGAAATAAACACCTACGTACACTTCCATGGTGCTCCTGCAAAGGGCAAAATTTTGATGGTGGCGAGCAGCCCCACCATTTCCAAACAAACTGGTTGGCCGATAGGCTTCTGGGCAGCTGAACTTACACATCCGCTGCGGGTTTTCCAGGAAGCTGGGTATGAAATAGAATTAGTTTCCACCGAAGGGGGGAAAATTGAAATGGATGGTTATAGTAACCCCAAAGATGCCAGTGGTTATTCTGCGCATGATGTTATTTCACTGGGTTATATGCAACAGCAATGGTTTAATGATATGCTGACCAATACCACCAAAATGACTGCAATAAATCCCGATAACTTTGTAGCCATTTTTTTAGTGGGCGGGCAGGGGCCGATGTACACTTTTAGGGGTAATAAAGAATTGGAAAAATTATTTGTTACTTTTTATGAATCGGGTAAACCCAGTGCAGCAGTATGTCACAGTACCACCCTGTTACTCGAAGCAAAAAAATCAAATGGTGAATTATTGGTAAAAGGAAAAACCTGGACCGGCTTTGCAGATGCCGAAGAAGAGTTTGCTGATAAAGCAGTAGGAATGAAAATACAACCCTACAGAATTGAGGAAGAGGCAAAGAAAATTCCGGAAACCACTTTTAAAGTAGCGGCTCCGTTTTCTTCCTATGCTATACAGCATGGAAACTTAGTTACCGGCCAGCAACAAAATAGTGGTGCGGCGGCAGCAGCCATGGTTGTTGAATTATTGAATAATTAAAACTGATACAATGAACATAGCCATCATCGGTACCGGGAATGTGGGCGGTACATTAGCCACTAAATGGGCAGCTAGCGGGCACCATATTTTTTTGGGTGTGCAGGATGTTAATGATTATAAAGGAAAGGACCTGCTTAAAAATCCAAACACCAGTGTGCAGCCAGTAACAGAAGCAGTACAAAAAGCCGATGTACTATTACTTGCTACACCAGCAGTGGCCACAATCGATGTAGTAAAGTCTTTAGGAGATACTGCTGGAAAAATTATTATTGATGCTATGAATATCATCATGGGTAAAGGACCCGAAGGATTCAACAATACTACTGATGCTATTCTGGCTCATACCACAACAAAGGACGTAGTGAAATCTTTTAACACTACCGGTTTTAATAATATGAAACAACCAATGTATAGCAATATGGCCATTGATATGTTCATGGCAGGCGACAGCGAAAAAGGAAAAGCGGTTGTTGGGCAATTAGCAAAAGATGCTGGCTTCGCTGAATGTTATGATATTGGTGGCAACGATAAGTTTCAACTGATGGAGCAGTTCGCCTGGTTCTGGATCAATCTCGCTATGTTTCGGGGACAGGGTCGGGAAATTGGGTTTAAACTATTGAAAAGATAAAAAGCTGCTGCCCTAATACCTAATATTTATGATAGTAAAGAAAATATTTAATCCATTGGCGGTAGCCCGTTACATGAAATTGGAATTGATTGTTGCCGCAATATCTGCAGCAGTTGTATATTTTATTTACAATACGGGAAGTGCCACTACGCCTAGTCTGCCCTTTTCCATTGCTGCAATATTAGGTAGTGCATTGGCAATATTTATTGCTTTTAGAAATAACAATGCGTATAACCGCTGGTGGGAGGCTCGTACAATGTGGGGAAGCATCATTAATAACAGCCGCATCTTTGCCCGCCAGGTAATTGCAAATTCCGACAATGCTGTACAAATAAATAAGACTTCAGCCGACGAAGCGGCAAATTATAAACGGGAATTAATTTATCGTCAAATTGCATTTGCGCATTCCCTTCGTTTACAATTGCGGCGACAAAAATCACCCGAAGAATTTAAACATCTTTTATCGATAGAAGAATTTCACCTGGCCATTCAAAAAATTAATACAGCCAATTATCTTTTGCTTCAGCAGGGAAAACGCATCAAGGAAGGAATGACATTGGAACTGCTTGGTCCATTTGATAGCATTAGTCTTGAACCTACCCTTGCGGGGTTTAATAATTTTCAGGGAAGTTGTGAACGCATCGGTAACACACCGTTGCTGCGGCAATATCATTATTTTACTAAACTTTTCCTGTTGGTGTTTATGCTTGTATTGCCATTCTCATTAATCGGCGAATTTACCAAAATAGGTATTCCTTTAGCAATGATTCCGACAAGCATTCTTGTTTCTTTTGTATTTGCAGTAATGGGAAAAGTAGGCGAAGTGAACGAAGACCCTTTTGAGAACAGAATTACTGATGTACCGCTTACTGCCATCTGCAATACTATTGAAAGAGATTTAAAAGAAATGTTAGGAGAAAAAGATCTGCCGGCTAAAGCAGAGGCTGCTAACGGATTCTTATTTTAAAGACCACTTGTTATTTTCTCCTGAAAAATCGCCTTCATAATTATTTAATTGTTCGCTAAAAAGAAACTGTGTAGCTTTTCTATCCAAAATTTTTAAACTAAAATCTACCATTATGACAACACAAGAAGTGGCCGCAAGGTTTAATGAATTATCACAAACCGGCCAGTACGACAAAATTCAGGATGAACTTTATGCAGCCAATGCAGTAAGTATTGAACCGGCTCATGCAGCTGCTATGGGCATGGTAAATGCCGAAGGAATTGAAGCCATTAAGGCTAAAGGTGCAGCATTCAATGCGATGGTGGAAGAAATGCACAGCGGTTATTCTACTGAACCTGTTATTGCGGGCAACCATTTTTCCGTAGCTATGGGTATGGATATAACAATGAAGGGTATGGGCCGCAGTAAAATGGATGAAATTGCTGTGTATGAAGTAAAGGACGGAAAGATTGTGAAGGAACAATTCTTTTTTTAACTAAGACAATATTATCTCGCAAAGACGCTAAGTCGCAATAGCCGAATTTTTAATATTTCTGTAGCGTCGTTGCGTCTTTGCGAGAAACTTCATTTGCTTTACTTTGCAGCATGCACAAAAAAATACTCCTCCTCGGCAGTGGCGAACTCGGCAAAGAATTAGTTATCTCCTTAAAAAGATTAGGACAAACAGTTATTGCAACCGATAGCTATGCCGAAGCCCCTGCTATGCAAGTAGCAGATAGCTTTGAAATAATTGATATGCTGAACGGAAAAGAACTCGATGCGGTAGTTGCAAAACATAAACCGGATTTAATAGTTCCAGAAATAGAAGCGATACGAACGGAACGTTTTTATGATTACGAAAAGCAAGGCATTCAAGTAGTGCCCAGTGCGAAAGCTGCCAACTATACTATGAACAGAAAACTGATCAGAGATTTGGCAAGTAAAGAATTGGGCTTGCGAACAGCCAACTATTTTTATGCTACTACATTCGAAGAATTTACAACCGCAGTACAAGAAATTGGATTGCCTTGTGTAGTAAAACCATTGATGTCTTCATCCGGTAAAGGGCAAAGTGTATTGAAGAATGATGCAGACCAGCAAACGGTATTTGATTATGCTATCAATAATTCAAGAGGTGATATTAAAGAAGTAATTATTGAAGAGTTTATTGCCTTTCATACCGAAATCACCTTGTTGACGGTAACACAGAAGAATGGTAAAACTTTATTCTGTCCGCCAATTGGCCACCGGCAAGAAAGAGGCGACTACCAGGAAAGTTGGCAGCCTGTTGCTATCAGCGAAAACGATTATACTGATGCTTGCGAGATGGCAGAGAAAGTTACCAGGGCACTAACCGGGGCAGGATTATGGGGCGTAGAATTTTTCCTAACCGACAAAGGCGTTTATTTCTCTGAATTAAGTCCACGGCCACATGACACCGGAATGGTAACATTAGCCGGCACACAAAACCTTTCAGAGTTTGAATTGCATGCAAGAACAATTTTAGGATTACCCATTCCTGAAATAAAATTGGAGAAGGCTGGAGTTAGCGCTGTTGTACTGGCAAATAAAACATTGGAGCAATTCACCATTACAGGAATTGAAAAGGCGCTGGAACAACTGAATACAGATGTAAGAGTATTTGGCAAGCCAACTACCAGACCTTACCGACGTATGGCGGTAGCATTAGTGAATGCTGAAATTGATGCGGATATGAATACAGTAAGAGTAAAAGCGAAAGCAGCGGCTGATTGTATTACCATTCAATAAAGAACTATGGAAAAAATAAACGTAGCTGAAAAACTATCAACCTTTAGCGATTACTTCAATCCAAGAATTGCAGGAGAATTAAACGGCCAGCAAGTGAAGCTGGTAAAATTCAAAGGCGAATTTGTGTGGCATCATCATGATAATGAAGATGAATTGTTTTATGTAGTAAAAGGAAGCTTTAATATGCACCTGCGAGATAAAATAATTACGGTAAATGCCGGAGAATTTTTAATAATGCCAAGAGGCGTTGAGCACAAACCAGTTGCTGCGGAAGAAGTAGAAATTATGTTGTTTGAACCTGCAACAACATTGAATACCGGAAATATTACGGATAGTAATTTAACAAGAACAGAATTAAAAAATATATAATTTAAAAAAAGAAATTTTGAATAGGAAGCCTACTTAACTAATATCCTAATCAATCAATCAACTATTCTCCACCATTTTTTTCAAATTTCCCAACCCCTGTTCAAACTGTTTGCTTAAACTTTTTTGTAGCATAGGTCCCATCAGTCGGGCAATAGGCCATGGCAATGCACCACTATTTTGCCAGGTAACTTTTGTTTCGCCATTTCCCCATTGTTCAAACAGCCAATTATCTTTTGCCTGACTTTTCCAGGGTTTCAAAAACTGCAGATCAAAATGAATATGTTTATCATCAATGCTATTAAGCGTTAAACTTCCAACGCCTACTTTTTTTCCTTCCCATGCATATTTATGACCAGGAGTATTGGGAGTACCAGTAATATCTTTTTTGGTAGTCGGGTCGCTTTGTTGCCAGGGATTCCATTCACTGTATCGGTTTAGGTTGCCTACCTTATCCATCACATCAGCCACAGGCTTTGAGATTACAATAGTTTTTTCAATATTAAAAACTTTTGGCAACAGTGCTGCAATGATCAGAAGTGTGAGGATCATGCCGATAAAAATATATACGAAAATCATGACAAGTATTTTAGAATGGTAAGGTAGCGATTTGCATTGGTCATTACAAACCGCTTATGGATAAGAAAGGAAATGATTATCAGAAAAAAGGTATTTTTCTAATTATGTAAACCGTAACCGTATCTAAGAATTATCTTTGTTTTTCCCTGCGGGTCGAATGTTGATATTGTTAATCTATTCCAATTTGATAGAATGCAAAATTAAACAACGGCATCCTGGCAAATAGTCTTTAAACAATTTATCATCAATACTTTTTTAACCACTTCTTTGTCTGAGGTAAGCAAACGTTCCATGCGATTGGGCATTGCTGCTTTTTATTTTTGCCAGGGCCTGTGTTTTGCCTCCTGGGCCAGCCGTATACCAGACATAAAAACGAAACTGCAATTAAGTGAAGGTGAATTAGGAAGCATTCTTTTGGCATTGCCGTTAGGTCAGTTGATAATGATGCCTATCTCTGGAAGACTGGTAACCAAGTATGGTAGCCGTTCTATATTATCCATTGCTATTTTATTTTATGCTTTTGAACTAACTAATATCGGATGGGCTTCGCAACCCTGGCAATTAGCATTGGCACTGTTCATTTTTGGTGTGTTGGGAAACATGTGCAATATAGCTGTGAACACTCAAGGGGTACTGGCAGAAAATATTTATGGGCGCCCTATCATGGCATCTTTTCATGGCGCCTGGAGTATCGCTGGCTTCACCGGAGCGTTGATTGGTTTATTAATGATGAATTTTAAAATAGCACCCCGGCTACATTTCTTTATTGTTATTTCAGTGGTGGCTATTATTGTTTTAATAGTAAGAAAATATTTAATTACAGGAATACCCGAAGCTACTGAGAAGAAAAAATTCTTTTCGAAACCAGAAAAGGCATTGGTACAATTAGGAATTATTTCGTTTTGTTGTATGGCCGCAGAAGGAACAATGTTTGATTGGAGTGGCGTTTATTTTAAAGAAGTAGTGAAAGCACCAGAATCGTTAGTAATAGTTGGCTACGCATCCTTTATGATAATGATGGCCACGGGTCGTTTTACTTCTGATAGAATTATTGAAAGAATAGGCAGAAGGAAAATGTTACAACTAAGTGGTTTGCTAATTTTAACAGGCCTGTTGACGGCAGTTTTATTTCCTTATCTTATTACTGCTACTATCGGTTTTTTAATTGTTGGCTTCGGGGTTTCGTCCGTAGTACCTTCGGTGTATAGTACAGCAGCAAGAGCCACAAAGTTATCTCCGGGTATGGCGATTGCAGCAGTTTCCAGCATCAGTTTTCTGGGATTTTTATTAGGTCCGCCATTGATTGGATACATAGCACAACTGGCAAACCTCCGGTATTCATTTGCCGTAGTATCGTTGCTGGGTTTATTTATTACAATTATGGTATCGAAACTTAAAGTGATGGATTAATTATTGTTGATACAAGCTCATTAATACTTTCTCGGGTGTCATAGGCGCATCAAATGAAATAATTGCCGATGGATTAAATGCTTTTACTGCATTGTGCAATGCAAAGTAGGCGCCTATTCCATACATCAATGGCGGTTCGCCAACAGCCTTACTTCTAAAAATGGCTAGATTATCTTTTTCAGTTTCTAAAAAATGAATTGAAATTTCTTTAGGTACAGAATATATATCCGGCACTTTGTAGGTACTTAGCGCATTGGATTTTAATTTACCTTCTTTATCATAGAGTATTTCTTCCATCGTCATCCAGCCAATACCTTGTACCAATGCGCCTTCACACTGGCCAATATCTATAATAGGATTCATGCTTTTACCAAAATCATGTACAATTTTTACCGAATCAACTTCATATATTCCACGAAGGCAATCTATTGTTACAGTAGTGATCGCAGTTCCGTATACATGATAAGTAAATGGATGTCCTTTTTCTTTTGTTGCATCAAACCAAATGCCGGGTGGTGCATAATGTGCATGTTCGGAAAGACTGACTCTTTTTACAAAAGCAGTTTGTACTAATTTATTCCAGATCCAATCTGTTTGCTTGTCATTTACAAAAACCCAGTCCTCCTTTATTTTAACGGAACCGACTTCCGTTTTCCACTCTTCTGCAGCTACTTCTTTCAATCGCTGCAAAATTGCGAGGCAAGCAATTTCTGTAGCCTTGCCATTTAAATCCGAAGAAGCACTGGCAGCAGTTGGCGAAGTATTTGCCACCCGATAGGTATTAGTAGTGTTAACTTTTATTCGTTCCGGGTTTATGGAGAATATAGCAGCAGCTACCTGTAATATTTTGGTGTTTAGCCCCTGCCCCATTTCTACTCCGGCAGTGCTTATACCAACACTTCCATCGGTATACACATGCACCAATGCTCTTGCCTGGTTCATTAATGTTTTAGTAAAGGAGATTCCAAAACAAATAGGCATTAAGGCTAAACCTCTTTTTGATAATTTATTCTTGCTGTTGTAATCAGTAACTTCCTGCTGCAGTTTGTTGAGATCATATAGTTCAACAGCTTTTTCCCAACATTCATTGGCTTCGCTTTGTGCAATTTGTCCATATGGAAATTCATCACCTGTCCGCAATAAATTTTGTTGCTGAATAACAATAGGCGAAATATTTAATTTCTCTGCTGCTTTAGCAATAGCCGCTTCAATAACAAACATTCCCTGCGGTCCGCCAAAACCACGGAAAGCTGTATTAGGAGGTAAATTAGTTCTGCAACTATAAGCCGTTGCTTTTACATTGGGAATAAAGTAAGAATTTGTACAATGAAACAATGTTCTTTCCAACACTGCAGGAGAAAGATCAGCTGCCGCACCTGCATTTTGGTAAAAGATTGCTTCATATGCAAGGATATTATATTCTTTATCCAATCCAATTTTAAAATCAGATGAGTATGGATGTCGCTTACCCGTCATCCGCATATCTTCCATGCGATGCAATGAATATTTTACTGGCTTCTTTAAATGATAAGCTGCTAATGCACATAGTACACCCCAGGTTGTTGCCTGATCTTCTTTACCGCCAAAACCACCACCCAATCTTGTCGTATCAACTTCAATATAATTCATCGGCATATTCAAAACTCTGGCGGTTGATCGTTGCACCTGTGTGGGTCCTTGTGTAGAAGAGTAAATACGGATAGCCGAATTTTCCTGCGGCACTGCATAAGCACCCTGCGTTTCAATATATAAATGTTCTTGCCCGTTTGTTTCTGTCTGTCCTTCAAAAATATGATCGCATTTGCTCCATGCTGTTGTTGTATCACCCAATTGAAATGTTCTTGGGGGGATGATTAATTCATTTTTTTCTTTAGCTTCTCTCGGATCTGTAATAATTGGTAAGGGTTCAATTTCCATTTTAATTTTCTTCACCGCTGCTTTAGCAGCTTCGTCTGAAGTAGCAATTACTAATGCTACCGGCATGCCACAAAAATGTACATGGGTAGAAGCTAATAATTCCTCATCAGCTATAATTCCGCCAATTTGATTTTCTCCCGGAATATCAGTGGCTGTAAAAATTCGTACCACGCCGGGCATTTTCATTGCTTCATCAAGGTGTAGCGATTTTATTTTTCCATGCGCCACCGGCGAATCATATACAGATGCAAACAAAGTTCCATTCACCAATGGAATATCATCCAGGTAAACGGACTCGCCACGAACATGAGTGTATGAATCGATGTTTTTCATATTAAATACAGGAACGCTGGTTTTTATGATGATCAAGATCTGCACTGATCATCATAATCATAACAATCTGCGTTCAATAAAATGTACTTTTATCAATTGTCCCAACAATAAAGTTTTATATTCTTTTGAACCTCTTGCATCACTGATCGGGGAAATTTCCGTTTTCATTACTTCAATCGCTTCTCCTATTAATTGGTCATTTATTTTTTTACCAGTAAAAAAAGCAGATGTCTTTTGCAAGAACATAGGCACTGGTCCCACCCCACCGGCAGAAAGACTGGCTTCGATAACACTATCACCATTCATTTTTAAATGAATAGCTGAGTTTACACTGGCAATATCCAAATGAGTTCGCTTGCTTACTTTTTCAAAATGGAAGTAACTATTCTTCTCCGGTAACTCAAACCATATCTGCTCAATATGCTCTTCTGGTTTTTTATCCAATAATTTATAACCCTTATATAATTTTCTAAGTGGCAGTTCTCTTGTGGTGTTGCCGTCCGATAAAATTAGCTGCGCATCCAATGCTAAAAAGAAAATGGTAAAGTCGCCAATAGGTGATGCATTGATAAAGTTTCCGGCAATCGTAGCCATATTTCGTATGGGTGTGGAGGAAATTAATTTAGCAACCTCTTGAAAGTCGGGGAACGCTTCATTTATTATTGGCGAAGCTTTTAAATCACTTACCGTTACAGAAGAGCCAAGAAAACATTTTTTGCCTTCATTACGGATGCCGTTTAGTTCCGGGTGGTCAAAAACAAAACGAATGTCGGCATTGGTGATGGCAGCATGTTGCTGCACATATAAATCGGTACCACCTCCTACGAGAAAAGTTCTAAGTTCCGGATCTTGAGTTCTGATTGCTTCCTCTCGCATCAACACCAGCTTATCTTTTATACTATTGAAATATCCAGGCAGTATTTTTTTTCGGGTGACAAATGCTGTTACCTCTTCTCCTTCTCTTTCTTTTAATATCGTTGCCACCTTTCCAGCGGCTCTTTCAATCGGTTTGTAACCTGTGCAGCGACAAATGTTTCCATCTATTGCTTCAATAGCAATTTGTTGATTGGGTTCTGTACTGCTCAAACAATAACCTGCCAGCGACATTACAAAACCCGGTGTGCAAAAACCACATTGTGTAGCACCTTCATCAGCCATTGCCTGTTGAATCGGATTTAGTTCATCTGCAAAATTTATTCCTTCAATACTTACAATATGCTTTCCGGCGGCATTACCAATTGGCATCAGGCAGCTTGTCATGGATTGATAATGCATCTCACCATTTGCTATTTCTCCCACCAAAATAGTACAGGCACCACAATCGCCTTCCCGGCAACCAATCTTTGTACCAGTTAAATGTTGATGGTAACGGATAAAGTCAAGCATAACCATACCGGGCGGCAGGTTTGTTGCAATTGTTTTTTCATTTAAAATAAACTGTATCAAGTTATCTTTATAATTGGTGTTTTAAAGTTAACAAATTGAAAGTACACAATCACCTGTTACGGCCAGCATCTAAGTATCATCGTTAATTTTTTTGATTTCAGTATGATGAACTGCAGCTATGAATAGTCAAGTTTATTACCGCCTTATAACTTTATGGGTCCTCTGCGAAGCGATGCTGGGCGGTATCATTCACGGATTTAAGATCCCTGTTTCCGGTTTGGTAGTCGGTAGTTGTGCTATCGTATGTATATGTTTAATTGCCTGGTATGTGCCAACTAAAGGAGCCATCATTAAAGCAACGATTATCGTTGCTGTATTTAAAATGATGTTAAGTCCGCAGGCGCCACCACCGGCATACATTGCTGTTTTCTTCCAGGGTGTAGTTGGCGAATTGTTATTCTGGAATAAACGATACTTTAAACTTTCCTGCATCCTATTAGCAGTACTGGGTTTATTGGAATCCGGTTTGCAACGTATCCTGGTACTGACTATTGTATATGGAAACGACCTCTGGAAAGTCGTCAATAACTTTATTAACGGATTGACCAAACAAAAAACAACCACCAACTATAGCCTATGGATTGGCGGTGGTTATGTGGCCCTCCATTTTATTACAGGCATACTAATAGGCTGGTGGTCCTCGCTGCTGCCCAAGCGAATTGAGCAATGGCGGAAGGAGAATAAATATAATATCATTGTAGAAGAAGCAGCTCCATTTTCTCCGGCGGTTAAAAGGAAACGTAAAAGATTAAAGACAGGCCTTCTTCTTATTTGGTTACTGTTGATTGCCTTATATGTGCAATCATATTTTGGTATCGGTACTCCGTTGCTTCCTTCCCATATATCATTGAAGATATTATTACGTTCGCTCATCATTGTACTCGGCTGGATCTTTATTATAGGTCCGATAGTAAAAAAACTACTCCATAACTGGCTGCAAAAAAAACAAAGCCAGTCGCAGCAGGAAGTACAGGAAGTGTTGCGTCTCTTACCTGCAACACAACAGCTAATTACACAAAGCTGGAAACAATCGGCTGCCAATAAAGGCTGGGAAAGAATAAATACCTGGAGTAAAATGGTATTAACGAATGCTCTTACGGTGCAGCCATCTCACGGACAACAAATTTTTATATTGTCAGCCCCTATTCAAACAGGTAAAACAACGGCATTACTAAACTGGTCCGAAAAAAGAACAGATGTATATGGCATACTTACACCGGTGATAGAAGGCAAACGAATGTTTATGAATGTACACAACCGGCAATTGTTTTCAATGGAAGCGAAAGAAGGGGAAGAAGCTGTGTTGAAAGTAGGCCGGTTTACATTCAATAAAAAGAATTTCAACCAGGCCATTGCCATCATACAGGGCGCAATAGATAAAGAGGGGTGGTTGATAATAGACGAAATTGGACCGATGGAGTTGAGAGGAGAAGGTTTTAGCGAAGTGCTAAAAGAAACGATAGCAATGCGGAAAGGAAAGATTCTATTGGTAGTAAGGGAAAACGATAATCTGCCGGAAATAATAAAAGAATTTTTTGCTATCCCCATCGCAACGATCATTGCACAGCTTCCGGCGGATTGATCACTATCAATAATGACTACAGCTTTTTTGCGGAGGAAAATTGTAATGATAAATACTATCTTTCCTGATATTATGCGTTTACACATTTTATTCATAGCCATTGGGTGGATTCCGCTACATCTCGCCGCACAAAAAAAGGAAACAACTTCGGAATACAATATTCGCATAGGAGTACTCCAAGCCGGAACATCAAATAGCATTACCGATGTAAGCGGAGTAATGGTAGGGCAAACAACTATAATAAAAGCCGACTCCATACGAACTGGAGTTACGGCTATCTTACCGCATAACGGAAACTTGTTTCAGCAAAAAGTGCCCGCTGCTGTTTATACCGGCAATGGCTTTGGAAAATTAGCCGGCACCACGCAAATAAAAGAATTAGGAAATATTGAATCTCCGATAATTCTTACCAATACATTAAGTGTAGCCACAGCCATGAACGCCGTAGTTGGTTTTACATTATCACAAAAAGGGAATGAAAATGTACAATCAGTAAATGCAGTAATCGGAGAAACCAATGATGGTTATCTCAATGATATTCGGGGAAGGCATGTAAAAGAAGCAGATGTACTTCATGCAATCAATATTGCATCTTCGGAAAAACCAGCAGAAGGAAATGTGGGAGCAGGCACCGGCACTGTTTGTTTTGGTTTTAAAGGAGGCATCGGAACAGCATCAAGAGTATTACCTAAAAGATCAGGGGGTTATACAGTAGGAGTGCTGGTGCAAACAAATTTTGGTGGCGTATTACAAGTGGATGGTGTACCGGTGGGAGAAGAATTAAAAAAGTATTACCTGCAGGATCAGTTGAATGAAACACCCGATGGAAGCTGTATGATAATAGTAGCAACCGATGCGCCATTAGATGCCCGCAATCTCGAACGCCTGGCAAAAAGAGCTTTTATGGGTTTAGCAAAAACCGGTGGTATTGCCAGCAATGGCAGTGGTGATTATATCATTGCATTTTCTACAGACAGTACATTGCGCATACCATCCAACAGCAGTGAAAAACTTACACAAACTGTATTAAGTAATGATGCCATGTCGCCTCTGTTTATGGCAGCAATTGAAGCAACAGAAGAAGCCATCATCAATTCATTACTGGCAGCAAAAACGATGAAAGGAAAAAATGGAAGAACTGTTGAAGCATTACCAAAAGAAAAATTGAAGGAGATATTAAAAAAATATAACCATAAAAACAATTAATATGGGAACCTATCTCGACAACCAGTTTGTAAACGATGGAGTAGCATTACTCCATGTACAGGATCTTTCTATACAGCGGGGCTATGCAGTCTTTGATTTTTTTAGAACGCTGAATACCGTTCCACTTTTTATAGATGACCACCTTGATCGTTTTTATACATCTGCCGCCGCCATGCATTTAAAATTGGATAAAAGCAGGGGGGAAATAAAATATATTGTACAGGAATTAATAAAACGGGAAGACCTGCCAGAAGCGGGAATAAGATTGATGCTCACAGGAGGATATTCCTCTGATGGTTATCAATTGGCGGAGCCTAATCTTATCATCACCTGTAACCCCGCAAAGACAACAACACCCGAAGATTTTGAAAAAGGCTTTTCCATTATTACACACCAGCACCAACGAGAATTGCCGCATATAAAAAGCATCAACTATTTAATGGCGGTATGGCTGCAACCATTATTAAAAGAAAAACAAGTCAACGATGTGTTGTATTATAATAAAGAAAGCGTCACCGAATTTCCCCGCTGCAATATATTTATTGTAACTAATGAAAATAAATTAGCAACACCTGCACACAACATGCTACCCGGCATCACCCGAAAAAATGTATTGGCTCTCGCCAATAAAATACTGCCAATAGAAGAAAGAAATATTCCGATAGATGAATTAACCACCGCCAAAGAAATTTTCTTAACCGCCACTACCAAAAAAATTATCCCGATCGTAAAAGTAAATGGCAAACAAGTAGGAGACGGTAAACCTGGTGTATATACAAGAAAACTCTACCAGCAATTTTTAGAGCTGGAAAATTTTTGGGCCACAGGTAAAAATTTGTAATGGAGTAAAAAATCTGTGAAAATCATTTCAATCCGGTAATCTGTGGTCATCTCGTCAACCGGTACAAAAACAACGCTGTTCTTTTTATCAACTTCGGATACTCTTTTAAGTTGATTACTTCTCCCGGTGCATGCGAACCTCTTCCCGCTGCACCCAATCCATCCAAACAATCAACATACGCCGCGATATAAGAAATATCACCAGCTCCTCTGGCACCCGGATTACCAGCTTTCACTTCGCCAAAACCCAACGCCAGATTAGCCCCATTCAAAATTTTTACCAGTGCATCATTACCAGCAGTGGGCGGCATAGAAGGAATACCATCTTTAAAAGTTATAGATGCTTTTGCACCAGGTAAATTTTTCGAAACGATGGCCCGCATATTAGCCCTTGCTTTTTCTTTTTGTGCTTCCGTTAAAAAACGTAAGTCACCAATCACCACCGTGCGGGGAGAAATAATATTCGTTTTACCGGACACATCACCCTGTTGTTTTTCATGATCATAATTTACTTCAGAGCCACCAATAAATAATCCGGGATTAAATGTTAAGTATTGTTCATTCCCTAATTTTTCTCTGAACTCATTAATGATACGGGATGCCTCAAAAATGGAACCATAACCCGCCGTTCCAAATACACCGGATGAATGGGCTTGCTTGCCTTCTACTTCTAGCATCCATTCGCTGGCACCACGGCGTGCAGTTGCAACCTGGTTCAAACTGCCGCCTTCAAAAGCCAATGCTATATCATGTTGTTTGGCCCGTTCTATAAAATCACCACGGCTTATATCTCTTGGGCGCCCTGCATTTTCTTCATCACCCGTAAAGTAAACGGTGATGCTGACATCCTTCAGCAAACCATGTTTATGCATCGCTTTCAATGCAGCGATCACCATCACATCACCACCTTTCATATCCTGCACACCTTGCCCGGTTGCCGTGCTATCATTCAACATCGTAAAAGGATTGGGTGGCATATCCGGCTCAAACACGGTATCTAAATGACCGATCAAAAACAATTTCTTTCCTTTTGTTCCTTTGCGGTATGCAACAAGATGTCCTGCTCTCTTCAATGAATCTGGTAAAGCAATCCATTCAACTGTAAAACCCAATGCGGATAATTCTTTGCCATATAGTTCACCCACTTGTTTTACGCCGGCAATATTATACGTACCACTATTGATGTTCACCGATTCTTTGAGCAAATCAATCGTGGCCTTCATATCAGTTTCCACAGAGTTAATTAATTGTTGCTCGGTTTTAGAAAGAGCCTGTGAAGAACCTGCAATCGTTATCGCTAAAAGAAAAAGTATGCTAACCAGTTTTTGCATAGATGAGTTTTAGGAAAGAAAGATACAGATTTTAAAACCACAGAGACACGAAGACAGGGAGTAACACGGAATAATAATACTGTGAATCTTCGTGCCGCTGTGTCTCCGTGGTTCAATAAAAAAAAGCTGCCCTATTAAAGGACAGCTAATACTGTAAACGACCCCATTCACAATTCATCATTCACTAAAGGCCCCACCATTAATTCACCTGGTATACTTTTATAGTACCATCGTTTTCGCTGCTTACAACAAGCAAGCTTTTACCAGAAGGGCTTTTGGTGGATGGAATAAATAACAAACCTTCCGGGCCATCGCCTGCTGGCAATAGTTTAATAAACTTTGGATTGTTCGGATTGCTCACATCATAAATGGCTACCGCATCAGCTCTTTCCAATCCTACAAATGCAATTGATTTTCTGCCAACCAATCCTAATGTTATTCCTTCCGGCTCCACACCTTTATCATCGCTTCTGTTATCATCATATATACCGGCCGCAATACATTTATTTTCCAGTTCATTCTTACTGTCAAAAACCAAATTTCCGTTTAGTCCATTCCATACACTAAACGAACGGGCACCAAATGAATATAACTCATCATAATCACCATCGCCATCTGTATCGCCCAAGGTATTCGTAACATTCAGGCGACCCAGTTTCGCATCTTGCTTTAAGGTAGCATCCGGAAAAGCAACTGCATCCAGCGTAAGGTCTTTAATGCGTTTGTTTTCTGCATAAGCCGGCCACTCTCTTACATCACCTTCGTTGGCGGTAAATAAAAAAGGAATTCCCCGATCTTCTAACACCGCAATAGCATCTGGCTGATACATTCCTTTTACAGGCCATACATTTTGTAACGGTCCGCCATCTCTATCACTTGGGTCAATTTTATTGGAAGGGGTATTATAGTTTTTAAAACCGAGTGGAAATAGTTTAGTGATTGTTTTGGATGGAATATCAATCTTAGCGATCGCATTATTTTCCTGTAGTGTTACCCAGGCCGTTCTTGAATCATACGAAATGGTCAGGTATTCCG
>LNFM01005064.1_pt1 | contig 23314 bp, 23 predicted proteins | sample 596031 | NCBI WGS metagenome assembly LNFM01 (sample SAMN04254537, study PRJNA301005) | activated carbon metagenome | isolation source: dual media filters at the Ann Arbor, Michigan drinking water treatment plant | place: USA: Ann Arbor | reverse complement strand
CGCCCCTGCCGTCTACGGCGTCGGACGCGTGCCCCGCCGACTCGACGCCCGCGTTGATGCGGGCGGACGACGCGGGGGCCGGGACCCAGGGTCCCGGTCCCCGCGCGTCGTCCGCCCGGATCTCCTACCGCTTCGCGCCGGGCGGGTCGTACCCGAACGGGTGGAGCTGGGCGAAGGGGTACGCCGGCTGCTCGATGAGCTGGAAGCGGATCCCCTCGAAGTCGCGGAGCTCGATCACCTTGTGGCTGCCGAAGGCGGGGCCGAAGTTCCACTCCTCGGGCCGGCTGAACGTGAAGCGCCGCTTCCTCGCCCACGGGTTCGCGCGGAGCGCGCGGTAGCACTCGTCGATGTCGTCCACCTGGAACGTGCAGCGCACCATCCCGCGGTGGGTCGGCTCCCGGTACGGGGTCGCGAGGCTCGGTGAGACGTCCCACTGCAGGTAGTCGTGGTTCACCCGGGTGTTGCCGCGCGCCAGCATGAAGACGCCGTCGAACGTCGAGTTCGAGCCGTCGCCGCCGTAGACGTTCGGGCTCCCCGGGGGCGGTTGGCTGACCCCGACGGAGAAGTCGAGGCCCAGCACCTCCAGGAAGAACGGGAGGTTCCGGTCGAGGTCCGCGGTGTTGAAGTTCATGTAGAGCAGCGACCGCTCCACGCCGAGGCCGAAGAACTGGTTGAACACGCCCTCGTGGTCGGGGGCGGTGAACGCCGTGTACCGCGACGACGGGAACTGGGGGTGCAGCGGCGGCCGGATGAAGTCCGAGTTCGGCAGTACGGGCTGGGTCCCCTGGGCGATCACCGCCTCGCGCGTGGCGTCGAGGTCGACGCACATCTGGACCATCCGGTTGAAGCCGACGTGCCCGTACGACGCGTGGGCCACCCCGACGGGCGCCGGGTTCTTCCACTCCACCAGGTGGAGCATCGGGGCGTTCGCGTCCTCGTCGGAGTCGCGCAGCATCACGCCCTCGAAGCGGCCACCGCGGATCCCGAGGCTCGGGAAGTCCTGGTTCGCGCTCGTCTCCGCCACCACGCGCAGCTTCGTCGTGCCCTCGTACCAGGCACGTGCCTTCGCGAGGTCGGCGACGTTCAGGTCCCAGTGGGACGTCCGGTTGAGGCGGTCGTGCAGGCTCGCGTCACGCCGCGCCGCGGGGCCCTTGCCACCCGACGCGAGGGCGGATCCCGCCCCCGTCAGGAGGCCACCGCCGGCCGCCGCGGCGGCGCCCGTCGCGGCGGCGCGCCGCAGGAACGTCGAACGGGTCGAGCCGTCCGCGCCGGGGACGTGGGCCGCCGGGTCCGTGTCGTGGTCCGTCGTCATCGCGTCGTGCCCTTCCTCGGGTGAACGGTCGACGCCGACGGTAGGAGCCGGGCACCCCGACCGACAGCGTGGACGGACCACGATCGGGCGAACGCGAACGTCGTCCCGGCCCCCGCCCCCTTGGACGGTATCCCGTCATGGAGTTAGGATCCCGGCATGGAGAGCGCCCTCCGCCGCGCCCGTGAACGGGCGTCCCTCACCCAGGCCGGGCTCGCCGCCCGGGCGGGCGTCACCCGGCAGGTGATCGGGGCGGCCGAGGCGGGGCGGCACGTGCCCTCCGTCGACGCCGCGCTGCGCATCGCGCGCGCCCTCGGCACCACCGTCGAGGAGGTCTTCGGCCGACCGCCCGGGGCCGTCCCCGGCGGCGGGCTCGCCGACGGCACCCCGGTCGTCGTCGTCCGCGTCGGGGACCGCCCCGTCGCCCACGCGCTCGCCGGCCTCGTGGCGGGCGACACGGCGTGGGCGTCCCCCGACGGCGTCGTCGTCGACGGGACCGTGCGCCTCGTCCCCGGGGCCGAGCCCGAGGGCCTCGTGGTCGTCGGCTGCGACCCGGTCCTCGGCCTCTGTGCCGCGCTGATCGGCGCGCAGGGACCCCGCCGCCTCGTGGCGGTCCCCGGCACGACGGGCACGGCCGTCGCGGCGCTCGCGGAGGGGACGGCGCACGCCGCCCTCGTCCACGGACCCGAGGGGCGGCTCCCCCCGGCACCCGCGGGCGTGCGGCGCGTCCACCTGGCGCGGTGGGAGGTCGGCGTCGGTGTCCACCCCGACCGCGACCGCGGTGCACTCGAGCCCCTGCTCGACGGGGACGTCCCGTTCATCCAGCGCGAGGACTCCGCCGCGAGCCAGCAGGCCCTCGCCCGGGCCGCGGGCGACCGGCTGCCCGTCGCCACCGCACGGGCCGCCGGCCACGTCGACGCTGCCCGGCGCGCGGCGCTCACCGGCGGGGCCGCCGTCACCTTCGCGCCCGCCGCCCGCCACCACGGCCTCGGCTTCATCCCCCTCGAGACCCACGACGTCGAGATCCGGATCGACGAGCGCCACATGGACCACCCCGGCGCCGACGCCCTCCTCGCCCTGCTCGCCGGCGACGCCTTCCGGGCGCGGGTCGGGTTGATCGGCGGCTACGACCTGGAGTCCGTCGGCGAGGAGCCGCCCCGGTGACCCGCGCCCACCCCGCGCGCCGTGTCGCCGCCCCGGCGCTCGCGGTCCTCGCGCTGCTCGCGGCCGTGGCGGGCGGGACCGCCCGGGCGGCCGACCCGACCGTCTTCGCGGCGGCGTCGCTCACCGAGGCCCTCCCCGAGATCACCCCCGCGGCCCGCTACAGCTTCGCCGGCTCCGACACGCTCGCCCTCCAGATCCGCCAGGGAGCGCCGGCGGACGTCTTCGCGTCGGCGGCGCCCGACCTCACCCGCGACCTCCACCGCGACGGGCTCGTCGAGGCGCCGCGGCCCCTGGCGTTCAACGAGCTCGTCGTCGTCGTCCCCCGGTCGAACCCGGCGGGGATCGACTCCGTGTACGACCTCGGCACCGACGGCGTCACCCTCGTCGTCGCCGACGCGACCGTGCCGGTCGGGGAGTACAGCCGCGCGGCCCTCGCGGACCTCGGCCTCCCCCGCGCCCTCGGCAACGTCGTCAGCCGGGAACCCGACGTGCGCGACGTGCTCGGCAAGGTCGCGCTCGGCCAGGCCGACGCCGGCATCGTCTACTCCACCGACGCCCGCGTCACCGCGTCGCGGGTGACGGCGATCCCGATCCCCGCGTTCGCCCAGCCGGAGGTGCGCTACGAGATCGCCGTGGTCACCTCGAGCGGCGACCCCGCGGCCGCGCGGGCGTACGTCGACCGGGTGACCGGCCCGGCGGGCCGGCGGGTCCTGGCCGCCGCCGGGTTCCGCCTGCGGCCGCCGCCGCCCTCCACGCCGGCGCCCCCGCGGGCGTTGACCCGCGGCGTGATCGGGTGGTGACCGCCACCCCACCTCGCGACAGGCGACCCGGACGGCTGCGCCCCTTCACGATCCTGCTCGTCCTCGCGGTCCTCGCGACGCTCGCGTTCCTGGTGATCCCGATCGTCGCGATCTTCGCCGAGAGCCCGCCGCTGCGGATGCTCGGCCACCTCGACGACCCCGTCGTCGTCGACGCCCTCGTCGTCACGCTGAAGACGAACGCCGTCGCCTTCGGGCTCACGCTGCTCGTCGGGACCCCCGCCGCCTACCTCATCGGGCGGCGGCGCTTCCCCGGCCGCAGCCTCGTCATCACGCTCGTCGAGTTGCCGCTCGTGCTGCCACCCGCGGTCGCGGGCATCGGGCTGCTCGCCGCGTTCGGCCGCGCGGGGCTCCTCGGCGAGGAGGTCTCCGCGCTCGGGATCGACCTCGCGTTCACCCAGGCCGCCGTGGTGCTCGCGGTGATGTTCGTCGCCGGGCCGTTCTACGTGCGGCAGGCGATCGCGTCGTTCGAGGCCCTCGACGACGACCTCCTCCTCGCGGCGCGGACGCTCGGCGCCGGACCGGGCCGCACCTTCTGGCGGGTCGCGCTGCCCCTCGCCGCGAACGGCCTCGGGGCGGGCGCGGCGCTGTGCCTCGCCCGGGGGATCGGGGAGTTCGGGGCCACGATCATGTTCGCCGGCAGCCTCCAGGGCGTCACCCAGACGGTGACGCTCGCGATCTACGACGCCCTGAACGCCGACTTCGAGGTCGCGCTCGCGATCGGCGGCCTGCTCGTCATCATCAGCGCCGTCGTCCTCCTCACCCTGAAGCTGGTGCTCCTGTGGCGCTCCTCCGACTCGACATCCGGGTTCCGCTCCGCCATTTCGAGCTCGGGGTAGCCCTCGACGTCGGCGACGGCGAGACGGTGGCCCTCGTCGGGCCGTCGGGGGCGGGCAAGACGACGGTGCTGCGGGCGATCGCCGGGGCGGTGCGTCCCCGGTCGGGGCACGTGACGCTCGGCGACCGTGCGCTGTTCGACGCGTCACGGGGCATCGACCTGCCCCCCGAGGACCGCGGCGTCGGCTACGTCTTCCAGGAGTACGCGCTGTTCCCCCACATGACGGTGCGCCAGAACGTCGCCTTCGCGGGCGCCGACCGCGTCGACGACCTGCTGGAGCGCTTCGGCATCGCCCACCTCGCGGGGGCGCGGCCGCGGAACCTGTCCGGGGGGGAGCGCCAACGGGTCGGGCTCGCCCGCGCGATCGCGAGCGACCCGGGGGTGCTCCTGTTCGACGAGCCGCTCTCCGCCCTCGACGCCCACACACGCGACCGGGTGCGGTCGGAGCTCGCGGGCCTCCTGCGCGAGCTGCGCCTGCCGGCGTTGCTCGTCACCCACGACGTCGAGGACGCCACCGCCCTGGCGGACCGCGTCGGCGTCATCTCGGCGGGCCGGGTCCTGCAGATGGGCACCCCCGCCGAGCTGCTCGCCGCCCCCGCCGACGCCTTCGTCGCCAGCTTCGTGGGGAGCAACCTGATGGCGGGGACCGCGCACCGGGACGGCGGCCGTGTCGAGGTGGTGCTGGAGCACGGGGCCGTCATCCACGCCGCCGACGGGCCCGACGGACCGGTCGGGGCGGTCGTGCACCCGTGGGACGTCACCATCGCCGCCGACGGCCCCGCCGCCCCCGGCCACAACGTGATCCGCGCCCCCGTCGCCGCGATCAGCCCGCGGGGCGACCGGGTGCGGGTGCGCGTCGGCCCCCTCGTCGCCGAGGTCGCGGCGGCCGACGCCGCGGGCCTCGGGCTCGCCCCCGGTCGTGTCGTGCGGGCGACGTTCGCGCCGGAGGCGACCCGGCTCGTGCCGCTCGCCGGGGGACCACCCGACGGGGTCTGAGCCGCCCGTCGTATCCTTGGGACGGTGGCCGCGCAGGGCGGCCCGGGGCCGGGGGGACCGCGGTGGAGGAGCACGACGGCATGGCCTGGGTGCCCGGCGGCGGGTTCCTCATGGGGTCGGACGCGTTCTATCCCGAGGAGGCGCCGGTCCGGCCCGTCACGGTGGACGGCCTCTGGGTCGACCGGGGCCCGGTCACCGTCGACGCGTTCGCGGCGTTCGTCGCCGCGACCGGTCACGTCACCGATGCGGAGGTCGCCCCCGACCCGGCGGACTACCCGGGCGCCGACCCGGAGCTGCTGGTCCCCGGCTCGCTCGTCTTCCGGCCCACCGACGGCCCCGTCGACCTGCGGGACGTCCGCAACTGGTGGGCGTGGGTGCCGGGCGCGACGTGGCGGACACCGGAGGGCCCGGGCAGCTCCGTCCGCGACCGCGGCGACCACCCCGTCACCCAGGTCTCCCACCGCGACGCCGCCGCCTACGCGCGGTGGGCCGGGAAGGACCTCCCCACCGAGGCCGAGTGGGAGCACGCCGCCCGTGGCGGGCGGGAGCAGGCCGTCTACGCGTGGGGCGACGAGTCCACCCCCGGCGGGAGGCCGATGGCGAACACGTGGCAGGGCCGCTTCCCCTGGGAGAACCTCCTCGAGGACGGCTACGCGGGCACCTCGCCCGTCGGGGGCTTCCCGCCCAACGGGTACGGCCTCTGGGACGTCACCGGCAACGTCTGGGAGTGGACGGGCGACTTCTTCAGTCTGCCGGCCCGGGGCGCCCGGACGTGCTGCGCCCCCGCGAACCCGCGGGTGACGGACGCCGCCGGCAGCATCGCGCCCGGCGAGGCGCACCCCCGGATGGTCATCAAGGGGGGCTCGCACCTGTGCGCGCCCAGCTACTGCCTGAGGTACCGCCCCGCCGCCCGGCAGTCCGAGAGCGTGGAGAGCGCCACCACGCACATCGGGTTCCGGTGCGTCCGGCGCTCCCCGGGTCCCACCTGAGCGACCCGCCGGGGCCCCGTCGGAGGACGGGGCCCCGGGCGCCGGGCCGGGCTCACGTGGGGATCAGTTGAACGCGTACTGCTCGTACTCGGCCACGTTCTCCTGGGTCACGACGGCCGCCGGCACGATGACCTGCCGCGGGACCTCCGGCGGGACGAGCTCCGAGAAGCCCTCCCCGAGGGCGATCAGGCGGGCCATGTTGACCGCGCTCGCCGCCATGTTGGGGTTGTAGAGGAAGGTCGCGCGGTACAGGCCGCCCTCGGCGATCTGCGACATCGCGTCCTCGGACCCGCCGACGCCGGTCAGGAACATGTCGTCCTGGCGGCCGGCGTTGCGGATGGCCTGGACGACGCCCTGGGCCATGTCGTCGTCGTGCGTGTAGACGGCGTCGATCTGGTCCTGGGCCTGGAGGATGTTCTCCATGACGCGGAGGCCGGTGTCCGGGTTGAAGTCACCCGGCTGCGAGGCGACGATCTCGATGCCGCCGTCCGGGCACGCCTGCTCCAGCTCGTCCTCGAAGCCCTTCGTCCGGTCGTTGGTCACCGAGATGCCCGCGAGACCCTGGATCTCGACGACGTTGCCGCGGCAGTCGAGCTGCTCGGCGATGTAACCCGCCGCCAGCACCCCGATCTGGTAGTTGTCGCCGAGGATCGTGGCGGTCGCCGCGTCGGGTGTCGTGAACAGCCGGTCGATGTTGACGACCGGGATGCCGGCCGCCTCGGCGCGCCGGGCCACCGGCGTCAGGGCCGCCCCGTCCTGCGGGAGGACCACCAGGGCGTCGGGCTCCTGGGCGATGGCCTGCTCGATCTGCTGCGCCTGCGAGTCGGCGTCGGCCGCCTCGAGGAGCTGGAACTCGACGTCGGAGTGCTGGTCGGCGGCCGCCTGCGCGTTCTTGGAGATGGCGCCGAGCCATCCGTGGTCGGTCGGGGGGACGCTCGCGATGATCGTGACCGGGCCCCCGCCGCCACCGCCACCGCCACCGCCACCGGCGGCGGTCTCCGCCGCCGGCGTCGTCGTGTTGGCCGCGTCGTCGTCGTCATCGCCGCCGCAGGCGGCGAGACCGAACGCGAGCACCGTGGCGCTCACGATCGCAACCGAGAGTCGCTTGAGCGACATCGTGTTGATCCCTCCTGATGGTGTGGTCCCGGTCACTCAGTACCGGGCCTCTGGTCGTTGCAGCAGGACGGCGCCGAGCACGATGGCGCCCTTGATGACCTGCTGGACCTCGGTGGAGAGGTTCATCTGCGTCATCAGGCTGAAGATCAGCCCGAACGTGAGAACCCCGAGGAACGTCCCCACGATGGTCGCCCGGCCACCGGCCAGGGCGGTGCCGCCGATGACGACGGCGCCGATCGCGTCGAGCTCGTAGAGGTTGCCGCTGACCGGCGACGCGCTCCCGAGCCGGGCGCAGAGCAGGATCGTCGCGACACCGACGAGCAGCCCCGACAGGACGTAGACGCTGAAGATGACCCGCCGGACGGGCACGCCGGCGATGCGGGCGGCCTCGCGGTTGCCGCCGACGGCCACGACGTAGCGGCCGTAGCGGGTGCGGTTGAGCACGACCCAGCCGGCGACGGTGACGAGCAGGAACACGTAGACCGACACCGGCAGCCCGAGGATCCGCCCCGTGCCGAACCACAGCAGCGAGAACGCCCCGGGGTCGCCGAACGAGCCCCCGTTCAGGTCGAGCAGGCTCACCGGCAGCTTGTCGTTGAAGAGGAGCGCCAGGCCACGGCCGATGGAGAACATGGCGAGGGTCGCGATGAACGGGACCACCCGGCCGTAGGCGATCGCGGTGCCGTTGACCGCCCCCAGCAGCACGGCGAAGGCCAGCACCGAGATGAAGAAGAGCGGGCTCCCCCCGTCGGGGTCGACCATCACGCCGCCGAAGAGCCCGGCGGCGGCGAGCATCGACCCGACCGACAGGTCGATGCCGCTCGTCGCGATCACGAACGTCATCCCGATCGCGATGACGCCGACGACGCTCGCCTGCGTGAGGATGTTCCGGACGTTGTCGACGGTGGGGAAGGTGTCGGGCTTCAGGATCGCGCCCGTGACGAACAGCGCGACGACGACGAACCCGAGCACGTACTCCTGGAACGGGAGGCCGCGCACGCGGGACCGCAGGTTCACGACGTGCTCGTTCATGCGACCTCCTCGGCCAGGTCGGGGGTGTCGGTGGGGGCCACGGCGTGCCGCAGCAGCTCGCGCTCCGTCGCGCGGTCGCCGGCCACCTCGGCGACGATCTCGCCCTCGCGCATCACGAGGATCCGGGTGCAGAGCCCGACGAGCTCCTCGAGCTCCGACGAGACGACGAGGACGCCGAGGCCGCGCTCCGCGAGCCCGGCGATCAGCCGGTAGAGCTCGGCCTTCGTCGGGATGTCCACCCCGCGGGTGGGCTCGTCGAGCAGCAGCACCCGGCACTCGCGCAGCAGCCACCGCGCCAGCACCACCTTCTGCTGGTTGCCGCCCGAGAGCAGGCGCGCCTCGCGGTCCGGGTCGTCCGGCACCGTCGAGAGGGCCCGGAGCTGGGTCCGGACGGCGTCGCGCTCACGACCGACGTCGATCAGGGGCCCGCGCATGAAGCGCCCGATGTCGGCGAGCGTCGCGTTCTTCGAGAGGCTCCACCCGAGCACCAGCCCCTGCGACTTGCGGTCCTCCGGCGCCAGGCCGAGGCCGGCGCGGATCGCGGCGCCCGGACGGCCGGGATGCAGCACCCGGCCGTCGACGCGCACCTCGCCCGTCTCGGGCACCTCGAGGCCGTAGATGAGGTGCAGCAGCTCCGAGCGGCCCGAGCCGACCAGGCCCCCGAGGCCCACCACCTCACCGGCCCGCACCTGCAGGCTCACGCCGCGCACCTCGGGCAGCCGCCGCAGGTTCGTCGCCTCCAGGAGCACCGTGTCGGTGCCCACCGCGCGTGGCGGGTACAGCGTCCCGACGCGCCGGCCGGTCATGTGGGCGACGAGGTCGTCGGTGGGCGTGTCGGCCGGGAGCCCCGTCGCGGTGGTGCGGCCGTCCGCGAGCACCGTCACGCGGTCGCCGATGCGGCGGATCTCGTCGAGGCGGTGCGTGATGTAGACGACGCCCACGCCCTCGGCCGTGAGGCGCCGGACGACGGCGAACAGCGTCTCGATCTCCCCGTCGTCGAGGATCGCCGACGGCTCGTCCATGATCAGCAGCCGCGCGTCGTGCGACAGTGCGCGGGCGATCGACACGACCTGCTGCGCCGCGGGGCGCAGGGCCCGCACCTTCGCCCGCGGCGGGATGGACTCGTGGCCGAGGCGGGCGAGCAGGGCGGCGGCCTCGCGCCGCATGCGCGGCAGGTCGATGAACGGCCCCCGCCGCGGCTCGTGGGCGAGGAAGATCGACTCCGCCACCGACAGGTCCTCCACCAGGTCGAGCTCCTGGTAGATCGTCGCCACCCCCCGGGAGAGCGAGCCCTTCGGGTCGCCGGGGGGGAGGGGCTCGCCGCCGAACAGGATCTCGCCGCCCGTCGGGGCGACCGCCCCGGACACGCACTTGATGAGCGTCGACTTGCCGGCGCCGTTCGGGCCGAGCAGGCAGTGGACCTCGCCCGCCTGCACGTCGAGGTCGACGCCCTGCAGCGCCCGCACGCCCGGGTACTCCTTCACCAGCCCGCGCACCTCGAGGACCGTCGTCATCCGACCACCATCGGGCGCAGGTGGGAGTGGGCGATCACGAGGCCCTGCTCCACCCGCTCCGGGCTGCCCCCCCACACGGGGTCCTCGTGCTCGACCGACAGCACGCCGTCGAACCCGCCCTCGTAGAGGGCGTCCACGTAGCGGCGGAAGTCGACCTGGCCGAGTCCGGGGATGCGGTACCGCCACCACCCCATGTCCCACGGGTCCTCCGCGCGGGTCGAGACACGACCGAAGAAGCCGTAGCGGTCGCGGCGCTCCGGGAACGTCTCGGCGTCCTTCGCGTGGGCGTGGGCGACCCGGTCGACGTAGGGGCGCAGGGCGGCGACCGGGTCGATCCCCAGCCACAGCAGGTGCGACGGGTCGAAGTTCAGGAAGAGCCCGAGGCCGAACATCCACTCCCAGAGCTCCGGGGAGTAGGCGAGGTTGCCGGGGTAGCCGTCGGGGTGCCAGCCCTCCATCACGCAGTTCTCGATCATGAGGCGCACGCCGCGGCTGCCGGCGTGGTCGACGAGGGGGGCGAACACGCGCTCCGCCTCGCGCAGGTTCTCGGCGACGGACAGCCCCGGGTGCCGGCCGATGAACGTCCCGACCGGTGCCCCGCCGAGTGCGGCGGCCGCGTCGATGCACCGCCTCACGTGGGCGTGGACCGCCGCCCGCTCGTCCGGGTCGGGGTGCAGGTTGTTGTCGTAGTAGGCGAGCGCCGACAGGGTGAGGCCGTGGTCGCCCAGGGCGCGGCCCACGCGGTCGACCTCGCGGTCGTCGAGGGCGTCCGCGGCGACGTGGCTCGCGGTGAAGGGGCGGTCCCCGATCGAGGGCCACGCGGCCAGCTCGAGCGCCTCGTACCCGGCGCCGGCGGCCCACGCCGCGATCTCCTCGAGGGGGCGCTCGGGCATGCAGGCGGTCAGCAGGCCGAGCTTCACGACGCGACCTCGGCGGGGCGCGTCGCGGGCACGTCGACCCACGCCTGCTCGCGGGCCGACCGGAGCACCGCGTCGGTGATCCGCGCGGCGCGCAGCCCGTCGGCGAAGAGCGGGAGGCCCTCGGGGGGCGCGTCGCCCCGGACGGCGGCGGCGACGTCGGCGACGAGCAGGTCGAAGCAGTCCTGGTACCCCTGGGGGTGGCCGGGGGGCAGCACGGCGAGGCGGCCGGCGGATCCCCGCATGACGCCGGGGTCGCGCCGGACCAGCGTCGTCGTGTCGCGGCCGCCGCACCACAGCGTCTCGGCGTCCTCCTGGTCGAACGCCAGCGCGGCGTGCGCGGCGTCGACCTCGAGCCACAGGCGGTTCTTGCGTCCGGCGGACACCTGCGAGACCACCACCGCCCCGAGGGCGCCGCCGTCGGTCTCGAACTGCACGACCGCGGCGTCCTCGGTGTCGACCGTGCGGGTGTCGCCCGCGCCGTCGCCCCGGGCGAACGCGGGCGCGCCCGTCGCCCCGCGGCGCTCCGGCACCGTGGTGAGGGTGCGCGCGGACAGCCGCGTGACGCGGTGGCCGGTGACGAACTCGGCCAGGTCGCACCAGTGGGAGCCGATGTCGGCGAAGGCCCGCGACGCGCCGCCGAGGGCGGCGTCGACGCGCCAGTTGGCGTCGGCGGCGGTCAGCAGCCAGTCCTGCAGGTACGTCCCGTGGATGAGGTGGACCGCACCCGTGGCGCCCTCGGCCACCCGCCGGCGCGCCTCGTGCACCGTCGGGTAGTAGCGGTACGCGAACGGCACGACCGCGACCCGGCCGGGGGCCGCCTCGGCGCGGGCGGCGAGGCGCTCGGCGCGGTCGAGGTCGACCGCGAGGGGCTTCTCGCACACAACGTGCTTGCCGGCGTCGAGGGCGGCGCCCGCGATCTGGTCGTGGAGGTGGTTCGGCGTGCAGACGTGCACGACGTCGACGTCGTCCGCGCCCGTCAGCTCGTCGGCCGTCGCGAAGGAGCGCTCGGCCCCGAGCCGGCGGGCGGCCTCGGCGCCCCGCGCGGGGGTGGAGGCGAGGACGCCCACGACGCGCCCGCCCGCGGCGCGGACGGCGTGGGCGTGGACGGCGCCGATGAACCCGGCTCCCGCGATGCCGACCCTCAGGGACATGTGCGGAAACGTACGATCCACTTATGACGTGTGTCAAGCAGAAGTTCGTCGATTATCATGCGGAAGATGAGCGACGACCCCGAACGGGGTGTGGTCTACTCCGGAGGAATGCCGCCCGGCTCGCCATCTCCACGGTCGGCCGGGATCGGCGTCGTGCTGCGCCACATCCGGGCCGAGGAGGGCGTCACGCGCGCCGCACTCGCGGAGCTCACCGGACTCGCCCGCTCCACCGTCGCCCAGCGGGTGGACGCGCTGCTGGCGAGCGGGTTGATCCACGAGGCCGGCGACAGCGCCTCGACCGGCGGCCGGCGCCCCGGCCTGCTCGCCTTCAACCCCGACGCGGGCGTCGCCCTCACCGCGGACCTCGGCGCGACCCACTCGCGGTTCGCGGTCACCGACCTGGCGGGGGAGCCCCGGGCCGAGCAGGCCCACGACCTCGTCATCGCCGACGGCCCCGAGGCGGTGCTCGGGTTCGTCCACGACCGGTTCGAGGAGCTCCTCGGCGCCGTCGGACGCGCCCCGTCGGAGGTGGCCGGGGTCGGCATCGGCATCCCCGGCCCGGTCGCGTTCGGCAGCGGCCGTCCCGTGAGCCCGCCGATCATGCCGGGGTGGGACGACTTCGACATCCCCGGGTGGTTCGCCGCGCGGCTCCCGGGCGTCCCGGTCCTCGTCGACAACGACGTGAACATCATGGCGCTCGGCGAGCACTGGCAGGCGTGGCGCTCGGTCGCGCACATGCTCTACGTCAAGGTCGGCACCGGCATCGGGTGCGGCATCGTGAACGAGGGCCGCATCCACCGCGGCGCCGAGGGCGCCGCCGGCGACATCGGGCACATCGTCGTGAGCGACGCCGACGACGTGCCCTGCCGGTGCGGCAACACCGGCTGCCTCGAGGCGGTCGCCGGCGGGCACGCCCTGGCGGGGCGCCTCGCGGCGGCCGGGCGCGCGGCCACGACCAGCCGGGACGTGGTGCAGCTCGTCCTCGACGGCGACCCGCTCGCCGTGCGCATGGTCCGCGACGCGGGCCGGGCCCTCGGCGAGGTCCTCGCCGCCTGCGTCAACTTCTTCAATCCGCGCGTGATCGTGGTGGGCGGCGACATCGGGACGGTCCACGAGCAGCTGCTCGCGGGCCTCCGCGAGGTGGTCATCCAGCGGTCCCTGCCGCTCGCGACGCGCGACCTGCGCATCGTCACGAGCCAGCTCGGCGACCGCGCCGGCGTGGTCGGCGGCGCGATCATGGTCATCGAGAGCCTGATGACGCCCGGCCGGCTCGAGGCCGCCCTGCCGGTCCTGGCCGCCCGCAGAGCCCCGTGACAACGACCCGGGTGCTCGTGCTGTGGACGGGCCACCACGCCGGCGTCCCGACGTCGGTCGGCCGTCTCGCCGCCGCCGGCCTGGACGCCCTGGTGCAGGAACGCGTCGACGGGCAGCCTGCCGCGCGGTCAGGCGGTCAGGGGCGGACCGCTCCGACGTAGCCGCTGTACCCCGAGAGCGAGCTGACCTTCACGACGTCCCCCGTGTGGGGCGCGTGCACGAACTGGCCGCCGCCGATGTAGATCCCCATGTGGCCGAGACCGTGGAAGAACACGAGGTCACCGACCTGCAGGTCGCTCGAGGGGACCTTCGGGAACGCCGCCCAGATGGCGCCGGTGTAGTGGGGGACGCTCTTGCCGATCTGGGCGTAGGCGTAGGAGGCGAGGCCGCTGCAGTCGAACCCCGACGGCGACGCCCCACCCCACACATACGGGACCCCGAGGTACTGCATCGCGATGCTCGCCGCGGCGGCGTTGCCACTGCCACTCGGAAGCGGCGTCGCGGGGGCGGACGCCCCCGCCGGCGCGGACGCGGGGTCCGCCGAGGCGGCCGGTGCCGAGGTGGCGGGGGCCGATGTCGCGGATGCGGCGGCGGCGGCGCGTTGGCGGGCGAGGCGCGCCTGGGCCTCGGCGGCGGCGGCCTGGCGCTGCTCCTCCGCCCGGATCAAGCCACGCAACTCCGAACTGGCGGAGTCGAGGACGGCCTGGCGTTGGGCGAGGAGACCCTCGATGCGGGCCTTCTCACGTTCCCGCGCCGCGACGGCGTCGGCGGCGGTGGCACGGTCATCGATCAACTCGGCCCGCAGACGCTCCAGGGACGCCTTGTGGTCCCGCAATCCACCGACGACCTGCGCGTCCTGGCTGCCGACGCGGTCCAACAGGTCCATCTGGTCACTGGCGGCGGCGATCGAGCCGCTGGTGATCAACACCTCCGCCAGGCTCGGCTGGGGCGTCGCGTACAGGCCCCGCAACCGTTCGGCGAGGGCCGTCCGGGACGCCCCCAGGTCCTTCTCGGTCTGGCGGGTGCGGGCGGTGTTCTCCTCGATCCGCCCGTTCACCTGCTGCAACTGATAGCGGGCCCCGTTGTAGGCCTCGGCGGCGACCTCGACCTGGGTGTTGTAGCTGTCGAGCTCCGCCTGCAGTTCGGCGACCTGCGCGCGTTGGGCCTCGATGGCGGCCGGCTCGGTGGTCGCGATCCCCGCACCCAACGCCAGGAGGGCGGCGGTGGCGGCGCAGACGGCGAGGGCCGTGAGGTGTCGCAGGGGTCTCAGGAAGCAGGTCTCCTGCAGCGGGGACAGGGCGCGCGAAGCCAGGGCGGCTCCATCCGACCGGCGCACGCTACCACCCTTCCGCGCGACCGCACAACGCCACCCCACCGGTCCCGGCCGCGGCCCCGGGGTGTTGAAGCCGTCCGTCCCGCCGAGGATGATGCGCCGTGTGAGCCTCCTCCGCGCGCTCGTCGCCGCTGCTCTCGGGGCCGCGATCCTGCTGCCCGCCGCCCTCGTCGGGCAGGCCGCCCCGCCGTCCGCGCAGGCCCGCGGCTACGCCGCGCTGCTGCCCGGCGGCGCCCAGGGCGGCGCGACCGCCACCACCGGCGGCCCGGCCGAGCGGACGGCTTCCGTCAGTGGCCTGCGTCCCGCGGGGGGCGGCACGGTCACCGCGGTCTCCGTGCGGGTCGGCGCGTCGTCGGCCGGGGGCGGGGCGACCGCCGAGGGGTCCGTCACGGCATCGGGGCTGCGACTGCTCGACGGGCGCGTGACGGTGGGGTCGCTCCGCATGGGCGCGCGGGCGGGTGACGGCGCCGGCGCCGGGCAGACGGGCCTGACGTCGTCGAGCGCGTCCGGCGTGACCGTCGACGGGGTCCCCGTGTCCGTCGGCCCCGGGTCGCGGGTCGTGGTCCCCGGCGTCGGGGCCCTCGTCTTCTTCGAGACGGTCGCGGACGGCGCGGGCGGGCTGCGCGCCAACGCGCTGCGCGTCGAGGTCACCGACCCGGCCGCCGCGGCCGTGATCGGCCAGCCCTTCGTGATCGGGCATCTCGACCTCGTCGCCGCGCGCGGCGCCGCCCCCGCCCCGGCGGCCGAGGCGCCCGCCGATCCGCCGGAGACGGCCCCCGCCCCCCCGGTGACCGCCCCCCGGGCCCCGGCCGCCCCCGACCCGGGCGCGACGACGCCGCTCGCCGCCACGCCGAGCCTCGGCCTGCCGGTGCGGCCCGCCCCGCGGGCGGCCGTCGTGTCGGGCGACGGCTACGTCTTCCCGGTCGTCGGCGCCGACGTCAGCTTCACCGACGACTACGGCGCCCCCCGCGCCGGCACCGGCTGGCACCAGGGCAACGACCTGTTCGCGGCGACCGGCACCCCGCTGGTCGCCGTCGCCGACGGCACCCTCTCGCGGGTCGGCGTCAACCCCCTCGGCGGCAACCGGCTGTGGCTCACCGACGACGCCGGCAACGCCTTCTACTACGCCCACCTGTCGGCCTACGCCCCGGTCGCCGTCGAGGGCGCCCGCGTGAGCGCCGGGCAGGTGATCGGTTTCCTCGGCAACACCGGCCAGGCCATCACGACGCCGCCGCACCTCCACTTCGAGATCCACCCGGGGGCGGGCGACAGCGTCAACCCCTACCCGTACCTCCTCGCGTGGCAGCGCGGCGGGGACATCCCCCGCGCGTTCGCCCAGGCGGCGACCTCGTCGTCGCCGGCCCCGGCCGCGGGCGCCGTGCTGGTGGACGGGGTGCCCGAGGTCGACCGCGCCCCGGCGCCGGCCGACGGGCTCGCCACACCCGCGGCCTAGTCGTCACCGGCCCGGAGAGGGCCGGAGGGGGCCCGTGGGTGCGATCCTCGGCGGATGCCCCTCCCCCGTCAGGAAGGCCCCGATGGCTCCGGCCACCGCCCGGGGCGCGTCGTGCCCGAGCCCGTGGGCGGCGCCGGGGATGACCGCGACCCGGGCGCGCCCGGCGCGGGCGGCGATCCGCCGCGCCCACCGGCCCGTGGTGAGGGGGTCGCGCGACCCGCGGACGACGAGGACGGGCGCCCGGACGCCGGCGATGATCTCGTCGAGGGGGAGGGCGGCGGCCTCGCGGAGCGTCGTGAGCACGCGGGGGAGGCCGGCCCGGAGGTAGTCGCGGGCGGCCCCAGCGACGAGCGAGGGGCGCTCCATGGGGCTGTCGGCGGCGAGGCGGGCGATCTGCCCGGCAGCCCCGCCGCGGCCGTCGAAGGCGGGGCTGAGCAGGACGAGGGCGGAGACCCGATCGGGGTGGCGCGCCGCGAGGACCGCGGCGACGTGGCAGCCCCACGAGTGCCCGACGAGGGTGACGCGGCCCAAGCTGCGCAGTTCGAGCACCTCCTCGAGGACGTCGGCGGCCGCGCCGGTGCGCCAGACGACGTCGGCGCCGGTCAGGCCGAACCCCGGCAGGTCGCAGACGAGGACGACCGCGTCACGCGCGAGCTGCTCGGCGAGGGGGCCGAGGCTCGCGGCCGAGACGCCGAGCCCGTGGATCATCACGATCGGGCCCCGGGAGCGTCCCACAGGCCGCAGCAGGCGCGCGTGGACCCGGACGTCGCCCGCCGGGGTCCACGTGCTCAGGGCGCGCGGATGCGCCTCGCCGGCCACGTGGTGCGGTACGAGGCGTCGGGCGAGGGACCCGCGGTGGTCCTGGTGCACGGCCTCGGTGGATCCGCCCGCTGGTGGCGCCGGACGGTGGCGGCGCTCTCGCGGACGCATCGCGTGATCGTGCCGGAGCTGCCGGGCTTCGGCTACGGCCGCGGCTCCCGCCGGTTCCGGCTCGAGGACGCCCCCGTCGTGCTCGGAGGGTTGATCGACCGCCTCGGTCTCGGGCCCGTGGCCCTGGTCGGCCACTCGTTCGGGGCGATGGTGTGCCTCGGCGTCGCGGTCGCGCGCCCCGAGGCCGTCGACCGGCTGGTGCTCATCGGCCCGCCGGTGCGGACGGCGTCGCCCGCGCTCGCGGGCAACGTGCTGCCGGCGGTCCGCACCGTGCTGCGGCTGCCCGCACCCGCCGCGCTCACGGTGATGACCGACATCGCCACCCGCTCGCCCCTCGCGCTGCTGCGCGCCGCCGGCGAGATCCTCGCCCACGACGGCGAGCCCGGCATCGTGGCAGCGCCGGAGGTGCCGACGATGGTGGTGTGGGGGGCCCGGGACGCCCTCGTGCCGGTCGGCGGGGCGGGGTGGGTCGCCCGGGCGCTCCCCGGCGCACGGGTGCGGGTGCTGCCCGGAGCGGGGCACGTGCCGATGCTCGACCGCCCCGACCTGCTCGACGCCGAGCTGCGCGCCTTCCTGTCGCCCGGCTGACGCCCCCGGCGGGGTGCCCGCCGCCGGTCAGGCCCCGAAGCTGTCCCCGCAGGAGCAGGTGGACGTCGCGTTCGGGTTGTTGATGCGGAAGCCGCGGCGCAGCAGGCCCTGCTCGTAGTCGATGACCGACCCCGTCACGTGGATCGCCGACTTCAGGTCCATCAGCATCGTGACGCCGTTCGAGACGACCTCGCGGTCGCCCGACGAGGCGGACTCACCGGGCTGCAGCAGGTCGAGCTTGTACTCGAGGCCGGAGCAGCCGCCGGCGAGGATGCGCAGGCGCACCCCGTCGGGCCGGCCCTGGGCGCGGGCCGACGTGCGGATGTACTCGGCGGCGGCGGGGGAGACCGTCACGAACGCCTCGCCCCCCGCCTCGGCGGCGCGGGCCGCGCGGGCCCGTGCCCGGGCGGCGGCCTTCTTCTCCTCGAGGGTGAGGGGCGGTGCCGCGGCGACCTCAGCCATAACCCATCACCTTCATGAGGAAGCGCCCCTCCTCGGTCATCGACTCCGGCGACCACGGCGGGTCCCAGACCCAGTTGACGTCGACGCTGGTGACGCCCTCGAGCGGCTCGACGGCGTTGCGCGAGTCGCCCAGGATCTGCTCGGTGAGCGGGCAGCCCATCGACGTCAGCGTCATGTCGAGGATCACGTTGCCGGCGTCGTCGATGTTCACCTTGTAGAGCAGGCCGAGATCGACGACGTTCACGCCGAGCTCGGGGTCCTCCACCTGCTTCATGGCGCTGCGGATGTCGTCCTCGGTCGCCACTCAGACCACCTCCCCGGTGTCGCGCTGGTACGTCAGGATCGCGTCCTTCGCAGCCATCCACCCGAGCAGCGCGCACTTCACGCGCACCGGGTAGCGGGCCACGCCCTCCAGGGCGACGGCGTCGCCGAGGCGGTCCTCGTCGGCCGCCTCGTCGCCGTGCATCACCTGGCGGAAGTGCTCGACGACGCCGAGGGCGTCCTCGAGCGATCGGCCCGTGACCGCCTGGCTCATCATCGACACCGACGCCTGGGAGATCGAACACCCCTGGCCGGTGTGCGCGAGCTCGGTGACGGTGCCGTCCTCGATGATCATCTCGAGGTGGACCTCGTCGCCGCACAGCGGGTTGTGCTGGTCGACCGCCACCGTCGGGCCGTCGAGCGTCCCCTCCCCGCGCTTGCGGCGGTAGTGGTCCAGGATCAGCTCCTGGTAGAGGTCGTCGAGGCCGCCCACGTCGCTCCCGTGCCTAGGAGAAGGCCGCTCGCGCGGCATGCAGTGCCCGCACCAGCGCGTCGATGTCGTCGTGGGAATTGTAGAGGTAGGTGCTCGCGCGGGCCGTGGCCCCCACGCCGAGGACCCGCATCAGCGGCTTCGCGCAGTGGTGGCCGGCGCGGACGCAGACCCCGTCCTGGTCGATGAGCTGCGCGATGTCGTGCGGGTGGAGGTCGTCCATGCTGAACGACACCGCGCCGCCGCGGGTCGCGGGGTCGCGCGGGCCGTACACCGTGAGCCCGCGGATCCCCGCGAGCGCGTCGAGCATGTGCGCCGTCAGGTCCACCTCGTGCGCCCGCACGGCGTCCAGGCCGACCGCCATCAGGTACTCCGCGGCGGCGCCCAGGCCGACGGCCTCGGCGATCGGGGGGGTGCCCGCCTCGAACTTCCACGGCAGGTCGGCCCACGTCGAGCCGGTCGTCGAGACGTCGGAGATCATCTCGCCGCCACCGAGGAACGGCTCCATCGCGTCGAGCACCTCCGGCCGCCCGACGAGGACGCCGATCCCGGTGGGGCCGAGCATCTTGTGGCCGGTGAAGGCCATGAAGTCGCAGCCGAGCGACGCGAAGTCGACCGGCATGTGGGGGACGCTCTGCGACGCGTCGACGAGGCAGAGGGCGCCGGCCTCATGGGCGAGCGCGGCGATCTCGGCGACGGGGTTGATCGTGCCGAGCACGTTGCTCGCGTGGACGACGCCGACCATCTTCACCCGGCCCCCGCCGATCAGCGCCCGCGCGGCGTCCATGTCCAGCTCGCCCCCGGGGGTGACGGGGATGAACCGCACCGTCGCGCCGGTGATGCCCGCCACGATCTGCCACGGGACGATCCCCGAGTGGTGCTCCATCTCCGTGACGACGATCTCGTCGCCCGGGGCCAGGGTGCGCACGCCCCACGCCCACGCCACCAGGTTGATCGCCTCGCTGGCGTTCTTCGTGAAGATCACGCCCTCGCGGGGGCTGCCCACGAGACGGGCCACGGCGTCGCGCCCCGCCTCGAACCGGGCGGTCGCCTCGGCCGCCAGCTCGTAGACGCCGCGGTGGACGTTGGCGTTCGTCTCGCGGTAGTAGGCGTCCATCGCCGCGAGCACCGCCCCCGGCTTCTGCGACGTCGCCGCCGAGTCGAGGTACACCAGCGGCGCGTCGTGGACGCGCCGGCCCAGGATCGGGAAGTCGGCGCGGACCGCCGGGACGTCGATGGTCGCGGCGGTGCCCACGGCCGTCATCCCGCGGCGGGTGCCGCGGCCTCCTCGGCGGCGCCGAACTCGATGTAGCCGTTCTCCTCGAGGTGGTCGGCCAGCTCCGGGCCGCCGGTCTTGGCGATGCGGCCCTCGAACATCACGTGGACGACGTCGGGCTTTATGTAGCGGAGGATGCGCGTGTAGTGGGTGATGATCAGCACCCCGAGGCCCGGGCCGCGCATCGTGTTGACGCCTTCGGAGACGACCTTGAGGGCGTCGACGTCGAGGCCCGAGTCGGTCTCGTCGAGCACCGCGAACTTCGGCTCGATCATCGCCATCTGCAGGATCTCGTGGCGCTTCTTCTCGCCGCCGGAGAACCCCTGGTTGAGGTAGCGGTCGGCGAAGGAGCGGTCGAAGCCGAGCAGCTCCGACTTGGCGTCGAACAGCTTGATGAAGTCGCGGGGGGAGATCTCCTCGCCGCGGATCGCGTTCAGCGACGTCCGCAGGAAGTTCATGACGGAGACGCCCGGGACCTCGACGGGGTACTGCATCGCGAGGAACATGCCGAGCGCGGCGCGCTCGTCGGCCTCCATCTCCACGATGTCCTGGCCGTCGAAGATCACCGACCCGCCGGTGATCTCGTACCGGGGGTGCCCGGCCAGCGCGTACGCGAGGGTGCTCTTGCCGGAGCCGTTGGGCCCCATCAGCGCGTGGACCTCGCCCTGGGGCACCGTCAGGTCGACGCCCTTCAGGATCGGGGTTCCGTCCACGGCGACCTCGAGGCCGCTGATCTGCAGGATGGGTTCGCTCACGGTTCTCCTCAGCGGATCAATGGGTGTTGGCTGCTCGGGGCGGGGTCCACCAGGACTCGCCCGTCGCGGACCTCGACGCGGTAGGTCGGCAGCGCACGCGTGGCGGGCGGCGTCAGCGCCTCGCCGGTCGTCAGGCAGAACTGCGCGCCGTGGCGGGGGCACTCGATGCGGTCGCCCTCGACCCAGCCCGCCGACAGGGACTCGAATGCGTGGGTGCAGATGTCGTGCACGGCGCGGACGGTGCCGTCCACGACGACCAGGCACACCGGCGTCTCGCCGAGCTGCACGAGGTGCGGCTCACCGGGGGTGAGGTCGTCGATGGCGGCGACGTCGATCACGCCAGCTTCGCCTGCACCGCGCGCTCCAGCTCCTCGCGGAGCTCGACCAGGCTGACCTGCTCGAGGACCTCCTGGAGGAAGCCCATGACGATGAGGCGCTTCGCCTCGGCCGTCGGGACGCCGCGGGACTGCAGGTAGAACAGGTGCTCGTCGTCGACGCGGCCCACGGCCCCGGCGTGCGAGCACTTCACCTCGGCCGTCTCGATCTCCAGGAAGGGGATCGTGTCGGCCCGCGCCCCGTCGTTCAGGACCAGGTTGCGGTTGGTCTGGTAGGCGTCGGTGCCGGGCGCGCCGGGGGGCACGATCAGGTTGCCGAAGAACACGGTGTGGGCGTGGTCCTGGATCGCGCCCTTGTAGAGCAGGTTCGAGTACGACTGGGGCGCCTCGTGGCGGGCGATCACCCGGTGCTCGAAGTGCTGGTCGCCGCCGGCGAAGTAGAGGCCGAGGGCGCGGGCGTCGGAGCCCGGGCCGGCGCAGACGACCGTCGGCTCGACGCGCACGACGTCGCCGCCGAGCGTGACGAACACGGAGCGGGCCTTGGCGTCGCGGTCGACGCGGGCGCGCAGCATCGCGTGGTGGCGCACGCCGGCGCCCCAGTCGACGACGGAGACGTGCTCCAGCTCGGCGCCCTGGCCGACGTAGAGCTCGACGACCGACGAGGCGCTCACCGGCGCCGCGAAGTCGCCGGAGGTGAAGCGCTCGATGACCGTGGCCTTCGCGCCCTCCTCCACGACCACCAGCGAGCGGCCGACGACGCGACCGGCGAGGCCGGTGGCGGAGAGCAGCGACTCGATCGGGAGCTCGACCTCGACGCCGCGGGGGACGTAGACGAAGAGACCGCCGTCCCAGCGCGCGGCGTTCAGCGCGCCGGCGTGCTGCTCGAAGCCGATCAGGCCGTAGAGGCGCTCGCGGACGAGGGCCTCGTGGTCGGCGAGCGCGGCGCCCAGCTCGGCGACGATGACGCCGTCGGGGAGCGACTCGAGGACCGGCGCGGAGGGCGCGCCGTCCACGAGCTGCAGCCGGGCGGCGCGGGGGCCGCCCGCGGTGCTCGGCACGTCGACCGCGCCCGGCGCCTCGGGCGCGTCGCCCGTCAGCAGCGCCAGGTCGGCCGGCGGGGTGAAGCGCCAGTCCTCCTCCCGGCCCGTGAGGCCCGGGAGGGTGGACAGGGTCTGCGTGGCGGCGTCGCGGACCTCCGCGGCCCAGCCGGGTCGCTCAGCCAATCGAGCCCTCCATCTGCAGCTCGATGAGCCGGTTCAGCTCCACCGCGTACTCCATGGGGAGCTCCTTCGCGATCGGCTCGATGAAGCCGCGCACGATCATCGCCATCGCCTCCTCCTCGGAGAGCCCACGGCTCATGAGGTAGAAGATCTGGTCGTCGGCGACCTTGGACACCGTGGCCTCGTGGCCGATCGAGGAGTCCTCCTCGCGGATGTCCATGTAGGGGTAGGTGTCCGAGCGGCTGTCCTCGTCGAGGAGCAGCGCGTCGCAGACGACCGACGCCTTCGCGCGCTTCGCCCCGGGCTCCACCTGCACGAGGCCGCGGTAGCTGGTGCGCCCGCCGCCGCGCGAGATCGACTTCGAGACGATCGTCGAGGACGTGTCGGGGGCGACGTGGACCATCTTCGCGCCGGCGTCCTGGTGCATCCCCTCGCTGGCCATCGCCACCGAGAGCACCTCGCCGCGGGCGCCGGGACCGGTCATCCAGACGGCCGGGTACTTCATCGTCAGCTTGGAGCCGAGGTTGCCGTCGACCCACTCCATGGTGGCGTTCTTCTGGGCCTCGGCGCGCTTGGTGACCAGGTTGTAGACGTTCGTCGACCAGTTCTGGATGGTCGTGTACCGGCAGCGGGCGCCCGGCTTCACGATGATCTCGACCACGGCGGAGTGGAGCGAGTCGCTGCTGTACACCGGGGCGGTGCAGCCCTCGACGTAGTGCACGAACGAGTCGGGCTCGCAGATGATCAGCGTCCGCTCGAACTGGCCCATGTTCTCCTGGTTGATCCGGAAGTAGGCCTGCAGCGGGATCTCGACCTGCACCCCCGGCGGCACCCAGATGAACGAGCCGCCCGACCAGACCGCGCTGTTCAGCGCGGCCAGCTTGTTGTCACCGGGCGGGATGACCGTGGCCCAGTGCTCCCGGAACAGGTCCTCGTGCTCACGCAGCGCGGTGTCGGTGTCGCAGAAGATGACGCCCTTCTGCTCCAGGTCCTCGCGGATCGAGTGGTAGACGACCTCGCTCTCGTACTGGGCGGAGACGCCGGACAGGT
>LNFM01005798.1_pt1 | contig 23320 bp, 20 predicted proteins | sample 596031 | NCBI WGS metagenome assembly LNFM01 (sample SAMN04254537, study PRJNA301005) | activated carbon metagenome | isolation source: dual media filters at the Ann Arbor, Michigan drinking water treatment plant | place: USA: Ann Arbor | reverse complement strand
ACTCGTTCGGAAACTTCTCGCAGACGGCGCGCACGCCATCGCGGATCTCGCCCCACTGCGGCTCGAGCGGCATGGAAACGATTTCGTCTGTCATGGGGCTACCTCGGCTTGTCGGCTCATTGCTGTTTGCTCAATTGGATAGATGGCCCGCCCTGACCGTGCAAGCGGCGGGCTTGTTTCCTGCCCGAAGTGCCCGCGGGCGCACGCCAGTTGGTTGCCCCTGGAACTCCGATGTTGGCTGACCGTTGACCAGCGATGATCACGCTGGCCTCCGCTGTCGTATTCGCGCTCATACACCTTTTCATCGGCAAGCTGCACATCCTCGATGTGGAGCCTCGTAGTCGGTGGCTATCCGGCGCGGGCGGCGTTGCAGTCGCTTATATTTTCCTGCACATCCTGCCCGAGCTGAGTGCGCACCAACAGACCTTTGCCGAAACCCTCGAGCTGAAGGTCGCTCCCAAACTGGTTTATTTCGTCTCGCTCGCCGGTCTGCTCGCATTCTATGGGCTCGAAAGGCTCGCTAGCTCCTCGCTACCACGGGAATGGGCCGGTGTCGGCCGGGACATAGGGCACGATGGCGTTTTCTGGCTTCATGTCGGCTCATTCGCGCTCTACAACGTGCTCATTGGCTATCTGCTGCTCCATCGCGAGGTGGAAGGCACGGTTTCGCTGGCACTGTACCTGGCTGGAATCGGGCTGCATTTCGTCACGAGCGACTTCGGGCTGAGACGACATCACCAGGAGCGCTACGATGGGTTGGCTCGCTGGATCCTTGCCTCGGCGGTGCTCGCTGGATGGGGACTGGGCGCGACAACTTCTCTCTCGGATGTCGCCATCGGATTCTTGTTCGCTTTTCTCGCTGGGGGCGTAATCCTCAACGTGCTGAAGGAGGAGCTGCCAGAAGAGCGTGGCAGCCGGTTTTGGCCATTCCTGTTGGGCGGCTCCGTCGCTGCTGCGGTGCTCATCGCGATTTGAAATTCGGCCTCTTCGAGAGCGTTTTCGCGGTCGGTCGCGGCTCGCGCTCGTCGAGGAGGCACGGCGCATGCCGTACTTTGCAGCATGAACATCGGGCCGAACATTAGTCGAACGGGTCGCTCACTCGGTTGAGCGGATACGCGGTCCGACCTGCTCGCCGAGGCGTCGCAGTGAAGCCATCACCTTCTCGTGCGGGATCAACCCCCCGCAATTCGGCTCGGCGAGGATGCCGTCGATTCCGAGGCTTTCTTTGAGCTCGATCAGGCGTTCCGCCACCTCGCCGGCCGAGCCGACGACGACCTTCTCGCGCAGCGCCTGCTCCCACTTGACCGACTGCATGGCGGCGCCGCGCCCCGCCCGTGCCGCGCTGTCGTCGACGCCAGCCGACGTCGCGGATTTGGCGATCTGGGCCCCGAGTTCGCGGTAGAACGTCATGATCGAGTGCTCGGCGTCCTCGCGGGCGCCAGCGGTCGAGGCACCGACGAACACCGGAATGCGCAGGTAGAGCTTGCCGCGACCCGGATGCCCCGCTTCCGTCCACGCTCGCTGGTAGGCCGCGATATGGGGTTCGAGTTCAGCGAGCTCACCCTGCCGGACGGCGATCAGGATCGGATAGCCCTGCGCGCCGATCTGCGGATAGGTGTCGTAGGCCGAGGCCGCAATGCGGATTTCCGGAAAGGGCTTCTGCAATGGCTTCGGCACGAGGTGTATGTTCCGGAAGGTGTGGTACCGGCCCTCGTAGGAGAAGCGCTCCTCGGTGAAGGCCTTCTCGACAATTGCCAGCACCTCGGCGAACCGCTCGCGGCTTTCGCCGTAGGGGATGCCGTAGGCCTCGTACGTCCGCGCGAAGCCGGAGCGACCGACCCCGAAAATGAGCCGGCCGCCACTGACGTGATCGACGGTCGCGATCTCCTCGGCGAGGCGCAGCGGATGGCAGAGCGGCAGGACCTGCACCGCGATCCCGATTCTGATGCGGTTCGAGCGCGCGGCGAAGGCACTGGCGATGTTGAGCGGCGCCGCCAGAACAGACCGCTGCGGCGCGAAATGCAGCTCCGCCAGCCAAGCGACGTCGATGCCTGCCTGCTCCGCCATGTCGAGCTGGGCGAAGGCATCGCGGAAGGCGTTGACCTCCGTCTGGCCTTCGCGGCGCCAGAACTCCTCGAAGATGCCGAGCTCGAACGCCATACCCGTCGCTCCCTTCGCTCGGGCGGATAGGTGTGGCCCGCCACTTGAGCAATGCTAGGCAGAGCGAGCGGCCGTCGTCGAGGGTGATATGTCTGTCAGACTGCGGCACGGGCCGGATGCCTACGCCGCAACCGCATCCTGAAGCACCATCGCCGCACACTTTTCGCCGATCATGATCGACGGCGCGTTGGTATTGCCGCCAACCACCGCGGCCCGCAGCCCTTGCATGCCATGCACCCGCAGCCTCGGATCGACAACCGCATCCGAGCCGACGCCCATGCGGCAGGTGCCGACCGGATGCAGGTTGGATATGCCGCGATTGCGCAGGTCTTCGATCAGATCCTTTTCACTCGTGACGGCCGGTCCAGGCTGCGTCTCCTCCGCGATATAGGGTTTCAGCGTTGGCTGCTCGGCGAGCTTTCGGCAGAACCTGACGCCATACAGCATCGCATCCACGTCATAGGCCGTTTCGAGAAATTGGAACTCGATCTTCGGCGGCGCCAACGGATCGGTGCTCTTCAGGCTGACCCGTCCCCGACCCTCGGGTGCCAGATGCACCGGCGTGATCATGAAGCCGGGGTACGCATGCGGCACCACCCCGTGCCGGTCACGCCGCTCGATCGAATAGAGCGAGATGTTGAACTGCAGATCCGGACGGTCCAAGCGCGGATCGGAGCGGATCAGGATACCCGCGAGCGTACTGCTGGCCGAGAGTGGACTCCCTTTGCCGAGCAGATACTTGATCCCGGCGCCAACCTTTGCAATCGGCGAACGCGCAAGATCGTTCAGCGTCACCGCCTTCGTCGCCCGCCACGCGACGAACGAGTTGAAATGATCGTGCAGGTTGGCGCCGACTGGTAGATCGCGCACCACCGGCAACCCCATCTCCTTGAGGTGCGTCCCGGGCCCGACGCCCGACAACATCAGCAGTTGCGGCGACCCGTAGACGCCGCCCGAGACCACAATCTCCCCGCGGCTCCGCGCTGTTTTCATCCCCGTCGGCGTTTTGTACTCGACTCCGACCGCACGGTTGCCCTCGAACAGAATGCGCGTCGCGTGCGCTTCCGGCACCACGACGAGGTTCTTGCGACCGCGCGCCGGTTTCAGGTAGGCCGTCGCCGCGCTCCATCGCCGCCCTTTGCCGATGGTCGCTTGATAATAGCCGGTGCCCTCCTGCGTCGCGCCGTTGAAGTCGTTATTGCGCGGCACGCCGAGCGCCACCGCCGCCTCGATCGCGGCATCAATGATCTCGTTGCGGAAATTATTGTCGGAGACCCGCAGAGGCCCGCCGACCCCGTGAAACTCGTTCTCGCCGCGCTCCTGGTCCTCCGCCTTGCGGAAGAACGGCAGCACGCCCTGGTAGTCCCACCCCTCGCATCCGCGCTGGCGCCAGCCGTCGTAGTCGGCCGCCGTCCCACGCATATAGACCATGCCGTTCAGCGACGAGGTGCCGCCGAGCATCTTGCCGCGCGGCTGATAGGACGTTCGCCCGTTGAGGCCCGCCACGGGCTCGCTCTCGAAGCGCCAGTTGTAGGTGTCGTGCGTATAGAGCTTGTGATAGCCGATCGGCAGGTGGATCCAGGGATCGCTGTCGCGCTTGCCCGCCTCGAGAAGCAGCACCCGATAGCGGCCCGACTCGGATAGCCGCGCCGCAACGGCGCAACCCGCCGAGCCCGCACCCGTGACGATGTAATCGAACGCATCCCCGTCCATGCCGCCTCCCCCTTAGTCATCCCGGGCCTCGTGCGCGGGACCCATGTCTCAACGACTCTCGAACGCTGAAGTATCTGCGGCGATCGCCGCTAATGATCCTCGCGATCGGAGTTTGCTGGCCGATGGGTCCCGGCGACAAGCGCCGGGATGACATCACGTCGGGGCCCCGCGACTGAAACTACTCCGCCGCCTCGGCCATGGTGGGGGGCGTAAAGCCCTTCGGCAAGCCCACACGCAGAATGGTGCCGTAGAACTTCTCGTCGGGCAGCGCCCTTTCGGCGATCTCGCGGGCCGCACGATACTTCTCGAGATCGATGCCGGTCTTCAGGCCCTCCTTCTCGAGCAGGAACACGAGATCCTCCATCACGATGTTGCCCGAGGCCCCCGGCGCGAACGGACAACCACCGAGCCCACCCGTCGAGGCATCGAACGCCCGAACGCCCGCCTCGAGCGCCGCATAGACGTTGGCGAGCCCCAAGCCCCGCGTGTCGTGAAAGTGCGCGTAGACGGGCTTGCCGGCCGCGAGCCGCACCGTGTGATGGAACAGGTTCGAAATCTCGCTCGGCGATGCATAGCCGACCGTATCGGCGAGCAGGATCTCGTCCGCCCCCAGAGAGAGATAGCGATCGACACAGGCAAGCACGCGATCGGGATCGACCTTGCCGCGGATCGTGCAGCCGAACGCCGTCGCGAGCGTGCCTTGGATGCGAATGTTCTTCCACTCGGGCCGCTCGTTGCGCAGCGCCACCACGTTCTCGAACTCCGCGAACGACTGGTCGACCGTCTTCCTCACGTTGGCGAGGTTGTGCTCCTCTGACACCGAGAGCACGAAGTTCACGTTGCGCATGCCGGCCAGCAGCATGTTTTCGGCGCCCTTGCGGTTGGGCGCCAGCGCTATGATTTTCGGCCCCTGGATCGTGAGCGCACCCTTCGCCACCTCGCTCGCATCGGCGAACTGCGCGATCACCTTCGGCGGCACGAAGTTGGTGATCTCGATCTCGGGCACGCCGGCGGCGGCGACGGCCCTGGCCCAGGCGAGCTTGGTCTCGGTCGGCACGAAGGTCTTGACGAGCTGCAGGCCGTCACGAAGGCCGACCTCGCGGCAGATGACGTCGGGGGTGGTCATGGGTTGAAGTCCTGTTCGGGAAACCATTCGTTTGCGCGACTTGACGGGCCGTAACGAGCAAGAACGCTGGCCGCCTCACTCCCCCTTATACGCGGGCTTGCGCTTCTCGTTGAAGGCGTTGATGCCCTCGTGACGGTCCTTGGTGCCGACCGTCCGGTTGTAGCTTTCGATCTCGAAGGCGTAGCCCGAGGCGCGGTCGACGTCGCTCGCCTTGTCCATCGACTTCTTGGCTTGGCGGACCGAGACCGGCGCATTCGACGCGATCTTGCGCGCCGTCTCCATCACGGCGCCCATCAGCTCCGGCCCACGAACCACCTTGTTGATCATGCCCCACTCGAAGCCATCTGCGGCCGTGAAGGGCGTGCCGGTGAGAATGATCTCCTTCGCCCGCCTGACGCCCACCGCACGCGGCAGGTTCTGCGTGCCCGCCGCCCCCGGCATGATGCCGAGCGTCACTTCCGTCAGCGCGAACTTGGCATGGTCGGCGGCGTAGATGAAATCGCACGCCAGCGCGATCTCCATGCCACCCGCGTAGGCCGCACCGTTGATGGCGGCGATGATCGGGATCGGGCAGTCCATGATGGCCCGCACCATCTGCTCGATGATCGCGTGCTGGCGGCGCCACGTGGCGTCGGACATGCCACGGCGCTCCTTGAGGTCGCCGCCGGAGCAGAACGCCTGGTCGCCTACGCCCGTGATGACGAGGCACGCGGCAGCGTTCTCCTGCACGTAGAACTGCTGGAAGCAGTCGCGCAGGTCCGTCATCATCTGCGAATTCATCGCGTTGCGGACATCGGGCCTGTTCAACGTGATCAGACCGACCCTGTCCTCGCCGATTTCGAGCTTGATGGTGGCGAACTCGGTACGAAGGGGCACATTGAGCGGCATTGCGGAAGTCCTCGGTCTGGATGGCGGGCGAGCCCAGCGGGCGCGCCGGTTCGATTTCGTAACCAAGGTTATGACGGCGCGGCGCCAGAGGCTAGTGTTCCGGCGCCGACATTTGCTTCCCGTCGCGGCTGGGTCGAGAGCAAATGTCGGCGCCAGTGGAACACTAGCAACATCATGATTCTAGTGTAGCTTTTGCATCTGACATTTGGTGACGAGCCCCGTCGATCGCGGGTACCAAACGTCAGATGCGCTACACGAGCGGCGCGCGTGTCGCTCCAGCGCCCGATGATCCGCTGGCGGTTGCCTTGGAAGCGTACAACGCTCAGGATGGTGAATGGAGATCGTAGAAACTCGTGGAGTGTCGTCATGGCCAGCGCAAGCCAAGCCCAGACCGCCGACCTGCAGATCCGCAAGCTCCATCCTTCACTCGGCGCGGAGGTCCGCGGCGTCGACTTCAATCGCCCGCTGCCCGATGCGACGGTCGCCGCCATCAAGCAGGCCTGGGCCGACCACCTCGTGCTCGTATTCCCGGGTCAGCACGTCACCGACGAACAGCACGTCGCCGTGACCCGGTACTTCGGCGAGCCCGAGGTCTTTCACCAGGACATCATCAAGTCGAAACGTGTCCGCGAGATCTTCCGCGTCGCCAACACTGACGACGACGGCAAGATCATGCCCCCGTCCCACCCGACCATGCGGCAGCTGTCGGGCGCGCAGAAATGGCACACCGACTCGAGCTACCGCCAGCGCCCATCCATAGGATCGCTGCTGCACGGCATCGAGGTCAGCCGCACCGGCGGCATCACCTGCTTCACCAACATGTATGCGGTCTACGAGGCACTGCCGGAGCGCCTGAAGGCAAAGGTGCAGGGGCGCCGCGCGCGGCACGACTTCGGCATGCTCGCCCGCGAACTCGGCGCCCGCCAGCCGACCGAAGCCGAGCGCAAGTCCATGCCGGCGGTTTGGCAACCGATGGTGCGTATCCATCCGGTCACGGGTCGCAAATCCCTGTTCATCAGTCCGATCTACAACGACGCCGTAGAGGGCATGGACGACGCCGAGGCCGTCAACTTGATCCGCGAGCTGACCGAGTTCGCCGAGCAGAAGCAGTTCGTCTACGAGCACCGCTGGGAGACCGACGACATCCTGATGTGGGACAACCGCTGCACCATGCATTACGTGACGCCCTACGACCCAACCGAGCGCCGCGTCATGCACCGCACCACCATCGCCGGCGACGCCGAGGTGATGGCGGCCTGAGGTCCGCAATAGCGATGGACGGCCGCGCCGGTAAGTGACCCGGTCGCGCCCGCTCTTGACCCCGCCCTCGACCCCTGCCACAAGCCCTGTCCGGACAACAAACTTCCACTCACGCCACTGGAAAGCATCCTCATGGCAGCGAAGGCAGCGGCGACGCCGGCCCACTGGTCCGACGACGTCTTCCGCGAGATGAAATCGCGCGACATCACCACGGTCTGCACCATCCCCGATGGCGGCCTCACCCAGCTTCTCCTGAAGGTCGAGGCCGACCCGGCGATGCGCCTCGTCACGCTGTCCACCGAGGAGGAGGGCATGGGTGTCGTCACCGGCCAGTGGGCGGGTGGCAAACGCGCCATGATCGCCATGCAGTCGTCGGGCGTCGGCAATTGCATTAACGCCTTGGGCTTCCCGGCCGCCTATAAGGCGCCGTGCCTGATGTTGGTCACCATGCGCGGCCAGTGGGGTGAGTTCAACCCGTGGCAGGTGTCGATGGGCCAGGCCGTCCGCCCGGCGCTCGAGGCCGTCGGCGTGCGCTGCTTTCCGGTCGACAAGATCGACGAGATCGCCGAGACGTTCGCCGCCGCCGCCGACATGGCCTTCAACAGCTCCATTTCCGCCGCCGTGCTGGTCAGCCAGCGCGTGATCGGCGCCAAGGGCTTCGGGCAGAAGTGAGACCACGATGAGCAACGCACCGTCGAAGGCCTCGGCCGCACTGAACCCCACCTCGAACAAATTGCAGCGCCGGCCGTTCGTGGCCGACATCATGAAGCATCGCGGTAACGGTCTGGTCGTCACCGGCCTCGGCAGCCCCACGTGGGACCTGTTCGCGGCCGGTGATCGGCCGGACAACCTCTACTCATGGGGCGGCATGGGCCTCGCCGTCCCGACCGCCCTTGGCCTCGCCCTGGCCCAGCCGGACCGCCGGGTCCTGGCCCTGACCGGCGACGGCGAGATGATGATGGGCATCGGCTCGCTTGGCGTCGTCGCCGATCAAGCGCCGAACAACCTCGCCATTCTCGTGCTCGACAACGAGCGCTTCTCCGAGACCGGCCGCCAGCGCGGCCTGACCGGCAGCCGCGTCGATCTCTGCGCCGTCGCCAAGGGCTTCGGCATCCGCGAGACGATGCTCGTCACCGAGGAGAGCCAGAAGGACGCGCTGGCCCGCTTTCTCTTCGAGACGCCCGGCCCGATTCTCGCGGTCGCCAAGATCGCCCTCAGCGAGGACCCCTGGCGCCTCCCCGAGAAGGACGGCGCCGCCATCGCACGCCGCTTCAAGATCTCCCTCGGCCTCGAGAAGCCCTGAAGCGCTCGCCGCTGACGTCCCGGACGCCTGTTTGTCCGGGACGTGTCGCGCAACCGCGCCCTGAGCATCAATCCGCTACGACGCCATCGGTTTTGCCGCCGACCCTCGTTCACGGCAACGAACGAGACAGGCCCCGGTCACGGCCGACTTTCCCCGTCTCCTTTCCTCACCCCTCCCTTTCCTTCCATCACGCTTTCGTGATCGTCGGGTTCCAATTTTCAACTTGCATTTTGAACATCGTACAGGCAAATTCGAGACGTAGCGAATTCAAACGTCGCGGGCGCCGCCCGAACCCGACACAGGAGCACGAGCCATGCGTAACACTCTCGCCATCTCCACGGTCGCCCTGATGCTCGGCGCCCTTGCAACACCCAGTGAGGCGCAGAACTTCGGCGGCAACGGCGGCCAGCGCAACTTCGGCGGCCCGTCTCAGGGCGGCTTCTCAGGCCGCTCCTTCCAAGGTCCCAGCCGCTCTTTCCAGGGCCCGAGCCGCAACTTCGAGAGCCGCTCTTTTCAGGGTTCGGGTCCGTCCGGCAACCGGTTCGGCAACAGCGGTGGCGGCGACAACCGGCGGTTCCGCTCGGTGCAGCCGCCTTCTCCCGGCAATCAGGTCGGCAATGCCGGCAACGCAGGCAACCGACGCTCGTTCGGCATCCAGCCACCGGCACCCGGCAATCAGGCCGGCAATGCTGGCAACCCAGGCAACCGTCGCTCGTTCGGCATTCAGCCGCCTGCGCCGGGCAATGTCGGCAACGCCGGCAATGGCGCAACCCCACGCACGTTCGGCGTCCAGCCGCCGGCGCCGGGCAACATCGGCAACCCCGGCAACGTCGCAGGCAACGGTGGTAACCGCTCGATCCAAAGTGTCGGACCGCCGCCGGCAGGCACCTCGCAGCGCTCGGCTCAGCCGCCTATCGGAACTTCGATCCGCCCGCCGCTGGCTTCGCCTGTGATCCCTTCGGCCACGACGACGGCCGCTGTTGCAACGGTCGGTGCCGTGGCGGCGACCGGCGCATTGGCCGCCACAACGGCCAGTGCCGCCCCTGCCCCGGCTGCAACCTCGGTGACGACGACCAGCGATACGGCCATCGTCGGACAGCCGATCGGTCCGTCTTCGGCGCCGGCAGCCGCGGTGAATAGCGATCTGCCTCCGCTCGAGATGCTGGCCTCGGTGGGCGAGCCCATCATGCCGCTGAGCCAGGCTCCGACGGCGTCCACCGTCACCGCCCAGGCCGCCAGCCAGCCCGCGCACGGCGCGCGCCGCATGGTCCACCGCGTAGTTGCCGAGGAATCCTGCAACGTCCCGAGCCATCGCGGCCCTCGCTACGGCGGCTGGTACGGCTACCGCCGCTGGTAAGGTCACCGCTAACGCTACCGGCAGATCGGTCCCTCTCGAAAGCGAGGACCGGTCTGCCAAACGTGCGATACTATGCAGCAAGTGACGCCTTGCCTTGAGCAGCTCTCCTCCAGATTTCGACGCCGAGACCAGATATGCGCGCGCCCCTCACCGTTTCTCTGCTCCTCGCTTCCGCGGCCTTCGTTGGCACCGCACACGGCCAGACCACACCCGATCGGGCCGGCCCTCGCGTCGCCCAGGCACAGCCGCAGGCGACTCCGGCCACGCCACCGGCCCAGCCGCGACGCAACCTGAGCCAGGACAATCCCGCTCCCGGCGCACTCGCACCAGGAACTCCGGCTCAAGCAGCGACGCAGGTACCGGCCGGCACCCAGGCTCCGGCACCCGCGCAGCCGCAGCCCGCGCCGGCTCCGACCGCCACACAGCCAGCCACGGTACCTCCGGCCGCTACGACGCCTGCTCCCGCGCAAGCCCAGCCAGCCCCTGCGCCCGCCGCACCGCAACAGCCTGCCGCCGCGAGCACGCCCCCGACGCCTCAAACGGCGACACCTCAACCCGCTGCGCCTCAAGCGCCAGCCGCGGCAACCCCTCCGGCACCGACCGCCGCACAAACGCCTCCGGCCGCGACTCCGGCACCAGCGCAACCCGCTGCCACGGAACCGCCGGTACCGGTTGAGATGGCCGAATGCACGGGCGCCGCCACCGACGCCGCCGTTCGTGCTTGCACCCAGGTGATCGATGGCCGGCGCGTCTCCCGCGACATCCTGGTCATGGCCTATGCCAATCGCGCCGCGACGCACTTCCGGCGCAACGACGACGCTCGCGCCATCGCCGATCTCGATCAGGCGATCCGTCTGGATCCCCGCAACTTCGAGGCTATCGCGCTTCGTGCTCAGGCTCGCGCCCGTCAAGGCGACTTCGACCGCGCCATCACCGACATGACCGCCACCATCGCCTTGCGACCTGATGAGGCCGTCGGCTTGCGCGAGCGCGGCGCCCTCCAGCAGCGCAAGGGCGATGCCGCCGCGGCCCTCGCCGACTTCAATGCAGCATTGGCGATCAATCCGAATGACGCTGCCGCACTTCAGCAGCGTGCAGCTCTCCATCTTGCAGCAAACCGACTCGCCGAAGCACGCACCGATGCCGACCGCAGCTTGGCCATCGATGCCCGCGCCGTCGCAGCCCTGATGACGCGCGCCGAGGTCCGCTCGCGTCAGGGCGACCGGACCGGCGCCCTCGCCGATCTCGACGCCGGTCTCACTATCGAGCCGGGCAACACAGCGCTGCGCCAGACGCGAGACCGCATCGATCCTCCGGCGCAGCAGGCCGCGGCCGCTGGCGCAGCCGCGACGACCGCAGCCGCGACGGCCCAGCGCGCCGCACTCGATGCCGCGGTGACACAACAGCCCAACAATCCGCAGGTGCGCATGCAGCGCGCCCAGGCTGCGTGGGCCGCAAGCGACGTGCAAACCACCATCGTCGACCTCAACGAGGTTATCCGCCTGGAACCGCGCAATGGCGAGGCCTTCCGCATTCGTGGCCTCGCCCACGCTCGGCGGGGCGACGCGGTCCGAACGATCAACGACCTCACCCAGGCCATCAATCTCAACGTCCGCGATGCCAACACGTACCTGTTCCGGGCCGAGGCGCATGTCCGCCGCAATCAGCGCCAGCAGGCGATCGCCGACTACCGTCAGGTGCTGCGTATCGAGCCGGGCAACCAGTTCGCCTTGAACGGACTGCGTCGCTACGGTCTTAACAACTGAGACAGGACCAGAGACGCGTGATGCGCCTCGTAGATGCACATTGGGCCGTCGGACTGCGTGCAGGGCTTTGCCTTGCCTCTCTGATAATGGCTGCGGCATCGGTGAGCGCGCAGCAGTCGCAGCCCTCGTCGGTCGCCGCGTGCTTCTCGACGACCGATCCAGCCGCCATCGTCACCGCGTGCGATACGTTGCTCGCCGGCGACCGCCGCGGTCTTACCTCGGATCAGACGGGTCTAGCGCTTCAGCGGCGGGGCGGGGCCTACGCCGTTCTCGGCCGCATCGACGATGCCATCGGCGACTTCCGGCAAATGGCGGCGACCGGCTACAAGGTCCACGAGGCGCACGCCTCGATCGCGAGTCTGGAATTCAGGCGTCAGCGCCTGAGCGTGGCCGAAGCCAGCTATCGCGAGGCGCTGAGAGTGAATCCCAGCTATGCGCTCGCCCAGTTGGGTCTCGGTCACACTCTGATCGGCCTCGGTCGGGCGGCTGAGTCCATCGCTCATTTCGATCGAGCCCTGGCGATCACCGACACCGATCCCGAGGCCCACCTCGGCAAGGCAACCGCGCTTATCGCGACGGGCGATCTCGACGGCGCCATCCGCAGCCTCGATGCCGCCTTGAGGCTCGACCCGCGCCTGCTCGCTGCCCTGTATCAGCGCGCCCAGGCCCATCACGACAAGGGCGACATGACCAAGGCGCTGGCTGATGCCGACGCTGCCGTTGCCGCCGCTTCGGGCGAGGAGCGGATCCGTGCCTTGGTCTACCGCGGGCGACTGCGCAATAACGCCAAGTCCTACGACGGCACCATTGCCGACTGTACCGCCGCCGATGCCGAGGCCGGTCGCCTTGCCGTCACCGACCAGCGGCTCCGCGCGGCGGCACTGGTCTGTGTCGGCTTGGCCCGCCAGAGCAAGGGCGATCTGACCGCCGCCCAGGACAGCTACGAGCAGGCACTCCGCTGGGATGCCCGCGACGTCGCAGCGCTGGCCGGTCGCGGCTACGTTCTGCTGCAGCGCGGACGCTATGACGCGGCAGCGGCCGATTTCCGCGCAGCCCTCGCTGTCGATCCACGCTCCCAGGATGCCTTGCGCTTCCTCGGCCTCGCCTACGCCGACAAGGGCGATCGGGCCAAGGCGGATCAGGAGTTCAGCCGGGCCATCGAAACCGCCCCGAACGATCCGTGGCCGGTCATGATCCGCGCCATAACCGCCGCGCGTGACGGAGACCGAACGCGAGCCCTCGCCGACGCCAACCGCGCACTCGAGATCACCGGTCCCCGCTCGTCCGATGGCTTCCTGGTGCGCGGCGCCGTACACTACTTCCTCGACGATATGGACAAGGCCCGCATCGACGTCGACACGGCTATCAGCCTCAACGGTGACAACGGACAGGCGCATCGCATGCTGTCGCGCCTCCTCATCAGGCAGGGACGCCTCGAAGAAGCGCAGCGATCCCTCGACACAGCGAGCCGCCAATTGCCCAATGACGTGACGGTCATGCTGCAGCAGGGCCTGATCGCGCTCGGCCGTAGGGACTACGGCCGGGCGGTTCTCGAGTTGACGCGCAGCCTTGCCATCAACGACGTGCATGCCGAAGGTTTCGCGGCTCGCGGCCAGGCAAACGAGGGTCAGGGACTTATCGCGGCTGCCATCGCCGACTATCGCGCTGCCTCGGGCAAACTTGCCATCGATGGAGATGGCCGAAGGGCCAAGGCGCTCGCGGCCGAACGGCTCGCGGCGCTGACGGCACCGCCCTCCTCTGCCGCAAGCACGACGGCCGGCACCACGCCCGCGGCGCCGACATCGACCACCGTCGAAGCGCGCCCGCCATCGCCCGCCGCTGACCCTGGCTCGCGCCGGGTCGAATCCGACCAGTCGCTCTACTGCCGCATCTTCGAGGGCATGTTCGTCTCGTCGAGAAAATACACCGGCGTCGAGTTCGACGTCGGCTGCCGACGCCAGAATTGACCCGGGGCTCCGATCGGCACACGCCATCACACGGCGAGCAACTCGACAGTCCCAAGCAGAAAGAGCCGGATCGCTGTCGATCCGGCCCCTTTCAGTACACGCGCTGAGCGCGTATCACCACTTGTGGTGCCAGCCATGCCGCTTGTGATGCCAGCCGTGCTTGCCGCCGTGCGAATGCCAGTACCAGCCGTGCCCGCGCGGCTTATGCGGCCGGCAGACGAGAACCTTGCCGTGCTGCTTGTAGCCCCAGCCGCCACCCGTCCAATAGCAGCTCTTGTGATAGCGATAGCCCTGCACTTGCGTGACCGGCGAAGCCACATCGGCGGCAGGGTTGGACGGCAGAAGCGGAGCCGCCATGACCGGCAAAGCGACAATCGTCGCGGCGAAAGCAAGCGAAGCTACGATGACATTGCGCATAGGTGAGTATCTCCAGTCTTTATCTGAACGAAGAACACTGAATTATTGAATGCCGGTTAGTTTCGTCGCAAGCGGTATCTCCGACCGCGCGATCACATTGTTGTGCAGCCAGCACACTTGGTTAGCGAGCTGACCCGCCGAGCGTGCCTAGCTATCAGATCCAGTCCGGCGTGTGTGCGAAACGGCCCGGACGTGGCCGGGGATGATCGACCGGCAGCGCATCGATCCGAAGCCGCGTCAGCCGCATGAATGTGAACTTCCAGCCCTCCGGAGTGCGCCGGTACTCCTCCTCGTAGTGGCCCCACCCGACGAATCCACGGCTACCCGGTGCCTCATGCGGCGCTTCGCCGTCGGGGAACTCGAGGTAATCCATCATCGGCCAGATACCGCGTGCCGTATCCGGCCCTGTCAGAACGATCTCTGGGCTTGTCACGTGATGGATCGAGATCACTTTTCCGAGGCGCTTGGCGAGGCCGGCGACGAACGCGTCCGGCGTGCCGCCATCACCGACGGAGCCGAAGCCGTAAAGACGCGTCTCCGGCGCGAACAGCGTCGCGAGGCGATCCCATTGCTTGGTGTCGACGAACCGGCAATAGCGCGCCTTCAGATCCTTGATGGCCTCGATGGCAAGGAGGTCGTCCAGTGTCTTTGGCGGCATGAGATGGCTCCGGAGGAATGTGCGTGTCCGAAGCATAGCGCCTGCGCGCGGCATGCAAAGGACTCACCGACGCAATTCGCGCCGACCCTGCCCCCTATCGCGCCACCGGCACCCCAGTCGCCTCGAAGGCAACGCGCTGCCGCTCCGCCACCTCAGCCAGGTCGAACCCTTCGATCGTCTCGTTGAACATGCGGTAGTAGTTGAGCCGCGCATCCAGATGCAGGAACACCCCGCCGAGACCGATCGCGGCGCGATCCATGAATACGAATTCGCGCGGCACTTTAACTGGCCCTTTTTCCTTCAGTGCCTCGTGCACCGTGAACGCCTCGCGTCGGCCGTACTCTCCCGGCGTCGTCCCTTCCGCGATCGAGCGCACGCGATCGTCGAGTAAGGGCCCGTAGATGAACCGAGCCCAGATGTTGAGCACCTCGATGACGTCCTTCGACAGTCCCTTGAAACCCCACGTCTCGTAGGCGTGCACGATCAACGCCTCGTCGCCACGCTCGAGCCCGCGATATAGATCGATCACCCCCTGCACGAATTTGGGCTGGAACGTCCGCATGCACCCGTAGTCCAGCAGGTTGATTCCCGCTGGTTTCCCATCCTCTTCAAAGACATTGTAATTTCCGAGATGCGGATCGCCATGGATCACGCCGTAGTGCGAGAACGGGAACCACCACGCCCGGAACATCGCACGCGCGATCTGATTGCGGTCCTCGAGCGGAGCTGGCTTGTACTCGAGCAATCGCCGCCCCTCGAGCCAGGTCATCGAGAGCAGTCGCTTCGTCGACAGCTCCGGCACGATCTCCGGCACCCGGATCAGCGGGTCGTCCTTGAAGATGAGCCCGTAAAGCGCCGTATGCCGCGCCTCTAGCTCGTAGTCGAGTTCCTCCTTCAGCCGCTCGGAGATCTCTTTCAGGATCTCCCCCGTCTCCACAGCCGGATCCATACGCGCATGCAGCGCGAACACCACGCGTAGTTGCCCCAGATCCGCCGCCACTGCCGACTGCATGTCGGGGTACTGCAGCTTGACCGCGAGCTGGCGGCCGTCGTGCCCCACGGCCTTGTGCACCTGCCCCAGCGACGCCGACGCCGACGATGTCGCCTCGAACGACTTGAAGCGTGATTGCCAGTCCGGCCCCAGCTCTGCCTGCATCCGCCGCCGCACGAAGCCCGGCCCCATCGGCGGCGCCTGGCTTTGCAGTTGAGACAGCTCGCGCGAATACTCTGGAGGCAACGCCTCGGGAATCGTAGAAAGCAGCTGCGCCGCCTTCATGATCGGCCCCTTGAGCCCACCCAGCGCCTTCGCCAGCTCAGCCGCATTCTTGCTGCGATCCAGCTCCATTCCGAAAAGCCGATTACCCGCGACGCGGGCCGCCACCGCGCCCACACCCGTACCGACCCGCACATATCGCGCCGCACGGGCCGAGAAGCGGTTCTCTTCGTCGTCTGGCACGGATGCTCGCCTCGCCGATTTGTTTCGTCGCATCATATCGGGTGCCGCAACGCCCACGTCCAGCCCAGCGAACCCGGTCACTGGACGCGCAGGACACATTGCCGCCTGTTGCGATTCCGGCTTACATTTGTCCGGACAACCGCGCACGTCAGTCGCGCTACAGATGCATCGGAGGATACCCCCATGAAAGGCGTCGTGTTCCTAGGCGACCGCAAGCTCGAGCTGCGCGACTTCCCCGATCCGACACCCGGCCCGCGCGACGTCGTGCTCGAGATCAAGGCCTCGGGCATGTGCGGTTCGGATCTGCATACCTACCGCGCGCCGCCGCCATCCGGGGACGGCGCCGTCACGGGCGGCATCAAGCGTGAGGCCGGCACCATCGCGGGCCACGAGCCATGCGGTATCGTCGTCGCCGTGGGCTCGGCCGTCTCCGAGCGCGAGGCAAAAATCGGCCAGCGCGTCATGTGCCACCACTACGACGGCTGCGGCGGTTGCAAGCATTGCCGGGGCGGCTGGACCCAGATGTGCCTCGAAGGCACGACCGTGTACGGGTCCGGTGGACACGGCGGCCACGCCAAGTACATGAAGTGTCCCGCCCACACCCTCGTCGCCCTCCCCGACAGCCTTTCGTTCGAGACCGGCGCCGCCATCTCCTGCGGCACCGGGACCGCCTGGGGCGCGCTCAAGCGCGTGCAGCTTCAGGGCGGCGAGACCATCGCCATCTTCGGACAGGGACCCGTCGGCCTGTCTGCCACTCAGCTCGCGGTTGCGATGGGCGCGCGCGTGATCGCACTCGACGTCTCCGAAGAGCGTTTGAAGCTCGCCAAGGAATTCGGCGCCGAGATCACCATTGATGGCCGATCCAACGACGTCGTCCAGGCGATCCGCGACCTCACCCATGGCGAAGGCGCCCACAAGACGCTGGACTGCTCGTCGTCGCCCGACGCACGCGCCGCCACGGTTCGGTCCGTCCGCTCATGGGGCACCGCCTGCTTCGTCGGCGAGCGCGGCAGCGTCACCCTCGACGTTTCGCCGGACATGCTTCGCCGTCAGGTGACCTTGGTCGGCTCGTGGACCTTCTCGAAGCAGGGCCAGGCGGACTGCGCCGAACTCGTCGCCGACAAGAAGATCGACGTCGACAAGCTCTTCACGCACCGCTGGCGCCTCGACCAGGCCAAAGAGGCCTACGAGCTGTTCGACAAGCAGACCACCGGCAAGGCAGTGATCATTCCGAACTGAGGCAAGTTCCCTTCTCCCCATTCCTGCACGTCGATGGGGAGAGGGTTAGGGTGAGGGGCGGCGACACGTGCTGCCTCTACCTTTTTCGCCATGACTTTCTGCAATTCGCCGAAGGTCGGAGAGAAGGGTTGAACACCATGCTCCCGAAGGACGCCCCCTCTCGATCGGCGGCACCTGGCAATGCCGTCCTCGCGCCGGTCGAACTTCGCGACATCGGCAACGCGATTCAGGCCGGAGTCGGGGACTTCACCGCCGCGCCGCTGGTCAGCATCTCGATCGCACTCGTCTACACGCTCGGCGGTTGGCTTCTGGCGGCCCTGCTCTGGGTCCTCAATATGCCTTTCCTCGTCTACCCCATGGCGATGGGATTTGCGCTGGTCGCACCGTTTGTCGCCGTCGCCTTCTACGAGGTTAGCCGCTCGCTGGCGGCGGGCCAGTCACCGACGGTCTACAAGGCCTGGTGCGCGGTCTGCGATGCCAAGAACCGTGACATCCGCTGGATGGCGCTCATCACCAGCTTCGCCTTCTTTCTCTGGATGGATATAGCGGCAATGATCACGCTGTCGTTCTTCGGGGCAGCCGCTCTGGATTTTGGCGAACTGCTCAAGCAGATCGGCACCACGACGCACGGCTGGATCTTCCTCGTCGTCGGCCATGTTGTCGGCGCCGCCATCGCCCTCCTCGTCTTCTCGATCTCCGTCATCTCGATCCCGATGCTGTTCGACCGCGACATCGACATCATCACCGCCATCCGCACCAGCGTCAGCGTCGTGAAAGCGAACCCCTTCCCGATGGCATTGTGGTGCGCCACCATCGCCGCATCCATCATCGCCTCGATTGCGACCGGCTTGCTGCTAATGCCCGTCGTCCTTCCCATCCTCGGCTACGCAAGCTGGCACCTCTACCGCAAAGCCGTAGCCCCGGCCTGACGTGATGCATCCGGCGTCGGTGACTAGGCCTTGCGCACGCATGACTTCACCCCCTCGTATCACCCTCCCCTTCTCCCCTGATCGAGAGAGGTGGTCGAAGCTGAAGCAGGAACGCGGGCTCGAGTTTTCGCTAGTCCGCGTCCTCTCCCCTCCCCTTGGTGGGGAGGGGTCTGGGGTGAGGTGACAGCCTGGTCGCGCCGTGACGGCGAGGACAGCAGCTAGGCCGAGCGAAAACGAGGCTCGCCTCAATACTCGTAGACGTCCGGGTTGCCGCTGAAGAATGCGCGCTTCATTCGCTCCATCCGCATCTGATCCATCGCGCGCTTGACGAGATGCTGGTAGTTCCGCTCCCACTGCATGTTCATCTTGGCCCGCAGCGAGACGCTTCTCATCGCCGCGATATCCGGATCGAGCGTCCGGCTGCGCCTCGCATCGGCCTTCAGGTCCTCATGCTTCCAGTCCGGCATGCCCACATCCCGGATGAAGTCCCACAGTCCGCGTTTCTCCGGCATGGGATCGGGAACCGGCACATAGGACGGGATCGAGTCCGCGAACGTGCTGATGCCGGCCGCCTCCATCTGCGAGATGCGCACGGCCTCCTCCATCGCCTTCTCAGCAGCCTCTCTGGCCGTCAGCGGCGAGATGGCGGCAGCACCCAGAAAGAAACGGCGGTTGATGGTCGTCATGGTTGTGGCCTCCACGCCGGCGCGCCTCCACGCACACCGATTGGGACCGCAAGATTGGCCCTCCACCCCCTATTCAAGACCCAGCCGATAAAATGATCCGGGCTCGCCGGAACATCACTTGTATGGCAGACGAGAAATGTCGCCGGGACGCAGCACCTCGGCGAGCCCCGCGGGCTCATGGTTGCCGAGCTGGCCATGCCTCCCGCCCGACCCTACATCCGGAACACGCCGAACTTTGTCTCTTCGATCGGCGCATTCAGCGTCGCGGCGAAGGCAAGTCCCAGCACCCGACGCGTCTCGCGCGGCGCGATGATGCCATCGTCCCAGATTTGCGACGTGCCGTAGTAGGGGTGCCCGTCTCGCTCGTAGGCCTCGAGCACGGGCTGCTTGAACTTCGCCTCGTCCTCCGCACTCCAGGTCTTGCCCTCGGCCTCGATGTTATCGCGCCGCACCGTGGCCAGGACGCTCGCCGCTTGCACACCGCCCATGACCGAGATGCGCGCATTCGGCCACGTGAACAGGAACCGGGGTGAATAAGCGCGCCCGCACATGGCATAATTGCCTGCGCCATAGCTGCCGCCGATCACCACGGTCACTTTCGGCACGTTGGCATTGGCCACCGCCATCACCATTTTCGCGCCGTGCCGTGCGATCCCGCCCGCCTCCGACTCGCGTCCGACCATGAAGCCCGTGATATTCTGCAGGAACAGCAGCGGGATCTTGCGCTGACACGCCAGCTCGATGAAGTGCGCCGCCTTCTGCGCCGTCTCCGAATAGAGGATGCCGTTGTTCGCCAGGATCGCGACCGGGATGCCCTCGATGTGCGCGAACCCGGTGACGATCGTCGTCCCGTAGTTACGCTTGAACTCGTGCAGCTCCGAGCCATCGACGAGCCGCGCGATCACTTCGCGAGCGTCGTACTGCGTCGCCAGCGATGCCGGCACCACGCCATCGATCTCGTCCGCATCGAGCGACGGCATCCGCGCCGTCCGCGTGAGAATGTCTGCGCGACGCGGTGACGTCAGCGTGGCCACGATATCGCGCGCGATTTGCAGCGCGTGGTCGTCGTTGACCGCATAGTGGTCCGCCACGCCTGAAAGCCGCGTGTGCACCTCGGCGCCACCGAGATCCTCGGCCGAAACCGTCTCGCCCGTTGCCGCCTTCACCAGCGGCGGACCACCGAGAAAGATCGTCCCCTGCCGGCGCACGATGATCGTCTCGTCCGACATCGCCGGCACATAGGCGCCGCCCGCGGTGCAGCTTCCCATCACCACCGCAATCTGCGGAATACCCGCCGCCGACATTCGCGCCTGATTGAAGAAGATGCGCCCGAAATCGTCCTTGTCGGGAAACACGTCCGTCCAGTGCGGCAGGTTCGCGCCACCTGAGTCCACCAGATAGATGCATGGCAGATGGTTCTCGACCGCGATCTCCTGCGCGCGCAGATGCTTCTTGACGGTCAGCGGATAGTAGGTCCCGCCCTTGATCGTCGCATCGTTGCAAACGATCACGCACTCGCGCCCCGACACCCGCCCGATGCCCGTGATCACGCCAGCGCCGTGGATGTCGCCCGAATAGAGCCCCATCGCCGCCAGTTGCGAGAACTCCAGAAATGGCGAGCCGGGATCAATCAGCCGCATGACGCGGTCCCGCGGCAGTAGCTTGCCCCGCGCCAGATGCCGCTCGCGCAGCTTCTCGGGCCCGCCCTGCGTCGCCTCGGCGCGCTTCGCCTCGAGATCGGCGACCAGCGCCTGCATAGCGGCGCGGTTGGCGCGGAACTCGTCGGACTGCGTATTGATCTCGGATGTCAGCGTCGGCATGGGCTCTCCCTCAAGGCCCCGGAACCCTAGGCGGGGGCTCTGGATGCGGCAAGAGGGCGAACGGCGCGATCGGACCGGCTCACGCGATCGGCAGGATGACGGAGCATTCCACACAACTCTTGCTAGGAGCCCACGCTGCGCTGGCGAACTGCCACCGACCATGCCACGATTAGCCCTCCCCTCCACATCCATCCGGGCCCTCCCTTGACCCAGACCGACCCGCGCTCCGCCGAGCTCAAGGCCATCGCCGTGGCCGCCCTCGGCTCCATCTCGGTCGGCTTCGTGCCGATGTTCGTATCGGAGCTTCAGACGTCCGGCATGAGCACCGTGTCTGCGCTCGTCTGGCGCTACATCGTGGCCCTGACCATTCTCATCCCGCTCGCGCTCTGGCGTCATCAACTCGCCGACGAATGGCGCCGCGGCGGTAAATGGCTCGTTCTGAACGGCCTGACTCTCGGCACCTTCCAGGTGTTCTGCTACTTCAAGGCCGTGGAGACGCTGCCCACCAGCGTCGTCGTCACGCTGTTCTACTTCTATCCCGTGATGGCGCTGGCGCTCGATCGCTTCCTGTTCGCCATCCCGATCCGAACGACCACCGTACTTGGCGTCATGACCATCGTCGCAGGCGTGGCCCTCACCAGCGCGCCGGGCTTCGCCGGAGCCACCCTCGATCCTCAAGGTGTCCTGTACGTGGTTCTGGCAGCCCTGGGCTATGCGCTCTATATCGCGGCCGCCTATCCCGTCACGAAGAAGGTCGCGCCGGTCGCCAGCGCCGTCTTCATCTACGGCTCATACGCAGTCTCGTTCGGCATTGCGGCCTACTTGGAGGGATTCACGTTCCCATCGGCGCAAAACCTATGGCTCAATGTGCTGTTCATCGGCAGCCTCGGTGGCGCCCTTCAAATTCTGTCGTTCTCGTATGCTCTGCCTCGCCTCGCCTCGTCCGGCTACGCGGCCATCGTCTGTCTCGAGGTCGTGACCGTGGTACTGGCCGGTGTCTTCATCATCGGCGAACGTCTCGTCACCATTCAATGGCTCGGCATCGCCCTCGTGATTGGCGGCATCTTCCTCTCGCGCGCCAGCCGCGGCATGAGCCGCGCGGTGCCCCCGCCCTCTCTCGTCGAGGCGAAACCCGGGCCGCCCCTTAGCGAAGCACGCAAGCCCTGAAGTGAGCCTGCGACCAACGAAACCTTCGAGTCCCCGGACGGAGCGACCGAGGGCAATGCCCGAGGCGAGCGCAGATTTGCGATCTTCACGCCAGGCTCGCCAGCATCAACCTGCAGGCCAACGCCCCTGATAAGGCGTCTTCAGCGCCCGCTCGACCATCTCCAGATGGTCCTGCCCATAGAACATGTCGCCATCGACGAAATACGTCGGCGAACCGAACACCGACCGCCGGATCGCCTCATCTGTATTGGCATCATAGATCGCCCGGATCGGCCCACTGTCCGCCGCGCTGAGCAACGCCTCGCCGTCCGCACCGACCCCACGCGCCAGCTTCGCCAGCGTCGCCCGGTCCGCCAGATCCGCATCGTGACGCCAATGCGCTTCAAGCAGCGCATGCGCCAACTCGTCCACGCGATCGCCCCGCTCCTGCGCCGCAATCAACAAACAATTCGGAAGCCCGATGTCATTGTCATGAAAAGTCGGCCTGTGCCCGATCACCGGCGCGCGCCGCTCCTCCGACCAACGCTGGATCTCACGGCCGAAGTAGTAGGCGATATGCGCCTTGGAACGCTGCCGCGTCGGCACCGCCCCGACACCCTCCATGCCGCGCCTCAGATCGTAGGGCCGGTGCCGGATCGTACGGCCGGCCGCCCCCGCGATCTCCATCAAGCGCCGCGAACCCAGATACGCGAACGCCGAATGCGCGGCGTAGAAGTACTCGATCTCAGCCATTTGAACGCTCCGATCCATCGTCACGGATGTCCCGTCTCCCCTTGGGGAGAGGGCTAGGGTGAGGAGGGAAACAAGGGTGATTGGGAACAGGGTAACAAGGGTGAGGGGGAGACAGGACGCTCACACCGTTAGAACCAGCTCACGCCAGCCTCTCCCACGCTTTCACGAAGAAATCCGGCGCACCGAAATTGCCACTCTTCAACGCCAGCACCAGATCGCGCCCGGCCTCACCTTGGCCTTCGGTTGCCGAGTTCCAACCGGCCACGCGCGTCCACGGCACGCCGGGATCGATCTCTGGCCCGATCTCCAACGCCGTCACGCCCAGGCCGTTGACCACCGCCCCAGACGTCTCTCCGCCAGCCACGATCAGCCGCGTCGTCCCCGACGCCACCAGCTCCTTCGCCACAGCCGCCAGCGTTGTCTCGACGAGCGCACCCGCCTGCTCGCGCCCGAGCTTGTCCTGCACGGCCTTCACCGCCGCCGGCTCCGCACTCGAATACACGAGGAAGGGCTTGTCCTTGGCCTGCTGCGCGATCCACGCGAGGATCGTCGCTTTTGACTGCGCCCCACGCGACAACGCCAGCGGATCGACCTCGAGCGCCGGAACCCCCGCCGCCTTCGCCGCCGCCACCTGCCCGCGCGTCGCCTCCGAGCAGCTTCCGGCCAGAATCGCAGC
>LNFM01005063.1_pt1 | contig 23329 bp, 21 predicted proteins | sample 596031 | NCBI WGS metagenome assembly LNFM01 (sample SAMN04254537, study PRJNA301005) | activated carbon metagenome | isolation source: dual media filters at the Ann Arbor, Michigan drinking water treatment plant | place: USA: Ann Arbor | reverse complement strand
GGGCCGCCCCGCGGCTCGGTGACAAACGTCGTTTCGTCTCTCGATTCTCAGCCCAAACGCTTTGTTTCAGCCGCTGAGTGTTCGGCGCCTATGCCCTGCATGCGCCCTCCCTGCATGCGCACTCCCTCCCTGCATGCCCCCGTCACTCCCCGCTAAACGACCGATACCCGATGGCCTCGGCCACGTGCGCGGTGAGCACGCTCTCTTCGCCCTCGAGGTCCGCGATCGTCCGCGCGACGCGCAGCACCCGAGTCAGCGCGCGGGCGCTCAAGCCCATGCGCTCGGCCGCCGCGGACAAGAGCCCCTTGGCGTCCGCGCTCAGCGCCGCGATCGCTCGTAGCGCCTTGGGCTGCAGCCGCCCGTTGGGCTCGTTTTGATTCTGTGGGCGCCGTAGCTGTCGCTCGCGCGCCTCGATCACCCGCGCGCGGACCTCGCTCGACGGCGGCCCGTCTGGCGCCTCGCTGTAGACCATCGCCGAGGTGCCTGGGAGGTGCACGCAGAGGTCGATGCGGTCGAGCAGCGGGCCCGAGACGCGCGCGCGGTACTTACGAATTCGCTCGTCTGAGCACTCGCAGCGATCCGAGGGGTCTCCCTGGTAGCCGCACGGACAGGGGTTCATCGCGGCGACCAGCGTAAATCTCGCGGGAAACGTCGTTCGAACGCGCGATCGTACGATCGTCACGCTGCCCTCTTCGAGCGGCTCGCGCAGCGCCTCGAGCGCCTCGCGGGTGAACTCGGGAAACTCATCGAGAAAGAGCACTCCCCGGTGGGCGAGCGCGATCTCTCCGGGCCGCGGAGGGTCGCCCCCGCCCACGATCCCCACGGTGGACGCCGTGTGATGAGGGTGGCGATAGGGCCTTCGCTCGACGAGCGAGACCCCCGCGGGCAACATCCCGGCGACCGAGTAGATCGACGTCACCTCGACGCTCTCGTCGAAGCTGAGCGGCGGCAAGATCCCCGGCATCGTGCGCGCGAGGAGCGTCTTGCCTCCTCCGGGCGGCCCCATCAACAGCACGTTGTGGTCGCCCGCGGCGGAGATCTCGAGCGCGCGTCGCGCTGCGTGCTGACCGCGCACGTCTCCGAGGTCGAGCTGCTCGAGGTCGATCCTCGTATCGCGCACGCGCTCAGCGGTCGGCAGCACAAATGTCCCTTGAAAGAACGCAACGACGTCCGCGAGCGACGTCGCCGCGCGGACCTCGAGGCCCGAGACCACCGCGGCCTCTGCCGCGTTTTCTGCAGGAACAATCGCCCCTCGCATGCCCTGCTGCTTCGCGCACAACACCTTCGCCAGCACGCCGCGCACGGGTCGCAGCGCCCCCGTCAACGAGAGCTCGCCCACGAGCAGCCAATCGCGTAGCGAGTCCTCGGGGCACTCGCGCGAGGCCGCAAGCGTCGCCATCGCGATGGCCAGGTCGAAGCCCGCGCCGTACTTTCGAACGTCCGCTGGGGCCAGGTTGACCGTCACCCTCCGCGTCGGGAGCGGCAACCCCACCTGCTCGAGCGCGCTTCGAACCCTCATCCGGGACTCTCGGACGCTGGCCTCGGGGAGGCCCACGAGATCGAACGCAGGCAGTCCCCGCGCGATATCCACCTCGACTTGAACCGGGAGAGCCTGGAGTCCGACCAGCGTGCTCGCGTGCGCCATAGCCAACATGCCCCGGGACGATGCGCGCGGCGTGCCGAGGGATGACCTCGTTGTTTCTCTGCAATCCGTCGCAGTTTTCGAGACCCCCCTGGCGGCCGCCATGGCGGTTTTCAGAAACCGCCACCCTCCGCCAGGGTCGGACCGCCACCGGGTGCCAGCGCCTCGAAGCCCCTAAACCCCCCCTTGGATTGCCGAATCGTGGCTCCTGTTCAATCGGTTCGGGTACAGTCACTCACATCGAGTTCGAGGGCTGACGGAGCGGGATCGATACAACCGCTTGGTTTCGCCACGCTGCGCCCGAGCGCAGCGCCCGCCCGACGTGAGCAGCGAATGCCGATCCTCACCGCACGAGAACGAATCAACACCGAGATCGGCGGGCGTTATCGCGCCAAACGCATCATCGGCGAAGGCGCGTTCGGCGCGGTGTTCGCGGCCGAGCACACGCTCACCGCGCGGGAGGTGGCGCTGAAGATCCTGCACCCGCACCTCGTGCAGACCGAGCAGATCGCGCAGCGGTTTTTGCTCGAAGCGCAGACGATGGCCAAGATCCGGCACCCCGGCATCTGCCAGATCCTCGACGCGGGACGAGAGCAAGACGGGACGATCTTCCTCGCGCTCGAGCTGCTCGAAGGCGAGACCCTCGAAGAGTGCCTCGAGCGCAAAGGCAAGCTCCCTCGCCCCGAGGCGCTGCGCATCGCCGTCGAAATGCTCGACGCGCTCGCCGCCGCGCACGCACGCGAGATCGTCCACCGGGACATCAAGCCGGCCAACATTTATCTCAATCGCGAGACCGACGGCATGTCGCACGCGAAGCTGCTCGACTTCGGGATCGCGCACGTCGCGCCCAAGGGCGGCAACAAGCTCACCGACGCCGGCGTGGTCCTCGGCACGCCCGAATACATGCCTCCCGAGCAAGCTCGGGGACGACACATCGGCCCCGTCAGCGACGTCTGGGCCGCGGGAATCGTGCTCTACGAGATGCTCTCGGGCATGGTCCCCTGGAGCGGCGAGAGCGCGGCAGGCGTGCTCATCGCTGTCGCCAACACGCCCCTCACGGACATTCGCGAGCTCGTTCCAGACACCCCGCCAGCGCTCGCGGATGTCATCAACCGGGCCCTCGAAAAGGACTCGACGCTTCGCTTTCGGACCGCCGAAGAGATGCGCGACGCCATCATCGAGGCGGCGGACGCCGAAGGGATCTCGTTGTCCCTCTTGGGTGTGCGCCAGAGCATCGTCGGCGGCTCGGGAGAGTGGAAGGCGGTCCGACTTCCCGGCGCGCCCGTGGCGCCCGCGGCCACAGCGGCGCCCGCGGCCCCCGCACAGACGCCCCCGCGGCGGCACGGCGGCAACATCGAGTTCGATCTGCCCGAGGGGAGCGACACCCCCTCGCTCATGATCTCGCTCGAAGCGCTCGCGCCGCCAGCGCCCGACGCGGGAACACTGCCAGTCCCTCCGCCGCCGACGCCCGCCGAACCACAAGACGTTCAGCGTCCGCTCATCAACGCAGCCGCGCCCGATCCCCAGCGGCCCCCGTCCATCCGTCCGCCGCCGGTCAACCACGAGCCGCGCGCGACCAAGAGCGTCGGCGCGATGGGCGCGATCTCCGCAGACGCCACCGCGCCGCCGCGCACCCAGTCGAACGCCAAGCTCTCGATTCATCCGCCCCCCAACACGAGCGGAAGCATGCCTCGCTCCGAGGCGGCGCCCGTCGCGAATACTGGCCCCACTTTTCAAACGATCCAGCAGACGCGCAGCTCCGCGCCGCTCGTGATCGCGGCGCTCGTCGGCGTCTCGGCCCTCGCGACCGCGGCGTACTTCGTCATGAGCCACCCGGCCACCGGCGGCGGATCCACCTTGCAGTCGCAAGACGCCGACACCGCTCACGACGGCGGCGAAGGCGAAGAAGACGCGCAGGTCGCCGCGACCCGCGTCAGGCTTCGCTCTGTAGGGGCCGTGCCGATTCCGTTCGCGCTGCGCGGAGAAGACGCCCGCGTGTTCGTCAGACACCTGACGATGGGCCCGCCTCGCGCCAACCGCATGGTGGGGACGTGCGCCGCGGGCAACGTCCGCCTCTTCAACACGCAAAACGGTCTCCCCGTCACAGAGACCGCCGCGCCCATCGCGTGCAACGGCTTCGACCTCACGCTCGTCGGCGACCTCGACGGGGACGGCAACGACGACGTCGCCGCGATCAACGCGCAGAAATCCGCGGTGCTCATCCTGTCGACGCAGGCCTCGCCCGCGCGGACGATGCAGACAGTCGCGCTGCCCGGCGTCGTCGGGCTCGCCGGCGGAATCATCGAGGCCCAAGGCCGCACCCTGGTCGTCGCGATCACCGAGCCCCGCGTCAGCGAGCCGAGCGAGCTCGTGGCGATCGACGTCCGCTCCGGCGCGATCGCGTGGCGTCGCCGCGGACGCAACGGCCTCGATCGCATCGGACACCCCACGGACCTCGGCCTCACGATCGGTCCCGACGCCGATGATGACGGCGTCAACGACGTCGTCGCGGGAGCGGGCCCCCTCACCAACACGCCCCCCGATCGCATGCCCGAGCTCCCGCGCTGCGCCGAGCTCTTGTCGGGAGCCAGCGGGCGAACGCTCTGGGCGCAGCCGTTTTGTCAGCGTCGCGGCGGAGTGCAGAGCGTCTCGCTCGGCCCAGACGTCGACGGCGATCGTCGCGCGGATGTCGCGATCGCCACGGACGTCACGCGCGGCTCCGAGCCTCGCGTGGTGATCGTCTCCGGCGCCACTGGAGGCCTGTTGCGACGAATTCCGACGCCCGAAGGCCCCTCGGCGCAGGGCTTCGGTTGGCCTGTCAGCCTCGGCCCCGACACCAACGGCGACGCGGTTCCCGACCTGGCGGTCGGCAGCGTGTCGTCCTCGTCGACGTACGTCTCGCTCGTGTCCGCGCGAGACGGAGCGGTCCTGGCGTCGCAGGCGCTCGACGGAGCAGCAGGGTTTCCAAACCTGCGGCTGCTCGTCGCGACGGGCGTGTGGCGCGGCGTCGAGAGCGCCGCGCTCGTCATCGCATCGCCCGCGGATGGACTCAAGGTGTTCGCCCTGTCGCCCGATGGGCGTTGATTCTGTGTGTCGTCGCGAGATCGCGACCCGACCGTCGGAGGTTCGAGCATGAAAGTCACAGTCCTCGGCGCCGGAAGCTGGGGCACCGCGCTCGCGAAGGTTCTCGGAGACAAAGGGCACACGGTGCTCCTCTGGGGTCGCCGCGAAGACGCGATGCGCGCCATCCGCGAAGGACGAACGAACGAGCCGTTTCTTCCGGGAATCACGCTCCCTCCCACCCTCGACGCGACGCACCTGCTCGACGAGGCGCTCGATCGCGCCGACATGATCCTCGTGGCCGTCCCGACGCACGGCCTGCGCGAGGTGTTGCCCAAGGTGTCCGAGCTCGTCCGCGCGCCGGTCCCGGTGATTTCAGCGACCAAGGGGATCGAGCAAGAGACGCTCAAGCTCGTCAATCACATCATCGAGGACGAGCTGCCGTGGTCCAAGAGCGCGTTCGTCGCGCTCTCTGGGCCGTCGTTTGCGATGGAGGTCGCGACCGGACAACCCACGGTCGTCGTGGCCGCTGCGACGGACGCCGGGCTCGCGCGCGAGGTGCAGCGGGCGTTCTTCTCGGACGGGTCGTTTCGCGTGTACCTCTCGACCGACGTGCTCGGCGTCGAGATGGGCGGCGCGCTCAAGAACGTCATCGCCATCGCTGCTGGAGCGAGCGACGGAATGGGCTTCGGCAACAACGCCCGCGCGGCGCTCATCACCCGCGGCCTCGCGGAGATCGCGCGGCTGGCCGTCCGCATGGGCGCCGAGCCGATGACCCTCGCTGGCCTCGCGGGGATGGGGGACCTGGTGCTCACGTGCTCCGGCGCGCTCTCGCGTAATCGACACGTCGGGCTCGAGCTCGGAAAGGGCAAGAAGCTCTCGCAGGTCCTCGGCGACATGCGCCAGGTGGCCGAGGGCGTGCGCACGACCAAGAGCGCCTGGGACCTCGCGCAAAGAGAGGGCGTCCCGATGCCGATCGTCGAGCAGGTGTATCGCGTCCTCTACGAGGAGAAAGACCCCAAGGCCGCCATGTGGGACCTGATGGTGCGCGAAGCCTCGCTCGAGTTTCAGTTCTGAGCGAAGAGCCCGGGGGAGGCTTGCACCGGTTCGGGCCGCGGCCTACCGATCGAGGGGCAGCGCGTGCTCTGCGCCGCCGATCGAGCCCACGCGCAACGAAGCTCCGTCGATCGAGACGTTGAACGAGAAGCTCGTCCCGGCCGCCAGCACCGGATCGCCGTCGAACACGTCGCGCACGCGCAGGTCGCGCATGCGCGCTCCTCGCGCGATTCGCAAGAACACCGCGTTGCTCTGCGCAGCCTCGCGCGAGACGGTCGCGCCCGTCGGGGCGACCACGAGCGCCGCGCCGTCGTTGCTGAGCCAACGCGAGCGTCGGTCTGCGTCGATCGCGAACCGCGCCGCTTCGGGCCCGACGCAGCACACGCCGAGGTAGCTCCGCGACGCTTGTTCGCCGTCGGCCGCGACGCAAGCCGCTCTGTCGGCCGACCAGGTCCAGTCTGCTTCGAAGCACCGTTTGTTCGGGACGTTTGGCATCGGAAACGGCACCGGTCCTCCGCGCTGCCCGTTGAACACGCCAGCGATCGTCGCGCACGCCGTCGCGTCAGCCGGGGTTCTGGGCGTGGCTTGCACGTCGAGGTTCGAGCCGCCGCCGCCGATCACGTTGAGCGTCGCGACCCGCAGCCTTCCCTCGCAGCGCGCAGATCGCCACTCGCATTGCGTGACGAACTCGCCGCGGCCGCGGCTCGCGGGGTCCGACGTGCATCGGATGCTCTCGAGGCGCTCGAAGGAGCTCGCCCTCGCGCGCTGAACGACGATCATCGCAGGCCGATCGGTGATCGCCGCGATCGCCTCGCGCGACGGATAGATCCCCTGCGGAGCGATCGACCCCGCCCCGCCCCCCTGCGCGTCCGGCGCTTCCTGTGCGTCCGGCGCCGACGGAGCTCCGGTGTCCGCGGCGGCGACGGGCTGCGCGCCCGGAGACGCGGCGTCAGCGATGGGGGCCTCGCGCGAGCATCGCCCTGCGAAACTCGCGCACAAGAGCATAGAGACCAGTGCCTTCAATGGATGCTTCCTTCTCCCTGCGACCGTCATCGCCTCGATGAAACGACGGAGCAAGCGAAAACCTTGGGCGATCGCGAGCGAACATACGACGCGGATCGCCAGAGCAATCGCCGCCGGCGCTGAAAACGGGCGGTCCGACGTTGCCTCGAGGCGAGCGACCAGCGACCATCGCGGGCAACACGATGAAGGTCTCGACCACCGCCACGATCGAGTGCTCCGCTGCGGTGGACGAGGTCTTCGACCACGCCACGTCACTGGAGACCTTGTCGACCCTGCTTCGACCCGTCGGTCCGCTGCCCGGCGTCGAGCGCGCGTGGGTTGCCGCGGGAGCGACGATCGGCAAGGGCGTGCACCGCAGCGTGCTGCTCAGCGACGGCGCGACGCTCGACGAAGAGATCACCGAGTGGGACCCGCCGCGCGTGCACGAGTATCGCGTGACGGGATTCGCGGCGCCGTTTTCGCTGCTCGTTCGAAGCGCGATCGCGCGATGGAGCTTCGAGTCGCTCGGCAGCGGCGCGCAGGCTCGCACGCGCGTGACGTGGCGCTACGAGTTTTCGCCCACCTCGCCGTTGGCGCTGCCGCTCGTCGTTCCGCTGGTGAAGCTCGCGATGAACAAGCTGATGCGCACGACGCTCGAGAACCTCCGCTCGGCCACGAGCCGCTAGCCTCATGAGCGACGCGTCGCCCGCCGAGTCCTCGCGCCTACCGCGCACATACGCGATCGCGCTGCTGCCGTTTGCGCTCGTCACGCTGTGGGCGATCGTGGCGCACATCTACGAGCGAGTGGCGCCGCACGTGCCCTCGGCGGACGGAGGCGCGACCGACGCCAGTCGCGACGCGAGCCGCGACGCGCGTTGAGACCGACGTTTCCCCCTTTTCCCCTTCCGTGCAGCGGCCGCGAGCCCAGCGACTCCCGCGGCGCGATCAGCTCACTGGCAAACGCCGCCGCCCGTGGGACCGGCGTGCGGGCAGTGCGTCGCCGGGTCCATCACCGCGGCGCCCGCGTGATAGGTGCGGCACGCGATCGTGTTGCCCGTGGTCATCCCATTCGTTCCGACGGCGTACGTGGCCGCGTTGCAGGCTGTCTCGCAGGCCATCATGCTCGGGTACTGCATGTTCATGGCGCCGGTGCACGCGCGAGTGACCGCTGTGCAGTAGCCCGTGCAAGCAGCGGCGCGATCGAGCATCGCGCCGTCGGTCTCGGAGACGTCCGGGATCGTGACGCCCGAGTCCGTGGCCCCGCCGTCCGCAGGCGTCGTGCCCGTGTCCGTCGTGACGCCGCTGTCGGCAGGGGGCGTGGCGGGGCTGCACGCGGCGATCGCGACGCATCCGAGGGCGAGGCACAGGCGAACGAGGTTCTTCATGGTCGAATCACAAGCTCAAATCAGTGTTTTCGTGGCAGAGCGCGCGGCGTCGCCGTGCGGCAATCCGTCGCAGCTCCCTCGCGTGGAGCGGCTGCTACCAATCGCCTTTCCGATGCGCTAGGGTGCCGCGGACCTGGGGAGGCGTTTCTGGTGGAGATGTGGGCGGAGGGCTCTTGACAGAAGGTCGAAGGCAGGTACAGTCGCGCCCCCTCGCGGGGACTGCGCTCTTTCTGTCCACTAATTGACAGTTTCGAGCGCGGCGAACGCGGGAGATTCCCTGTTCCGTGTAGGAGCCACGCTCGAGATGCCGACGATCAATCAGCTTGTGCGCAAGGGCCGCGAGACGACGCCGTGGAAGACGGCCTCGCCTGCCTTGCGTGAGTGCCCGCAGAAGCGCGGGGTGTGCACCCGCGTGTACACGACGACGCCCAAGAAGCCGAACTCCGCGCTCCGCAAGGTCGCGCGCGTTCGCCTCACCAACGGGATGGAAGTCACCGCGTACATCCCGGGTGAGGGACACAACCTGCAGGAGCACTCCGTGGTGCTGATCCGCGGTGGTCGTGTGAAGGACCTCCCCGGCGTCCGCTACCACATCGTGCGCGGAACGCTCGACGCCGTCGGCGCAGCGGGCCCGTCGAACACGAACAAGAAGGAGCGCTCGCAGGGCCGCTCCAAGTACGGCGTGAAGAAGAAGAAGGGATGATCAGCGATGCCGCGTCGTGGTGAAGTACCGAAGCGCAAGACGATCCCCGATCCCAAGTACAAGGATCGGCTCGTCGCGAAGATGATGAACACTGTGATGATCTCCGGCGAGAAAGCGATCGCCGAGCGGATCGTCTACGGTGCGTTCGACGTGATTCAAGAGCGCTTCAAGGAGGACCCGCTCGAGGTCTTCCGCCGCGCGCTCGACAACGTCAAGCCGAAGGTCGAAGTGAAGAGCCGCCGTGTCGGTGGCGCGACCTATCAGGTCCCCGTTGAAGTGCGCCCCGAGCGCCGCGTGTCGCTCGCGATGCGCTGGATCACCAACTACTCCCGCACGCGCGGCGAGAAGAGCATGCGCGAGCGCCTGGCCAACGAGCTGATGGAAGCGAGCCAGGGCCGTGGCAACGCGGTGAAGAAGAAGGAAGACACGCACAAGATGGCGGACGCCAACAAGGCGTTCTCGCACTACCGCTGGTGAGCTTCACCGCGGCAGTCGTTGTGATTGTCCCTGACAGTTGACTGTACTCTCCCCCTTTTTTCGAACGAGCACGAGCACGCGGAACGAATGCAGACCCTGACATAAGACGACGAGGCCGGTGCGACCCCACAGATTGGGTCGGTAGCCACCCCAGCAAACTCGGCCGCGGAACGAGACCCATCGGAGTCGCTCTCTCTCTTCGAGCGAGCGCTCCACCGCGGTCGGTGCCCCGATGTCTCGTCGTTACCCTCCCCGGGCTTCGAGTGCGCGCTCCGAAAGAGAGCCGCCTCGCCGAGCACCTGGCGCTCCGTGAGATCACTCTCACAAACACCGCGAAAAACCGCGGTTCGGAGCGCGGGACTCGGCGGAACCTCCGGGGAGGGTTTCGTCTGTTCAAGGCCCGGAAATTGTTGTATGGGGCCGCCGCTGAGCACGCAGCGGAGACTGGATTCTGCCGCGAGGCTCTGCGATCGCACTGACCGAAGACTGACCGAGAACCGACTGCGAACCGACGAAGGCCGAGAGGCCGCGTCGAGCGCACCCCTGGACCACTGGAGAAGCGAAAGTGCCCCGCGACCTACAGATCGACCGCTACCGCAACATCGGCATCATGGCCCACATCGATGCCGGCAAGACCACGTGCAGCGAGCGAATCCTCTACTACACCGGCCGCGTCCACAAGCTCGGCGAGGTGCACGAGGGCGCCGCGACGATGGACTGGATGGAGCAGGAGCAAGAGCGCGGAATCACGATCACGTCCGCGGCGACGACGGCTTTCTGGGCGCCCACGCACGGCGTCTACAAAGACATCAAGCACCGCATCAACCTGATCGACACCCCTGGGCACGTGGACTTCACGATCGAGGTCGAGCGCTCGCTCCGCGTGCTCGACGGCGCGGTCGCGGTGTTCGACGGCGGCAACGGCGTCGAGCCCCAGAGCGAGACGGTCTGGCGTCAGGCGGACAAGTACCGCGTTCCCCGCATCGCGTTCATGAACAAGATGGACAAGATCGGCGCGGACTTCGAGATGTGCGTCGCGTCGATGAAGGAGCGCCTCGGCACCAACCCGGTGCCGGTCAACTGCCCCATCGGCGTCGAAGAGAAGCACCGCGGCGTGTTCGACCTCGTTCGGATGAAGGGGATCATCTTCGACGAGGACTCCAAGGGACAGAAGTTCGACGTCGTCGAGCTCGAGAAGATCGGCGAGCTCAAGCAGTTCAAGGACTACCCGCGTGATTGGGAGGAGTTCAAGGACCGCGTCGCGACCTATCGCCAGGGGCTGATCGAGGCCGCTGCGGACTGCGACGACGCCGTCGGCGAGAAGTTTCTCGAGGACCGCGTCGCCGAGATCACCGAAGAGGACATCCAGCGCGCCCTCCGCAAGGGGACGATCTCGTTCAAGGTCGTCCCGGTCGTGGCCGGCTCGGCGTTCAAGAACAAGGGCGTGCAGATGCTGCTCGACGCAGTCATCACGTACCTGCCCTCGCCGGTCGACATCCCCGCGGTCCGCGGCAAGCACCCGGACACGGGCGCCGAGCTCGTCCGCGAAGCGCGCGACGATCAGCCCTTCGCGGGCCTCGCGTTCAAGCTCATGAACGACAAGTTCGTGGGTAACCTCACGTTCTTCCGCACCTACTCGGGCACGCTCGAGTCGGGCTCGGCCGTGCTCAACAGCACGCGCCGCAAGAACGAGCGCATCGGCCGCTTGCTGCTCATGCACTCGAACGAGCGCGAGGACATCAAGGACGTCTTCGCCGGCGTCATCGCGGCCGCCGTGGGTCTTCGCGACACGCGCACGGGCGACACGCTCTGCGACGACCGCTCGCCGGTCGTGCTCGAGTCGATGACCTTCCCCGAGCCGGTCATCGAGATCTCGGTCGAGCCGAAGACCAAGGCCGACCAGGAGAAGATGGGCATCGCCCTTCAGCGCCTCGCGTACGAAGACCCGTCGCTGCGCGTCTCGACCGACGAAGAGAGCGGCCAGACCATCCTCAAGGGAATGGGCGAGCTGCACCTCGACATCATCGTCGACCGCATGAAGCGCGAGTTCAAGGTCGAGGCGAACACGGGCAAGCCGAAGGTCGCCTACCGCGAGTCGATCCGAAAGACGGTCGAGCAGGACTACAAGCACGTCAAGCAGTCCGGCGGTCGCGGTCAGTACGGCCACGTCACGATCGAAGTGAGCCCTGGCGAGCGCGGCACGGGCTACACCTTCGAGGACGACATCAAGGGCGGCGTGATCCCGAAGGAGTTCATCCCGGCGGTCAACAAGGGCATCGAAGGCGCGGTTTCGCGCGGCGTGCTCGCGGGCTTCCCGATCATCGACGTGAAGGTGCGCCTGTTCTTCGGCAGCTACCACGACGTCGACTCGAGCGCGGCGGCCTTCGAAATCGCAGGGTCGATCGCCTTCCAGGAGGCCGCGAAGAAGGCGGGTCTCCACCTGCTCGAGCCGATCATGGCCATCGAGGTCGTGACGCCCGAGCAGTTCATGGGCGAGGTCATCGGCGACCTCAACTCGCGCCGCGGCCAGATCCGTGGGATGAACCAGCGCAGCAACACGCAGGTGATCGAGGCGTTCGTCCCGCTCGCCAACATGTTCGGATACGTCACGGACCTGCGCAGCAAGACGCAGGGACGCGCGGTTTCGTCGATGCAGTTCTCGCACTACGACGCGGTCCCGGCCGCGGTGCAAGAAGAGGTCGTCGCGAAGGTCAAGGGCGGCTGATTCGAGCAGAGCACTGCTCGCGCAGCCACGAAGAGTTTCACAGTTTCACACGTCGATCGAAGCACTCAGGAGAGACAGCGTCATGGCCAAGGAGAAGTTCGTCCGCACCAAACCCCACGTGAACGTCGGGACCATCGGTCACATCGACCATGGCAAGACCACGCTCACGGCGTCGATCAGCGCGGTGCTCAAGCGCCGCCTGAACCTCAAGTACGAGGTCAAGTCCTACAAGGACATCGCGAAGGGCGGAATCGACCGCGACGCCACCAAGACGGTGACGATCGCCGCGGCGCACGTGGAGTACGAGACCGAGAAGCGCCACTACGCGCACGTCGACTGCCCCGGCCACGCGGACTACATCAAGAACATGATCACGGGCGCCGCGCAGATGGACGGCGCGATCCTCGTGGTCTCGGCGCTCGACTCCGTCATGCCGCAGACGCGCGAGCACGTGCTGCTCGCCCGTCAGGTCGGCGTGCCGAAGATCGTGGTGTTCCTCAACAAGTGCGACGCGGTTGACGACCTCGAGATCCTCGATCTCGTCGAGGTCGAGGTCCGCGAGCTGCTCTCGAAGTACCAGTTCGACGGAGACAACGCGCCCGTGATCCGCGGCGCGGCCCTCCCGGCGCTCAACGGCGACAAGCAGTGGGAAGACAAGATCATCGAGCTCGGCCAGGCGCTCGACAGCTACATCCCCGAGCCTGTTCGCGAGACGGACAAGCCCTTCCTCCTCGCGATCGAGGACGTGTTCTCGATCAAGGGTCGTGGAACGGTCGCCACCGGCCGCGTCGAGCGCGGAACGGTCAAGGTCGGCGACGAGGCCGAGATCATCGGCTTCGGCGTGACGCGCAAGACCACGGTCACGGGCGTCGAGATGTTCCGCAAGTCGTTGGATTTCGCGACGGCGGGTGACAACGCGGGTCTCCTCCTGCGCGGCGTCGAGAAGACGGACATCGAGCGCGGCCAGGTGCTCGCCAAGGCGGGCTCGATCACGCCGCACAAGAAGTTCGTCGGCCAGGTGTACGTGCTCAAGAAGGAAGAGGGCGGCCGTCACACGCCGTTCTTCACCAACTACCGCCCGCAGTTCTACATCCGCACGACGGACGTGACCGGCACGGTTTCGCTGCCGCAGGACATCAAGATGGTGATGCCCGGCGACAACATCGAGATCGTCGTCGACCTCATCACCCCGGTCGCGCTCGAAGAGCAGATGCGCTTCGCCATCCGCGAGGGCGGCAAGACCGTCGGCGCCGGCGTCGTGACGAAGATCCTCGAGTAGTTCACGTTCCGGGCCTTCGCTCGCGGCGATCACTCGATGAGAGTGGTCGACGGCAGAGCGAGAGCCACGGGCCCGGGTCCTCGCTGCGCGGCGCGAAGTGCGGCGCATCGACGACGCGGGCCTGCAATCAGTCCCGAAGATTCAAAACGGTAACCGATAGTCACACGAGCCCGCGAGATGTTCGCAGCGGGCAGAGCGAGAAGTTGTCATGACGACGAAGATTCGTATCCGCCTGAAGGCGTACGATCACAAGCTGCTCGACCAGGCCGTGGCCGAGATCGTCGAGACTGCGCGCGGGACCAACGCGCGCGTGGCGGGCCCGATCCCGCTGCCGACGAAGATCAATCGCTACACGGTCTTGCGCTCGCCGCACGTGGACAAGAAGTCCCGCGAGCAATTCGAGATCCGTACTCACAAGCGCCTGCTCGACATCCTCGAGCCGACGCAGGCAACCCTGGACGCGTTGATGAAGCTCGACCTTTCGGCGGGCGTCGACGTCGAGATCAAGAGCTGAGAGGTCATTGGCCATGGCAAGTGTGGACCTGCTCGACATCGAGTCCCAGAAGGTCGGAACGATCGACCTGAACGACACGGTGTTCGGAATTCAAGAGATCAATCAAAACCTCTTCTACGAGGTCGTGAAGGCACAGCTCGCGTCTCGTCGCGCGGGCACGCACGCCGCCAAAGAGCGCGCTGCGGTCTCCGGCTCGAAGAAGAAGATCTACAAGCAGAAGGGCACCGGCTCTTCGCGTCACGGCAGCAAGCGCGCTCCGCAGCTCTACAAGGGCGGCGCGGCTCACCCGCCGATCCCGCGCTCGTACGCGTACCGTCCGCCGGCGCAGGTGCGCTCGGGCGCGCTTCGCCACGCGCTGTCTCTGTACCTCAAAGAGGGACGGATGACGATCGTGGACAAGTGGGAGCCCTCGGACTTCAAGACCAAGGCGATCGCGAGCACGATTGGCAAGCTCAACGCCAAGGGCGGCTCAGCCATCGTCGTCGACACGGCTTCCAACGAGAAGTTGCGCCTGTCGACGCGAAACCTCGACAACGCGACGTTCCTGCCGCCGGAGGGCGTGAACGTGTACGACATCCTTCGGCACGATCACCTTATCCTGACGCAGACCGCGGCGCGCGCCCTCGAAGCGCGCCTCGCGGGATGACCGACGAACGAGAGCAAGTGTCATGACCGTTGTTGCTCACAAGATCCTGCGCCGGCCCCTGATCCTCACGGAGAAGGGTAACAGCCTGCGAGAGACAGAGAACCAGTACTCGTTCGAGGTCGCGCGCGACGCGACGAAGGACGACATTCGCGCGGCGGTGGAGAAGGCTTTCCCCGACGTGCACGTGGTGGCGGTGCGGACGCTGATCGTCCGCGGCAAAGACCGTCGCATGGGCCGTGGGTACGCGAAGACCCAGAACTGGAAGAAGGCGATCGTCACCCTCAAGCAGGGCGACAAGATCGAGTTCTTCGAGGCCTTCTGAGAGAGAGCGTCGGAGAAGAGTTATGGCAGTAAAGAGCTTCAAGCCCCGCACCCCCGCGCGGCGATATTTCACCACCAGCTCGTTCAACGAGCTGACCGTGGGCAACGAGCCCGAGCGCTCGCTCGTCGAGGCGCAGCACTCGACCGGCGGCCGCAACCACTACGGGCGCATCACCTCGCGCTTCCGCGGCGGCGGACACAAGCAGCGCTACCGCCTCATCGATTGGAAGCGCAACAAGATCGGCATCCCCGGCAAGGTGGCGTCGGTCGAGTACGATCCCAACCGCACGGCGCGCATCGCCCTCATCAACTACGCGGACGGCGAGAAGCGCTACATCCTCGCGCCCGACGGCCTCAAGGTCGGCGACGCGGTGATCTCGTCGCGCAACGCGGACATCAAGCCGGGCAACGCCCTTCCGTTGCGTTTCATCCCGCTCGGAACGACGGTGCACAACCTCGAGCTCAAGGTCGGCAAGGGCGCGCAGCTTGCGCGCTCGGCGGGCACGGCGGCGCAGGTGATCGCGAAGGAAGGCGACTGGGGCCAGGTTCGCCTGCCCTCCGGTGAGATCCGCAAGATCCACCTCGACTGCCGCTGCACGATCGGCCAGGTGTCCAACATCGACCACGCGAACATCGCGGTCGGCAAGGCCGGACGCTCGCGCTGGTTGGGCTTTCGCCCGCACAACCGCGGCGTCGCGATGAACCCCGTCGATCACCCGATGGGCGGCGGCGAAGGTCGCACGTCGGGCGGTCGTCACCCGTGCTCTCCGTGGGGTCAGCTCGCGAAGGGCCTCAAGACGCGCAAGAACAAGCGCACCAACACGATGATTATCAAGCGCCGCAACGCGAAGGGTTGATCCATGGCACGCTCGCTCAAGAAGGGTCCTTTCATCGACCTGCACCTCGGCACCAAGATCGAGAAGGCCGTCCAGGCTCGCTCGAAGACGCCCATCAAGACCTGGTCGCGTCGCTCGACGATCATCCCGGAGGCCGTCGGCCTGACCTTCAACGTGCACAACGGGAAGAAGTTCATCCCGGTGTTCGTCACGGAGAACATGGTCGGACACAAGTTCGGCGAGTTCGCTCCCACCCGCACGTTCTCTGGCCACGCGGGCGACCGCAAGGCCAAGGCCGGACCGGGCAAGGGAACGGGCAAGAAGTGAGCGCCGCGCGATCGCTGCGCTGACCACGGCCGCCCCCCAAACCGAGCGGCCGATCCAGCGCGCGAGAAGCGTACGGTGTTCACCAGCGACGGGGGGATCGATCGTCGCGCTTCAACAGCGTAGACACGAGCCATGTTCGACACGGCTGTGGACATCGGCCTCGCTGCGTTTTGCGCGGACCCCGAGGCGAGCGACGAGGCGCTCATCGAGCGACTCGAACGCGAGGGGCTCGATCGGTGGCTCGCTGAGCAGCTCGTGCGGTGGATTCCCGTCGCGTTCGCGCGACCGGCGCTCGAGCGGATGAAGGTCGTCGTCGGGCAGACCTATACGGTCGGTGACCGGCAGCACGCCCTCGCCGACGAGCCCGTGTACGTCGCTGCGGTCGCTCGCGCCGCCAACGGGTCGCAAGAAGAGCTCGACGCGACCGTGCGACGCAGCGTGGAGTTCAGCTCGGTGAACAACGCGCTCTGGGCGGCGGGAGAGGACGCCAGGCCCGAAGGAGCGGTCGTCTCGCTGTCGTACGAATCGAAGCCCGCGCTCGGCGTCGGAGATGGCGGCGCGCCGTCGGTGCGGCACTTGTTCGCGGAGTTCGTCGAGGCACATCGAATCAACGTGACCAACGGCACGGAGGCGACCGAGCTGGCGCGGAGCAACCCTCGCGAGTGGCTCGAACGTGGGCTCGATCGAGTCTGCCCGTCGGTGGGAGAAGTTCGATTCGACGCGTGGGTCTATCCGAAGCAGGGGCGGTTTCGATGGCTGCAAGCGGACTTCAGCGTGTGGCACCCGAGGCTCGCCGCGCCGAGGCTGATCGAGAGCTACGTCGGGCTCGGAGAGACCTGGCGCGAGGCCATCGTCGACGTGATGCAGAAGTTCTCGAAGGGGTCTCTGCACACGATCATCGCGTCGCTGATCGACCGCGGCGGGTGCGAGGCGCACACGCACTGGGAGCAGCTCGAAGAAGAGTCTCCGCGCTTCGATCTCTGCGCAAACCCGCCGATCAGCTTCTACGCGTCGACGCGCCCACCGGACTATCTCGCGCTGCTGCGAGCGCTGAAGCGCGCGTTGGCGAAGCGAGATTTGTCGCGCGAAGTGCACTGGCTACGGGTGTTTGCGACGGGGTCGAAGGGCGCGATCGACCAGGTCGAAGCGCTGCTCGACAACGAGCCGTGGGCCGAGGGAGAGCAGATCGTCGCCGACGCGAGCTGGGAGCGCGCCACGCCGCTGTGGGCGGCGCGGTGGTTCATGGTGCTCGTTCCGCGGTGACGACGCGCCGCTCAGCGGTGAACGTCTCGCGGCGGTGTGTGGGGAAACGAAGTTGCAGTGACTCGCCGGGCCATTCGTGGTGGGACGAGGCGCTCCGCTGCGACGTCGCGAGAGGGTGCCGTCGATCTTCGCGAATCGCCGCGGCGATGAGCGATCACCACCAGCCGGCTGTTGGTGCGCCACCAGCCGGCTGGTGGTCACACTGCAGGCGCGATCCGCTTCACATCGGAGAGCATGGACCTCGGCCCCGACGAGCCCATCGTCCAAGGATCGAGTCGCCGCGCGGCTCACGCAGAGGGCGCGGAGGGCAGCCCGAAGCTTCGTCACCGCGGCGCGCTGGGGGACAGAAAGTCCATCGGCGCTCGGTCGATCACCGGTGAGCCCACGTTCGTCCGATCACTCGTGTCCGCTCGTCGGCTCGATCGCGCCGAGCGGCGCGGGCACGCCGCGCGTCACCGTGCGTTCGCCTCATTTTTCACTGGCGATACTGTGTTGGTGGAGCCCGCGCCCGTGCTCGGGGCCGCGCAACAGTGAGCGATTTGAACGGCGGATCGACGGTGACCCGCTCGCGTCAGACGCCTCGCGAGCGTGACACAAACGTCGCATTGACCACACGTCCGCGAGGGCCAACTTACACCGGATCATGAAGCTTGCTTGTGTTCTCGCTGGCGCAGCGCTCGCGCTCGTCGCGTGCGGCCCGTCGCCGGTGGACCCGTCGCCCCCGCTGCGGGCTGAGCGCAGCGTCGAGGGACGCGCCGTCGTCACGTGGGTGCGCGTCGAGCCGTCGGAGGCGTGGTGGATCGAGGAGTCGCTCGCGGCGATTCCGTGGAGAGCGGGAGATCGCGAGGTAGGGCCGCGCAGGCTCATGCGCGAGACGGCGATCGGAGGGCCGACGACGATGTTCGCGCCGAGCGGCGACGAGCGATTGGCGTGGGCGGTCGCGCATCCGTCGGGGCAGTGGAGCGCGGCGCTCGTCGATTCGGTCGGCGCGCTGACCCTCGTTCGCGGCGCGCGCGACGGCGCGGTCCTCGCGCGCGCCGTCGTCGATGACCCGACGCTGGCCGACGATCGTCGCGCGTGGACCGGTGACGCTCCCTCGCGCCCGCTCGCGCCGGGCCGCGCAGAAGAGTCCGTGCGCCTCGCCGCCGACGGCGAAGACCTCGCGCTCTCGCTCACCACCCAGTGGAACTCCTCGCTCCTCTACCGTTACCGCTTCGCCGAAGGTCGCTTCTCCCGCGGCGCGCGCGCGACGGTCGCGCCCGCGACGTCGCTGCCGGTGTTCATCCCCGACACGGCGAGCTACGACGTATTCGACGCGGTGACCAACCCTTGGAGCACGCACGTGTGCGTCGATGGCTCGGGTCGCGCCTGGGTCGCCATCTGGGTCGATCGCGGAAGGCTCGCCGCCATCAACGCCGCCGGGCAATCGCAGCTCGCGCTGCTCCGTCGCGACCCCAACCTCGTCGAGCGCCCTTCGGACATCTTGTTGAGCCGCGTCGAGCGCGACGGCCTTCGCTCGATGGTCCTCGTCGTCGGCACCCATGACGTCGACGACGAGGCGTACGCCATCGCGTGCGGTCGCTCGCGGGTCGCCGTCGTCGGTCGACACCGTCGCGAGCCAGGCCGGGACAACACCGAGCTGCACGCGTTCGCCGCGGTGGTGCGCCCCGATGAAGCGGCGTTCGACGCGCTCTCGTTCGACGGTGTAGCGCTCGCGCTCGCGCAGAGCGCGGCGTTCGACGAGCGCGATCGACTGTTCATCGGCGGGAGCGAAGGATGGTCGCAAAACCCCGTCGGCGTGAGCGTGGGAGGCGAAGGCAGGCCCTTCGTCCTCCGCTGGTCCGGTCGCGCCGCAGAGCCCGCCGAGCGACTGCCCGCACCGATGATCCGAGGACACGCAGAGCTGCGCGCGCTGGCGGTGCGCGGCGACGCTCTATGGCTCGGCGGCATCGAAAATGGACCGACCACCCACAGCTTCGACGGCAACCGAGAGGCGCTCCGCGGCGACGGGTGGTTGCGTTTCTCTGTCGCGCTTCCCGCAGAGTGACGCTTCGGGCAGACGCCCCCTTCGCCTGTCGAGGAGGCGCGCGAGCAGGAGGTTGGTGCCTCAGGCGAGGATCGACGAGACCGCGCGCAGCGCCGCGAAGAGAGGCTCGGACATCCAACGGCGGTCGAACACGCTCGAGTCTACGTTCGCCCGATCGGCCGTTACCTCGCTGCGCTCGTCGGCCTGGCTCGCGATCCACGGGCGCAGATCGTTCGACTCGCCGCGGTGATCACCGGCGATCGACTCGATGGGAGCGACAACGCGCCGCATCCGCACCATTAGCGCTTCGAGATCACCGCGCCCAACGCGCTTCGCGTGACGGGCGAGCGCGGCGCGCCGCTGCAACTGCGCTTCGATCCCGCGCGCAACTTGTTCGTTCGCGACGACCCGTAGCGCGTCGCAAAGACACACACAATCAACGCGAAGAGCTCGCGCGATGGTGAGCTAGCGAGTCGCGAATCTCCTTCCAGGTGGTCCGCTTGTTGGTCGCGGGCCAGCCGAAGAGATCTCCCGTCTGCGTTCGGGTGATCTCGAGGCGCACCGTGAGCCACTCGTGGTGCTGATCTTCGGCGTCGGCGAACGGCGGGCAGGATCGCGTTTGGAACACAGACGCTGAGTCGATCGATGGATTCGGCCGAGTCACGAGCAGGCGCTGCCGCAGATGCCGCACGTGCCGCAGGCGCGACACAGCGACGGCGCGCTGATGCACCGGCACTGACCGATCTCGTTGCAGCGTCCGAGGCCTCCGCCGCAGGCAGCGTTGAGCCTCGACTGCGGAATACACCGAACCAAGCCCGACACGCACCGCTCGACGCAGCTCCCCGGGGTCTCGACGCAGGTCGCGTCGACGCCGGAGACGCTCGGGCAGGCCGGCGCGCAGCCAACGGATGGCTGGCACGTTCCGCCGCAGGCGATCTGTCCCGCGGGACACACTGAGCACCTGCTCGCGACGCAATTGGCGTTGCTTGCGCAGTCTCCTCCACAGCCGCCGCAGTGCTCTCGATCGTTGGTGATGTTCGTCTCGCAACCGTCCGCGGACAACCCGTTGCAGTCCGCGAAGCCCGAAGGGCAGCTCGTCATGCAGCGTCCGCCGAGGCAAATCTGACCGCCTGCGCACATGGTGCCGCAGCTTCCACAGTTGTTGGTGTCGGTGTTGGTGTCGATCTCGCAGCCGTTTGCGTCGTTGCCGTCGCAGTTCGCGAAGGTCCCCATGCACGGTCCCAGGCTGCACGTGCCCGCTGCGCAGATCGGGGTCGCGTTCGGGTAGACGCACGCTCGGCCACACACGCTGCAGTGACGCGGGTCCGAACGGGTGTCGACACACGATCCTGCACAAAGCGTGTTGGGCGCGACGCACGAGCTGCCCGCGACGCATCGACCCATGGCGCTGTTGCAGATCGGCGTCGCGCCGCTGCACGCATCGCCGCACATCTGGCAGTTGGTCGCCGTCCCGAGCGGAGTCTCGCAGTCCGCTCCGCCGCCACAGTTTGCGAAGCCTCGAGCGCACACGTAGTTGCAGCTCCCAGCGAGGCTGCACGTCGGGGGAAGCGTTCCTGGCAGGGGCGGACAACCGGGCGCGCACGAGCCACCGCAGCCGTCGTTTCCGCACACGCGTCCGGCGCAATTGGGAGTGCACGCGGCATCGGGCACGCGGACGTCGCGCTCTTCGCTCGCGTCCGCGGCGCCCTCGCTGCCGATGTCCGACGTCGCGCCGTCGCGCGGCATCGCGTCCATCGCGTCCATCGCGGTGTTCGCGTCCATCGCGGTGTTCGCGTCCATCGCGGTGTTCGCGTCCATCGCGGTGTTCGCGGCGTCCGGCTCGGCGAAGGACGCATCTCCGTCGAACGGATCGGGCGTCACGTCGACGGGCGTGCACTCTCCGGTGTTTCCGCAGGTGAGGTTCGAGATCTCGCACAGCCGCGCGACCGTACAGGTGTCTCGCTCTGCGGGCGGACATCCCACCGCGGGTTCGCCGCATCGAAGCGGCAGAAACACGCGAACGATCCCTCGCGTTCTCGGGACGAACGCGAAGCGGACGCGGCGCGTCCATCGAATCGTGGGGTCGGTCGCGCTTCGACCCGGGAGCTCGACCTCGAATCGCAGCTCCGTTTGCCCCGTTCGATCGGCGGTCGAAGGTCTGACGCCAAACGACAGAGGAAACGTCAAGCGATTCTGCGCTCGCTCGAGGAGCCGCGACTCGGGCAACGCCGACGAGCCGGGCTTACTCGCGATGAGATTGACGCGCATCGTGCGCTCGATCGGGACGTTCGTGTCCACCGCCACGAGCACCACGGTCGCGGGACTCTGGCAACCGAACAACGCAAGGAGCAAAGGCACCGTGAGCCGACGCATGGCCCCTCGAAGGATATCAAGGGCTGGCTCAGCGTGCTGAGACATCGCCGACGGTCTCGTTGCCACGTACCGGTCGAAGATCTCTTCGCGATCGCCCTGCCACGCGCCCGGATCGAGCGCCTTTGCCGCAGCCACGTGTTACCGTGGTCGTCGTTGCGGAAAGTGCGATGAGGAAGATCGAAGCCGCGCCAGTGCCGGCGTTCTATCCGGAGACCGATCACATGGGGGAGTCGATGATGCAGCGGCTCATCGCGGAGCTGCTGCGGCCGTTGTTGGCGAGGTTTCTCGCCGAGCGCGGCGAGCGAGCGTTCGTGGGGGCCGATCAGTTTTTGTACTGGGTCGAAGGCGACTCGACGCAGCGGATCGCGCCGGACATCTACGTAATCCCTGACGAAGATCCCGACGCTGCGCCGCCGTCGTGGCTGCTGTGGAACGTCGCTCGGCGACCGTCCTTCGCGCTCGAAATCGTGGGCCGCGATTACCTGAAGGACTACGAGGACGGGCCGAGCGAGTACAAGCAAATGGGCGTCGACGAGCTGGTGGTGTTCGACCCCGAAGCGAGCGGCGACGAAGCGCGAGGGCGCGTACGCTGGCAGGTGTGGCGCAAGGTGAAGCGCCGCGGGTTCGTCAGCGTGTTTCGCGGCAACGGAGATCGGGTGCGCTCGGAGTCGCTGGGGTGTTGGCTTCGCAGCGTCGGTGAGGGCGCGCACACGCGGGTCCGCCTCGCAATCGGCGCGCACGGAGACGAGCTCGTCGAGACCGACAGCGAGCGAGCCCTGCGCGAGCGCGACGAGAAAGAGCGCGAGCGCGACGAGAAAGAGCGCGAGCGCGCCGCGCGAATCGCCCTCGAGCTCGAGCTGGCCGAGCTGCGCGCGAAGAGGTAACCGCCACGCAAGCACCACCCGCGTGCGAACTCGCGCGTTGCTTCACCGTCGCTTGCGGTGACTGACACGGAGTGCCGTTCACTGGACCGACTCATCAGTCGGGACCGTTCGTCCCGGTTGCAGCCCGAGCCCACGCGACGCGCGGAGGCGTCCGCCCGCACGTCCGACTCGCGTGCTCGGGCGCGCACGGCGCCGTCCGGTCGCCGCACACGAGCCCAGCGCTCGGTCGTACAGTGCGTTGAGCTCTCTCGATCGACGCCGACCTTCGCGATGGGCGGAGGCGACTGCGGCATAGGCGCCGAAAACTTCAAGGGCTGAAACAGAGAGTCAGCGTAGCAAATCGAGCGACGAAACGACGTTTTACATCGAGCCGCGGAGCGCGGCGGCCCCCACCCGCGCTGCCGCGCGCCCCGCGTGGGCAGAACGACGGAGGACGCAGTGCTGAAGCCCCCACCCGCGCTGCGGCGCGCCCCGCGTGAGCAGAACGACGGTGAGCGCAGTGCTGAAGCCCCCACCCGCGCTGCCGCGCGCCCCGCCCCCGCCTGGGACGGCAGGGGCGGCGGCTTCGCATTGGGAAAATGCAGGCGAAAGCAGCGTGCGTGTATCGTGATGGCCCTTGCTCTGCAAGGGCGAAGCAGCGCTCAGTCGAGCAAGCGATCGACTCGAATCGTGCAGAGCGCAGCCATTGCAGAGCAATGGCCACACAATCAACTTGCTAGGTTGAATACTACGATTTCGCAATGCGAAGCCGCCGCCCCTGCCGTTCCAGGCGGGGGCGGGGCGCGCGGCAGCGCGGGTGGGGGCTTTAGC
>LNFM01005825.1_pt1 | contig 23330 bp, 25 predicted proteins | sample 596031 | NCBI WGS metagenome assembly LNFM01 (sample SAMN04254537, study PRJNA301005) | activated carbon metagenome | isolation source: dual media filters at the Ann Arbor, Michigan drinking water treatment plant | place: USA: Ann Arbor | reverse complement strand
TGGCGTGGCAGATCGCGGAGCAACTCGGCTGGCCCGACACCTATGCGGCCGAGTACCTCGCGCTCACCCGGTTGCAGGCCGATGCCTTCGTCACGCTGGACACCCAGCTCGCGCGCACGCTGAAAGGCACGGTCGCAATTGCGACATACCACGATCTCCTCAACCACTAGTTCGGGCGCACGCATCGGCAGCGTTGTACGGGCTACCATCGCTCGAGTGCAGTCTGTTGCTCTGTGTTGCAAGTGACCCGACCTCAGGAGGATGTATGGACGAAGTCTCAAGCCGCGACCGGTTGGTCGCAGACGCCAAGATCGTGCTCGACGACGTTGAATCGCTGCTCAAGCAGGCCGCTGCTGCCAGCGGCCAGCAGGCGCACGATCTGCGCGAGCGTGCTGCCGAGGCGCTGCATCGCGCCAAGCTGCGGTTGCAGGAAGGGCAGGCCGCCGTGGCCGAGAACACCAAGGCCGCGGCACGTGCGACCGACGACTGGGTGCACGCGCATCCGTGGGGCGCGATCGGCATCGGGGCGGGCGTGGGCTTCCTGATCGGCTTGCTGGTCTCGCGCCGCTAGGCTCGGCCGCGCGCCGTGGCATCTCCCATCGATGCCCTGCGCCGCCTGTCGGCGGCGTCGGTCAACCTGCTGTTGTCACGCGCGGAGTTTGCGTCGGTCGAACTGGCGCAGGCTCGCGCGCAACTGATGCACTGGTTGCTGCTGGCGCTCGGCGCATTGCTGCTTGCGCTGCTCGGCCTGCTGGCTGCAACAGCGCTTTTCGTGGCCTTGCTGTGGCCGGTGCTGGGCTGGGTCTCGCTGCTGCTGCCGGCGATCGCCTATCTGCTCGGTGCGGTGTGGGTGTTTCTCAGGCTGCAGCGCGAGATCGAAGACGCGCCGCCGCTGTTGTCGGACACGCTGCAGGAACTGGCCAAGGACCGTGATGCATTTCGTGGCATGGCGGTCGGCGCGCCCGATCCAGGGCGGGAATCCCCATGAGCGCGCGGCAGGACACGTTGCGGCTGCGACTCGAACTGCTGCGCATGCGTGCGCAGATCGAGCGGGGCGAGATTGCCGCGGCGGTGGATGACCTGAAAGTCAGCACGCGCAAGCTGCGCCGATTCGGCGCGGTGGCAAGCAGTCTGGGGGCGGCGGCCAGCGGTGGCACGGGCAGCTGGCTGGGCCCGATCGTGGGCGTGATCAGCGAGCGTCCATGGATCACGGCGGTCCTCCTCGGCGCGCTGCGTGCAGCGCGGCGCCATCCGTGGCTCGCGCTGGTCACGGCGGGTGCGGTCGTGATTGCGGCACGTTGGCGGCGGCGTGACCCGGCGCCCGAGACCGGGCGCGGGCCGGAGTCGAAGGCAGAGCAGGCGCCGAGCGCCAGCGCTGACCCGATGGGCAATTGACCCACGCGCGGCCGCTCACCCAGCGGCCCGCGCATCGCGCTGACCCGGGCTAGCGCCGCCCGGCGAGCATGGCCACCGCCACCGAGTTGAGCAGGAAGAACGCCTGCAGTTCGAGCGCGTAGCCGCCCTGCTTGCCGATCGCAAAGACGTCCCCGGGATGCGCCAGCGCGATGGCCACCACCATGTTGACGGCCATCACCAGCGCCGCTGCGCGCACCTGGATGCCGACGATCACGAGCAGCGGCGCGATCACTTCACCCACGAACACGCCGAACGCCAGCCAGCCCGGAAACCCGCGGGACGCGAGCATGTTCTCGATCGGCCCCACACCGCCGATCAGCTTGGCCACGCCGTGAAACAGCATCAGCCCGGCCACCGTGAAGCGCAGCAGCAGCACGCCGGCGGGCTGGCGCGGGATGTCGGAGGCGAAGTTCATGGCAGAGGGTTCCTTACTGGAAGTACGTGGGAACTGCGGTAGGGCAAGGCTTGGAACCGGCGCGCGAGTGGCGCACAAGGCTGCCGGCATCGATCGTCGCACGGCAGATTGCATGCCCTGCGCACCGCGCGCGCTGCACCTGGCTGCCCCCTTGTGGTGCGATCGCTGCGCACCGCGGCTGCGACCAGAGACCGGAGCCGCCGCCGATCACGCAAGTCAGTCACGCATTACCGCCTGTGCCTTGCCGAGGCAATGGCTTGACGGCACCATGCGCCCGCTTCCGCATGGTCGGGTCGCGGCAGTCTCTCAGTTCTGTCAGTCCACTGCATCAAGGAAAACAACAATGAAGCAATACACGGCGGAGTTCATCGGGACATTCTGGCTGGTGCTGGGCGGCTGCGGCAGCGCCGTGCTGGCGGCGGCGTTTCCGCAGGTGGGCATCGGCCTGCATGGCGTTTCGCTGGCGTTCGGCCTGACGGTGATGACGATGGCGTTTGCCATCGGCCACATCTCCGGCTGCCATCTGAACCCAGCGGTGTCGGTGGGCCTGTGGATCGGCGGCCGCTTTCCGGCAGCCAAGCTGCCGCCGTATGTCGCCGCGCAGGTGCTTGGCGGCATCGCCGCGGGAGCGGTGCTGTATGTGATTGCCAGCGGGGCCCCGGGGTTCGACGTCAGCAAGGGCTTCGCCTCGAACGGCTACGGCGCGCACTCGCCGGGCGGCTACTCGCTCACGGCCGCGCTGGTGACCGAGGTGGTGATGACGATGTTCTTCCTCATCATCATCCTGGGTGCGACCGACAAGCGCGCGCCGCAAGGCTTCGCGCCGATCGCCATCGGCCTGGCGCTCACGCTGATCCACCTGATCAGCATTCCGGTGACCAATACGTCGGTCAACCCGGCGCGCAGCACCGGCGTGGCGCTGTTCGTCGGCGACTGGGCGGTATCGCAGCTGTGGCTGTTCTGGGTAGCGCCGATCGTCGGTGCGGTGCTCGGCGCGCTGGTCTACGGCTTCATCGCCAAGGACGACACGGCGCCCGAGCTCAGACCGGCGGCGGTTCAACCGTAACCGAAGACCGGGGCTCGACGCCGCGCCCGACCGCTGCGGTCGGGCGCGGTTTTAGTCGCAGGCCGATCACACCGGCACAAGCGGCGAGTCGGCGCGACGTGCAGGCGGCCTGTCAACGCCACGCTGCCGACGCCTTGCCACCTTCGTCCGATGTTCTGCGTTTGCCGACCGGCCGCTCAGGCGGTCTGCCAAGCCTGCATGGCCTGCTGCGCGGGAACGCTCAGGCACACACGGTTGCCGTCGATGCGGTCCGCGTCCGCCAGGTCGATGTAATGGTGCTGCCCCTGCGCCGCCGGATCACTGCGCGTGAGCTTGATGCGGTTGCCATCGCAGTGATCCACCGTCCCCACGTGCTTGCCGTCGGATCCCACGACTTCCATCCGATCCTGAACCTCGCTTGGATTGATCATGTCTTGCTCCTTTGCGGTGATGAACCGAAAGTCGGGCAAGGCATGGACCCGGCAGCGCGCCTTCGCCGAGCGAGGGCGCCGTCGGGCGCGCCGACCCGCCGCTCAACCGGCCGCGTCGTAGGCGCGCTTGAGCCAGCCCTTGAGCGCAGCGTCGACTTCGGCCGCGCTCGTGATGCGCGTGGTGGCCTGGCACATGCCGCCCGGCGGCTGCACTTTCAGCCGCGCATGCGCCGGCAGGTCTTTCGCGTTGAAGCCTATCTCGATGCTGTCCTTGGTGGCCGGACCAACCATCGCGAACTGCTTCTTGCGGCGCAGGCTGACGTAGCTCTTCTTGGGTGCCTGCTCGAACTCGCCCAGCGCCTCGATCGCGGCAATCACGGCGTCATGCAACGGCCGCAGGCCGGCCTTGGCGCCGGTATAGATGGCGTCGAGCGGATCGCCAGCGGCGGATGGTGTCGCGGCCGGCGCGCTGCTGCCAAGGTCGGGCAGCGGCTTGTCGATGAAGTGCATCACGGTGTTGGCATCGCCGTGGCCGAGCTTGTATTGCGCCATCAGCCAGCTGCGTTTCTCCGCGTGCTTGCTGGCACCGCTGGCCGCGACCGCGGCATGCATTTGCGCGATGGTCTTGCCGGTCTTGACCTGGATGTTCTTCAACTGCGTGATCGTGGCGGCGAGCGGGTCTGCCATGGTGGAGCCTCCCTGGGTACGCGGCGTCTGGCGATTCCCAGCAGCCGTCTGGTTGTGACGGCGTTGTAGCGGCCCAGGCTGGTGGCGTCAACGTTCAAGGCCAAACCTGTGACCCGTGACCGGCTCGGTCGTCACGGTGCGCCTGCGATCGGCTCGCCGGTTCAAGGCGAGACACACAATTCGTCGATGCACGCGGTCGGTGAGCAGCGATGGCTCGGGCAAGCAGCGCGATCAGACCTTGAGTGCCTTCGCAGCACGTTCCGACAGGAAGTTGGGCAAGGCGAGTTCGCTGATTCCGCACACCGCGCCGATCAGAAACGCAGCCATCGGGAATGCAGCCAGGTCGGCGGTGGTGAAGCTCCCGAGCTTGATCTCCACGGCACCGAAGAAAAGCAGCATGCCGATCAACATGGTCAAAGCGCCTGCGAAAAGGAGCCGTGTTCCAGGCAACAGGCGGTCGGCATCCGAACGCAGGAAATCGGCCAGTTGCAAAGACGTCTTGCGAATGCCGTAAGAGAGCACAACCCCGAGGAAGCAGCCGACCCATAGCAGGCAGAAGTTGGCGAGTATCAGCGGATCGATGCCCAGCGTGCTGCCAAGGCCGGCAAAGGCCTTGCTTGCGTGGCCGACACGCAGCATGAAGTAGAGCAGCAAGAGCACAAAGCTGAACCTGAATGCGAGCGACGCGAGCGTTGACAGGCCACGCTGCTTCAGGGCAGTGCCCTCTGTGTCCAGCAGTTCGGTCACCATTCCTGCCAGCGCGTGACTGGCCACCTTGGGCTGGGCGTTGCTCCCCACCAGACCGAGCAGAGCAATCTGATGCAGGCCTGCAAGGTAGCCGCCAAACCGCTCGCTGGTAGGGACGCGGTTGCGGTCCAGATAGAGCGTCTGCACCGCCTGCAGCACGGACTCGATCTCGCGTTTGAGGTCGAGCTGGTCTGCCGGGTAATCAGCAAGCGAAGTATCGATCTCGAAGTGGATCGATATGGCCCCCTGCGGATGCTTGAGCGTAGCCGCAGCCACAACCGCAGTCGGCACTCCACCCGGCTTGTCCGTCAGATGCGCGCTGCTGCAGATGCCTTTCGGCACGTTGACCTCGGTGCGTTGGTCGAGTGGGTATGGCGAATCGGCTACTTGGCTGCCAACTCGCGTCCGCAGGGCGTGCAGCGACCATCGCTCGATGGCCCCGTGGAGGCAATCAGCAGTCGCTGCGCTTCGCGAGGGGAGACGGGCTTGTCCAGATCCTTCAATGCATAGCTCGTCATGACCACGGATTGACCGAGTTGGCGACCCACGAGCTGCAACTCAAGATAAAGTGGGTTCTCGTCCGGATGCGGATGGCGCGCGAGGTTCTGGAACATCGCGTTGAGAATCGGCGGCAACTTAAATCGGTCGGGCGAGAAGGGCTGAACCAGGACGTCTGTTTCCATCGTTGTCTCCCCGATCTTGGCGCTGCCGCGCGAGCCACCGGCACACAACGTCATGCCGAGAGTAGCGGCATAGTGCACTCACCCTGTCCGCCAACGCAAGGAGGATCAGCAGGCGAGAACCACGCGGCCGACCACTGTCCCCACCCGTGCCGGAGTGTGGGCTCTCGCCCGACCGATCAACCCTTGAGCGCGATGCAAAAGTGTTGCAGCGCGAGGGTACTGGCAGCGAACAACGGTCCAGCACGTGAATGGCACCCGGCGCATCCAAGGCGACAGTGCGCTCCGCGTGGACAGACTTCACAGCGAAGTCGAACCGCGCGTGCGCCTCGCTTGCGACCTTCGGCCCGGCGAGGTTCCCGGATCCCCGCCGCGGCGTCCGTTGTCGTACGCAATCAACGGCGCTTTGGCACACTTGCGCCGGCCGACGCCATCCGGCAGACGCGGCTCGCAACGCTCACTGTGAACTGCACTAGACCGAAGGAGTGAACCGTGACACCAAGCCGTGGACTGATCTCGGTGGCCTGCGTGGCCATTGTGCTGGTCGCCTTGCCCGTCGACGCCCGCGACGCCTCAGCGCAGATCGCGGCGCGGTGCAAGCAGAAGATCGAGAACAATGCAGTCGCCCACGGCGGACCGCCTGCCGGCAGCCCGCAGGCGAACGAGCACTATCGGGACTGCTGGGAAGGCGCCGTGCGGTCTCGCGACGGGACGGCGCCCGACATCCGCAGGATCTGCGGTGAAGAACTTTCGCGTCGTGGCTGGAGTCTCGGGACGACCAAAGGGGATTCAGCGCATCGGGAGTGCGTGGACCGTGAATTGGCGCGCACGGCACCCGTGCTGGCCGCAGTGCAGACGTGCCTGGATCAACTGCGTTCTGGACCTGACGTGTTCGGCAGCGCACAGTGGGATCGCGTCTACGACGGCTGCATGCAAGGCTCGGGCGTCGATCGCTCGACCGTGGCCGCCGAGCCGGAACCCAAGCCGTTCGGGCGAGGCAAGGTGCAGGCCTACCTGAACGCGCTGTATCACGACGAACAGAGCACGCTGCGGGCAGTCGACAAGGAGCTCACCCGGCTGACGCTGCAGGATTCGCGGGATTTCGGCGGCATCAATATGTCGTTGCTCGAGCCGATCCTGCAGAACTACCTGATCCACTACCCGGTCGCGTTCAAGGACTGCCTCGCAGCGGATTCGCCCAAGATCACGATCGGCAGCGTGTATGACCGTGTCCGGCGGCGTGGTGGTGTCGAAGTCTCGCGCGAGACCATCGACACGCGGCGCGACGTGCGGGTCGCGCGCCACCTGTATCCACTGGCCCAGCGCATCGGCGCCAGCAGCGGAACAAGTCCGTTCGAGGAGCGGGTGCTGCAGGCGTTCGGCGGCGCCGATCTGCAGGAGCTGCGCGGCAGCAACATCAGCGAGGTCGTGGCCAAGACGATGAACGGGCTCAAGTGCACCGACCCCGTGGTCAAGCAACTCGAGAGCAGGTTTTTGAAGTACGCGCCGATGCTGATGCCGCAGTACTTCGGCGGCGCGAGGTAGCCATCAAGCGGTAGCGACTTGCGATCGCTGCGCGCTTCCAAGCGTGCTCCGTTCGGCGCGCGCTCTTGACCGTGTTGTCGATCCGCCGACCGATCGATGGACCGCGGGTCGGCGATCAATGTGCCTCTCACGCCGCCGTGAAGTTCCCATGGAACCCGTACGGCAGTGCATACGGCAGGAACCCCTGCGCAAACGGACCGTCTTCGATGCGCTGCGCATCGAGCAGGTTGAGCACGGTGACCTTGCGGCGGGTATCGAAGGTGGTGCCGAGCAGCCAGGCATCGAGTTCGCCGCTGCGCCCGGGCTTGGGAACGATGAGGTGCTCCTCGACCACCATGTGTGCGCCATAGTCGAAGCGGCGCACGCGGTCGCCTGCCAGGTCGCGCAGCTGCAGACCGTGGAACAGGCCACCTTCGCGGCCGGGCAGCCACTCGGCCGGCGTGAGCAGCCAGCGCGTGGCGTCGCCCACGCGGCGCGGGTCCACGCGCGGGAACTCCACCGTGTCGTCGAACGCCTGTAGCTGCGCGCGGCCGGTGGCGAGATCGAGCACCGCGCGGTGGGTGGCGGAGCGGCCGCCGACCGCGCCCCACTCGCCGCGCATCATGGCGGCCGCACCGCGGGTGAGGAAGCTCGCGTCATCAGCGCCGATGTAGGTCAGCTCGATGCGGCCATCGCGCCGCTCGAACGCATTGCCCACATGGAACACCATCTGCGTTGGCAGCTCGAACAGCCGTGCTCGTGACGGATCGGCCTTGTCGAGCACAAGGATGCGCAGCGGCTGGTCGCGGTGAAAGCGCATCGCCTGCTCCATCGTCGCGCCATTCGACAGCTGCGCCAGGTGCAGCGTCAGCGGCGGGATCGGCACCACCAGGTGGCGTGCGGTCACCGCCATGTCATGCACCATCGCACCAGGCAGCGGCAGCGCGGTGGGCCGCGCGTAGACGAGGCGGCCCTGCGGATCGACGTGCCACAGCACCAGCGTGCGGCCGCTGGTGCCGATGTTCCACAGGTGGCCAGCGGCATCGACTTTCGGGTGCGCCGAGAACGGCACCTGCGCGAGGCCGTCGGCCCAGGTGACCGGACCGCGCGTGGCGAGGTCGGCCGGATCGAGCGCGTAGGCTGAGCCACCTTCCCACATCGCCAGCACGCGGCCGGCGTGTTCGAGGGCGTTGGTATTCGCGGTGTTGAAGGTGTCGGGCCCCTGCACCGGCGCGTCGGCCGGCATGCCGATTCCGGTGCCGAACGCACCGACCACGAAGCGTCCGGCCTGCCGTTCGCGCGCGAGCTTGCTGGTGGCGACCAGGCGGCCGCGGTGAGACACCACGGGCGAGGCGCCGCCGGTGAACGTGAACTGCTGCACCATGCCATCGCCGTCGAACCAGTGGTGATAGCGGCGGCCGCCGCGCTCGAACAGCGCCGGGCCGTTGCGGTAGAAGCGGCCGCGCAGTTCGGCGGGCCAGCGGCCGGTCAGATGCAGCGCTACGGCCTCGCGCGCACCGGTGGCATCGGTCACGCCTTTGAGCGGCAGGAAGCGCGCATCGCGGGCAGCGGCGGCATCGAAACGGGCGATGCGTTCGGCTTCGCTCAGGTTGTCTGCTCGGCCGACAAGCGGCCAGGCCGCAAGCGCGGCGGCTGCCTGCAGCAAGCGACGGCGGGTGACGAGATCGGCGCGCATCGTGGCCCCCGTTCAGCGCGACAACGCGATCGTCAGCGGCGCGTCCTGCAGCCGCACCTTGCTCGATTCCCAGGTCGGCGCCGACATGCTCGGCGGCGTGCCCGAGGCGCCCCAGGGCTCGGTGGGCATGCCCACCAGGTTGCTGTCGAGCTTGCGGTTGCCGTTCAGATCCTGGAACAGCGAGAACGCCACCTCCCGGCCCGCCAGCCCGCACACCGCAAAGCGCATCGTCTGCTGATCGCCGGCGCGCTGCGCGATGGACAGCACCGGCGTGCGGCGGAACTCGGCTTCTTCCGCGTAGACGGCGATCATCAGCAGGCCCTCGGCGGGCCGCACGTTGTGCACCTCGACCGCGGTGCAGGCTTCGGCGGCCGCGGCCGGCGCCGCAAACCATGGGGCGGACAACAGCGGCGCCCACAGCGGGGCCAGGCGGCGGCAGAGCGTAGCGGTATTCATCGGGGAGCCTACGAGAGAAGAAGACGGCATCCTCGGCGCCACTCGTGGCCACCGCCAGCGCCGCGCGACGAAGTGTCGGCGCACGTCGCGAAACGCCGGCGGGCCGCCGCAAGTGCCCGCCCCGGGCGACTAACGCTGCGCTAACGGACCACCGCTACAACCCCGGCCATGGCCCCGCGTCTCGCGGGACAGCTCATCGGACCAACACGGCATGGACAGCGCGCAAGGCATGCAACCGCAGGCAATCGACGGCCGCCTCGCGGCGACGCCGGGCCGCCGTGGCGGACAATGCGGCGCACGATGAGCCACACGATGAGCCGCAACACGAGCCGCGCCCCCTCCCCCTTGGCCGGCGACAGTGCAACCCCGACCGCCGTGCGCGTCACGCTGCAGCTGAGCGGCGCGCCGCGTCTGCTCGTGGGCACCACCGACAAGCCGCTCGAAGCCCGCGATGCGCTGCTCCTCGCCTGGCTGGCGCTTGAGGGGCCGACCGCGCGCGGACGCCTGGCCGAGCTCTTGTTCCCGAGCACGGACGAGGACAAGGCGCGCAACCGCCTGCGCCAGCGGTTGTTCCAGCTGCGCAAGCGGCTCGATGTCGCGCCGGTGAGCGGCGATGGCGTGCTGCAGATTGCCGCCGCCATCGACGTGCAGCAGGACGAAGGCGCCGAACTGCTCGCCGGCGTGACCGCCGACGGCGACGAACTGGGCGATTGGCTGCAGGCGCAGCGCGAGCGCCACCGCGGGCGCCGCACCGGGTGGCTGGCCGCCGCCGCCGAGCAGGCCGAGGCCGAAGGTGAACTGGCCGCAGCGCTGGCCCATGCCTTCGAACTGTCCCAGCTGCAGCCCGAATCCGAACACGCCCACAGGCGCGTGATGCGCCTGCATTACCTGCGCGGTGATCGCGCCGCCGCGCTGGCGGCGTACCGGGTCTGCGAGCAGACGCTGGCGCAGGCACTCGGCACGCGACCGTCGAGCGAGACGCGCGCGCTGCTGCAGTCGATCGAAGCGGCGCAGCCGGTGGCCACGCGGGGCGCGCGGCCACCGCCGACCGGCATGCTGCGCCCGCCGCGCCTGGTGGGGCGCACCCGAGAACTGGAGCAGGCGCTGGCGGCGTGGGAGATGGGGCGGGCGCCGAGCATCAGCGGCGAGGCCGGCATGGGCAAGAGCCGCCTGCTGTACGAACTGGCCAGCCGCCGCCCCGGTGCGGTGATGGCGCAGGCGCGCCCGGGCGACGCGGCGGTGCCGTATGCGGCCCTGGCACGACTGCTGCGCGACGTGGCCGCACGCGTGCCGCGCGCCGTCGGCGCCGCGCAGCAGGCCGACCTGCTTCGATTACTGCCAGACGCCGGCACGCGCGGCGCGGCGACGCTCGACGGCCCCGCCGTCAACGCGATGTCGCAGCGGCGGTCACTGCAGCAGGGTGTCACCGCGGTGCTCGCGGCGGCCAGCCACGGCGGCGTGACCGCACTGATCCTCGACGACCTGCACTTTGCCGACGACGCCAGCCTCGACCTGCTCACGGTGCTGACGCGCCCGGGCGTGCTGCCGGCGCTGCGCTTTGCCTTCGCCCAGCGGCCGGCCGAAGGCTCGGCATCGGTGGCTGCCCTCAACGATGCGCTGCTCGAGGAGCAACTGCTGGCGCCGATCGCGCTGCAGCCGTTCGACGCGGCGCAGATGCGCGAGTTCGTCGCCTCGCTCGGGCTCGACGAGGTCGACGCGATCGACGACGACGCACTGCAGGCACTCGCGGTGCAACTGCACCGGCACACCGGCGGCAATCCGCTGTTCGCGCTGGAGACGCTGCGCCAGGCGTGGGTCGAGCAGTCGCTGGGGCACCCATCGGCCGCACCGCTGACCGCCGCCACGTTGCCGCGGCCGGTCAGCGTGGGGCGCCTGATCGAGCGGCGCATGCAACGGCTGACACCGGCGGCGGCGCGGCTGGCACGCTGCCTGGCGATCGCCGGGCAGGACTTCTCGATCACCCTCGCCACCGAGGTGCTCGGCGCGCCCGCGCTCGACCTGGCCGATGCCTGGGCCGAGCTGGAACAGGCGCAGATGCTGCGCGACGGCGCCTTCGCGCACGACCTGATCTTCGAAGCCGCGCTGGCCTCGGTGCCGACCCTGATCGCGCAACACCTGCATCGCGACGTGGCCGCCTTTCTGGCACGCCACAACGGCCCATCGGCGCGCATCGCTGCGCACCGGGCGCAGGCGCAGCAGTGGGCCGCGGCCGGCACCAGCTACCTCGAGGCTGCCCGGCAGGCACGCGACGCCTCGCGCCATGTGGAGCATGCGGCACTGCTGGCGGACGCGGCGCACTGCCTGGACAGCGCCGGCGAAGGTGATGCCGCCTTCGACGCGCTGGTGCAGCGCGCGGAAGTGCTGGCCCACTACGACATCGGCGCCAGTGCACGCGCCAGCATCGACGCGCTGCAGGCGCGCGCGTGCAACGACGAACAGCGCCTGCGCGCGACGGTGGTGCGCCTGAACCTCGCCAACATGGGCGGCGAGACGCAGGACACACTGCGCCTGGCCCCGGCCGCGCTGGCCACTGCCGTGGCGCTCGGTCGCGATGACCTGCGGCTGGAATTGGCGGTCGCGCTGGCCGGCGCCCTGGCTGACGAGCGACGCGCCGACGAGGCGGTGGCGCTGCTGGCGCCGCTGCGCGGCGTGGTCGAGGCAGTGGCGCTGGGCGGCGGCCGCGGCGCCGAACTGCACTGCGAGTACTGGCAGACCACCGCCTACGCGCTCGACTATTCCAATCGGCTGGCCGATGCGCTGCCGGCCTGGCGCATGGCGGCCGACATTGCCCAGCAGATGCAGCGCAACGACCTCGCCTGGCAGTCACTGGCCAACCTGGCCGCGACCGAAGCCAAGATGGGCCACGTGCGCCAGTCTGCCGATCGCTATCGGCAAGCGCTGCTGCTGGCGCGCGCCGGCACCGACGCGCAGCGCGGCCGCGAGGTGCAGGCACACGTGTCGCTCGCCCATCGCCTGCGCGACCTGGGCGAGTACGGCGAAGCGGTGACATTGCTGGAAGACGCGCTGGCGCATTTCGACGCCACCGACAGCAGTCCGATCCAGCGCATCAGCGCCGAGCACCGACTGGCGCAGGCGTTCATGCAGCTGGGTCAGCCGGCGCGCGCCCGACCGCTGCTGGCGGGCGATGCGAGCAGCGCGCCACCGGGGCTGGCCATGATGCGGCTCGTGCATCGCGCCGACCTGGCTCACCAATTAGGCGGCGATGCGCTCACGCCGATGCGGGCGGCACTGGCACTGCTGCCCGATCCGCACGACGTGTATCACCGCATCGGCTGCCTGTTTGCCAGCGCCATCGTGCCGCCCGACGAAGGCGAGGTGCTCGCCGCCGGCGTGGCGGTGTGGGCGGCCACGCATCAGCGCGGCGGCCTGGCGCTCGCCGGCCACGTGCGCGCCGCCGGCTGCGCGCTGGCGCAGGGCGCGGCGGGCCGCGCTGCGCCTCACGCGGACCACGCGCTGCATCTGGCCGAGAGATTCTGGCCCGACAGCTTCTACCTGCCGCAGCTGTGGCTGGTCGGCTTCAAGGTGTTCAGCGCTCTCGGCCGCGATACGGATGCGAGACGCGTGCTGCAGACGGGCGTCGCCTGGGTCAATGACCGCGCGCAGCACCACGTGCCGATGGCGTTTCGCGACAGCTTTCTCCATCGCAATGCGGTCAACCGCGAACTGCTGACGCTGAGCACGCAGTGGCCGCCAGGCGCTTGCGCCTGAGTTGAGCGTGATCGTGCTGCGGTGAGATTCGCGTGCGTCTGGGGTGAAAGGCGATCGCCTGAGACGTAGGGCGGTTCGCCTCGAAGGACGACGCTGTGCAGGCTGCGGCGGCGCGGCGTCAGAAGCGGTAGCCGGCGCCGAAGGTGAGGATCGGATACCAGCGACCGTACCTGATCAGGTCGCGCCGGAAATCGACCTCCTCGGCCAGCAGGTCAGCTTGCAGGCGTGCGCACTCGGCCGCCGGAAAGCTCGCCGTACAGACTGCGCTCAGGCGCACATCGGCGCGCTGGTACAGCAGGCCGAAGTCGAAGCTGTAGAAGAACTTCTTGCGAGCACTCGGCGCCGCACCCCAGCCAACGCCGAAGTACGGGCTGAGCGGCGCCGCATACACCTCGCCATTGAGGCTCTCCACGGCCGTGGCGGGATAGGTGCTGCCGTTCAGGTTGAAGGTGGCGAGCTTGGGCTGGCCACTGGCGCGGAAGGTGTTGTCGTTGAACACCAGCCCGGCACTCATGCGAAAGCCGTTGCGATACGGATGCGCGTCGGCCAGCAGCATCAGCGAGCGAAACTCCATCGTGCCGCGGTACAGAACATCGGACACCGTGCGGCTGCGCGAGTACTGGCCGTAGTTCAGGTTGGCACGCAGGCCGTACTGCGGCAGGTCGCTGCGGCTGTAGCTGTATTCGACACCTGGGCCCGAGGTGCCCAACTTGCCACCCAACGCGTGGCTGGAGTCGATCGGATCGGAGAACGCCGGGTCGGTGCGCTGCGCCCACGCGGAGGGCAGCAGGGCCACGAGCACGAGCGCGGCATAAAACGAGTTTTGCGGGGACATGGAGGGCGCGGAAGAAGCGATGCGAAGGAGCGATGCAAGGCAGCGATGCCAGGCAGCCGATGAGTAGCTGCAATGAATAGCACCATGGATGATCGCCGCAGATTGTGCGCCGCGATTCGGCCGATTGCATGACGGGCCACCCCCACGGGCCGCTACGCGCGCGGCCGCGATGCCTCGCTCGTTGCGCTGCGGGCGCTCAGCCGATGAACCCTAAGAACGGCACACCCTGCAGCGCCTGGACGAAGGTGAACACGATCAACCCCACGTAAGCCGCTGCGCCGAGCCACACCAGCCCGACCGCCCGCGGCAACCGTGCCCAGACCAGCAGCGCGCCGAGCAGCGGCAGCGCTTGCTGGGCGTGCAGCGCCCAGAAATGCGCCACGCGCAGATCACCCCCGGTGCGCGACCAGCCGAGGAGCGACAGCGCCCCGGCATCGCTGTGCACACCGCCGACCCAATGGCCGCTTCCCTGCGCGAGGAAGCCCGCAGTGACCAAAGTAGCAGCGAATGCGATCACCGCGCCGAGTACAAGCGCCGAGCGCATCGCCGGCGCCAAGGTAGCGCTGCCGTGGCGCGCCACCTGCATGCCCTGGACCAGTATGGCCGCGATCAGCAACACGGCGCCCGCGCCGGCCAGGTTGTAGGCCAATGCCCACCCGGGCGCGCCAATGTTGAAGTGCGACGGCACGCCGAGCGCGGCGGCCAGCAGCAGCCACAACATCTCGTACAAGCCCGCCAGCAGCGCTGCCCAGATCACGAAGCGACCGGCGCGCGTGTGCTGCGCCGCGCGCGGCAGATAGCCGAACACCCAGGCCAGAGTCGCGTAGTAAGCCACAAAGGAGACGAGGAACTTGGCCGGTTTGATCCACAGGTTGATGTCGTTGACGGTGCGGGTGTCCAGGGCGAGCGCGATCAGCACCGGCATCAGCGCCCACAGGCACAGCTGCGCGGCAACGGCCAGATGCGGCTGCCTCGCGCGCAGTTGCGCCGGCAGTCCGAGCAGTCGCTGCAGCGGGTGCAGGTCCAAGGTCGTGGCGGAGGCGGCGAAGTGCGAGGACATGGCAGACCTTTGCAGAAGTACGAAAACCGATCAGACCCGCGCAGCGGCAGACGCGGTGCGCAGGCGAAACGAGCGCAGTCCCATGAACACCAGCCAGCCCAGCGGTCCGAACAGGAAGGTGAGCCCCAGTACCAGTGCAAGCAGCCACTGCGGCAAGCCGATGCGTTGCGCCTCGTCACGCTCCCACGCGCCGACCAGCAGATCGAACGTGAGGTAGTGCACCCAGCCCGCCAAGAGCAACCCGCGCTGATCGAACAGGCGCGCGACCTCGTCCAGGCTGCCGAAGCCGCCCTCGCCCTGGCTCCAAAAGACGGCGATCAGCGCCACATATGCCATCGCGATGGCGACAGCGATGGTCACCGCGACCCGTCGCGCGATGGCCAGGCGTAGCGGCACCAGCGCCAACGCGAGCCAGCCGAGCATGGCCGCGCCGCCGGCAACCGAAAACAACAGGTCGAGTGACATGGAAGCCTCGTCGCAAAGCAAATAGACATCGTCTAGATATGGCGGCGAACGGTATCGACTAAACTTGACAGTGTCAAGACGACCGACGGCCAAAGGTTCGACATGCCCAGCAAGACGCGATCACCCGCAGCACCGAAAGCCGCGCGACCTCGTCTGGCGCCTGCCCGCGGGGCGGTGGCCCGCGCGCCTACCGCCTACCACCACGGCGACCTGCGCAATGCTTTGCTGGCCGCGACAGAGATGCTGCTCAGCGAGGCCGGCGTCGACGGGTTCACGCTGCGCGAAGTGGCGCGCCGTGCTGGCGTCTCCCACGGCGCACCGGCACATCACTTCGGCGATGCCCGCGGTCTACTGAGCGAGTTCACCGCGCAGAGCTTTGCGCAGATGGCAACGTCGATGGCTTCACGGCGCGCGACAGCAACGCCGGAGCCGTTCGAGCAACTGGTGGCCACGGGCGTCGCCTACGTGGCCTATGCGCTCACGCATCGCGCCCGCTTCCAACTGATGTTCCGCAGCGACCGGCTGGATCTTGACTGCGCGGCGCTGGCCGACGCCGGTGGCAGCGCCTACGGCCACTTGGTGGATTGCATCGAGAAAATCGATCCCGCCACCGCCGACCCAAACTCACAGCAGCGGCAGCAGGAGAAGATCGCACTGGCTTGGTCCATGGTGCACGGATTCGCCACGCTGATGCTCGACAACCGCGACTTCGCCAGCCATGCACAGGGCGATCCGGGGCGCGCGCTGGCCATGATCGAGGCGATGCTGCGACGAGCACGCGCGACGTTCGTGCAGAGTACGGGCTCGGGCCGCAACTGACCGGCACGAGCGTGCCCGCAGAGCGGCGCAGCTACATTTTTTCGTAGCGACCTTCGCCGTGTTCGACGCCGCCGCCGCCGCGCAGTTGGTCGTAGGCCGCACGCACGAAGGCACGCGCCTGCTTGAAGCCTTCCACCAGCGGGCCGCGGTCATAGCTGACGATCAGCATCAGGCTGTTGCGTGGCCGGTCCTGCGGCTGCATCGGCTCCACGCTGTGATAGCTGTCGGGGGTGACAGCGAAGGCATAGCCGCTGTTCGGCGCAAAGCGCATCGCCTGCGCCAGTGCAAAGCTGCCATCGGCGTTGCGACGGTGGAACCGGGTGCCGAGGTGCAACTGGCTGTCGTCTTGCGGCAGGTAGAACTGCACCGTGATCGCCTTGCGCGGCGAGTCGGGGTGGATCGAGATGCGATAGCCGCCCAGGTCGCGGAACAGCGTCAGGTAGGGCCGTAGCCGGATGCGCTCCAGCGGCCGACCGCTCACGCCTGCAAGCACATCGGCAAAGCGAGCCTTGAACGCACCGAGCACCGCGCGAGACTGAACCGCGGATGCCACCGCTTGCCAGACCGCCCGCTGTGCGGCCGGCAGCCGCGCGATGTTCGGCGGCAGGAGCGGAAACTGCAGCCGCGCGCTGCGCCCGTCGGGCAGCAGGGCGTCGCTGTGGCGCAACTCCCGGTAGTACGTGTCGGCAGGCAAGGCCTCGAGCAGCGAGGCGTAGTGCGCGGCCGGCCAGGGTTGCTGCAGCACCAGATGCGCAAACGGCTCGCCCGCGCGGGGCATCGTGGCGATTAAATCGACCAGATGCTCGGTCATCTGTTCAGTGAGACGCGAGTCGCCGGGATCGGTTGCGTCGCGGCACTCAGAAGCGCGGGGCACGTGGTCAGCGGAAGCGGCGTGAGTCATCCAAGACAGACGGGGGAAAGCGGCACTGTACGTCGTCCCGGCACAGGCACCAAGGCGCCGCCCGGCAGGGCAAACGGTGCGCCTGCATTGCGCGATCGCCCCGGCAGACTTCGCTCGCTTCGAGCGACTTCGCAGCGACGCTCCTCCCATCCATGCCGACTGCCAAACGGCTGCTGCGCCCCGCCCGCGCGTCCAGACGCGGGTCTCCCAAGGTCGATCGCCTGAAGCGCTTCCCTCCTACCGGCCCAGCGTCGCACCTGGGCTGTAGTTGAGTACCAGGAACGACGCCGTTTCGTCGCCGCCACCGTCCAGGCGCTTCTGCTTGCCGTAGCGCAGGTTCAGCCACAGTCCGTCGAGCACGCGGTAGTCGATGCCGAGCGCGCGGCGGAAGGTGCGCTGCGTGCTGGTGATATCGGTCGACTCGGCGTTGCTCGCCTCCACCAGCCCACGGAACACCGATGAACCGCCGGACAGCCGCAGCGCCAGAAGCGTGGTGTCGACCTGCCTGACGTTGCCGCTGGCGAGCGTCTTGAGCACGGGCTCGTCGCGCGCGAATCGGCCGGTCAGGCTCAGGGCGGCGCGATCTTGCAAGCCGCGAATGCCATCGAAGCCGTAGAGCACGCTCACCGCCGCGGTCTGTCCGAGGCTGGTGCTGCCACTGCCGCCGTCGGACGCCTTGATCGCACCGGTGCCAAACGACAGCGAGTAGCGGGTGCGATTCCAGCGCGCATCGAGCTTCTTGAGAACGCGCTCGGCACAGCTGTTGAACGCCTTGAGGGCGGCGCTGGCGGCGGCATCGTCGAAGCGGCCCGCCTGGGACCGGGTCAGCAGCAGCTCGCGCAACTGGCGGTTGGCCTGCGCATCGCCGCCGCGGGCGAGTCGGCGCAATGTGGCTTCTTCCAGCGTGGCCAGCTCACCGAGCGCGCGGCGATCCCCGGTGCGGGCAGCGGCGATGATGGCTTCAATGGCAGCCTGCGCCTTGGCGTCGCCCTTGGCGGCGGCCGCCTCGATCTCTTGCAACTCGTCGGTGCGCAGCAGCTCGGTTTCCGGCAGGGGCGCGACATCTGGCAGCTTGGCCAACGCGGCGGCGGAACACTCCTGCGCCCGCGCCACGGCAACCACCGGATCGTCTTCGGCCGACCAGAACGCGCTGCTGGCCATCGACACCGCGCGCTTGGTGAAGTCGGTGCCCGCCTCCTTGGTCTTGCCTTGCGCGTAGCTGATCGTCAGGTTGCCGAGCAGCCGGGTCAGGTAGGCGCGCGGCTCGCTGTACTCCTGCAGCGTGATGCGCGGAAACGGCGTCTTGGTGCGGGCCGGCGCGATGGCAACGCCAAAGCCCTTGGCGTCGCTGTCGAAGGCCTTGATCAGCACCGAGAAGTCACGCACGTTTTCGATCACGCTGAGCGAATCGGGATCGACACCCGCGAGGCTGGCGGCCGAGACGCTGCCGGCCGACGACTTGGTCAGCAGGCCTTCGATGTCGCGGCTGTTGATGACACCGCTCACCTTCTCGATCAAGGTGCCGGTACCGATCGGGCTCGGCTGCGCGAGCGCGCAGCAGGGACTCAGCAAACTCAGTAACGGGGCAATCAGGGCATGGCGCATGGGGCCTCCTAGGCGGTGACGCGGATGCCGAACTTGTGGGCAGTGGCGATGCCCTGACCCGGCTCGGGGCCGGTGTCGACGTCGCCTGCGTCGGCGGCCATCAGGTCGGTATCGACCAGGAAGTCGTAGGCGTAGTCGCCGCGCAGGTCCTCGCGCACGATGACGCGCAGCACGCAGGAGTACAGGCCGGGCGCGAGCGCCTGGTCGATGCGCTCCACCGCCTCGATGGCGTTGGTGAAGGTGAGGATGGCGACGCGCTTTTCCGCCGCCGTGCCGACACCGGCCCAGATCGACAGGTCCGCGACGATGATGGCGCCGCCAGTTCGCTTGAGTATCAGAGGAACGGGTGAAGCTGAGCGTGCAACGGCCATGGTTCTTCTCCTGTTTGAATGGGTTGCAACACGCGCCGCCCCGGTCTAGACGACAGCGCGTCGGCGCACGATACGAGGCGGTTGTTCCCAGGCATACGGAAAAACGGACGAAAGGCGGACCGGCGGCGCTACGCGAACACGTGCCACCGCGCCATCGCGTCACCGATCAGGGCGCCGACAGCAGACGCCGCAGCAGCTCGCCGGAGGCGGCGTCGGCCGGATAAAACTGCTCGATGCACAGTTCGTCGAGCGTGATGTCGCGCGGCGTGCCGAACGTGGTGAGCGTGGTGAACAGCCTCACGCGGCCGGCCGGCAAGGCGAGCACACAGGGCACGATCAGCACCGGCGCGGCGGGCTCGACGGGTTCGGCGCCGGCGAGCATGGCGCGCACATTCGGGAAGGCCAGCACTTCCTTCAGCAGCGCATCGAGCTGCGGGTCGGCGGTGCGCTGGGTGGCGCGCCGCAGGCTGCCAACCAGGATCGCCGCCCACTCGGCAAAGTTCTCAGTAAAGCGGGCGATGCCGTCCGGATGCAGGCTGGCACGAAACACGTTGATGCTCGGTGTCTTCAGCGCGTCGGGCAGCAGGTTGGCGAGCAGCCCGGCGCCGCGGTTGGCGAGCACCACGTTCCACTGGCGATCGAGCACCACGCCGGGCAGCGGATCGTGGGCGGCGAGAATGCGCTCGAGCGCGCCGCGCACGCTGTCCATCTCGGTCTGCTCGAGCGATCTCTCCGAATAGCGTGGCGCGAAGCCCGCTGCCAGCAGCAGTCCATTGCGCTCGCGCAGCGGCACATCGAGGCACTGCGCGAGCGCCAGCAGCGTCTGCGGGCTGGGTCGAGCGCGGCCGGTCTCGATAAAGCTCAGATGGCGCGGTGACACGCCGGCGTCCAGCGCCAGGTCCATCTGGCTGCGGCGCCGACGCGTGCGCCAGTCGCGCAGCAGCGGTCCCACCGCGCCGTGCCGCGCCGTGGGGGAGGAAGCACCCGCTGGTGTCTGCATGAAATCGGTCCGTTCATGTGAGTCGGGCCAGGTCGGTGCGCCGGTCGCACCACGCGGCAATCGCGACGGCCATTGAAACGCCATTGTTCGGCCTCGCCGGCAGCGGGGCCATTACCTCAAACGTAATCGCTTTGCGGCGCTTGCGGGTCGATGCTGATCCCGTGGCGCTGGAATTTCACTCCATCGATGCATCCACCGCACCGATCGTTGGACAGAAAGCGCCGGCCACTTTCCTCACCCTGGGAGCATCACCATGACATCCGTCCATCCATCGCGGCTGCTGCGCGCAGCCTTCGTCATCGACGCCGCAGCCAGCGGCGCCCTCGGCCTGTTGCAGGTCGCCGCGACTGACTTTGCGAACGCGCGGCTCGGGCTCCCAGCCGAGGTCGTCTTCGGCACCGGCGCGTTCATGCTGGCCTATGCGGCCTCGCTCGCCCTGCTGGCACGAAGCGCTACGGTGCCGCGGATCGCAGCGTTGATCGTGATTGTCGGCAACTCGGGCTGGGTGGTGGGCTGCGTGGCGCTGGCTGTCGGGTACGCGCCACTGACCGCCCTCGGCGTTGGCTACCTGCTGCTGCAGGCAGCCGCGGTAGCTGCCTTCGCTGGCCTGCAGGCAGCTGGCCTGGCCCGCTCGAGTTCCGCCGCGCAGCCGTCACTGCAGCGCGCCTGAACCCCAATTCGACAAGGAGCATTTATGGATACCCAAGCGACACTGCCTCTCGCGGTGGCCCTGATGATCGGCGTGCCGGCGCTGGGCTCGTGCATCGGCATCGGCCTGGCAACGATGAAGCTGCTGGAAGGCGTGGCACGCCAGCCTGAACTCGGCCCTGCGCTGCAGACCAGGTTCTTCGTCGGCGTGGGCGTCATCGACGGCGCGTTCATCATCTCCACCGGCATCGCGCTGTGGTTCGTCACCGGCAATCCGTTCGCCGGCTGAGCGCCGCCACGCCACCAATGCTCAGCGCGCCGATCGGCTTGAAGTTGCCGCCGTTGGCCACCATGCGCACGCACAGCTCGGCTGGCGTCAGCTGTGGCTGCTCGATGCCGAACACATAGCCGACGCTGCCGAGGCTGCCGGTCTTGGTCATGTCGTTGGCGGCCCACAAATAGACGAAGGTGACGAAGTGCGAGCAGAAGAAGTTGGCCCGGTTCGTCTCGAACCAGTGGTTCGCCTCGCCCTTGATCTTGGCCAGCTCGTGGCGCAGGTTCGCGTCGCTCACCGAAGCGCCACGATTCTTGAAGAGGGCGCTGCCGAGCGCCTTGCTCAGGCCATAGGACGGGCGCTTGGCCTGCGAGCCGGTCTCGGTGTAGGTACGGATCGTCAGCGCCTTCTTCCACGCACGACGAGCCAGTTCAGCATTGGTGCAGCGGAACACGACGTACTCCATGGGCTCCGGCCGCGCCGCCAGCGCCGCCGCCTGGGAGTGCACCATGCCGGCGCCGGCAAAGGCGATCGACAGCAGGCCGCTGATCGGATTGCTGCCGGCTTCGTCGAACTCCATCAGCTCGTTCGGTCCCATCGCCAGCGCGGCATGGCAGAACTGCGTCGGGTCGATGCCATGCATGCTCTTGGTGTGCGTGACCGCGCTGGCGCTCACCGTGAGCGTCGACAGCTTGCCGACCATCTTGCTGATCAACGAGTCGGGAATCCGCTTGAGCAGGATGTCGCCTGGCGACAGGTCTGCGCCGGTCATGAACTTCATCGGGGAACCTCCCTGGTGAGTGAGCCCGTGGCGAGGCGACCATCGGCAGCCCGGCCGCGATACTGACCGCGATCCATCTGGAAGGGAAGCGGCAGCTGCGGCGGCGATGCAACGGGCGTTGCCTTGCGTCCGCCACGCGCGCATGATCGCCCGCCGCGGCGGACCATGACCTGTCGCACCGCTCTCACAGGAGTTGCGCATGCCCGCTGTCGCTACCCGTCGCCTGCTGCTGGCTGCGCTTGCCACCGTCTGCCTGCCCCTTGTGGCGCAGACATTCACCCGCGACCAGCTCGAGCAGCAATACCGGATCACCTGCTCGGCACAAAATCTTGCCAGTTCGCCATTCCTGCGGCCACAGTGTGCGCAGTGGCGCACGCAGATCGATCGCATGGCGGCCGACGGCAGCTCTCGCAACGACGCAGACGCCGACAGCCCGCCGTCAGGCCCGGCGCCGACGGCGCCCAGCGGCGCCATCGGTGACCCCGGCATGTTCTCGCGTGAGCGCCTGTACGACGATCAGTGCGTGAAAAAGGTGCCCCGCAGCGACGCTGAACGCGCGCAGTGCCAGCGCTTGTATCAGAGGATCATTCCGGCCACCAACAGCGGTCCGGGCGGCGCGGCGGCTGACCGTGGCAGCGGCGGCGCTGCGCGCAGCAACAGCGGCGTGCCGGTAGACCAGCACGGTCGTGAGTGCGTCACGCTGGTCGATCAGAAGCTGGAGCGCTGGGGCAACAACCAGGAGAACACCACGCTGACGTATGTCTTCCGCAACGGCTGCAACCAGTCGATGCAGGTGTCCGGGCAGTTCAGCCACAACGACGGCCCCGAGCGAGGATCTGCCATCGCCGTGTGCCCGGGCCGCTCAGAGAAGTTGCAGTGCCTGGGTTACGCCGGCGGCAAGGGCTGCGCGCGCATGACCGGCTACCGGGTCGAGCCTGCGCCGTCGCTGACCGACGGCTGCCGCTGACGGCAACGCAATCAGTCGCGAAAGCCGGCGTCGATCCGGTCGAGCTTGCGCAACAGCGCCGGCCACGCCAGCCCACCGCCGGCCCCGCGCGTCACCGCCTGCCATTGTTCCTGCGCACCGGCGACGATGCTGTCACTGATCCGGCGCAGCGGGCCGCCACCGGCCTGCGCGCGCACCTGCATCATGCAGCTCGATTCGAAGAAGTACATGGCGACGAAGGCCTCGGCGACCGAGCGGCCCACCGTCAGCAGGCCGTGGTTGCGCAGCATCAGGAAGCGCTTGTCGCCCAGGTCACGCACCAGGCGCGGCTTCTCGTCGTCGTTCAGTGCCACGCCTTCATAGTCGTGATACGCGAGCGACGACAGCACGAAGATCGAATGCTGCGATAGCGGCAGCAGGCCGTCTTGCTGCGCCGACACCGCCACGCCGTTGACGCTGTGGACGTGCAGCACGCAGGCCGCATCGTCGCGCGCGGCATGGATCGCGCTGTGGATCGTGAATCCGGCCGGGTTGATCTCGTGCGGACTGTCGGCGAGCTTGCGACCGTCAAGGTCCACTTTAATGAGACTGCTGGCGGTGATCTCGCTGAAAAGCAGGCCGTAGGGGTTGATCAGGAAGTGGTGATCCGGGCCAGGGATGCGCGCCGAGATGTGGGTGAAGATCAGGTCGTCCCAGCCGAACAGCGCCACCAGCCGGTAGCAGGCGGCCAGGTCGGTGCGCAGCTGCCATTCCACCTCGCCGATGCCGGCACGCTCGA
>LNFM01005062.1_pt1 | contig 23330 bp, 22 predicted proteins | sample 596031 | NCBI WGS metagenome assembly LNFM01 (sample SAMN04254537, study PRJNA301005) | activated carbon metagenome | isolation source: dual media filters at the Ann Arbor, Michigan drinking water treatment plant | place: USA: Ann Arbor | reverse complement strand
CGATGACGAAATTCAGGTTGTGCACGCCCCACGCGCCGATGCCGAGGCCATACAGCCCGTACAGGGTCTCGCGCCGGCGCAGCCACCAGATGAGCCCCATCACACCGCTGATCGCGAACATCGCGGTCACGACGATCTGCACCAGCGTATGGCGCAGGAAGTTCAGGCGCCGCGCCACCGGTTGCAACGCCGTGTACGGGCCCAGCAACGGTGCGGCGAGATAGCCCGTGCCGCGCGGCTCGGCGGCGAGGATGATTTCCAGACGATTGTCGCCGGCGACCAGCAGCGCCGCCGGGATCGAGAACAGCAACGCCTGCGTCCACAGGCGCGACACCGGCGGCTCGAGCCGGCCGCGCGGCGCGAGCGCGACGCCGTTGACGATCACCGCTGCGTTCATCCGCACCGACGGCAACAAGAGGGCCCAGGCCGACTCCGGTGCAACGGGCAGCGTGTGCTGCAGCACGTAGCGGGTGCGGGTGAGCTCGGGCGCGGTCTGGTGCCAGTCTTCCGGCAGCGTCACCGGACGACTCTCACGCAGCGCCGCGACCAGGGCTGTCGCACCGGCCGGCACCGGCGCGTCGATCAGGAACACCAGCGAGGCCACGCCGAGGATCAGCAGGTGCGCGAGTATCCACGCGATGACCTGGCGCCTCACGGGTGTCGCAGCAAGCCCCGCTGGTAGGCTTCGAATACCGCCGCACCCCGCGAACTGACCGCGAGCTTGCGATAGATGTGCTTCACGTGGGTGGCCACCGTGTGTGCCGATACATGCAGCAGTGCCGCCGTTTCGGCGTAGGTGTGCCCCTTCGCCAGGCGTTCCAGCACGTCGGCCTCGCGCTCGGTCAGCAGATCCGGACTCGCTGCCGGCGGGCTCTGCCAGCGCTTCAGGATATGACGTGCAATGCCGGGGCTGATCGGCGAGCCACCCTGCGCGAGGGCCACGATCGCCTCGGCGATGTCCGCCGCACTGTCGTCCTTCAGCAGGTAGCCGGTCGCGCCGGCCTCGATCGCGCCGATCACCCGCCGCTCGGTGCCGAAGACCGAAATCACCATGCACTCGCAGTCGGCGTACAGCTGTTTCACCGTCCGGATGAGATCCGTGCCATCGCCATCCGGCAGTGCGAGATCGGTCACCAGCACATCCGGTACCTGCTGCTGCAGAGCGGCGCGCGCCGCGGCGCAATCGGCACAAGCCGCGAGCAGGCACAGCCGTGCATCTGCGCGGATCGCCTCGGCGAGATAGGCGCGGGTCGCCGGCTCGTCTTCGACCAGCAGCACGCGACAGGGAGTCGCCAGCGACGCAGCGTCATCGGTGGGATCAACGGACATGGACAGACCTGATGCGGTGCTGATCCATCATGCATGCGCAGCGACGGGCACGACAAGAATGGCGATCCCGTTGTCGTTGCGCACCGCGTCATTGCGCGCGGCCTGTCGGCGCCGGACGCAAGGCGCGCAAAGCATGAGATGGATCAAGACTCTCGGCGCGGGTTCTGCGAGCGTTTCGCCGTGCCGGGCGCGATTGCGCTCGCCTAGCGGCCGCGCGCCGCGGCGAGGACCCCGGTCGATCAGCCAACCAACGGGTTCGGGACACGCGCGCACGGCGGGCGGTCATTCGAAGCGAACCCGCCAACCAGGGGAGCAACCACCATGCGCGTAGGCGCCACCGTCTTCAATCAGAACTACACCGACTGGGACCGTTACGAAGCCGAAGAGCGCGGCGAGAAAGTCGCGCCGCGGCCGGCCAAGTCGGATCGCGAGGTCTTCAACGAAGAAATCAACATCGCGCGCGTCGCCGACGAGACCGGCTTCGACTCGCTGTGGACCATCGAACATCACTTCACGCCGTACACGATGGTCACCAACCCGCTGCAGTACCTGACCTACATCGCCGGCATCACGAAGCGCGTGGACCTCGGCACGATGGTCACCGTGCTGCCGTGGCACAACCCGGTGCGCGTCGCCGAAGACGTGAACATGCTCGACGCCTTCCTCGGCCCGGACCGCGAGATCATCTGCGGCGTCGGCCGCGGCCTCGGCCGGCGCGAATACGATGGGCTGGGGATCGACCAGGGCTCGGCGCGCGAGCGCTTCGATGAATCCCTGCAGGTGCTGCGGCAGCTGCTCGCGACCGGTGAGTGCCACTACGAAGGGAAGCACTACCAGATCAGGAATCTGCGCCTGCGGCCGCAACCGGACCGCGATCTCAGCGGCAACCTCTGGTGCGCAGGTGGCACGGACGAGACGGTCGAGATCATCGCGAAGCACAACGTCCGTCCGCTCGTGATCCCGACGACCAGCCTCGGTCTGTCGCTCGAGACCGCGCGCAAATACGCGCGCCTGCATCTCGCCGCGGGCTATGCGCCGGCGAAGACCAAGCTCGCGCTGTGGACCTATGTCGCCCACAGCGAAGCGGAGGCACGCCGAGGTGCCGAGCAGTACATGGTGGAGTACGCCGACTCTGCGCTGCGCCACTACGAGCTGCGCGGCAGCCACCTCGGCGACATCAAGGGCTATGAATCCTACGGCGCGATGCAGAAGGCACTGAAGGCCGACCCGACGCCGTTCCTGCGCGGCTTTTATGATTCCCATCCGTGGGGCACGCCGGACATGGTGATCAAACGCGCGACCGAACTGGCCGAAGCCTTTGGCACCGATGAAATCATGTTCATCTTCAAGTACGGCAGCATGCCGATCGACGTCGCGGAGAAGAGCATGCGGCTGTTCGCGCAGGACGTGCTGCCGGCCTTGCAGGCGCTGAACCCGCGGCCGATCGAGGTGCGCGCGGCGGCGTGACGAGGGTTTGCTTCGTCCGAGAGGGGCGTTCCACGCTCCCCTCGGGCGGCTGCGTGCTTCCAGGTGCTCACTGGCAGTCGGGCCTGGCGACTGCGTCCGCCTGATCGTGCGATCGAACGTCAACGGCGGATAATCTGCATATGCGGGCTCGCAGCAGGCCTACGCGCCGCTGCCTGCCAGGGTCACGAGGAAGCGGGTGACGACCCGGCGATTCACCGGCGACCACGTCAAATGATTGAAGCGCGACGTCGCCGCTGTCGCTGCGCAGTCGATGAATTCATTCCGCACGCCGACCCCCGCTACGCGGCACTGTCATCGAGCACCCCACTCGCGCCTGCGCCCTGCCTGCGTGCCACGCCATCGGGCGCGATTCCCTGCCAGCCGCCACCGCCCTCCACGGCCAGCACGTGCTCGCGGTGCGCCTGCACCAGCGCCAGTGCCACGCGCGTCAGCACGGCCGTTTCACCGACGTGGGCGCCGACGATCAGCGGCAGCCCCTGCGCAACGGCGGCGCGGGCAAGCGCCAGCGTCCGCAGCAGGCCACCCATCTTCGACACGTGCAGATTCACGATGAAGCGCGCACCGCCCGGCAGGGACGCGAGATCCCCGAGGCGGGAGACGGTTTCGTCGAGGACTATCGCGCAGCCCAGTGCACGCCCGATCTCGGCCATTTCGTGCACGGCCCCGGCGGCCACCGGTTCTTCGACCGCCGCAAAGCGATAGCCGAGCATGCGCAGGTAGAACACCGCTTCGCGCGCGCTCGACCACAACGCCGTCGCATCCGCCCGCACACGGCTGGGCGCAATCCCCGCCGCACGCAGCGCCCGCACCTTGGTGCGGTCACGATCAAGTGCGCCACAGAGCTTTATCTTGTAGTCGTCGACTCCCGCGGCGACGCACCGCTTCAGTTGCCACGCGAAACTCGCCTCGCGTACGTCCGCCACCACCGCGGTGTAACGGGATTGTCCACTGAGGGGGCGCAGATTCAGCATCGTCTCGAGCGACACGCCACGTCGCTGCGCAAACAAATCGAGCAGCGCGAGCTCAACCGCGCACCAGGCGGCAGGATGCGCATCGATGTCCGCCGCGTGCAGGTCGACCCATTTGCGCAAACTCTCGATGTCGCTGATCTGGTCGCACCAGGCGTCACCGTGCTGACGCACGAAGGCGATCGCAGCGTCCAGGCAGCGGCCGGTCGCGCAGACCCGGGGACTGGCTTCGCCATAACCGGCATGGCCTTCCGCATCCGATGCCTCGACCCACAGCGGCTGTGTGACCAGACGTGCTGCGGGCCCGTCGCGTTCGCTGAAGGGGATCACGAGTGCCGAGGCGCCCAGGCTCAAGGAATGCATGGCGCGACCACCGGGCCAGGGAGGACGGACGCACAGCGCGCGTCTGATCGGGTGTCGATGCGGCGTTGCCGGACGGAACGGATGGCGGGCATTGGCGTGCTCCTGAGCAGGGGGATGCCAGGAGATGCTAGCGATCCGGCGAAGAAGTTGAACTTTCATAGACAAAGTAAGACCCTGCTTCCCCTGGAGTCTAGTTTTAGTGAACCGAAGGAGGCCTCATGCCCAAGGCCGTGGAACTCGTGGACGCCCTGAAGCGTGAAATGCGTGCGCGCAAAATCACCTACGCCCACCTGGCGACCAAGCTCAAACTGAGCGAGGGGGCGGTGAAGCGGATGTTCGCGCTGAACCGGATGACGCTGGACCGGGTAGACGAGATCTGCGACATCCTAAAGGTCGACCTCGCCGAACTCGTCGACAACTACCAGCGCGAGGAGCAGCGCGTCGACCAGCTGACCGAAGCCCAGGAACGCCAGCTCATCCTCGACCCCAAGCGCCTGCTGGTCGCGGCCTGCGTGCTGAACCGGTGGTCGATGGAAGAGATCCTCGACACCTACGATCTCGGCCGCATCGAGTGCATCCGACATCTCGCCGCACTCGACAAGATCCGCTTCATCGAACTGCTGCCGAACAACCGTTACCGCATCAAGGTCTCCGACAGTTTCCGCTGGCGCGCAGGTGGCCCGATCGAGCAGTTCTTCGAACGCCTGATCGCGAATGAATTCCTGACCTCGAACTTCCGCGTCGAGGGCCGCACGCGACTGTTCCTGCATGGGTTCCTGAGCGAACGCGCGCGCGAGGAACTGCTCGTCGCGATTGAACGCATTACCGTCACCTTTCGCGAACTGTTGCGCCGCGATCGGAACGTCCCCGCCGCGGCGCGCCAGCACGTGGGGTTTCTGATCGCGTTCAGGCCATGGAATTTTTCGCTTTACGATACGGTGCGTAAGGGCAAAGGCAGTGAGCCGGGCTGAATCCGGTTTGCTGGAACGGTTGCCACGAGGCAGCGAGGTCAAACAGCGCGCGCACATGCTCATGTCATGAGTTCCGCAGTCCCATATCGGGGACACCCGGCACCTGGACGTCTCACCGGGTGTCGGCGGCAGGAAATCAGACGCTGCGAGGGGGCCGTGGTCACCCAGCGTTGCTGTGGGTTCGGCCTGGCCGGACACGTTCGTACAAGCCGGCACCCGCTACTGGTGTCGATTCGATGGTGCCGGACCGGCGCAAGACCTCGCCATGTTGAATGCTTCGATGAACACGCGGCCGAGCACTTCGCGTTACTGCTGCAGATTTTCAGCGCCGTGACTCATCCAGGTGTGGAGGCGGCGAAGATCAATCTACGTTGATTTTGCGCTCGATGAGCGTGGGTCGGGGAATCCCCACTTGGCCGCGGACCGGGCTTGCTGCATCATCGGCCCGACTGCGTTGATACCCCGTGACCACTTCATCGAGATGAACCCAGATGCGCCTCGTCCTGATCGCCCTGTTCCTGTCGTGTATCGACTTCGCCATGGCCGCCGACCCTGCGGCGCCGACCCAGCTGGCGCGCGTCTATCGCTTCAACATGGAATGGGGATGTTACGAAGGCGGCTCGCTGCAGGGCCGGGACCGGGCGAACCTCGAGGCGACCTGCGGGTGTTTCGTCGCGGAGCTCGATCGCACCCTGTCGGTGGACGAGTGGACGCGCGCGGCACAGGCTTCCGTCAAGCAGGATGAAAAAGGCGAGTCGGAAATCATGGGGCCGCACTTCAAGCAGGCGAGCGAGACCTGTCAGCAGAACGCCGGGACGCCGGCCGCGACCGCGAAACTGCCTGAACTCACGGGGACGTGGCGCTGGGCACGTCGCGGGAGCCAGTGCGAAGAGGCCTTCGAATACCGCGCGGACGGCACGGCCCGCGTGGTGAGCGGGAAGGAAGTCACGAAGAGCACCTACAAAGTCGAAGACACGACCGAGACCCGGGCCCGCTACAAGCTGTCGATGTCGATCACCGACGACAACAACGAAGTCGACTGTGCGGGCTCCGTCGAGGACGCAACCGGGGCGTCGATTGAAAGCTACATCTTCGTCAGCGACACCGCGGGCGCCATGGTCGCCTGCCGCGGGCCCACGGGCCAGGATTGCATCGGACCGCTGTTCCGAATGTCCGAGTGAGCGTCGGAGCGCCCTCGCACAGCGACAGCATGGCGTGATGCCCGTGCACTGCCGTAGGTTGGGCTGACGCAGGAAACCCAACGCGAGCCACTTGCTGGCACAGACGAGCGTGCCGCGTAGCGTGTCGATTGCGCAGGTGACGGGCCGCTTGCCTGTCGAGTGTTGGGCTTCCTGCGTCAGCCCAACCTACGGTTCATCGACGCGGCACGGTCGGCACTCGCGCCTCACTTCTCGATGATCCACTGGATCACGTACTTCGCAATGAAACCCACCATGCCGAACGACAGCCCGAGGAACAGCACGAAAGTGCCGAACTTGCCGGCTTTCGATTCCCAGGCCAGATGGCCGATGATGAACAGCATGTAGAGGATGAACGCGCCGAGGCCGAAGGTCAGGCCGAAGCCTGCGATCTCCTCTTCCGTGAAGCCGAGGATGGTGCCGGGCATCACTGCGCTCTGCGTTCGCGCGGCGGCAGGTCTGAGGCATCGACGAGGTCGCGATACGCATGCCAGCTCGCGTGGCCGAGCAAGGGCACGATGACGATGAGGCCGAGCAGCAGCGGCGCGAGGCCGAGCACCGTCAGGCCCATGATGAGCGCTGCCCACACGGCAAGCGGCACCGGGTTCGCGAGCACGGCGCGCCAGCTCGTCAGCACCGCGTCGAGCACGCCGATGCGGCGGTCGAGCAGCAGCGGCAGGGTGATCACGCTCGACGCGAACACCGGGGCGGCGAGCACGCCGCCGAGCGCGAGCCAGGCTTCGAACAGGAAGCCTTCACGCGCGAGCACCACGTGCCGGAGGAAATCGAGCGGGCTGCTGACGGGGGCCGGGGCGAACAGCGTGATCAGCGACGCAGACGTCATCACCCAGCCCGTGCCCGCGAGTGCGAGCAAAAGCCCAAAGCGCACCAGGCGCCAGTCGTGATGCGGCCGGCCGCGCCAGCTGAGCCAGGTGCGCAGTACAAGGCCGAAGCCGACCGGCTCACCGCGTTCGAGCGCGCGGCTCACTGCGTACAGGCCGACCGCGAGCACCGGCGCGACGAGCAGAAAACCGGAGAACGCGCCGGCGAGCAGCCAGAAGCGGTTGCCGGCGAGCATCAACAGCGCGGCCCCGAACGCAGCGAGCACCACGCCGTGCGCGGCGCCGATCGACGCGCTGCGCGTGAAGTCACGCCACGCGGCGCGCAGCCAGTGCAGGGAGTGCAGTGCGTCGAGTTCGCGCAGGGCGGGCGAAGGCGTTTCCATGGGGCGAGTCTAGGCGTGACGGGCAGGCATGAACAGGGAAGCATGACGGGCGATTGCGTCGCGTCAGTTGCGCGCAACAGGTGGCCCCTGTCCGGCTGACAGGCAGATTGAAAATGTTCTGCCAGCGCAGTGTGCAGCGTTGCGCCACTGCCGGAAGCGCGGGTTCAGCTGCCGCTACCTGTGCGCCATGTATTCCGCGTCTGCGCCGGCTGATGCCTGCCTGCTAACGGGTGCAGCGCTTCATACCCGTTTGCGCCGACGCGTGGCGAGCGCCACCAGCCCAACGCTCATCAAGGCCACTGCCGGCGGCAGCGGCACGGCGGCAATATTGTCGACGCCGAGCGTGGCAGTGATGAACTCGCCGGGGAAGGCCGCGGTCGTGGCGTGAAAGAGGCGCAACTCCTGCACGTCTGCCAGGACGCTGCCGTGGTCGCTGGCGCTGAGACCCAGCGCAGCCGCGGACAGGCTGAAATACACCTGCGTCCAGCCCGAGTTCGCCGGCAGATTGGCCGCGAGCGTCGAGAGCCCGCTGCCACCGGGACTCGACAGCCGCAGCCGCAGCGCGAGATCGGTGTTGCCGAAGTTGCCGAGGTCGAGCGTGATGCCGGTGATGCCGGCGCTGCGGTAGTCGCCCGCCCATTGGTCGGTGTTGAAGACGACGAGGCGACCGCCTGCCCCGGCCGTGCCGAAGGACTGCAGCAACATGAATGCGTCGCCCACGCCGTCGGGGCCGCCGTCCTGTTGTATTGCAGGTGCAAGCGGCGACGCCGGGCCGGCCTGCCAGCCGGCAATCGCCGTGTCGAAAGTATCAGTCTGGCCCAGCGTCAGGGCCTGTGCCGGCAGGGCCAGCGTGACGAGCAACAGGGCGACGAGCAGCGAACGATAGGCTGTGATCATGGGTTCCCCCGGCCTGGCTTCGACGGTGATGCCTCGCTACTGTCGCACGAACCGGGTACCGGAACCACGCGTCGTGCGTAAGCACCATGACCGCCTGACTGACCCAAGCCTGCCTCAACGCACTTGCTGCTCGAGCAGCTGGCGCTGAATCTTGCCGGACGTGCTGCGCGGGAAGTCGTCGGGCGAGGTGACGAAGCGGATTTCCTTCGGCTGCTTGTAGCGCGCAAGCCGCTCGCGGCACACCGCGAACAGCGCGTCGGCCGACGGCGCCGGGGCGTGACAGGCGACGAGTGCCACGGGCACTTCGCCCCATTTGGCATCGGGCTTGCGCACGACCACCGCTTCGATCACGCGCGGATCGCTCATCAGCGCGCGTTCGATCTCCGCCGGGTAGACGTTCTCGGCGCCGGTCTTGATCAGGTACTTCGCGCGATCGACGTAGTCGTAACGCCCGTCGTCGCGCTCGACGAACACGTCACCCATGTGAAACCAGCCGCCGCGGAACTCGCGCGCGTTGGTGTCCGCGGCCTGCCAGTAGCCGCTGAACAGCGTCGGGCCGCGCACGGCGACCTCGCCGGGCTGACCGGGAGCGACGACGCGGTCTTCGTCGTCGACGAGTTTGAACAGGTGGTTGGAGTTCGCAGCCTTCGCGAGGCTCAGCGGCCGCTCGCCGATCGCGAAGCGCGTGCCGGCAAACGGCAGCATGCCGGTTTCGGTGGAGCCGAAGGTGTTCCAGTACGGCGCCCGGAACACGCGCGAGGTCTCGGCGACGAGATCGGCGCTGACGAGATCCGCGAGCGCGCCGACGATCTTCAGCGGCGCCGGTGGCTGGCCGCGGCGGGCCATGGTCTCGACGACGCGATCGATCATCCCCGGCAGCAGCACGAGCCACCATTGCGGCACGGCCATCGCGAGATCGACGATGCGATCGATGTCGGCGCCATCGACGATGTGCACGGTGCCGCCGAGCGCGAGCACGTGCAGCGCATGCTCGAGCGCGACCATGTGGAACAGCGGCGCCCAGGCCACGAAGTGATCGCCCGGCGCAAGCATCGAATCGATGCGGCCGAGCATCAGTCGCGCGATCTCCGCGCGATGACTCAGCAGCGCCGCCTTCGACATGCCCGTCGTGCCGCTGGTGTAGAGAATGATGTAGCCGTCCTCGGGCCCCACGGCGACCAGCGGCGCTGGTGGAGATCCGGCCAGCAGCACTTCATATTCTTCGCCGAAACCGACCACGCGCAGCGCGGGCAGCGCCAGCGTGTCGACGAGTGTTCGATAGCGTGCGGACGCGAACAGCAGCACCGGTGAGGTCAACGCGATGCAGTGCGCGATTTCGGGCGCGGCGAAGCGCCAGTTCAGCGCGGCGAACACGGCGCCGCAGCGCGCGGCGGCCACTGCGAGTTCGAGATACTCGATGCGGTTCTCGGCCAGCACGGCGATGCGATCGCCGGGCCGCACACCGAGGGCGATCAGCGCATGCGCCACCGCCGTCGCGCGGCGGTCGAATTCGGCATGGCTCAGGCTGTGCGTGCCGTCGTCGACCGCGCACTGCGCGCCGTGACGGCGCGCGGCGGCAGCGATCCACTGTCCGATGTCGGCGAAGCCGGCAGCGGCGGTGAGGGGCGAGAGATCGGCCTGGATCATGACGGATGCTCAGTCGATGAACGCTGCGAGATCACCGCGGACGCGCAGCGCGGGCGCGAGGTGTTGCGCGCCGATGCGGCGGTCGACCTCGGCGTGCCAGTGGTAGAGGCGCCGCTCCTGGTAACTGAGCGGCACGCCGGTGAAGCCCGGCGATTCGATGCTTTCCTGCAGCGGCTCGGCGAACTGGATGTCCTCGTCGACGATGCGATCGAAGTTCGCGATGCGCCGCTCCCACAGCGGATTGCGCGGGCCGCCGCCCCAATCGGGCGCGAACCACAGCACTTCGAGCACGGAGGTGCGCACGGTCTTCGGCCACAGCGTGACGCACGGTATGCCGCTCGGTGACACCGGCAGGATCAGGTTCGGGAACAGGCCGTAGCTCGGATTGTGGTGGCGTTCGATCGCCGTCACACGGGGCATCTCGGGCATGCCGATCGTGCCGGGATCTACCCAGTCGTCGCGGCGGTTCGGCGACAGCATCATCGAATGCCCGTGGCGCCACAGGTGCACGCTGGTGCCCTGGTTGTCGAAGATCCGATCGGAGGTCTTCGGGTGCAGCAGCTTGAAGTGATAGGCCTCGAGGAAGTTGTCGACGAGCACTTTGACGTTGCAGCGCACTTCGATCTCGCGGCGATTGACGAGCCGGAGATCGCCGAACGGCAGGTGGCGCAGGTAGCGCGTGACGGGCTCGAGAAAATCCGCGAGCGCTTCGGCGTTGCGATCCTCGTTGACGAAGATGAAGTTCGCGTAGGCCTCGCAGCGCACGCCGACGAGGCCGCGGCAGCTTGCATCGAAATCGCGCCAGTCGCGCCGCTCGGTGACGCCGCGGAGCTGGCCCTGGCGATCGTAGGACCAGCCGTGATAACCGCAGACGAGCGTCGGGCCGGCGCGGCCCGCGATGTCGCGCACGACGGGCGCACCGCGGTGGCGGCAGGTGTTGTAGAACGCGCGGACTGTGCCATCGTCGCCGCGCATGACGACGATCGGCGCGCTGCCGTGACGCCAGACGAAATAGCTGCCCGGCTCGGGCAGCTGATCGATGTGTCCCGCGTAGAGCCAGCTGCGCTGCCACAGCAGCCTGCGTTCGAGCGCGAAGCACTCTGCATCCGTGTAGCGCGCGGCCGGGATGTCGGGCAGCGCCGGAAAATCCGGCGGCGGCGCGGTGCGCGCGCGTTCGGCCGCGACGCGGGCGATCCAGTCGGCAATCGTGGCTTCGTCAAGCCCGGCCGCACCCGTCACGCACCGGCCCCTAGCAGGGCCGCGCGCGGCGCGGCGCGCAACGGCGTGAAATCCTGCGACGCGAAATGCGTCGGCCGGGTGGGTGTGCGGATCGCATTGGTGACGGGGTTGTAGCTCAGATAGATGAGATTGCGCGGCTGCGGTGACAGGTTCTGGCCCGACGCATGCGCCATGCAGCAGTCGAAGATCGTGACCGAGCCGGCCGGGCCTTTCGGCGCATACAGACCGCCCTCGGCGGCGAGCCGTGTGACGGTGGCGTCGGGCAGGCTCGGAATCGGCGTCGTGCCGGGCACCGGGATCACTTCGTATTCGAGCAGGCCCTGCGTGTGCGAACCGGGGATGTAGACAATCGGCCCGTTGAACTCGGTGACTTCGTCGAGATAGATGCCGATGCTGATCGCCAGCGGCTCGGGCATGCCGTCGTGATGACGCCAGGGACCGAAGTCCTGGTGCCACGGCAGACTCAGTGTGCCGAACGGCTGTTTGAGGATGATCTTGTACTGGTGGCAGTACAGCGACGGCCCGATCAGCTGTTCGGCCATGGCGAGCAGTCGCTCGTCACGCAGCAGGCGCGCGTACAGCGGGCTCACGCGATCCATCGCGGTGGTGCCGAGAAACTCGCCGCTCGCCGCGCGCAGATGACTGTCGAGCGGCAGCGCCAGGATGCGCGCCTGCTCGGCTTTCAGCGCCGCGATTTCGTCGTCTTCGAACAGGCTGGAAAAGTGGATGAGGCCGTCGCGACGATAGCGTGCGATCTGTTCCGCCGATAGTGACATCGCTGGTCTCTCCGCTGCACCGGGCTTCATCGTAACGGTTCGGGCAGCGGGCGGACATCATGCGATCACGGGCAGCGCTGTCAGAGAAACATGCTGCATGTGCAACATCAGCGCGGTGTTGGCGCGCGTTCGGGTAAGCGAGGGATTCGTGTCGCCCATGTCGATGCATACAGTCGCGCAGCGATGACCCGTTGGCTGAAGTCGTGTGTCGCGTGGGGGGCCGGGGATGATCGTCGTGGCCGTCGCAATCCTGGATTGCGCTGCGCTTCATCCGGGCGACGAGCGGGTGACACGCTGCCATTGCTCGCCGGGCTGTCGTCTCGACAGGTGCTGCCCGCAGGGCGGAAGCTGCCTCGAGTGGGCGCTCAGTCCGACCCGCGCGCGCGTGCGCCGCTGGCAAGCGTCTGCAGCAGGGTCTCGGTCTGCGCCCAGCCGATGCACGCGTCCGTGATGCTCATGCCGTAAGTCAGCGCCTGTCCCGGTTTCGCATCCTGGCGGCCGGCTTCGATGAAGCTTTCGATCATCACGCCGGAGATGCGGCGATCGCCGGCGGCGATCTGGTTCGCGATGTCCTGGCCGACGTCGAGCTGCTTCGCGTGCTGCTTGCTGCTGTTGCCGTGGCTGAGGTCGACGATGATCGCGGGCTTGAGGCCGGCTTTCGACATGCGCGACGCGGCGTCCTCGATCGCGGCGGCCTCGTAGTTCGGCTGTTTGCCACCGCGCAGGATCACATGGCAGTCCGGATTGCCGGCGGTGGCGATCACGGCGACGCCGCCGGCTTTCGTCACGCCGAGGAAATGATGCGGGTGGCTCGCGGCCTGCACGGCGTCGACCGCCACCTGCACGCTGCCCTCGGTGCCGTTCTTGAAACCGATCGGACACGACAGGCCGCTGGCGAGTTCGCGATGCACCTGGCTCTCGGTCGTGCGCGCGCCGATGGCGCCCCACGCCACGAGATCGGCGATGTACTGCGGGCTTATCGGATCGAGGAATTCGGTGCCGACCGGCATGCCGAGTTCATTCAGGGCGAGCAACAATCGGCGCGCGATGTGCAGGCCGTCGTTGATGCGAAAGCTGTTGTCGAGGCCGGGATCGTTGACGAGCCCCTTCCAGCCGACAGTCGTGCGCGGCTTCTCGAAATACGTGCGCATCACGATGTAGAGGCCGTCGGCGACCTGTGGCGCGAAGTCGCGCAGGCGTTGTGCGTAGTCGAGCGCGGCGGCCGGATCATGGACGGAACAGGGGCCGACGACGACCAGCAGGCGCGGATCCTCGCCGGTCAGAATCCGGCGCACCGTCTGGCGCGCGGCCGTGACGGTGTCGGTGGCACGGTCGCTGATCGGAATGTCGCGCAGCAGGACCGCCGGCGCGATGACCTCGGTGGTGCCGGTGACGCGAATGTCGTCGGTCGATGCGCGATGCATGTCAGTACGCGAGGCTCCCACCCGGGTTCAGGATGTTGATCACTTCGAACCACTGCGCGTCGACCTGTTCGAGCGCGGCGGGCAGCACGCTGGCGACGAGCTGGCTCTGCGCCCAAACGGGGTTCGCGATCGCGGGCTCGGGCCGCGGCTCGCGGCGGTCGATCTTGATGCCGGGCTCGACGAGGATCGTGACTTCGCGCGCGATGTTCAGCAGTGCCGCATCCTGCGGGAAGCCCGTCGCGCTGCCGGGCCGCAGATGGCAGCGCACGGGCTCGACGAGGCTTTCCGGCACGCCCCAGCTTTCGAGCAGCGCGCCGCTGACGTCGGCATAGGTGAAGCCATAGAGCTTCACTTCGACGTCGGGGCGTCGCTGCGGATCCTGGCGCAGCGTGTCCAGCACCTGGCGCGACAGCGCGGGCGCCTTCGCGTACATCACGAGCTGGCCGACCGCGTGCAACAGACCGGCCGCGAACAGGCGCTCCGGTTGAGGCAGGCGCGCGATGCGGCCGAGCGCGCGGGCCAGCAGCCCGCAGTGGACGCTCGAGTTCCAGAACGCGTCCATGTCGACGAGACTGTGGGGAATGTCCTTGAACGCGGTGACCGCGCCGGTGGCGAGCGCGAGCGTGCGCAGCGACTCGGTCCCGCACACGCGCACCGCCATGCCCAGATCGTCGACCGGATTGCGCAACCCGAAGTAGGCGCTGTTGACGAGTTTGAGCAGCCTGGCTGCGAGCCCCGGATCGTGCGAGATCACCTCGGCCAGATCGGCCGCCGACGCCTTTGGATCGTCCGCCAGCTCCATCACCCGCAGACACACGCCGGGCAGTGACGCGAGATCGGTGATGTCGGCGACTAGGGATTTGGCATCCATGGCTGTTCAGTATAGCGGCGGGACGGGACAGAAATTTGCCGGTTGAACAGACGCGGGAAGGCGGGCTGCGTGCAGGCCGTCGCTTGCGGTGAAAGGGCCGGTCCGGCGTCCCCCTGGCGAGGACAACGCTGCGCGAGCATGGCCACTCTCAGCCCGGATGAAGCGCAGCGGAATCCGGGATCGGGTGCCTGCACGGCGTGGAACCGCGGCAGCTCGATCCCAGATCAGGGTGCCGGGGATGAGCGGCCGCGCCTCCGTGATCCCGGATTCCGCTGCGCTTCATCCGGGCTACGGCAGGCTGACCAGCTGCCCCCGGTTTGCGCGCTGCGCGCTCCACCCGGGCTACACGAGGCGCCGGACAGGCACTTTCACCGCGCGGCGCCCGTCACGCCGGCAGGACGCGCTCCCAGATCAATTGCTGCACGAGCTTCACGCCGTCGCGGCCGCGGATCGGTGGGGTCTTCAGGGTCAACCGGTTACCGTTCAGTTCGAAGTAGCGGACCTGGTCGCCGCCCGGCCAGCTCGGCGCGTTGGCACCGATGACGCTGTGGGTGACGGTGCCGGCGGCGGCGTCGATGCGGTACCTGCCCCAGTAGCTCGTGTAGCTGAGGAAGGCTTCCTTCACTTCTTCGGCCGGCACTTCGTCGATGCTGCGCGAGGAGAACAGCGGGCGGTTCGCGGCCATCAGCTGCGCGGACATGTTGCCGGCATCGTCATACATGATTTGCCCGAGCACCTTGTCGCCGAGTGGTGAGGGCAGGCGCTGCCCGTCGGGGGTCAGCGCGAAGGCGTCGACCAGGTGCCAGGTGCCGGCGAACGAAGGCGTGCTCATCAGGATTCCTCAGATCTCGAAGCGCAGCGCGCTCGGGCGGCCGGCTTTCACGTTGTCCAGGTGTTCGGCCGCGTTGACCATGTCGCCGAGCGGCACGCCGGCGCGCAGGCGCGCGATGAGGTCCGCCTCGCGCGCCGCAATCGTCTCCGCCTGCGGCAATGCGGCGAGCACTTCGGCGGGCGTTGCGACGAGGATGCCGTCGTCGTCGCCGAACAGAATGTCGCCAGGCGCCACGATCACGCCGCCGCAGGGCACGGGCACCTGCGTCGCGAACCAGCGGCTGATGGTGCCTGCCTGCGGATTCGTGCCGCGCGCATAGACCGGCAGATCGAGCGTGCGAATGGTGCTGGTGTCGCGAATCAGGCCATCGACGACGATGCCGGCCAGCCCCTTGCGCGCCGCCTCGAGCGAGAACAGCTCGCCGAGCACGGCGCGCCGGCTGCCCTGGGTGTCGATGACGAGCACATCACCCGGTTCGGCCGCGGCGAGGCCCGCGATGACGGTGAGGAAATCCTCGCAGCAGCGGACCGTATGCGCGCGCCCGATCATTTTCAGCCCCGTGCGCACGGGTGTCAGCCCGGCATCGCAGCAACGGATGGTCTTGTCGGCGTCGGCCAGGTGGGTGCTGTCGATCGCGGCGAGGCGCCTGGTCAGCGCAGCATAGTCAGGGGAGGTAGTCATCGCGGCATGATGCCCGAATTCGGAGGCGGGCCAAAGATGGATGTCCCGACCCGGCGTGTATCGCGGCTGATGGGCCCTGTTCTGGCCACCGAGAACTCGAGAATCGGGGACAGATTTATTTCTTTAAAATAGATCTGTCCCCAATATCATGTCTCACCCAGCCAGTCGCGCGGTTTGATGTAGCGTTCGTACAGCCGCGCTTCCGGTGTGCCGGGCGCCGGTTGCCAGTTGTAACGCCAGCGCACGTTCGGCGGCAGCGACATCAGGATGGACTCCGTGCGGCCGCCGGTCTGCAGGCCGAAGATCGTGCCGCGGTCGTAGACCAGGTTGAATTCGACATAGCGGCCACGGCGGTAGAGTTGAAAGTCGCGCTCGCGTTCGCCATAAGGCAGAGCGTGCCGGCGTTCGATGATCGGCAGGATCGCCGGCAGGTAGTGATCGCCGACGCTGCGCATGAACGCGAAGCTCTGCTCGAAGCCCCATTCATTGAGGTCGTCGAAGAACAACCCGCCGATGCCGCGCTGTTCCTGGCGGTGCTTCAGGTGAAAGTAGTCGTCGCACCACTGCTTGTAGCGCGGGTAGACCTCCTCGCCGAACGGCGCGCAGGCCGCCTGCGCGGTGCGGTGCCAGTGGACGGCGTCCTCGTCGAAGCCGTAGTAGGGCGTGAGGTCGAAGCCGCCGCCGAACCACCACACCGGCTCCGCGCCCGGTTTGCTCGCAATGAAGAAGCGCACGTTCGCGTGGGACGTCGGGGCATACGGGTTCAGCGGATGCACGACCAGCGACACGCCCATCGCGTGGAACGCGCGGCCCTCGAGTTCGGGGCGCTTGGCGGTGGCTGCGGGAGGCAGCCGGCTGCCCTGGACATCCGAGAAATTGACCCCGGCCTGCTCGAACACCTGGCCACCGGCGAGCACGCGCGAACGCCCGCCGCCGCCTTCTTCGCGCACCCAGCTGTCTTCGTGGAAGGCCTGGCCGTCGAGGGCGCCGAGCCCGGTGCAGATGCGGTCCTGGAGGTCGAGCAGGTAGGTTTTGACAGCGGCGAGTGCCGCGGTTTGGTCCAACATCGTTTTGATCCCAATCGCGCCCGCTGCGAGGCGAGCGGCGGTCCGTGTTATCTTGTGCCCTTCGATGCAATTGCGGCGCGGCCGCCCCCTGTCATGAACGATCGCACTGCGCGCATAGAGCGTAACACCAAAGAAACGCAGATTGCCGTCACCGTCAACCTCGACGGCACGGGCACCGGCCGCTTCGCGACCGGGCTGCCGTTTCTCGACCACATGCTCGACCAGGTCTGCCGGCACGGCCTCGTGGACCTGACGGTCGACGCCAATGGCGATCTGGAAATCGACGCCCACCACACGGTCGAGGACATCGGCATCACCCTCGGTCAGGCACTCAACGCGGCCTGGGGCGACAAGCGCGGGCTGCGCCGTTACGGCCATGCCTACGTGCCGCTCGACGAAGCACTGTCGCGGGTGGTCGTGGATCTGTCAGGCCGGCCAGGCCTCGAGTACCACATCGATTTTCCGCGCGCGCGCGTCGGCGACTTCGATGTCGATCTGTTCTTCGAATTCTTCCAGGGCCTGATCAATCACGCCCAGATCACGCTGCACATCGACAGCCTGCGCGGACGCAACGCGCACCACATCATCGAGACGGTGTTCAAGGCGTTCGGCCGCGCGCTGCGCATGGCCGTCGAGCGCGATCCGCGCCTCGGCGACGCGATGCCGTCGACCAAGGGCACGCTCTAGGTCCCAGCGGAGTCCGCCCTGATGCAACGCGTGGCCGTCGTCGATTACGGTGGAAGCAACCTGCGCTCGGTGGTGAAGGCGATCGAGCACGTCGCCGGGCCGAACGACGACGTGCAGGTCTGCGAGCGACCTGAGCAACTGCGCAACGCCGATCGCGTGGTGTTTCCCGGCCAGGGCGCGATTGGCGACTGCATGAAACATCTGCAGGAACGCGATCTCGTGCAGGCGCTGCGCGAGTGCGTGCAGGTCAAACCGTTCTTCGGCATCTGCCTCGGCCTGCAGTCGCTGATGACGACCAGCGACGAAGACGGCGGCATGGCCTGCCTCGACGTGTTCCCCGGCCACGTGCGCCGCTTTCCCGCCGATGCCGGCCCCGCGCCGGACGGCAGCCCGCGCAAGATTCCGCACATGGGCTGGAACGAAGTGCGCTGGACGCGCGAGCACCCGGTGCTCGCCGGCGTGCCATCCGGTACGCGCTTCTACTTCGTGCACAGTTATTTCGTGGCGCCGGCCGATGCGTCCATCGTGATTGGCGAGACCGACTACATCGCGCCGTTCTGCTCGGCGCTTGCCAGCGGCTGTGCCTTCGCGACCCAGTTCCATCCGGAGAAGAGCGCGGACGCAGGCCTGCACCTGCTGCGCAATTTTCTGGCCTGGGACGCGCGCTAGGCACGCTCCCCGCGTCCACAGGCGCCCGCGTCAGGGTCCTGGCCGCGTCGGCGGTCCTTTCAACTCGACCGTATTGCCTTCCGGATCGCGCAGGTACACCGATGGCCCGTAGCCGTCGGCGCCGTAGCGGATTTCGACCCGAGGCGCCGACAGACCATGCGCGGCGAGGTGAGCCGTGAGGGCGTCGAGGTCGAACGGGTCGATGCGCAGGCAGAAATGATCGACGTTGCGGGCTTCGGCGCCGGGCGCGGCGCCACCGGCGCGGCCGAGGGTGCCGTCGACGGTGACGAAGTCGATCAACGCGCTGCCGGCCCGCAACTGGACGAGACCGAACTCCTCGAGCCGGCGCTCCTCACGGCAGCCGAGGACCGTGCAGTAGAACTCGAGCATGCGGCGCTCGTCGCGGATGCGCAGCACGAGGTGATCGAGGGCACGCAGGGCAAACGGTACGGTGGTCGCAGGCATCCGCGAAGGGTAGACGGGCGGCCCGGTGCGCGTCGAGGGCGGCCTTGTCAGCGCAAGCCGCGCGTGCGGCTCAGTTCAGCACCCGCGCCGGCGCGGCCGTCGACCACAGGCGGTAGCAGTCGGTCAGCGCATCGGTGACGCGATCGCCGGCCACGAGCGCCCCACGGGTTTCGAGCAGGTGGCGCAGGAAACGCGCGACACTCGTGCGCTGCGTCGGGGTGCAGGCATCGAGGAAGCCGTTGCCACGCCGTTCGGCCGTCAGATGGAACAGCAGTTGCGTGCCATACCAGCCGTGCTCGGCGCTCGGCGGCGCGAGCGCGAGGCGCGCGAGCGCCGGAAAGAAGTAACCGAAGCTCGCCGGCACTGCGACGCAGAACGGATCCCAGGCCGCGTAACCCACGTCTTCGAGACTCAGGGCATCGCGGGCACAGGCCTGCAGCCGCTCATCGTGTTCCACGCATTCCGCGCAGTGCGCGAAGTCGGTAAAGTGCGCGGGCCGGGGCACCGCCGCGAACGCCCGCTCCAGCGCCAGCAGGATGTCGACATCCGAACTCATGGCGCCGCCCTGCGGCACGCGGCGCGCCCGGCAATGGCATGGGCAAGGACATGGGCGGCTGTGGTCAGGGTGTTCATCGGGCGCGATCCTCGCGCAGCGTGGCATGGCCAGCGACCCCGAATGGGTGAGGCGCAGCGGCAACCGCCGGCGCCTGGTGTCTGAAGGACAAATTCCCTGATGAACAAGCGAAAAGCGCTGATCCTGTTCGTGATTCTGGCGCTGTTGGGGGGGTTCTACGGGCTCGGGCTCGGCCGCTATTTCAGCCTCGAAACGCTCAAAACACAGCAGGCGTCCCTCGCCGGGTGGGTCGAGCAGAAACCGCTCGTCGCGCTCGGCAGCTACTTCCTGATGTATGTCGCGGTCACGGCGCTGTCGCTGCCGGGCGCGGTGATCATGACGCTGGCCGGCGGCGCGCTGTTCGGTCTGTGGACTGGCCTGCTGGTGGTGTCCTTCGCCTCATCGATCGGCGCGACGCTCGCGATGCTCGCCGCGCGCTTCATGCTGCGCGACTGGGTGCGCGCGAAACTCGGCGATCGCCTGGAGGCGCTCGACGCCGGCATCGAAAAGGACGGCGGCTTCTACCTGTTCGCGCTGCGGCTGGTGCCGCTGTTCCCATTCTTCGTGATCAATCTCGCGATGGGACTGACGCGGCTGCCGGCGCGCACGTTCTATTGGGTCAGCCAGCTCGGCATGCTCGCCGGCACCTTCGTGTTCGTGAACGTCGGCACGCAGCTCGCGCGGATCGATTCGCTGCAGGGCGTGCTGTCACCGGCGCTGCTCGGCAGTTTCGCACTGCTCGGCGTGTTTCCGCTGATCGCGCGCCGCGTCGTCGACAGGCTCCAGGCGCGCAAGATCTACGCGCGCTGGAAGCGGCCGGCGCGCTTCAACTACAACCTCGTGGTGATCGGCGCCGGCAGTGGCGGGCTGGTCTCGGCCTATATCGCCGCGGCCACGCAGGCGCGCGTCGCGCTCGTCGAGAAACACCGCATGGGCGGCGACTGTCTGAACACGGGCTGCGTGCCGAGCAAGGCGCTGATCCGGTCCGCGAAGTTCATGGCCATGCTCAAGCGCGGTAAGGAGTTCGGCGTGCGCGATGCGCACGGCGTGTGCGACTTCGCCGCGGTGATGGCGCGCGTGGCGGCAACGGTGCGCGAGATCGAGCCACACGATTCCGTCGCGCGCTACACGGCGCTCGGTGTCGACTGCGTCGACGGCACCGCGCGCATCGTCACGCCGTGGGAAGTCGAGGTCACCTCGGCGAATGGCAACAGGCGGCGACTCAGCACGCGCGAGATCGTGATCGCCACCGGCGGACGGCCGTTCGTGCCACCACTGCCGGGGCTCGAGGAAGCGGGTTACTACACGTCGGACAGCATCTGGGATCTGCGTGAACTGCCGCGCCGGCTGCTCGTGCTCGGCGGTGGGCCGATCGGCTGCGAACTCGCGCAGGCTTTCGCGCGCTGCGGCGCCGAGGTCACGCAGGTCGAGCAGCAGCCGCGGCTGCTCGCGCGCGAAGACCCCGACATCTCGGCGCTGCTGGCGCAGCGCTTCGCCGCCGAGGGCATCCGCGTGCTGACCTCGTGCCGCGCGCTGCAGGTCGTGCAGCGTGAGGGCGAGCGGCGCCTGATCGCCGAGCAGGACGGTCAGGAAATCGAGATCGCGTTCGACGCCGTGCTGGTCGCGGTCGGCCGCGTGCCGAATGTCGCGGGCTTCGGGCTCGAGGAACTCGGCATCGACGTCACGCCCGGCAAGCCGCTGCCGGTCGACCAGTTCCTGCAGACGCGCTTCCCGAACATCCACGCCTGCGGCGACGTGGTCGGGCCCTTCCAGTTCACCCACGTCTCGGCGCACCAGGCCTGGTATGCAGCGGTCAACGCGCTGTTCGGCCGCTTCCGGCGCTTCAAGGCGGACTATCGCGTGATCCCGCGCGCGACGTTCACCGAGCCCGAGATCGCGCGCGTCGGCTTGAACGAAACCGAAGCGCGCGAACGCCACCTCGACTTCGACGTCACGACCTACGGCATCGACGATCTCGATCGTGCGATCGCCGACGGCGAGGCGCACGGTTACGTGAAAGTGCTGACGCCGCCGGGCTCGGATCGCATCCTCGGCGTGACGATCGTCGGCGAGCATGCAGGCGATCTGCTCGCCGAGTTCGTGCTCGCGATGAAACACGGGCTCGGCCTCGGCAAGATTCTCGGCACCATCCACATTTATCCGACGCTGTCCGAAGCGAACAAGTATGCCGCCGGGGCGTGGAAGCGCGCCCAGGTCACGCGCGGTCAGCAACGCCTACTGCGCGCCTTCCAGACCTGGCAGCGTGGCGCCGGCAGTGTCGGCACCGTGCTCGCGAGTCTGCCGGCGCTGTGGCGCGATCGACGTCCGGCCTATCGCGAGCAAGACTGATCCGGCGTGGATGATCGCGTGCGAAGTCCGACCGCCGCGAGCGGCGGTCCGGCGTTGCCGCCGCTGCCGGTGGCGCTGGCCGGTGCGCTCGCACTCGCGACGGTGATGGGCATCGGACGTTTCGCGTATACGCCGCTGTTGCCGCGCATGCAGGACGCGCTCGGCTGGAGCATCGCGCAGGCGGGGGACGTCGCGACGGCGAACTTCATCGGCTACCTGTTCGGCGCGCTGCTGGCGGGCCGGCTCGCGTCACGCGCGACGCGCGCGCACTGGCTCGTCGGCGCACTGGTGCTGAGTGCCGTGACGAGCGCCGCCGGCGCCGTGGCGTGGTCGTTTGCGGGTTGGCTTGCGATTCGTTTCGTCGCCGGCGCAGTGGCTGCGCTCGGCGTGGTACTCGGCACCACGCTGGTGCTCGACCATCTCGCGCAGTCCGCGCGGCCTGGCCTCGTCTCGCTGTACTTTTCAGGGGTCGGCGTCGGCATCGTGGTCTCGGTCGTGCTGATCGAAGCGGCGCGGCACTTCGGCCAGTCCGTGTTCGCGCAATGGGCCGTGCTCGGCGTGACGGCCGGGGCGTGCGTCGCGTGGGCGCTGCGTGTGCTGCTGCGCCTGCCGAACCTGCGCCCGACGCGGCCGGCCACAGCCGCGGCACCGCGCGGACTGATGACCCGCGAACTGCAGCGCGTGATTGCGGCCTATGGCCTGCTCGGGTTCGGCTATGTGATTACCGCGACCTTCCTGGTCGCGATGGCACGGCAACTCGATTCGGCGGTATGGCTCGAACCGGTGAGCTGGATCGTGGTCGGCGCGACGGCGGCGCCTTCCGTACCGCTCGTGCAAGGCCTTGCCGCGCGCTACGGCAGTTTTCCGGTGATGCGCGCCGCGTTCATCGTCGAAGCCGTCGGCGTGCTGCTCGCCGCTTACGGCGACGGTGCGACCGCCGTGCTGGTCGGCGCCGCCTGTCTCGGTGCGACCTTTCTCTCGATCACCTCGCTCGTGCTGGGCGCCGCGCGTGCACTCGGCGGCGCGCAGGCCGATGGCGTCGTCGGCTGGATGACCGCGGCCTTCGGCTTCGGCCAGCTCATCGGCCCCGCCCTCGCCGGGCGCCTGGCCACAGTCGACAGCAGCTTCGGCCCACCTTCCACGCTCGCGGCAACCGCTTTGGTGCTCGCCGCTTTACTCGTGCCGCGGGGAAATCTGCGGCGGCCTGTGTGAGGAAATTGGCCACCGAGAACACCGAGGCAAGAAGGGAACAGGACCTGGATGGGCTTTCGGCAAGGGGAGCAGGGAACACGATCACCTGCAGCAGATCCGAGACACGTACGACATCTGCATGACCGAGCGCGACACCCAATGACTCGCCATGAACCTGCGCGAAAATCTCGGCTTGTCGCGTAGGTCGGCATGACCCCGGAAGCCCAACGCGGGCGCCCTCATGGCGCTTGCGGACCGTGCTCGAGCACGCCGCCGAGCGGGACCGATGGACGGGTGTGATGGGGGGGCGCTATCAGATGCCCATGTCGGGCTTCCTGCGTCAGCCCAACCTACGGCCCTTCTTGCTTCGGTGTTCTCG
>LNFM01021379.1_pt1 | contig 23333 bp, 19 predicted proteins | sample 596031 | NCBI WGS metagenome assembly LNFM01 (sample SAMN04254537, study PRJNA301005) | activated carbon metagenome | isolation source: dual media filters at the Ann Arbor, Michigan drinking water treatment plant | place: USA: Ann Arbor | reverse complement strand
GGCAGATGCGCCGGTTCGCCAACCGGGTGACGGGCCTGGTCTATTCGAGCCAGGGTGCCGAGGAGATCATCTTCAGCGTGCCGCTCAACCCGATGGAGGCGGCGGATCTGGAGGCCCGGGCCCGCGAGGCCAAGATGACGCCGGGCGATTGGATTGCCCGACAGCTGCGCTCCACGCTGAAGACACCCTGACGCCGGGCGACGGGCAGCGGCTGGCAAGGAGCGGGCCCTGAGCCATCCGGCCACGGCGCCCCACCTCGACTTCGACAGCGAGCAACTCGCCCGCGCCTACGAACGCGAGAGCGCGACGCGGCAGTTCGAATCGGGCAAGCGTCTGGTCGCCGATCTCGCCGTCGCGCCGGGCGAGCACGTGCTGGATGTCGGTTGCGGCACCGGCCGGCTGGCCGAGCACATCGCCGACATCGTCGGCCCGTCGGGCCGCGTGGTCGGCATCGATCCGCTGCCCGAGCGCATTGCGATCGCCGGGTCCAGGGCGCGGGCCAATCTCGCCTTCGCGGTCGGCGATGCGCGCGCGCTCGATGGCTCGGCGACGGCGAGCGTCGACGTCGTGGTGCTGAACGCGGTGTTCCATTGGCTGCCGGAGAAGGCAGGGCCGCTCGGGAGCTTCTTCCGCATCCTGCGGTCCGGCGGGCGGCTCGGCATGACGACGTGGCCGCCGGGCCGGCGCACGGCGCTGCAGGAGGTGAGGCTGCAGGTGCTGGGCGAGCCGCCCTTCGTCGACCATGTCCGGCCGCCCGACGGCGTGCTGTTCCGCGTCGACACCGACCGCATGTATGCCTTGCTCGAAGAGTCGGGGTTCAGCGACATCAGGATCGAGCTGCGCCCGGTCGAGCAGGTCTTCCCCGATGCCGAGGCCGCCATCCGCTATTCCGAGGCGAGCTCGTTCGGCAACTTCGTGGGCCATCTGCCGGCCGAGCTCGGCACTCGGGCTCGCGACGAGATCCGCCGGCGGTTGCAGGACAGGATCGGCGATCAGCCGGTCGTGCGGCGCGAGCAGCGCATGGTCGTCCTCGCCCGCAAGCCTGCCTGACGATCAGCCCTTCTTGACCTTGTGATAGTGGCGCCTGGCCTTCGCCCGGTTGCCGCACGCCTGCATCGAGCACCAGCGCCGTTTGCCGGCGCGGCTGTCGTCGAGGAAGATCCAGCCGCACTCGGGATTGGCGCAGCGCCGCACGCGGTCGAGGCGCGTCCCGGCCAGCAGATCGCCGGCCGACCACAGGATTGGCGCCAGCAGCGCCAGTGCCGTGCCGGCCTTCGCGTCGACATCCCAGCCGTAGGCCCCGCGTTCGCGCCGGAGCGTCGTACGGGCAGGCGCCGCCGCGAGGGCCTGGTTGAGCACCTCGAGGTCGCGCGCGCCCGGTGTCCTGTCCTGCGCCTCGGCGTCGAACAGGCGATGCAGGGTCTCGCGCAGCTCGAGCGCGCGCTCGAACTCGCGACGCACGGGCGGTCGTGCAGGGCGCGGGCCGCCGAGGCCGGCCAGCCAGCCGGCGAGATCGTCCGGCGTTTTCAGGGTCTCGGTCGGCTCGGCCTGGCCGCGCCAGTAGCGCGTGTTGACGAAGTCCAGGCAGAGATCGGCGCGCAGCATGTTCCGCACTTAAGGGGCGGCCGCCCGGTTGACAAGATCGCAGGCACGAGATAGCCCTATAACCGGTTATATAGTTAAACAGGAGGATGTGATGTTCGACCATGTTTCCATCGGCGTCGCCGACATCGCCCGGTCGCGGAAGTTCTACGACGCGGCGTTCAAGCCCCTGGGCTACGGGCGGCTGAGCGACGGCGACACCTCGCTGGGTTACGGCGACAAGGCGGTTGGGCTGTGGATCGGCGCCGCCGCGAAGCCGGTGAAGGCCAATATGGAATCGGGCCTGCACTTCTGCTTCGCCGCCCGGGACCGCGCCGCCGTCGACGCCTTCCATGCTGCGGCGCTCGCGGCCGGCGGAAAGGACAACGGCAAGCCTGGCCTGCGCACCGACTACGGGCCGAAGTACTACGCGGCGTTCGTCATCGATCCCGACGGCTTTCGCATCGAGGCCTATTGCGGAAAGTGAGCTGTCGGAAAGCGAGCTTGCCAGCCCGGTTGGCGTCGCTGATGCTGCCGCCATGATCTCGCTTACCGTCGAGGCGGCGCTGGCGGCCGACGAGGCCGCCGTCGTCGACACCTTGATGCTGGCCTTCGCCAGCGATCCGGCGACGCGCTGGACGTGGCCGGCACCAAGCGCCTATCTCGCGGCCTTCGCTCCCTTCGCCCGGGCCTTCGGAGGTGCCGCCTTCGTCAATGGCAGCGCCTTTCGCCTCGGCACGGCCGGTGCCGCGCTGTGGCTGCCGCCCGGCGTCGGCCCGGACGACCAGGCCATGGTCGCCTTGATGCAGGCCACCGCGTCGCCGGAATCGATGATCGACGGCATGCAGGTGATGCAGCAGATGGCGAGCTGCCATCCGCACGAGCCGCACTGGTATCTGCCCCTGATCGGCGTCGACCCGGCCTGGCAGGGCAAGGGCGTCGGCAACAGGCTGATGCAGCACGCGACCGATCTTTTCGATCGCGACGGCGCGCTGGCCTATCTCGAATCGTCGAACCCGAGGAACATCCCGCTCTACCAGCGCCACGGCTTCGAGATCGTCGGCCGGATCCAGGCCGGCAGCTCGCCTTCCTTCACGCCGATGCTGCGCAAGCCGAGGCGTTAGCCGCACCCCTGCCGCTTTCCGATCCGTCATCCCGAGCGGAGCCGCCCGATCAGGCGCTGTTCACGGCGCCATTGGCGATGCAGTCGAGGAGCTGTCCTGGGCGATGCGCGCCCATTGCGGCACGGCAATGGCCAGCGCCGTAAGCCAGGTCATCTGGTATTGTGATCCCGTCATCGTGGATCAGAGGGCCGAGTGAGACGCCGCGAGTTCATCATCCTTCTTGCCAGCGCGACCGCTTGCCCGCTCGCGGCACGCGCGCAGCAGCAGTCGGGAAAGGTGCCTCGGATCGGTTACCTTCGGGCGATGTCCCCTTCCGACAGGCCGTCCCAGCTCGACGCGTTTCGGCAAGGGCTGCGCGAGCTCGGGTGGCGTGAGGGCCAGAATATTGGCATCGACTATCGATATGCCGAGGGTCGGTTCGACCGCCTGCCCGACCTGGCGGCCGACCTGGTTCGGCTCAAGGTGGACCTCATCGTAGCGGAGGGGACTCAAGGAGTGACGGCAGCCAGGAACGCCACCGGGACGATCCCCATCGTCATGACTACCGTTCGCGATCCTGTTGGCATCGGCCTCATCGCGAGCCTCGCGCGCCCGGGCGGGAACGTCACAGGGATGTCCGGCAGCGCCGGCCTGGAAATCGTCGCCAAACAGTTGGAGCTGCTCAAGGAGACCGTCCCCGGGATCCGCCGTGTGGCCACCCTTTCGAACCCGGCCAATGCGTACCACCAGCTCGCGATACGAGAAGTGAACGTCGCGGCCCGGTCGTTGGGGGTGCAGCTTCAAGTCCTGGAGGCTCGAGGTCCGAACGAGCTCGACGGCGCATTCGCGGCGATGGCCAGGGAGCGCGCGGAAGCACTCCTCGTGGTGTCCGACGTGATTTTCAACAACCACCGGGCACGGCTCGCAGACCTCGCAGCAAGAAGCCGCCTGCCGGCAGCATACGGCGTCAGGGAGAGTGTGGAGGCCGGGGGTCTCATGTCTTACGGGACGAGCTTTCTCGATCTCTACCGGCGCAGCGCCGCGTACGTGGACAAGATCCTGAAGGGCGCCAAGCCCGCGGACCTGCCCGTGGAGCAGCCGACCAAGTTCGAGTTGGTGATCAACCTCAAGACAGCGAGGGCCCTTGGTCTCACGGTGCCGCCAGCGCTTCTCGCCCGTGCCGACGAGGTGATCGAATAGGACTGCTTTTGCAACTACGGCGGATCGCCTCGAAGGAAGGTGCGCCACCTCAATACCTGAACGTGACGTTGAGCGAGCCGAAGATCGTCCAGCGGTCGCGCTGGTAGAACTCGGGCGTCCGGAAGAGCTGGGTGTAGGTGACGCGCACGCCGCGAATCATGAGGGCGAGGCCGGCCTGCGCTTCGCCGACGAAGGGCCGGTGGCCCACGCGAAGGCTCTGCCCATCGGTGTTGCCGTCGAGAAAGATGTTGCGGGCGACCGCCTCACCGCCAATGCCGGCAAAGAGATACCAGCCGAAGCCATCGCCGATGAAGCCCTCCGACCCGGGCAGCGCCGGTCGCGCCCGCGCCGGGCCGAAATCGTTGCGCAGCTCCTTGCCGAGACGCATCGTCGCGCCGGCGCTGGCATAGATCGAGACATTGCCGACCGCACCGCCGATGTTGGGGATGATGTCGTACTCGAGCTTGGGATCGTCGAGGAGAAGCCAACGGCCGACCCGCCACTGGCGCTCGAAGGTGAGGTTGAGGGTCGGCTCGTTGTGCAGCTGGTTGGCCCAGCCGTAGGTCTTCGGCACGCCGATCAGGGAGTGGATGTTGTTCTGCACGACCTCGCCGCCCGCGGCAGGCCCGATCAGACCGGCGCTGAGCTGCAGCGTGTCGAGGCGCACCGGTTCTTCGCGGTTGGTCCGGGGATCGAACCGCTTGTAGGTGTTCTGGAGCGCGATGCTGGCGTAGAGCCACGCGGCGTAGGGTCGGTCATTGTAGATCGGGTACGTGGCCCACGTATCTTGCGGCGTGTAGATGTTCTGGCCGATCGACAGGCCGATGCGGCGCGTGACCGAGGTCGTGGGTGCCTCGCCAAGGAAGGTCGGCACCGTGGTCAACGCGACGATGCCGTCCGGCAGGTCGGGCAGGGCCGGCGACAGCCAGCCGAACCGGACGCCGCTGGTGTAGTCGCGATCCGTCCGGTTGAAGACGTCGTTCTCGAACTGGAAGGTGAAGATGTTGCGCTGCTCGTCGGGGCGCGGATTGGTCCCCGTCGCCGTCTGCGCGTGCCCGCTGCCGAGGTCGCCGAGACCGATGACGATCGCGAGGGCAACGGCCCTGCCGCTGGTACGGAGCATTGGAGGTGAACGTCAGCTGGGCCTTCCAGTTCCGCGGAGGGTGTCGCGAGCCGGCGCCAGGCGCTGTGGAGCAGATCTTCTTTTCCTCCCCCGTAATCGACCCGTAATCGGGGGAGGTGCCTCATAGGCGTTAAAATACAAGGGGACCTCACCCTGTGAGGAGCGGCCCGGAGGGCCGCGTCTCGATTAGGGCGAAGTAACCTTCGCCCCTTGGTCGGCAACAGTGAGGGTGCGGCAGTTCCGCTTTTCCAACGATCACCCGTGTGGCCCATCCTTCGAGACGGCCGCTGCGCGGCCTCCTCAGGATGAGGTTTTCTTCGTACTTTAACCCCTATGGGGAGGTGCCCCGTCCGACGGGGCGGAGGGGGAAGGCCACACGCGAGATGTTTCCGATTCCGACGTCGGAAAGTCAGGCAACTCGACTGCGGCCTTCCCCCTCCGCCCCCTTCGAAGGGACCTCCCCCGATTACGGGGAGGGTTGGGAACGGCTACTTGGCGAACTCGATCCCGAGCCCGGGGAACGCCCGCAGAATCCGGGTTACCGTCTCGTTCTGCAGCCAGTCGGGATTGCCGGGACGGGCGACGAACTTGAAGCGGACAACGAGGGCGTTGTCGGCGACCTCGGCGATGCCCTGCATCTTGAGCGGCTCGAGCAGCTTTTCCCGCATCTCCGGAACCAGCATGATGTCGGCGCTGACCTTCTGTGTCGCCGCGCGCAGCCGGTCGAGGTCGACATCGCGCGCGAAGCGCAGCGGGAACTCGACTGCGGCCCAGTCGCGGCTGAAGTTCGTGACGTGGCCCAGCTCGCCGAACGGGATAGTATGGATCTGGCCGTTCGGGTTGCGCAGCCGGACCGAGCGCAAGGTGAAGCTCTCGACCGTTCCCTTGCCCTTCTCGCAATCGATGAACTCGCCGACGCGGACGGCGTCGTCGGTCAGGTAGAAGATGCCGGAGACGATGTCCTTCACCAGGGTCTGGCTGCCGAACGACAGGGCGAGGCCCAGCACGGAGGCGCCGGCCAGAAGCGGCGTCACGTTAACGCCGACGACCAGCCAGACGAGCGCGACGCCAGCGAGCGGCCCGAGGAAGAGACGGGCCGTCACGATGGCATCTTCCGGTGTGCCGATCGCGACCAGCGCGCGCTCGAGTTGGCGGAGTAAGATGATCGCCAGCAGCACCGCGATCACGCGCCGGTACAGGAGGCGCGCTTCGCCGTCGTCGACGCCGCAGAGCCTGGCGGCCGGAAGCTCGGGCCGGACGATGAGGCGGAGGATGAAGGCGTAGACCCGCCAGATCACCAGAGCCGTGACCACCATGAAGGCCAGGCGTTGCTGCAGGGTGGCCAGGGGGAAAAGCGCGCCGGCGGAAGACTGGGCCACCAGCCGCAGGGCGACGACGGGCAACAGGTCCAGCAGGGCCAGCAAGCCGAGGGAGGCGAGGGATCGGACACCTCCTTCAGGTGCGGCACCTGCTGCCAGATGCCGCTTCGGGCGGGCAAGGGCGGCGCGCACCAGCCCTTCCGCGACCAGGGCAGCCGCGGCGATCGACAGCAGCAGCAGCAGGAAGCTCCCGGTGCTGCGTCCCCCGACCTTGCTTTCGTCGAGTGCCTGCGGCAGGTCGGCCAGGGCGGCACCAAGCTCTCGCCGAACAGGTCGAGCGCATCGCGATGATCGCTGTTGCCGGCTTCGGGAGCGCCGGCGACGGCGGGCTTTGCCGGCGCGCCTTGCGCCTTCAGCTCCTCGGCGACGGCCTTCTTCACGGCCTCGACCAGGGCGTCGAACTGCGCTTGCGGGAGCGGCTGCGGCTGGGCCGACGGCGGCGACTGGGCAAAGCCGGGCACACGATGCCCAGCAACAAGATCATGGCCTTGCCGCTGTCCGAACCGCCGCCATGTACCTCCCCCTCAGCGGCTCCGCGCACCGGCCTGTCACGGCTCGCAGGCCCGACCCGACAGTGCCCATGGCCGGAGAATCTTTCCCGTCCGGCAATGCCCTAGCTGCCGGTGATCTCTTTCAGCATCCCGAAGAAGCCGCGCTTGCGTGCAGACGAGATCGTCCAGTCGACGGGCAGCGACTGGAAGCCGTCCTCGAAGCGCTCGCGGATGCGCCGATAGTCGAAGAAGCCCCAGCTCGCGCCGCTCTCGACCGCGGCGGCGAAATGATTGTCGGGCTTGTCGAACTCGAAATGGTCGTCCTCGTTGTAGACGATCGGCTGGCCGCGATAGCCGGCGCCCGCCCGCCAGTTCCTGACCTGCAGGCGGATGCCGTGAGGGCTCGGCTGCATCGGCCCGTCGGGACCGTAGATGCCATTGCCGTGCGGCAGCAAGAAGTCCGCCGCGGCGAGGATCGCGGCCGGCGGCGCCTCGCGCGAGATCAGGCTGGTGCTGACCAGCAGCTTCCCCCGGCTGCGCTGCTTGGCCAACCCGATCAGCTCATGGCAGCGGCCGGCGGCGATGATGTCGTGGGCCCACACGCCGTTGAGATCTACCTCGTTGCCGATCTCGAGCAGAACATTGGTGGCGTTGCGTGCCAGCAGCCAGTCGATGGCGTTGGTGACCGCCGCCTTCACGGCACCCTCGCCTGCAAAGGTGCGGCTCTGCTTGCCGTAGAACAGGCCGAGGATCACCACCATGCCGATGCGATCGCAGGCCTCGATGACCGAGGCGAGGCGTGCCGCCCAGGCGGGCTTGATCGTGCCGTCGGGCATGAAGCCGCAGATCTTCCACGGCTGGTGCCAGGAATAGCCCTGAGGGCTGCCGCCCGAGAGGTTGAGGCACACCGCCAGCAAGCCATGCGCGCGATAGGCGGGCAGGGCGGCGATGAACTCGCACGTGCTGCGCTCGGCATCCCAGTCGCCATCGGCATAGGCCCAGGCGCCGCGCGTGGCGGGGTTCTCGTCGTCGGCGATGGCGTTGGCCATGCGGCTGTTGAACAGCATGCCCTCGATGCGATGACCCTTCCAGCTGCGGCCGGCATAGGTCGGTACGCCATTCAGGGTGAAGCCGACGTCGGAGATGGCGACGACGGTCATCTAGAACCCGACCGCGGCGCCGTCGCGCCGGCTTTCCGAGGCGCCGAGATAAGGGCCGCCCTCGGGGAAGCGCCAGATGATCTGGCTCGAGCCGAAATCGAAGCTCGGCGACTTGGTGCGTGTCACCTTGTGGCCGCGCGACTCGAGGCCTTCGAGCGTGGCGGCCGGCATGTGCTCCTCGGCCCAGATCGACTTGTCGGCTTCGTGCACCCGCCAGCGCGGGCCGTCGATGGCGGCCTGCGGGTTCTGCCCGTAATCGACGATGCGCGAGAACACCTGCATGTGGCCCTGAGGCTGCATGGCGCCACCCATCAGGCCGAACGTCGCAATCGGCCTGCCGTCCTTGGTGATGAAGGCGGGGATGATGGTATGGAACGGCCGCTTTCGCGGACCGACCTGGTTGGGATGGCCGGGCGTGGTGACGAACCCGGTGGCGCGATTCTGCAGGGCAATGCCGGTGCCGGGCACGACGATGCCCGAGCCGAAGCCGGTGTAGTTGGACTGGATCAGCGACACCATCATGCCCGAGGCGTCGGCGGTGCCGAGGTAGATCGTGCCGCCGTGCTTGGGCACCCCGGGACCGAACTCCTTGGCCTTCCTCGGGTCGATCAGCCTGGCGCGGCTCTTGAGATATTGCTTGTCGAGCAGCTCGGCCGGCGTCACCTCCATGTGACGCGGATCGGCGACGTAGCGCCAGATGTCGGCGAAGGCGAGCTTCATCGCCTCGATCCTGAGATGCGCCACCTCCGGCCCGTCGCAGTCGTGCCCTGCGAGATCGAAATTCTCGAGGATGCCGAGCGCCATGCAGGCGGCGATGCCCTGGCCCGACGGCGGGATCTCGTGCAGCGTCGTGCCGCGATAGGTGAGCCCGATCGGGTCGACCCAGTCCGGCTGGTGGTCGGCCAGATCCTCCTTGCGCAGCGCGCCGCCGGTCTCGCGGGCGTAGCGGTCCATCGTCTCGGCGAGCTCGCCGTGATAGAAATCCTCGCCTTTGCTCTCGGCGATCCTGGCCAGCGTCCTCGCCTGGTCGGGGAATTTCCAGATCTCGCCGGCCCTGGGCGCGCGGCCGTTGGGCAGGAACGCCTTGACCCAGCTCTCCTGGCCCTTCAGCCGATCGATCGCCCGGTCCCATTGACGGGCCACCATGTAGGAGACGCGAAAGCCGTCGTGGGCGTACTTGATGCCCGGCTCGAACAGGTCGGCGAAGGGCAGCTTGCCATAGCGTCCATGCAGCTCCATCCACAGCGAGACGGCGCCCGGCGTCGACACGCTCTTCCAGCCGACCGAAGGCATGGCCGACTGGCCGGCATACTGGTCGGGTGTCATGAGCGCCGGCGAATGGCCCGAGGCGTTGAGGCCGACCAGCTTGCTGCCGTCCCACAGGATGCAGAAGGCGTCGGCGCCGATGCCGTTCATGGTCGGCTCGACCACGGTGATGGCGATGGCGGCGGCGACCGCGGCGTCGACGGCGTTGCCGCCGCGCGCCAGCATGCGCAGGCCCGCCGTGGCCGCGAGATGCTGGGAGGAGGCGACGACGTTCTCGGCGAAGATCGGCAGCTTCCTGGACGCGTAGGGAAAATCGTACGAAAAAGTCGGCACTCGGAAATCCTTTCTACTTCTTCCTTGCGACCGCGAGGGCCTCGATGCGGGCGAGCAGGCGCGGCGCCTGCAGGAACTCGCGATGCTCGGCATCGCTCTTGCCGAGCAGCCGGGACAGATCGAGCACGCCGGCGCCGGCAATCTCCCCCATCCGTCCCGACAGCGTCACGCGTTCGCCGAGGCGAAGCGTCTTTAGCGCCGCGATGGCCGGATCGGAAAGGCCCGGCGGCGGCGGTACGCGGGATCGTGTGGAGAAGAAGTCGGCGACCGAGCCGGCGAAGGCCATGGTCCAGTCATTGAAGGCGTAGAGCGATATCTGGCGGCCGATCTGGATGGTGACGGCGGCGCTCTGGGCATTGCCTTCGATCTTGCCCAGCACGCCACACCAGTCGGTGAAGCCGCCGATCTTCTCCGACAGCGCGATGCACTGCCTGGCCGCTTCCTCGACCTGCAGCGGATTGTTCGACGCGAGGGCCGGCCTGGTGACGCCCCGCACGGCGTCGAGAAAGGCCTTCTGCGCCGGGTTGCGCTCCTCGCACGGCTGGTCGAAGCAGCCGGCGAGGAGCGACGCCGAGCCGAGGATGACCGCCGACCGACGGGTCATGTCTTCCGGGGCGCGACTCATGGATGCGACGGTGCCACTCCAGTGGCGCTCTTCCTGCCGATCACACCCCCCATGGCTGCCACAGGAGGGCGCGCGCTCATGGGCGCTAGTTTTGCTCGAAGGCCCAACACAATCCTCATCCTGAGGAGGCCGCGTGGCGGCCGTCTCGAAGGATGGGCTACACACGAAATCGCTGAAAAAGCGGTGTCGCAGCATCTGATCAGTTGCCGACCCTTCGAGACGCGGCCCTCCGGGCCGCTCCTCAGGGTGAGGTCCCTTTGTAAGCCAGGTCGGCGCCTATGAGGTAGCGCGCTCCCGGCCGGCTCATGCCGCCTTGGCCTGGGCCTTGGCGCGCTCTTCCTCCTTCAGTTCCTTCTTCGAAAGCTTGCCGACCGGCGTCTTGGGCAGCTCGGGCCGGATCTCGAGGGCGACTGGCATCTCGTGCTTGCCGATCTTGCCGTCGAGATGCTTCTTCAGCTCGTCGAAGGTGAGCGAGGCGCCGGGCTTCAGCTTCACGAACACCTTGGGCGCTTCCTGGCGATAGGGATCGGGGATGCCGATCACGATGCATTCGTCGACCGCGGGATGCTCGTAGACCGCCTCCTCGATCATGCGCGGATAGACGTTGTAGCCGGACGAGATGATCAGGTCCTTCGAGCGGTCGACCAGGAACAGCCAGCCGTCGGCATCCATGTAGCCCATGTCGCCGGTGCGCAGGCCCTTCCAGTTGCTCGCCGGATGGCTGAACAGGACCTTGTCGGTCTCCTCCGGTTTCTTCCAGTAGCCCTTCATGACCTGCGGGCCGATGATGCAGACCTCGCCGACATTCTCCTTGCCGGGAGGGAGCACCTTGTCGCCGTTCTCCATGTCGCGGATCTCGATGATGGTGCCGGGCATCGGCACGCCGCACGAGCCGACGCGGCGCACGCTCTTGTCGACCGGGCAGATCGCGCCGGTCGGCGACGTCTCGGTGAGCCCGTAGCCTTCGATCAGGGTGGCGCCGGTCAGCTTCTCGAAGCTCTGCTGCACCTCGACCGGCAGCGGGGCGCCGCCCGACATGCAGATCTTGAGCGACTTGAGGTCGAGCCCCTGCGCCTTGGGATGCTTGTTGATGGCAGTGTAGAGCGTCGGCACGCCGGGCAGGAAGGTCGGCTTCTTCTTGCCGAGATCGTTCACGATCATGTCGATATCGGGTCGTGGGTAGAGGATCAGCTGGTTGCCGTTGCGCACCGCGCCCAGCATGATCCCGGACAGCGCGTAGATGTGGAACAGCGGCAGCACGCAGACCACCTTCTCGGTGCCCGGCGTCGTGTAGGGCACGGTCCAGGCCTGGCCCTGCGACATCGCGGAGACGATGCAGCCGTGCGTCAGCATGGCGGCCTTGGGCAGGCCGGTCGTGCCGCCGGTGTACTGCAGCAGCGCCACCTCGTCCCACAGGTTCTCGCCGACGGGATGGGAGGCGTACTTGCCCTCGTTGGCCAGCAGGTCCTTGAAGGACATGTGCCAGTCGTCACGCGGCCAGGGCGACAGCTCCTTCTTCTTGGCGATCGGGTAGAGCCAGCTCTTGGGCCACGGCAGGTAGTCGGCGATCGAGCCCACGATCAGCTTCTTGAGCCGCGTCTTGCCGCGCATCCCGGCCATCTTCGGGTACAGCGCGGCGACGTCGAGCGTCACCAGGATATCGGTCTCGGAGTCGCCGATCTTGAACTCGAGCTCGCGGGCGGCGTCGAGCGGGCTGTAGTTGACCACCCGGCCGCCCGCCTTGAGCACCCCGAAGAAGGCGATGAGGTAGTGCGGCGTGTTGGGCAGGTAGAGGCCGACGTTGATGCCCGGCTTGACACCGAGCTTCTGGAACCCGGCAGCGGCCTTGTCCGAGGCTTCCTTGTAGTCACGGAAGCTCATGACCTTGTCGAGGAAGTCGGTGAACGGCCGGTCGCCGTACTGGGCGCAGCTTTCCTCGAAGAGCTGATGAATCGGCTTCTTCGGAATCTCGAGCTCCCACTTCACGCCGGGCGGATAGCTCTTTTCCCACGGATAGTTGGCCATTCTTCTGGTTCCTCCCTCGCGCGACTATTGTTGGCGGCCGGCGGGCGGTCAAGCCGACGGCGGGATCCGGTACTCGTACTCGTACAGGGTGCGGAAGCCTTGCGCGGCATAAAGCGGCAGCGCCGCCTCGTTGGTCGCCACGACCTGCAGCCAGGCGAAGCGGGCGCCGTGCCCCCAGGCCCAGGCATAAAGGCTCTCGGTGACGCGCCGCGCCAGCCCGCGGCGGCGCGCGTACGGCATCACCAGGACATCGAACAGTCCCATGTGATCGCCCTCGACGGCGCCGATCGCCATCGCCATCGGCCGCCCGTCCTCGACCACGAAGGCGAATCCGACCGGGGAGGCGATCGCCGACAGCATGCGCTGCATGGCCGGGCGGATGCTCCGGCCGGACCGGGCTGTGCTGGCTGAACGCCTCGATCCAGGCCGGCGTCGGCTTCGACAGCACCTGGACCTGGGGATCGGGCGCGAGGCCGGGCGGCAGCGGGCTGCGCTGGACCAGGCTGCGCTCGATGGTGCGGTAGCCTTTGTCGGACAGGCATCTGTCCAGATCGGCCGGGGCGAGGGGCGTGAGGCGCCAGACAACGCCCAGACCGCGCTGCCGATAGGGTGCCTCGAGCCTTGTCACCATCTCCTGCCGGAAGTCGCGAATTTCCTCTAATGCGTTGATTGAATTCGCTCTTTTCGTATAGCCGTCGGAGAATCTGAGGCGCCATCCGGCAATGTCGAGGCTTTCCAGGGCGGGCCAGCCGCTGAATGCGAGCACCTCCAGGCGACGGATCTCTCCGAGGTCGATTGATCGTGACAACATGCGTCTGGTGTGATAATTGAAAGCCAATAAAGAACAATCGTTTATTTCCCCTCCTGTAAGTTCTTCGTGTTTGCTGGCAGCTGCTCTCACCGCGCTCCTCCCGCGCCCCAAGTCAGTGGCTGCCAGCATTCCTTCTGATCGCGCTTCTGCCGCTGCTGCTGTCGGCCTGCGGTAGCACCGGGCGGCATGGCTATGCCGACCGGCCGCCGTCGGACCGCGTCGCCTACACCGCCTGGCAGGAATGGACCAGGTTCGGCCGCTCGACGATCGTCTACGGCGGCCACGGCAACGGCTACGTGAACCGCAGCGGCGTCACCGAGCGCAACGAGCCGCTGGCCAGCAAGATCGGCGACTATTGGGGCGCCTGCGGACGTCCGGATTGGAACGGCCGCACTTCCAGCAAGCCGTGGTCGGGCGCGTTCGTCACCTGGGTGATGAGCCGGTCCGGCGTGAGCGCTGCCGAGTTCCCGCGCGACGGCCGGCACGGCGGCTATCTCGCGGCACTGTACGACCGCGAACGCCGCGGCGGCCGTGCGCCCTTCGTGCTGCATGCGCCAAGCGAGTATTCTCCCAGGCCCGGCGACCTGGTGTGCACGGGCACGGCAGGCCCGACCTGGCGCAACGCCGACCCGCGCACGGCCCGGCGGCGCATAGACACGACGGCGAGCCATTGCGACGTGGTCAGGCAACGTGAAGAACAGCGTCACCATGAGCCTCTACCCCGTCACCTCGCGCGGCCGCCTGGCGCCGGTCTCCGGCAAGACCTGGATGATGGTGGTCGAGAAGCGGATTTAGGCCCGCTTTCGGACCGCGGGCATTGTCTGCGCTGGGAGCGCGCCACTCCGATGGCGCTTTCGCTGGCGAGGAGAACTGAAAAGTCACCGCCTGAAGTGTGCCCTCCCAGCGATGAGACCAGCGATGAGTGGTCCTGCGTCACGCTCGTCGCACGGCGAGCGCACAGGCAATGCCGATAGCGGCGACGGCGAGCAGCGGCGTCGCTGCGGTCGACCAGCCGAAATGCTCGACCCACAGGGCGAGCACGGGTGGTCCGGCCAGCGATCCCAGGCTGCCCGTCTGGGCGACCAGGCCGTTGATCGGGCCGATGGCGCGCGGATCGGAGGCGACCGTCGGAACCGAGGCGAACACGGCCGCGGGCACGAGCCCGCCGACGGCGAACGACAGCGCGAAGCAGGCGACGGCCGCGTGGGTCGGAACGAAAGACAGGAGACCAAGCGCGGCCAGCAGGGTCGAGGCGGCCATGCCGGCGACGATCAGTCGGCCAGCCGAGGCGCCGCCACGCATCATCCACCCGGTCGCCAGGCTGCCGACGATGCCGAGCGAGGTGGCAATGGCCACGAACTGTCCGGCCTCGGCTGCCGGCAGCTTGCGCGACTCGACGAGGTTCGCCGGCAACAGCCCCGCGAGTGCCAGGAACAGGAGGGCGAAGCAGAAAAAGGCGGAGGCCAGCGGTGCGGCCCGCACCAGGGCCTCGACCCGCGAGACTTGCCTGGCCCCGCTTGCCGCCGGAAGAGATCGTCGTGGCAGAAGAGCCGTGACGCCCAGGACAATGCCCAGCAGCACCGCGTCGGCCAGGAAGATTGTCCGCCAGCCGATGCGGTCGGCCAGCGCCGCTGTCGCGAGGCCGGCGAGCGCGATGCCGGTGGGGACGAAGGTGCCCCACAGCGACAGCGCGAAGGACTGGTGGCGCGGTCCGGATGCCGCGAACATCAGCGACGGCGCGGCGACCACGACCAGCAGATAGCCGACGCCCGCCAGGCATCGCGCCGCCAGCAGCCCGGTGCCGTCGCTCGCAATGGCGCACATCGCTGCCGCGACGGCCATGACGGCAATGCCGATGCGCAAAGCGCGGACATGGCCGATGCGCTCGCTCCAGCCGCCGGCCGGCAGCCCGAGCACGGCGCCCACCAGCGTGATCGCCGACACGGCGGCGCCGGCGCCGGTGAGCGACAGGTCGAGGTCGCGCTGCAGGGCGGTGACCAGCGGCGGCACGATACCCAGCTGCCCCGCCGCCACGACGCCAATCGCGTAGAGCAAGCCGATCTGTTGCCACGACGTGGTCATGCCGCCGACGGTAACGAGGGACGGAACGGAGGCCTACGGATAAAATATGCGGGGTATTGTCATCCTGAGCGCAGCGAAGGATCTCATCGCCAGAAGTTGCGAAGCACGGCAGTGGCCAGCGGCGATGAGATCGTTCGCTGCGCTCAGGAAGACAGATTGGGCGCCGCTACGCGGCCCCCCGTCGACGTCACCAGCCGGGCGAAGCTGCCGTCGCTGAGCTGCAGGCGATGCCATTCGAGGGGGCCGGGCTCGATGGCCACGACCGTGCTGTCGTTCGGGCCGGTCCACAAGGTGACGCACGCCGCGCCGCCATCGTACCAGCCGAGATCGCCAAGGCGATCCTCGGCAATCCTGATCTCGTCGGTCGCGAAGCGCCACAGCGATGCTCCGAGCAGCTCCGCCGGGTGGACGCCCCACGTCGCGGTCCGCGTCGGCGAGGCCGCGAGCAGGCGATGCGAAAGGTCGCAGATCAGGTGGACCGGCAGGCGTGAGCTCTCGACCAGTCGGCGCAGGGCGGCATCACCCGGCGAATCGAGCGGGGCGGCGAGCAGGCGCGTGAGCTTGCCGATCGCCTGCTCTGGTATGCGATGGCGCCCGCTCTCCCAGCGCGAGAGGGTCGCCTGGGTGACGCCGAGCATCTCGGCGGCGTGGCTCTGCTTGACGCCGCGCAGCCGCCGCCAGCGGCGGAGCGCGCGGCCATGGTCGTTCACGGCGTCAGCTCGTTCACGGCGTCAGGGCTCCTGCATGAAGGCGGCGACGCGCTCGGCGATCATGATGGTGGGCGCGTTGGTGTTGCCGCCGACCAGCGCGGGCATGATCGAGGCATCGACGACGCGCAGACCCTGCAGGCCGCGCACGCGGCAGCGATGATCGACGACCGCCATCGGGTCGTTGTCGGGCCCCATCTTGCAGGTGCCGACCGGGTGATAGATCGTCTCGCACTTGGCTCGGATCCATTGCTCGATCTCGGCGTCGGTCCGGACCGCCGGGCCGGGCTGGAACTCGTCGGCGCGATAGGGATCGAGGCCCGACTGGGCGAAGATCTCGCGCCCCATCTTCACGCCGGCAATCAGCGTGTCGAGGTCACGCCGCTCGGCCAGGTAGTTGGCGTCGATCAGCGGGTGCTCCTTGGGATCGCTGCTGCGCAGGCGAATCGTGCCGGTGCTCTGCGGCCGCAGCGTGCAGACATGCAGGCTGTAGCCGTTCCGCTTCATCATCGTGCGGCCGTGATCGACCACCAGGGCGGGCAGGAAGTGGAGCTGGAGGTCGGGCGCATCGAGGCCCGGCCGCGTGCTGAGGAACCCGCCCGATTCGGCGATCGGCGAGGTGCCGGGGCCTTTCCTGTCCTTCCAGTAGCGGTACAGCGACACGAGCTTGTTGGCGGTGTCGTAGGTGTCGCGCGTCTTGCAGAACTGCAGCAGCGAGGCGTCGAGATGGTCCTGCAGGTTGCCGCCGACGCCGGGAAGATCGTGCAACGGCTTGATGCCGACGGACTTCAGATGGTCGGCCGGGCCGATGCCCGACACCATCAGGAGCTGCGGCGAGTTGACGGCGCCGCCCGCCAGGACGATCTCGCCTCTGCAGAGCGCGACCTCGTCACGGCCGTCGAGGACGTAGCGCACCGCCATGGCGCGGGTGCCGTCGAGGATGATGCGCTCGACCAGCGCATTGGTGATGACGTGGACATTGCCTTTGTTGCGTTCGACGGCGGGCCGCAGGTAGGCGCTGGCGGTGCTCCAGCGCTCCTGGTTCTTCTGCGTCACCTGGTAGTAGCCGACGCCTTCCTGGTTGGCGCCGTTGAAGTCGGGCGTGCGCTTGTGGCCGGCCTGTTCGCAGGCCTGGAGGAACGCCTCGTTGATCTTCAGGGGATCGGCCTGGTCGGCGACGTTGAGCGGGCCGCCGACGCCATGGAAATCGTCGGCGCCGCGTTCGTTGTTCTCCGCTTTCTTGAAGAAGGGCAGCACGTCGTCGTAGCCCCAGCCGAAATTGTCGAGCTGGCGCCAGTGATCGTAGTCGGAGGCATGGCCGCGTACATAGAGCATGGCGTTGATCGACGACGAGCCGCCCAGCGTCTTGCCGCGCGGCCAGTACATGCGCCGATCGTTGCAATGTTTCTGCGGCGTCGTCTCGTAGCGCCAGTTGTAGGGCGACTTCTCGCCGAGCGCCGCGAAGCCCGCCGGCATCCTGAGCTTGAAGGAGTTGTCGGGCGGACCGGCCTCGATGACCAGGATGAGCAGCGAATGGTCTTCGGCCAGCCGGTTGGCGATCGTGCAGCCGGCCGAACCGGCGCCGATGATGATGTAGTCGTACGGCCAGGACATTCGTCGCTCTTTCCTGATCTAAGGCAGTCTGTTCTCGATGACGGTGAAGACGGGTCGGCCGGAAATGGGCGACAAAAAGCCATTGTCGTCCAGTGGAAAGACGCTGCGGGTCACCGAATCGCCGACGTTGCCGCCGATCGCGGCGACCGCGCCGGGCAGCACCTCGACCACAATGTCGCAATGGCCGGCGCCGCGATTGAGATTGTCCAGGGTGGTGCCGCTGCCGGCGCGCGAGGCGCAGATGAGATCGCCGACCTGCGGCGCGCGTTCGCCCGGCCGGCGCGGGATCAGGGCGGCGCCCGGCTTCTGTGCCCGCAGGACCAGGCGCTCGACATAGATCGTGTGCCGCTGGTCGGGACAGAACAGGTCGCGCCGCACGCCGGCGCTCTGGACGTCCCACGAGACGAAGGCTGCCGACCAGGCGACGTCGTCGATGCCGCTGCGCTCGGGGTGGCCGGTGCTCACCCAGTACTGCCGGATGCGATCGGGAGCGTCCTTTTCCTTCAGGCCGACCTGCACGGTGCGCGGCGGTGCATCGGATGAATAGACGACGATCTGGCGGCCGTAGCGCGCCCACTCGCCGACCGCGAGCAGCACCATCGACACCTTGGCGGAGGGGGCAGGGCGCGAGCGGCGGCAGGTCGGCGGCGCTCCTGGGGGCGGGCGACGGCGCCGGCGGCGGGGCCGTCGTGCAGGCCGACAGCGCGAGCACCAGGAGCGAGAGGAGCGCCGGCAGGTTCAGTGAGTGTGAATGTCTGGGACGCATTGTGCCGGATGACCTGCCCGGCGAAAGGTCACTCGCTGCGCCCGGAATGGCAACCAACTTCGCTGGGAGCGCGCCACTTCAGGCGGAGTAACCTCCGTCGACTGTGGCGCTCATGCACTTCGTCTTTTGGACCGCGAGCGTTCCGCTCGCTCTTGAATCAGCTCGAGACACCAGGCGCATCCTGCCGACTGGCACCGCTCGAGCGAGACGCTCGCGATCCGGAAGAGCAAGAGCGAGCGGGACGCTCGCGGTCTGGAAGACGAAGAGAATGAGGGCCGCTGCCCGGCACGGTCGCGGCCGTGGGCGTCCTTCAGCGGCCCACGACGATCACGCCCTGAGGCTTCAGCATCAGCGCCACCTTGTCGCCGGCCGAGAGCGGCCGCTCGACGCGTGGGCAGGTGGCGAACAGCGACCCTGCGGCCGTATCGATCGAATACTCCATGTGCGAGCCGAGATAGCTCGCCTTAGCGACTGCGCCGGCGAGGGTGCCGGCCGGGCCGGGCGCGCGTTCGACCGTGATGGCTTCGGGGCGGATTGCCACGATCGCCTCGCCGTCGGCGGCGTCGCCGTCGGCTATGTCGATCTCGCAATCGCCAAGCCGCACGCGCACCCGAGCCGCATCGAGGCGGCGGACCATGCCGCGCGCCGGGGTCGATTCGCCCATGAAGCGGGCGAGGAAGGGCGTCGCCGGCCGCTCGTAGAGCGCGCGCGGGTGGCCCTGCTGCTCGATGCGGCCGGCGTTCATGACGATGATGCGGTCGGACACTGCCATCGCCTCCTGCTGGTCGTGCGTGACGTAGACGACGGTGAGTCCGAGCGTGCGCTGCAGGTCGCGGATCTCCTCGCGCATCTGGCGGCGCAGGCGGGCATCGAGGTTGCTCAGGGGCTCGTCGAACAGCAGGACCGACGGCTTCAGCACCAGGGCGCGCGCCACCGCGACGCGCTGCTGCTGGCCGCCCGACAGCTCCGACGGCTGGCGATGGCCGAGATCCTCCAGCCCGACCTGGCGCAGGCCGTCGCGTGCCCGGTCGGCCGCCTCGATCTTGCCGACACCGGAGCGGCGCAGGCCGTAGCAGACGTTCTCGAGCACGCTCATGTGCGGGAACAGGGCGTAGGACTGGAACACCATGCTGACGTCGCGCCCCGTGGCGCTGAGGCTGGTGACATCGCGGCCGGCGATCAGCACGCGGCCTTCGGTCGGCAGCTCGAGGCCGGCGATCATGCGGAGCGTCGTGGTCTTGCCGCAGCCGGAGGGGCCGAGCAGGGTGACCAGCGTGCCGGCCTCGACGGTGAAGCTCACATCGGACACGACCGCCGCCGCGCCGTAGCGCTTCACGACGTTGCGGAACTCGACGCTCATGCGCGGCCCCCCTGCATCTGCGCGGCGCGGCGGCCGAGGCGTCGCTCGCCCACGGCCGCCTGGATCAGCAGGATCACCAGCAGCATGAGCACGATCAGGGCGCAGCTGTAGGCGATGGCGAGGCCGTAGTCGCCGTTGATGACCCGCAGGATGATGTAGGTGGTGGCGAGCTCGTACTCGGCCGTCACCAGGAATACCACGGCGCTCACCGTCGTCACCGCGCGCACGAAGCCGTAGATCAGGGACCCCACGATTGCCGGCCGCAACAGGGGCAGCACGATATGCACCAGCGTCGCGAGGGAATGGCCGCGCAGGGTGAGCGAGGCCTCGTCGAGGCTGCGGTCGATCTGGCTCATCGCGGCCATGCCGGCGCGTACGCCGACCGGCATGTTCCGGAACACGAAGCACAGCACGATGATCAGCGCCGTGCCGGTGATCTCGATCGGCGGCACGTTGAAGGCGAAGACGTAGGCAACGCCGATCACCGTGCCCGGCACGGCGAAGGAGAGCATGGTGGCGAACTCGAGCGCGGTGCGGCCGGCGAAGCGCTGGCGCACCAGCAGCCAGGCGGCGATCAGGCCGAGCGCTGCCGTAAGCGGCGCGGCGATGGCCGCGAGCTGGACGGTGGTCCAGAACGAGTTCCATGCCGCGCCCGACCAGATCAGGCCGTCGGCGGTGCGCTCGACCGCGAAGGCCTTGGCGTAGTGGTCGAGGGTCGGCGTGTAGTCGCGTCCCCAGACCTTGACCAGGCCACCGACGAAGGCGAAGCCGTAGAGCATCACGGTGAGGGTGGCCCACGGCAGGGCGATCCACTGGGCGACGCGGCGCGCCCGGTCGGGCAGCGGGGTCGGCAGCCCCCCATCGCCCTTGCCGGAGATGGTGGCGTAGGAGCGCGTGCCGACGATCCAGCGCTGCAGGAAGAAGGCGGCCAGCGCGAAGACGAGCAGCAGCAGGGCGAGGGAAGCGGCGCGGCCGTAATCGAGCTGCGCGCCGACCACGGCGAAATAGATCTCGGTCGAGAGCACGCCGTAGTCGCCGCCCAGCACGATGGGGTTGCCGAAATCGGCGATGCTCTCGATGAAGCCGACGAGGAAGGCGTTGGCGAGGCCCGGTCGCATCAGCGGCAGCGACACCGTGACGAAGGTGGCCCAGCGATCGGCGCGCAGTGTCTGCGAGGCTTCCTCGAGCGTCGGGCTGACGCCTTCGACGACGCCGATCAGGACGAGAAATGCGACCGGCGTGAAGGCGAAGAGCTGCGCCAGGAGAACGCCCTGGAAGCCGTAGATCCAGCGCGTCGGCTCGACGCCCATCGACCATTCGAGGAGCTGGTTGACCACGCCGGAGCGGCCGAACACGAGGATCAGCGCCAGCCCGATGACGAAAGGTGGCGTGATGATCGGCAGCACGGTGAGCACGCGCAGCGTCCGCTTCCAGGCGAAGCCGGTGCGCGTGACGATCAGCGCGAAGGCGAGCCCCAGCGCGGTCGTGCCGGCGCCGCAGGCCAGCGCGAGGAACAGCGTGTTCCAGGCGACGCCGCAGCGGCCGCCACCGCTGAGGCAGCGCAGGCTCCAGATCTTCTCGGTGGCGAGACGCTCGACCAGCAGCGCCGGCGTGAACAGCCCGTCGCCGTCCTGGAAGGCCTGCACCAGGATGCGCAGGATCGGCCAGGCGGTGAACAGCACGATCGACGCGGCCACCGTGGTGACGGCGCCGGCAATGAAGGCGTCGCCGCCGAACGCGCCGCGCAGCGCCAGGGCGATGGCGAGCAGCGACAGGAGCGCGACCAGGACCAGCGTGCCGCCGGCGCCGACGCCGACCTGGCGAGCGTCGAGCTCGCCAAGCAGGTCGACGAGCCAGCCTGCGGTCCAGCCGCGCAGACCGATGGCCAGGGATTGGGCGGCAAACAGGACGATGCCGGCGCTGCTCGCGATCAGCAGCAGCGTGCCCCGGCGCTCGCGCGGCAGCGGCGTCAGGGAAACGATGGCGCAGGCGGCGAGCGCGGCCAGGATCGGCGCCAGCCACCACCTGCCGTGGCCGGCAAGCTGGGCGAGGCCGGACCCGTAATCCTCCGACGACCACGGGCCGGACAGCCAGACGCCGGAGCCCAGTCCCTCCTGCAGCGCGTACCAGGGCAGCAGCCCCGCGGCGAGAAGCCCGGCGACCGACCACGCCAGCGGCGCGCGCGGCATGATCAGGGCTTGGGAAGCGCGCCGACCTCCGTGTCCCAGCGCGCGATCAGGCGCTTGCGTTCGGCCGACTTGCCGTATTTCGCCTGGTCGTAGTCGATCAGTTTCATGTCGGCGAATTTCGGCGCCTCGGGCGGCAGCGGCGTCGCCTTGTTCGACGGCACCTGGAACTGCTTGGCCTGGGCCCCGAGCTTCTGCGCCTCCGGCGTCAGCGCCCAGTCGTAGAACTTCCTGGCGTTGGCGAGGTTGCGCGCGCCCTTGACAATGCTCATCGAGCCGATCTCGTAGCCGGTGCCCTCGCACGGCGTCGCCGTCTTGACCGGGAACCCGGCCAGCGCCTCGGTGACGCCGTCATGCACGAAGCTGATCGACACCGCGGTCTCGCCGCGCGCCACCGCCTTCATGGGGGCGGTGCCCGAGCGCGTGTAGGCGTTGACGTTGGCGTGCATCTTCTTCAGGAAATCGAACGCCTTCTCCTCGCCCATCACCTGCACCAGCGTGGCGATGGCCACGTAGGCGGTTCCCGACGAGTTGGGGTTGGCCATCTGTATCTCGCCCTTGAGCTCGGGCTTCAGCAGGTCGGTCCAGCAGGCCGGCGCCTTGACGCCTTTCTTGGCGAGCAGCTCGGTGTTGAAGCCGAAGCCCAGGGCGCCGGCATAGATGCCGACCGTCTTGCCGCCCGAATCGGTGTTCTGCTTGATCGCCCAGGGATGCAGCTCGCCGAGGCGCGGGGTCTTGTAGGCTTCGGTGAGGTTTTCCTCGGCGGCCTGCAGGTGCGGATCGCCGGTGCCGCCGAACCAGACGTCGCCCTTGGGATTCTGCGCCTCGGCCTTCAGCTGGGCGATCGTCTCGCCGGAGCCCTTCTGGGTGATCGAGACCTTGGTGCCGGTCGCCTTCTGGAACTCGTTGCCGATCAGCGTGCACCACTCGACCTGCACCGAGCAGTAGACGTTCAGGACGCCCTGGGCTGTCGCCGGCGTGACGAAGCCAAGAGCCAGCGCACTGAAACATGCTGCCGCGATCTTCATTGCGTTCTCCCGTATGACGGTTTTGTTACATCCTTGCACGCAAGGGCGATGGAAGACCAGCACCTGGCGCCGGATGACCAGCGCCTGACGAAGATCCGCCCCGGCACGACGTTCATGCTCTCCTCCCCACGCCATGCGTGGGGAGGTGTCGCGTCATACGCGACAGAGGGGTCATGAGCCATGGGAGAGGGTCGAGCCTGAGGCTCATGACCCCTCCGTCGCCGAGGACGGCGACACCTCCCCAGCGATGACGCTGGGGAGGACGATAAATCACCTGACGAAGACCAATCCCGGCGCGCGCTCACCAGCGGCCGATGCCGCCGATCACCAGGGTGGGCACGCCTTCGGTGTGGCTCCTGACCGTGAAGACCAGGCTGCCGGGCCGGCGACCGTCGCGCACATCGGTGACGTCGATGCCGGCCGCTTTCAGCCGGGCATGGGCCTTGGCAGTATCCGGCACACGCCAGCTCAGGCCCCACAGCTCGTCGGGAGC